>ENA-ORBV01010780-ORBV01010780.1-microbial-mat-metagenome-genome-assembly--contig:-NODE-10780-length-14534-cov-6.538563_pt1 | contig 14534 bp, 8 predicted proteins | sample MGYA00237777_ERZ505514 | MGnify/ENA primary metagenome ERZ505514 (study PRJEB26160, sample SAMN06269048) | microbial mat metagenome | isolation source: Oligotrophic lake microbial mat | place... | reverse complement strand
CGACACAGGTAGGGATGGTACTCCTTCTTGTATGGCATGACCCAGCCTTCGGCGTCAAGATCGACAACATGTTGGAGGTGTTGGGCCTGGAAAAAAAGAAAAAGAATTGTCAAAAAGAAAAGAACAGTTAGAAAAAGAATTGTCAATAAAGAAGGGGGACAAACAACGTGCCAGAACAACGAGCCGGAACAAAAGAAAAAGTCAAAAGCCAAAACGAACATGTCGTCGGCCGTCGAAAGACTCACCATTGTCAATGATTATTATTTATTTGGAAATAGTTTCGAAAATTTCTGCAGCGATTTTAGCATGGCTTTCGCTCTGAATCAAATTAATGAGACGAATCACCAAAAAAATGATTTTGGATGATACCAAGAATCTTTGAATTATGATTTTGCTCGATTTGAGCTAGTACCAGAGTGAACGCTAATCACGTAGAAAAAAATCTGCACGAGCAAAAGATCGCCCATCAACCGTTGGAGTAGACACGGAACACGATTACTGACAACACACATTTGCTAATGCTACCAACTAAAGATATAACACATTGATTTGCACTGTAATTCTAAAACATGTAGCATGGTTATACCAAGACCTGGTAACATTCTTCTAATTAAAATGTTATGTGACAGTTAACCTGCATGTTGCTCCTGAGTTCGCTTTACCATCCGTAACTGATCAAGAGTGCAAATTACAGTACGAATCAAGACTAGATCGATCGTGCAAACCATCTAATTTTCTATCTGGCATTGATAATAAAGATAAAGCATACCAGTGAGACTAGTTAAACTCCATGTGTTTGCTATTATGTGTTACCGTTGGTAACATTTTGACTTTAATAGTTAAGTAGTCTACTAGCTACCTGGTAGTACAATGTGGTGTTGTCGAAGCCTGTGTTTTCGCTGTGATCATTAATTTTGATTGGTGAAAGTCAAACGTTAGACGCACATAGACTCAACTGGCAGCAAGATCTACTGTACACGGCTTGTTCGTTTTGTTGCAACACCACCGGATTCATTGATCGGTTAGCTCACACCTCAGCTCTGTTGACAATCACTACACCAGTAACCAGAAAGCCACAAGCTAGCTTGCTGCTACAAGCTATCATTCGACGCCAAGGAGCGAGAGCAAGGGACGTCTTCGTATCAATATTCTAGGCTAGCTAGATAGCTAACTCTAGCTACTTGCTACTGCTACTAGAATTCAGGATAGCCTTGTTGGTTCATTCAATTGATTCATTCGATCGATCATCCTTTCCCACTGACTACAAGTAGTACAACTCTATAGAATGGCTCTTTTATTGGAAACGACACTTGGTGATTTGGTCATTGATTTGGACGTGGAAGGATCACCGGCACTATGTCGCAATATGTTGGAATTGGCACACGCCCGGTACTACACACAAACGTTGATTTACAACATTCAAGCCAATCGATTTTGTCAACTCGGAGATCCGAAAGGCGATGGAACCGGCGGAGCCTGCTACCAGGGAGTCGTCGATGCTTCCAAAGGCAGCAGCAGTACTAGTACTGGTAAATTGGGAGATGTCACGCACAGTCAAAAGCGATTTTTGAAATCCCAAGGACGACGCTTGACGGCGCTGGAATGTGAAGAACGAGGACGGGTGGTGGCCACCGAAATCAAGGGAATTCCCGATACCATTGGAAGTCAATTCCTCATTACCTTGGCGGAAGGACCTGGAATGGCACTCGACGGCTACTCCATTCGTTCCAACAACCACAACAAGTCTGGTGGTGGAGAAAGAGATCATGCGGGTGGTGGTGGTGGCGACGATAATTCACACGACACTTTCTTGTCCTTGGGCCGTGTGACCGAAGACGACGACAATGTTTTGGATCAATTGAAAAATCTTTATTGTGACGCCGAAGGACGGCCCTATGTGGATGTCCGGGTGAAACGAGCTTTAGTGATCCACAATCCCTTTGAGGATCCTCCGGAAATGAAACAATTGATGAAAGCACGAGGGGTCGAATTCGACAACAACGACGACGACGACTGCAATACTAGCATCATGGCATCACCCGATTATGAACGTCCACCCGAAGAAAAAGTCAAGCCACGGCTTGCAGCGGATCAAGTCGATTTGCTCCTAGACGATGAGGACGAAGAGGAATTGGCAAAATTAGAAGAAAAACAAGCGGAAGAAGCAGAGCGTCACGAATCCCATAGTCGGGCTGTCGTATTGGAAATGCTGGGAGATTTGCCCAGTGCGGAAATCAAGGCCCCTGAAAATGTGCTCTTTGTTTGCAAATTAAATCCCGTCACGGAAGATGAAGATTTGGAACTCATTTTCAGCCGCTTTGATCAACAAGTCAAGGCCGAAATTATTCGAGATCACGATACGGGCGCTTCCCTGCAATATGCCTTTGTGGAATTTACTCAGAAACAGCAGGCCGTGGAAGCCTACTTTAAAATGAACAATGCGCTCGTGGATGATCGTCGCATCAAGGTGGATTTTAGTCAATCTGTCGCCCATGTGTGGGATAAATATAATCAAAAGCTGCGACCGAGTGCATTGCCAACTAATTTCCAATCCGGAGGAGGAGGAGGAGGAGGACGTGGTGGAGGTGATGCTGGAAGAGGAGGTAGAGGAAGAGGAGAACGAGGTAGAGGACGAGGCGGATATGGGCGTGGTGGCCGTGATTTTGGCAGGGGTGGCGATTTTGGACGCGGCGGCCGTGGTGGCGGCGACTTTGGTAGGGGTGGCGATTTTGGACGCGGTGGATACCGTGACAATAACAGGAACCATGATGAACGGGGAAGACGAGACCATCCTCCTCGTCATCATGACAGCAACAACAACAGCCACCACAGGGAGCACAATGATAGAACAAGGTACACTGATCGCGGGCGAGGCCCTGGCGATGAGGGTGGTGGGAGAGGGCGCGACAATGGGAGAAACAATGGTGGTCGGCATCATGGTGATCGGGAAAGACACCAAAACCGCAACCCTCACCGGGGAGATTCTCGTGAACGCGAACGTGGCAATTCATCTCATCGCCGTCCGAGTCTGGATGAATTCGGGCGCGTGCGAACGTCTCCAAAGGAAGCAAACAATACTAATAATCAACAGCGAAGGAAAAGTCGCAGTCCGAGCGTCTCTCCAGGTGACAGAATCCGTCACCACCGTAAGAGGAGCCCGAGTCGGAGCATCAGCCGAGACCGCAGTCGATCTCGCAGCCTCAGCCCGTCTCCTGATCGACGGCGTCATGATCGCAGCAGGAGTAATAGTCGGAGCCGCAGTCGTGACCGAAGTCGGAGCCGCAAGCACCACCACAAAAGCAGCAATAAGAAGAAACAAAGACATCACGAGGATCGAGATCGGCGTTCCAAGCATAGCAAACGAAGGTACGATAGCGAGGAGGAAGAAGGAAGTGGTGGCGGCGACCGACACCGCCGTAGCAAACGAAGGTACGACAGCGATGAAGAAGAAGGCAGTGCTGCTGCTGGTGGCGGTGGCGGCGATCATCATTCTCGTGGAAGCAAGCGCCGATATGACAGTGACCAACAAAGCGATGACGACGATCGCCGTCGCAGTCGAAAACATTCGAAACACCACAAGCGACACAAGCATAGGAAGCGTAGTCGCAGTAATAGCCGATAGCCTACAATTATCCTGTAATACTGAAATTGCACCTGACTGGGATTGATCTAAATTCTATTTTTTTTCTTCTCAAATTCTAGCTAGTAGTAGGTATCACCTCCATAGTGTACTCTGTTTCGTCCTAGCGAATTCCCTTCCAATATCCTATCCGTTCCCACAGATACAAATGATCTTGCGTTACGATTTTTCCACGTTTTATATCCCATCTCGGCCGGCCAGGCACGACATCTACCAAGGTAAATGCATTGGTGGAAATTTTCGGGGGCCCATCAGCGCTGGAAGGGTCACCAGCTTCGGCGATAATGTGAGTAAAGGACGCCGAATATTCAAAAATATTTTCCTTCATGGCATGCTCATCTTCATAGCCGGCCTTGGTAAATTTCCATTCCAAACCATTTCCTATTGTTGTTGCTGTTGCATTCCCCGACAAGGCAGCCTGCCGTTGACCAAAGAGAGATATGCCCGACATGGCTGCTGCCACATCAATGTAGACTCGAACTTCGGAATCATTGGAAACCAAGCCCTTTTCATGTTGATATTCGTGCAAATGACGCTCCAATTGCAATAAGGCATCTCCACCTGGATAATTATGTCGGGAAACAGCGACAAACGCCATGGACGCTAACAACGACAGCAAGAGAGATGCCAAACATGCCAGATACCCCAGTTGTGATAATCTGGAAACGCGTTTCTCCTTGTTGGCCGGCGGAAACACGAGCTTGTGAAACCGGGATATGCCAATGGCAATGGCCAAATTCAAGAGTGGTACCACGGGAAACAAGAACCGAACTTCTTTGTGACCCAGACATGAGTACAAGGCGATATAGCCCAGTGCTGGCAGTAAAAATTCCCACCAGGTTGTGTCCACAAGTCTCAAACTACTACTACTATTAATTTGTTGCTTTTGTTTCGGATTCTTTCGTGCTTGTTGTTGCTGTTGTGGATTGGTGTTGCTGGATTCCCACCACGCCACCAGTGTTTCGGGCAGGGACAGAAAAGCACATGGAATCCAGACAATCCCCACCAAGAGCAATTTCGGAAGTGCCTTGGTAAGATACCAATGCCACGGGGAGGTTCCCCAATCACCGGACTTTCCCAAAATAGTATTGTAGTAAAAGACTTCTCCTTCGGGCCAAACCCATCGTTGCCACATGAGACTGTCCAGTGGTACTGTGAGGAGTAAACTCAGGATTCCTGTCGTGACTCCAATTTGAACGGCTTGGACGATGGTCAATCGTTTGGTAATGAGCCACGACAAACCGACCGTAAATAGCAACAGCAGTAAATCACATCGAAAGACTGCCGTGGCAAAGACCAACCATGACGCAGCTGTCTTCACGTCTTGCAATAACCAGGCCTTGAAGGATTGCAAAACCAGTACCAGCGCAAATGTATTGGGCAACATGCGACTGGCATAAAATGGGAAATGAAATTGACAAGCACTGACGAGCAAAAAGTACGTTCCCAACGCCGAAAGCGGCGTGGCGGCATAGGCTTTGGAAGTGACTTTGGTATTCCAATAACAATAATCCAAGGCGCGACCGACTTGACACGTCGACCCGACCACGGCAAGTAATAAAATGCCCCGTGCCAAAGATTGGACCAGCAGTGGATGATCCAATAAATCCACCGACAACCACAGACCTGGAATGCGAAGCCATTGCATCGTCCAACTGATGAGGAGGGGTCCTAGAAAAGTGCGGGGGACCACACCCGGATAGGACAAATGATCGTAGGGCAAATCCGGCAGGGGAATCTTGGCGGTCGTGGCATTGTACCAGAGTGGAGTTGTACTCATCATGACAGCGGGCGTGATTCCCTCATAGATCAAATCGTGAGTGGCTTGGAGATTGAAGGATTCTTCCACTTTGGAATGTGGACACAAAAGGAGGTTGGTCACGGACACCACGAGGAGCAATCCTTGGGCCAATCGACGTGCCATCCAATCACGACGCTTTCGTTTGCTGGTGGTTGTCGAGGACGACGACGAAGAGGAGGAGGACGAGTAGGCCATGGTCAACAAAAAGAGAAAACTGAGTCAATGTCTGCAAGCTGTTAACAATATTTGTGGCACTTTCTATCTTTCTGCTTGGTCGGTGAAGTAAGATACAGTATGGTAACGTCAAGCAATTGCAATCAAACACACAACAACCAAAACACCGCCTTTGACAAGTGGCATTGCTTGAATCGTTGATGCGCAAGACTAAATAAAAGTAGCACACTTGCCGATTATTCTGTTTCTAACATAACAGGACTCGATAGGTGTCGCACACATCTCCGTGCTTTCGATTTCCTGTTTTCGATTTCCTGTTGGATTCATTGCATACTTCCACATGATTGTGCTCCTTCCGAACAAACCTTGATGATGAGAAGGATACAGGGAGCGTGGGGACTAAACTAATTTTTCAACATGGCGAAAGGGCGCAGTTTGCTGGGTTTGTTTTTGGAATGTTTTCTGTTGCCTTCAGCTATGCCCACAGGCTTGTTGGTTTTCCGAATACGAAGTGGAGGCAGCCGCAGTGATATTCCATACATTAAGCTAAAAATTACTAGTCCTCTTACTATATGCATTATTACACGTTAAAAAAAAGTATGGGTAGCCTATATCCTATTCGTCTTGTGTGGGGGGGTCTTGAGTCACATACCACCCGATAATTGGTCTCACAGTACCATCCGCTTCTTGTTTGACACCGCGAAAGCCCGCGTGGAAGTGCATCGGGAATTCTTCCTCATAATACGTCCATTGCACTGGAACGGACGATATTTGGGTCGGTATTTCATTCGGCTTTGGACCAAGGTAGAGAGCACTAGCGCTCTGCAACCAAGGCTTCATGTATGGATTGGGCTTCACTACTCCTTCACTAGCGGACAGGTAGGGGAAGAGTGTGTGCAGCCACCCCGAAAGGAAGTCAAAGCTTCCAGACCCACTTCCAGTTGTCCTAAACTTGACCATATTCTGCCAAAAGCAATAGTTTGGTTCTCCGTCATAACTCTTCAAAAACTCATCAATGATGGGTAACACGATGTCATAAATCCACAAGTCTCCATGCGTGTTGTTTTGCATCATCCACAGCGCCAAGCTCTTGGTTCGATGCCGAAGCAACTCCCAATCATCCCTAGTACCCTCCAGGCGGACATTTGGAATTCCACACATGGTATCCATACGGAATTTGAAGTAATTCTTCATGGTCGACATGAGAATGACTTCAGAAGCTGCCTGACTTGCGGTTGTGGAAGTGGTGAAGTTCTGAACAGCCATGATCTCATAAACGTCCGAGTTGTTGACACAATCAGCAATGCCTTGTGAAAACTTGGGAAATATCAAGTCTTCCCACTGCTCCGGAGGAGAAGCTCCTTTCTTCATGCTGTCCTCGCGGATGCGAATTTCCTTTTGTCCTTCATGTGCTACAAAGTTGGATCGTAACGCTTCGGCATGGAAATCTACATGCCGAGCGAATCCATTGGAAATGACAATCCACAAATCATCTGGCGTCAAGGCAAGTGATAAATGGTCTGCCAAACGAGTATGAAAAAAAGTGAGACGACGACATTGACTTGTATCCATCTAAAGACCAACAGTTAGGACATTCTTTTTTGACTTACAAGCAAACGCCGTCATGCATGCGGCGAGAAACCCTTGGCCACTCGCAAAGACTGTTCCACTTCCATCGTCTGCATCGGCCGGCATGCGAGACATGACTTCAACCAGGGGATCAGCTTCTTCGTCGGTTTGGTTTGCCTCGTTTTTAAGGTCATCGTTTCGCTTAGAAGTGGCGGTGGGTTTGACTTCCTTCACGTCCAAGCCATAGAATTCTGCAGCTTCCTCTCGGAGCACACTGAGGATGTCTTCCTCGGAAAGTCTCATCATGTTGCCGTCTTCTGGACGTGCTTCCGGTACCACTTCCACATTGAATTGAACACCTCTTCCTCCTTCCAGGACAGTGTGGTTGGGTTCGACCATAAACGTCCGCTGTACTTCATCTGCTCCTTTGAGGTCTTCAATCCCAAACATGCCCAAATCGGCGGTCCAAATGCTTGGAACTTCCATGTAGAGTCCCTTGTAGCGATCTTGCCCAGGGCATTGTCCTTCGTCTTCCGCTCCGTCTGTATCTGCACTGATACCAAATCCCAAGTCTTCGGGTTGAGTAAAGGCTGAAATGACGTTAAAGACGCGCGACGCGATGGACAGTTCACGCTCCTTGTGGTTGTGTCGTTGTTCCTCGTCCACTACTAATCGTCGATGGTTCTGTGGCGAGGAATGAAATTGGGATGGCAAGGTCGACGATAACGCTACGACTGCTACCAAAAGAAAAGCTGCAAGGACGCCGTACTTATTGTAGGGACTACCGCCTTGTAGCTTTTCACCTTTTTGAGGTGCCATTCTTGTTCCCATTTCTTGTTCATGGTTGTCACTGTCGCTGTCGCTATCGGACAAAGACAACACCAAGGGTGATCCCTGGCCTTGTTCTGTATCTTCCTCGTCGTTGCAAGTGTTATTCATCATGGTCGATGTATTCTTATTATGCTTCCGAACTGCTAGAGCTAGCTAGCTAGTAGTAGTAGTTCTGGGAGTCTATGGTTTTGTCGGTTCTTATCAGGTGTTATCGTGAGTAGCGATGATTGTGATTCGGTTTTGGGAAATGTGAGCTCATGCATCCGTCTTGGCCTTGGATAACGAATACTTTTCCTTAGATACCATGCGTTAACGTGATCACGCGCGCGGGGCCAAGATTCGTTTTGGAGGCAGAATCAATCATTCTGAAAATTCTCCTCGATAAGCGCACCTGTCCTATTGACAACTAGCAAGTGCAGCTTGTGATGCTAGCTACTCTAGACTTCAATCGAGAAAGTATCGGGGGGTACTCTAGTTGTAGTACTGTACTAGAGTGCTGAACGTGCCAAGTTTGAGCGAGCTTACGAATACGTGAGTGAGTTGTGCAGTATTACATGTATGTAGTACGTCTCGGATACGATTGCTTTCGAACTCGGAAGGACTCACTCACTCGGCTCAGTCGCTAGCAGTAGTTTAGTTACTAGCTACTAGCTAGTAATAGCACTAGTGCTGATAGCAGTAGCTTGTTTATTTGTTCTGCTCTAGCTAGTAGGTAGCCGAATGAACAACTAAGAAAAACTTTAGCGAGTGAGTCCCCCGGATACTCTACGGAGTGTAGCACTTTAGTAGGCCATGACGGACACTACTCACAAGACCATGCCCATTCCCTCAACGACTCGTGAAATGCAAATTCCCTCCAATCCAAACCTGCCCCTCGTTACGTACTAGCTAGTAGTGTAATGAGCCAACAAGATGCATCCAAGATCTCTTAGCTAGCGCTTGCGTCGGTTTTGAGTTGAGCTTGGCCGGGAATGGGTTGTGGGATTGGTGCAGGATTGAGGAGGAGTCAGTGAGTACTTAAGTAATAGATCATACTGTACTAATGTTACTACCATCAATAGAAAAATAAGATGCGCTTCTGCTATTTTGTTCCGTGGGGGCGCGTCGTTCGTTGTCTTCCACTGTTGCGCGTTGTCACCAGAACCGCACTGCACAGCTCAAGTTTGTGTTCAAGCATCCGCTGATCTGGGGTAGGCCGGGCGCTACGGTACCATCTTTTTGTAACTAGAATTAACTTGCCTTCGAATGGCGGTCGAGAAAACAACTAGCTAGCTAGCTAGATAGCTTCGTACTGGCTTGCAACGTTTAGACAATAATTACTATAGCTCTGATCGCCGTCCGTCGGACGGCTGCACAGGCTTACACTATTCTCGCTCTCTTGTGAGAAGTCTCTAGAGTGGTAACACCGCCAATGAAAAGAGGATCTACAGTACAACAGAACCAATCCAATGACTCCACATTCTTTTTTTTTGCCAATACAAAGTATGTATCAGTACACTAAACTTAAAAAAATAATCATGACATGTATGACTACTAATTTAAAAACCACTTTGTACCATGGCTGTGCTGTTTTGTTTTTGTTTGTCGGTGATCATGTGTACTATAAGGTATCCACTACTCGTATGACATCCAACCTCCACTTCTTCTTCTTCCTTCCTCCTCGTGCACGACTTTCTCTTTGTAGAATCCTATTATGAAGCTCGCACTTTGGTTCGTTCTCCCGTCTGGACACGATAATGAGTATCATGGCTTATTGTTGGACTGGTTGTGGTTGTTTCCTGTTTGTGTTTGTTTCTTCCCAAAAAGGACATGCGGCGAGGAGAGCCGCTGGTCTTGTCTTTGTTGTTCTGATTATGATTGTGATGACTGGAGGAGGACAAGGACATGCGCCTCTTTTGGACGCCGTTGGAGTGATGACTGGAGGAGTTCATGGGGGGAGATTCCTTCTTGACGTTTTCCACCAAATTCTTGTCTTTGGAAATCAAGGACTTGCGAATGGATTTGCGATAGGGCGTACTCCGACTTTCTCGTTTGGGAGGACGCATATCAATCGGATCTTCAATGACAGTGCTGGTAGTCTTGCTTGTGGTGGTGGTCTTGCTGCTCTTGCTGTTGTTCGTGCTGGTTCTTTTGGGCTTGTTCTTATTATTACTGGTGACGGCCTCTTTGGAACTCTTCTTTTTGTTGGAGTTGTTGTTGGGTGCAGCACTCGTTTTTTTGCTGTGATTGTTGCTGTTGCTGTTGCCCACAAAGCTCATGCGATAGGGGGTACTGCGATTCGCTGGTTTGGGAAGATTGCCAATTTCAATGTCCATATCTTTGCTGGGGGGAACAGCAGTCCTGTTCTTGCTGGTATTTTCCTTCAAGTTCTTGAAGCTATTTTCCTTCAAGTTCTTGAAGCTGCCACCCAGAAAACTCATTCGGTAGGGCGTGCTGCGACTGGCTTTGGTCGTCGTGGCTCCACCAAGATCAATCTCTTCTTCCTTTTTCGTTTCCTCCTTTAGTTTTCGTTGCTGATCGTCTTTGGCTTGTGCCGCCTTATTGTTGTTATTGTTGTTGTTGTTGCCTCCAAAGATCATGTTATAGGGAGTACTCTTTCGTTGTTTGGTACGCGAATGATGGCTCGCATTGCGGGAATGACTGCTCGCTCTCAAGGAATAGTCGTGATAGTCCAGTGGATCATCATCCTCCATGGTGGACTCATCCTCATGGCTCACCGTAATGACACGAGGTAAATCCGCCAAATAGTCATCGTCGCGTTTATTTTTATTCTTGGACTTGCGTTTATGTTTGGAAGAGGTGAGACTTTTTACCAGGGACGACTTTCGTCGTGTTGTTTGTTGCGCAAGTGGCGGTTCCATCTCATAGTCTTCTGGTCTCTCTTCTTTGGGATCCCTCAACACCACCCGGTATGGATTGCTGGGCATGTAACTGAGGCGCTTCTTCTTGCCATTCGGACTGCTAGCAGCGGGAGGATCTCCTCGATGCACCATCTTGTTGTGGTGGTTGGTGGTGCTGGTAGTGGTTCGTCCGTTCCGTATTTTATGAACAACCAGCTAGTAGATCCTTTAGTACTTTTATGGCTGGTGTCTGGTACTATTTTTACCGGCAGCAGCGCACTAAATCCACACTCTTGGATTCATTTGTTAGTGTAGTTAGATAGAGGTGATTGTACTACCGGTAGTACGACTTACCAGTATGCAATTGTGTGATCCAGCGGGCGCCATGATCAATGCAACCCCATTTTTTGAGGCGGCGTCTGATTGCGAAGGGTGAGCAGCCTCAGTCGGGGAAATACAGTACTGTAGTAAAGTTCGGCAAATAAAGAATTCGGCAATCGGGGAAGCATAATTAAAGCACTTCAGCACTAACGCCCCTTAGACAAGCTAATTTTCACCTAAATTTTGATAAAAGATGCATGTGAATGTGTCAAGAATGGTCTAGTTGACATGAGTGCGTGGAGTACTCTTTTTGAATAGTAAGCAACTACTTCAAGTAAGATAGCCGTGAACAATAAGTCCGATTTTTCTAAAATAATAGATGGAGCATGCCACGATAAACGATTACAGGATCAAACCATCACTTTTCGTCGGGTTTAAATAATTTCTGGGATTCACTCATGACTGAGTCATCATCTATGACTAAATGTGATCTTGTGTGCGCTTTCTTTAGAGCTCGATCGACTGATCATGTGAGCTTCCTTTCATTTTGAGAACTCGATCGAAACTCTGCTTGGTGAGTACTGCGAGGTACGAATACTAACTAGTACTCCATGTGAACTGTTGGTATGACCCAAATACTTAACACTTAATAGCCACTAATCGTAATGTGACGCGATTTCACCTTTCTCGCTGATAGCTTTCTTAAGTTTCAGACGCAAAATGAATGTCAGGGATCTTTTTTGAAATGACTATCGACGTTCGATGGGGTTTTTTTATGCCGTTTCTTTTGGTAGCCACTGTGGCTCGTTATTACTGGGAACAACGCGACCGTGTCGCTGGCTAACTGGTTATTCACATCGGCCGTTATCCAACAGCTGCAGAAACAACAAGCAACAACGGTAAACTTGACAACTTTTAGATAGCTAGTTCAGAAGATACAGTAGCTACTCTACACTAGCAAGTAAACGCATTGAACTACCTGATAGCTACCGATAATACTTACTGAGAACAACATTGATCATTGCAAGCTTTCAGAGAAGCAACACACACACAGACACTCACGAGTTTCATTCCAACAAAAGAAATGAGAATGAACGCAGAGGCCGTTGGTTCGGCACGGACAGCCATTCCTTCCAAAGGGAATCTGCAGCACATCATCGCTGCCTCGGCAGTAACACCAATGAGAAGACAAGGCCGAAAATGGAGGCTCTCCTCGTCGGCCATTGCCATTACGACTACTACAACTTGTACGACAGCTCTCGCGTTGCTGCTTCTTCTATTCCATCATGTGCTACCGACGGCCGTTTCGTCCGAGATCATGCCAGAGCTGTCACACTCCAACACTCCCCGAGGCATCCAACAGGACCAAGGTAGTTATACGGGGTCTGTCACTGCTGCTCATGGGGAAGCTGGTGCAGCTGGTGCTACTGCTGCAACAATGGGAACGGGATGGGAAGCATGGGACCACAGACAGCCAAACGACAACTGCGACGGCGACGGCAACGGGCAATCAGACTGCTCGTCAGAAGATGCTATCTATCAAGACGACTCCCAAATCACTACGGATCTACACATTCCGTTTCCCGGCCACCCAATGGACCCTCCAGCCACCAGCGCGAGCACGACATCAACAATATCAAGTTCCAATCATGATACCACCACCACCACCTCAGTCGTCGCAAGATCTCTTCAGCAGTGCAAAGAGAAGCCGGAAGAGTATCGAATCACGGTGGATGTTCGAAGTACCTTTTCTGGCCACAAGCTTGTGACATGCCAAGGCACACAAGAAGCAAACATCAACACAAACATTCAATCCGCCATGAATACAAATTTTCAAACAAGGGTCCCTGGCTGGGAGGGCACTGCTTGGTTTAAAAAAGTTGTCTTTGACAAAGCGCAAGAATGGGACAATACAGGCAACAATAACAACCGAAGATTACTAGCAACTGCGGATGTTGAAGAAGAAAGCAGTATGGAGAACAACAGAGCTTTGCAGCAAGAAGTTTGCCCCACCGCCATTGCCGTTTGCCCCGACACTTCAGACCTGTGTCGATGGGGATGTTTGACAGCTTCGACCTACAACTGTGGAAAGACCAGCAACATTAAAGAATGGAAACTACTGGCCGGGGATATCAAGACACGGTTAAAGGATCTTGGGTATCCTTGTCTGGGACTACCCGAGGCTCTGGATGTTGAGATCTTTGTGAAGTTCTTGGCCTCAACCGAACCCAAAGATGGAGGAGGTGGAAGTCCTTCTGCCACACCCACTCTCCCAGCCGCAAAGCCTACGTCCGCTCCTGTTGCCGCTGCCCCTGGTCCTGGGCCCGTGGGCGGTGGAACACCCGGTACAACACCTGGTTCCAACACACTAGATGGTGCATGTCAGGCACACCAAGGAGAGTACCAAGTTATGGTGGATCTTCGCATTCAATATCCTGAAGATATGTTTGCTGCATGCGACAGTGCCGAGCAAGACAGCAGCATCAATACCAACATTCAAGAAGTATTGAACCAAAAGTTTGAGAACAGGATAAGCAGCTGGAATGGTGTGGCCTCGTTCAATGAGTTTGTCTTTGATTCTGACCAGGAAGTGAATAATGTTGAGTTTTGGGCCCGACGCTTGATCTCTCAAGAAAACGTTGCTCATCGAAGAATGCAGGAAGACACTTGTCCACCACGGGACTTTGGGTGCCCGGCCAGTATAGATTACTGTCGGTATGGCTGTCTGGTGGCCTCCACTAGTTCGGACTGTGGTGGGGCGCCATCCACCGCCGACTGGCTTGTCCTTGCTGCAGATATTCAGGTGCGGCTAGCTTCCCTGGGATATGACTGTCTGGGCATCCCAGAGGAGCTGAAAGTGGTGATGAGCGTTCAAGCTGGTGCTGATAGTGCTAGCAGCCCTGCTGGCAATCCATCAACAAAGTCACCTGCTACACCTTCCTCCTCAACGAGTAAGCCAACAACTGTTCTTCCAACTGCTCGCCCAACAAAGAGTCCAACAACAGTTGGTCCAAGTCCTGGCCCAACAAAGAGCCCAACAACTGCAGGTCCAACTCCTGGCCCAACAAAGAGCCCAACAACAAAGATCCCAACAACTGCAGGTCCAACTCCTGGCCCAACAAAGAGCCCAACAACAAAGATCCCAACAACTGCAGTTCCAACTCCTGGCCCAACAAAGATCCCAACAACTGCCGGTCCAACTCCTGGCCCAACAAATAGCCCAACAACAAAGATTTTAACAACTGCAGGTCCAACTCCTGGCCCAACAAAGATTCCAACAACTGCAGGTCCAACTCCTGGCCCAACAAAGATCCCAACAACTGCAGGTCCAACTCCTGGCCCAACAAATATCCCAACA
>ENA-ORBV01010779-ORBV01010779.1-microbial-mat-metagenome-genome-assembly--contig:-NODE-10779-length-14535-cov-4.655070_pt1 | contig 14535 bp, 6 predicted proteins | sample MGYA00237777_ERZ505514 | MGnify/ENA primary metagenome ERZ505514 (study PRJEB26160, sample SAMN06269048) | microbial mat metagenome | isolation source: Oligotrophic lake microbial mat | place... | reverse complement strand
AATGATACGGCGACCACCGAGATCTACACCTCTCTATTCGTCGGCAGCGTCAGATGTGTATAAGAGACAGGGAGCATCTCGTGTCTCACTTCACCGGTTCAAATCGAAACCGCACTACACAACGACGCACAGAGAGGGACATCCTGCACAGACACCAGTTTAGTTCTGTCTTGGAAGCAGACAACCACCCGGCAATTCGTATCCACATCACGTACAGTTGAGTAGCTATTTGCTAGCTAGCTATTAGTAGGGCACTGTAGCATTGGTACACGCCTCTATTACATTATTTTTTGCTCGTTCCATCTTGCATGTTACAGTATCATCAGCATCAGCATCAGCATCAACATCATCATGGTCGAAGTCATGATTCGTTCTTCAAGTCCTACTAGCTAGTAGCACTAGTTGCACTGTTTCGTTTCTGCAACACGACGAAAAGCTCCACAAGAACAAGAAGATGACCACCATGATGGAATTGTGTTCCATGTCCTTGTCCTCGTTGCCAACGTTTTCGGACGGTTCTTTGCTAGATGGCGGTCGAGGAAGATCCTTGAGTCCCAAACGTACGGCAGCGACGGGATCGGTTGCGCCTCATCCACAGCAACAATTACGGCGGGAACGAGAGCGAACGCAGCAAAGGGCCGCTGCCTCCTTGTCTCCCAAGCGACGACACACGTCGTCTTCTCGTGGGCGCAGTAGGACTACTTCTACTGCGGACCAAGACAAACAACGCCGCCAAAATGGTTTTTTCAAATACTGCAACTTGCATGCACACGCGGTAGCTCGAGAACCACGCCATTCCTTGCCACTCAATCGATTGCTGGCCGAGGCAGAAGAAGCGGATGGGCCATTTTTGTCTTCTCCTGCTTCGAATGCCGTGGCAACCATTACCACGAAGGCCACGAGTTTGGTAACTAGAATGGGATCTTTGAGGAATATCCTATCCAAGACGGCCATGAAACAACAAGAAGAAAGCCACCTTTTCCTCCAACAACAAAAAGAACTACGACAACGCCAAACGCTACTTGAAGAATTCTTTCCTCTGCATCATCAACAACAGCAGCAGCGGTTATCCGCGACCAGCCATAGCAGCCACCACAGCACCCACTCGTATCGTGATGATTCCTTGGAACCCCATGCCCGAGCTTTGGTTTGTAGTCCCCAAGACGTCCTTCATGTGGTCATGGACGATGCCTTGTTTTGTTCCCTCCAACAAAGCCTTCGCAAACGCGGCGTCATCACCAACAACTACCTCAAAGAAAACATCCACTTTTGGGTCAAGCACCAAAAGGAAAAACGGGTCCAACAAAAATTAAAACAACAACAACGAGACCACGAGCAACAACAACAGCAACAACAGCAAAGACTACTAGCGTCCCGAAGCCCCACACGATACTCGGTAAGGTTTTGTGTCCGAAATAGCTAGAGGCATGGAAAGGAAAGGGCAATGTAAATGTTCCAAAAATTTGTTGGTATAAGATTCATTTTTAATGATACATATCAATTGTTAGGGTTCTGATACGGTTTTGTGGGTTAGATTGTTAGTTTTTTTTGTTCTTCCTTCCAGTTTTATTGGGTATGCAAAATGTAAACCGTTGTTGACTCCACTATCTTGACAAAATAGGCTGTCAAACATCTCACCACCCTTCAATTGTGCAGTGTTTGAACAAGCATTTGTTGGACTAAGAAGTGATCAATTTAGTTGCCATGATGCGAGGGTTGCATTGGATAGTTCTTTTGCAGTCCTCCAACTTTGACTTCAACAGTGAGTGCAACAGTGTCTGATGATGTGGGAAAGAGCAGTTCAATGCATGCAAACAAGCAAACAAGGAAACAAAAAAACTGCACATGATGTGATTGGAGGGTGCCATGTTGTCCAACAACATTGCCAAGTGAACTTGTTGTGGCTCTTTTGCATCAGCACAATTGGGTCTTTTCAAAGGATGACATGTTTGATCACAATTGCCATTGGCAGCAGCAGTCATTTTTGCATGTTTGAATGTCATGCTTGTGTTCTTTTTTGTTTGTTTTTCAGTTTGAAGGAGTGACACTGAATGCTCAAAAGAACATTGATGACATGAAAACACATTTGATTTTTTCCTGCTTCAAACAAACTGAAGGTTCAGTTTGCTTTGCCACAATGTTCACCTTTTTGATTGTTCTTTCACACTCATGTCAAAATCTAGTGAGAAATTCCAGATTCAACAGACAAAGTAATTTGGATCAACGTTGCAGTTTTCTTCCATTTGGTTGTGCAGCAACTCATGTTGTGAACAAACTGACAAACTTCTCTGTGACAAATGACTCTGTCCATGCTGTCCATGCTGTCCTGCCTTTGGACATGCCAAATCATCATGAATTGGAATTGTGACTTTGCTTGATTTTGGTCATTCATGTGTTTTTGTGCATCAAATCTGTTGTTTGTCACATGACAAATGCGGTCATTTTTGTCTCCATGTGAATCAAAACAAGAGCTTCAATTCAGTCTGCAACAGTCTGATCAATTGACTTGCCATTGAGGACCTTGATGCTCCATGTTTGGCTGCCAAAGATCAAGTGAAATGCCATGTTCGTTGTCTCTCAGAAAGAGAAGAACCAACTTGCTGACAACTTTTGTCATCTCTTTTGATTGCATGCTTGCTCCTGAAGCAGTCAGCATTCTGCAGCATGTTTCCCAGGTTCTCAACAAAATGTGGTGGTGTCCATGGTTTGTGACCGTCAAGTCTGCCATGAGCATCTGAAAAGTCGGATCCAGTCGACTTTGCCTGTTGGACACCCACATCTTCACAACCAACACTTGCAGCCAAATGTTTCCCTTGTGTTGCAATGGCCTTGTTCACATCACAGCCAACAAATAACTGCAAATGAAAATCTGACAATGAATTGGCACAAACAGCTGTTGCAGCTGGCAATGCAGTTGCGGATTCAGCTCTTGCTGTGCCGTTGGTGTGCAGAAGGAGGCACTTGAATCAGCGAGTTTGAACGCGCATTGAATCCGTGTTTGACTTTGGACGCACTAGTTATCGCCAAAAATGGATCGAACCCGCTCGAACCCGGGAAAAGGTTCGAAGATCTACAGCAGCCCCGCCATTCCGTTGGTCGTGTCATTTGATTGGTAGCATGGCTTGGTGGCGGCGGCATTGCCGTTGCGCTTCACAAAAACAGCAGCCCAAATCTTTACAAATTCGAAAAGTACATAATTTTTACCAATTATTGTAGCTTATTTACGCCGTCTTTGAAAAACACTGCCATATTATTTAAATTCTGAACTACTACAACTTCAAAAAGTACAATTTACAAGAAACAGACAACGACAATGAACCCCATCACCATGTCTTCCTTCCTTTTCTTGTTGGCGGCTTCGTCCCTCTTGTCTTCCACCACTGTCAATGCCGAATGCTCCTTGTGTATTACAGGAGATGAACCTGGCAATCCCGATTATGAATTACCACCCGTCCCCGACAGTCCCATTCCCATTGCCAATTGTGCCGATTTGGCCGCGGCCCTCAACACTCCCTTTACCGCCCCCGATTCCCCCGATTGTACCAGTGGCCAATCCCAAGGCACGGTGTGTGGTTGTCCCATTCAAGAAGGTGCCTGCTACATGTGTGGATCACCCGATATGGTCTTGGATCCCAACATGGCCGATGTGGAATTGCCCTTTTTGACGAGCGAATTTTTGACGTCGTCCAGCACCATTGTGGCCAATATTACATGCCTTTCCATGGATAGTTTAATGAATACATGGTTGGTGACGGATGAGAAATGTCCTACGTATTCGGAACAAGTCATGGACTTGTGTGGTTGTATGCCAGCAGGAAGTGAAGGCGGCAGTGGTGAAGGAGGAGACGCAGAAATCGATGCCGAATCCGATGCCGGCACGGATAGTGCCCCTAGTGGAAGTAATAGCATTATGAGCAGTGGAAAAATGCAATTTGCCATGCTGGCCCTATTTTCAGTCTGTGCAATGGGATGGTAAAACAACATTAGGAAGACTACACACGACAATCAAAAGGATACGGTACCTGGTACTACAGTATGTTAGCGAGTACCTCACGCATTAATTTTTTTATGGCAACAACAAGTTATTTCTAAGAAAAAAGAATGGATTGGAACCACAGTATCAAAAGGACCAACTTATTTTGCTCTTCCAAAAACACGAAGACGTTTTGCCATAACAATTTCTAACTACAAACTGTCCAAGAGTCTGCATACTAGCTAGATAGGGATTTATTTAGTAGGGAAGTCTAGTTCATTGTGAATTGTAGTGTTTCTTTGCTTCACATTCTTGGAGATAGAGACAGGGCTGGGACAAACATTCTTGCTAGCAAACGGCAAACAAAGCACGAGAAGCATTGCAGAGCGGTCCCCACAATGAATATAGCAAGGTGCTGGTGCAGTTAAGAAATAGACAGCCGAGGCTACCACAGCCTTTCTCATGGGAGGTTCAGTTGCCGGTATGGCAGGATCCGGCCTTTCGCAATATCCTCCTTAAAAAAAAATGAATTTTAGTCATCAGAAATGAGTATCGAACTCAGGCCCCCTCTAGCTAAAGCTGGGGGCAAAGCTTGCCAAGAAGTCAATCATTGGATGTCTATTTTAAACAACACTACCCGAACACTACTAAACCAACGGTAAGGAGGAAGCCTTACTGTGGCTCATGTGGAAGTGGAATCGGTCGCTAGTAGAATATAATCTTTCCAAAGTTTCAACAAAAAGAGCAGCTTACTTTTTTTTAATTCTTTTTTCACTGGGGCTGATAGATGACTCTTTTTTCTTCTTTTTCATCCCGAAATAAGGGTTCAAACCGCATAGTGCTCTATGATGTTTTCTTAGATTTCACGGCGTACAGTTGTCTTCGGTCGATAGTAACTCGGTACACAGCAGCGGCAACAAAGATGCAAAAGCTTACCAACCAACAAATCCAGAGAGGTGTAACAAGATAGATTGTGGAGGCAAACAACAGGACAATTTGCATCGGTGTCCCAAAGATCAAAAAATCACTTGTCTTGTAGCCACCAGGCCCCATAACCATCAAGTTGGTTTGATACCCAAACGGAGTCATAAAGGCCGCCGAAGCTGCCAACATGATGGTGTAACTCATAAGTTCCAAGTCAGTTCCCGTGCTCTCGGCTGCATCCATGGCGATGGGAAAGATCAATGCGGCTGCAGCATTGTTGGCCACTAACTGACTGATCAAGACAGTGCCCAAGTAAACGGCTCCCAATAGACCGGCGTCGCCCATGCCAATCGCATTGCCGATTGTGACCAAAAACCCAGCAACGGCACTGGCTACGCCGGAATTGACCAAGGCTGTACCAATCCCATACGCCGAGGCAATGGTCAGATAGATATCCCAGCGAATGGAATCACGTGCTTCGGTTTGGCTCATGATTCCCAAGGCTACCATGAGAATTACAGCCACCATGGCACATCCAATCAACTGCGTTACCTTGGCCATGAAACAAGCGTAGGCTCCCACTGTCAGGATCAATGCCGGGATGAGCATGCTCATGCGGGGTGGAGCCGAATCTTTGACGGGTGATGCCAGCGTAAATAAGGATCGATCTTTTTGGACTTGTTCCTTCAAAAAGGACGGACCCGCTTCGAGCAAGAGGACATCTCCCGCCTGAAGTTTGACATTACCGGGATGATCATGAACACGGCGTCCTTCTCGTTGAATAGCAATGACGGCAGCTCCATAGCGGGTACGGAACCGACAGTCTTTGACAGTCTTGCCGACCAATGCGCCTTTACGAGCTACGACGGCTTGTACCAATAATCGATCGGGGGTATTGACCTTCATTTTTTCGACTTCGTCGTCTTGATAGGAGGTCAACCCAGGAATCTTGCGGAGGTCACCCACGGCATTTGCGTTCTGGCACGAGAACCAGAGGACGTCGCCCCCTAGCATTGCTTCCGATAGGGCAATGGCTGTATAGGACGTGATAGTGCCCCCGCTGTCGCTCGGTGCAACTTCGACCGGACGCTCCATGCTCACCAAGACTACATCCGGCATACTGTCAATGCCAGCCTGTACGACGGTCTGGCCTTCCAATCGAGATCCTGCCCCTACTTTCATGGCTGTCAGGAACTCGGCGTTGCCATCGGCCCCATCGGCATTCTTGCCAAAAATCACTTGGAGATCCGCCCATATCGCTTCTCGCTCCTTTCTGGCATCAGCGTTATCTCCTTGGCCCATTTCAGCTGTGTCGAGATTGATCTCGCCACTACTCTCGGCTTGGCCGCCATTGCTCTTTTTGCGGCCAAAACCAAAGAATCCTCCTGACTTAGTGCCATCGTCGCTTCCATTACCGCCATGAGCTGCTGCGGCCAGCTTATCGTAAAAATCCGGTGGAGGAATTTCTAAAAGGTGTGAATCATCACTAACCTGCAGAACCAAGGCATCCCCAACTTCCAGTATGACGTCCGCCAAGGACTCTGACTCCAAGGATGGTTCTGTATCGTTTTGCTTTGCCTTTCCGTGGCCCTTTTGAATCGCTACAATGGCAGCCTTGTAGGTATGACGAAAGTTGATTTTCGCTGCGGTTGTACCAACCAGTCGACCATTGGGCATCACCAATGCTCGGATCACTCGCAAGCCCCGTTTCTTAATGGCAGCCACGCCAGAATCCTTGGCCAAAAACGCTTGAAGGATGGACCAAATTTCTGCCACATAGTCATTTACCACCGATGGGACAGTGGAGGGGTCCCTTTTCGACTGACAGCGCCAAATCGACAAAGAACGGTCTTGAAGAACCGCCGCTTCGGTATGCTGCAAGTCCAAGTCGAGCCTGGACAAACATTTGGCGATATCCAACAACAACCCCGCTCGATCAGCTGTCTCGAGAGCTACCACAACAAGATCCGGATCCAACATGGCCACGACCACGCGATCTTTCCCACTGCTTTGAGGACTACTGTCTCGGGGGCTTTTACTACTGTGCCTTTTATTCTTTGGCATGGCAATCTTGTAGGCATTGGGTTCTCCTCGAATCGCATCCTGCATATGATACACCACTCGCATACATTCCTGCGGTTGCGATCCCAATAAACTCTCTACGGAGTGTCCAATGTCATTGTCGAGATCTACTTCAATGGTGTTGCCCATGTCGTCCTTGTATGCATCAAAGCTGGTACTAAGTAAGAGCGCATCCTCTTCGTTGTTGGCGGGTTCATCGTCCGGCACATGGGAGATAGATCCTGACATGCCTGAAATTACAGCATCCACATCCACGTCTTGATTATTAGAATGCTGCTGAGGATGATGATGATCTACCTCGTTGGTGACAACTTCGAGTCCGTGTTCGGCACAAAATTCTCCAAAGGTCTCCACCAATCCTGTAAAGTACAATATATCACCCACTTCCAAGACAAAATCGGGTCCGACGGCATGGTGGACATTGCCGGTCGACGCTCGCTTGACACGCACCAAATAAATTCCACCCGTGTCTCTCAACCCCGATCGTTGAACGGTCCGTCCCGCGGCAGGAGACCAAGGAGTGAGGCGACATCCCAACAATAGATCGTTGAACATATCATCCACAGAAGCTGAGGCATCGTTGAGTCCTCCCTTGGCCAACAACCAAGGTGTGGCCAAGAGCACATAGGCAATACCCGCAAATGTGACGGGAACACCATATTTTCCCAAAGCAAAGAGTGACATGGATTGGAAGGTTTCATTGTCCGGGTACCGATCTTGGAGCAAGCCAGCAATCACAAGATTGGTCGAAGTACCAATCAGTGTACAAACGCCTCCCAACAGGGCCGAATAGGAGAGCGGAATGAGCAAATAGCGTGGGTGGATTTGAATTTTTCGAGACCACGCAATGACACTGGGGAGAGCGACCGTCACGAGGGGCGTGTCATTGATAAATCCCGACAAGATGGAAATAGGGACCATGACCCGCAATTGTGCTTCCGAAATGGTACGTGGATGTCCCAACAAGCGGCCGACATAATAATGGAGGGCGCCCGTTTTGTTGAGACCTTCCGCCACTGCAAAGAGTGCCAAAACAGTCAACAATCCTTGACTGCTAAAGCCCGCCAAGGCTTCCTTAATCTCAATAATGCCCGAGACATAAAAGGCCGTCAAGGCGGTCAACATGACACAATCGGTCGCCACGCGATCCGTCATCAACACCAAAAACATGGTGATCACTGTCACACAGGTAAAGATCACTTCCCAAAGAGGAGCGGGTGCCTCTTCTTCTTCTTCTTCGAGGAGACGTGACATGGTATAATTCTCGTGGAACAGATCATCGTCCAACGGGGACAAGGATTCAAAATTATGTTCCATGTTGGCCTCTTCTTCTTCTTCTTTTTCTTGTTTACTTCAAGTAGTTTACAATCGTTTCTTTTGGAAAAAAAAATGAGGTCTGCCAATGCCAATACTACAGTTTGATTTTTAGCTTACGAGTTTTGTCGGAAGTCAACAGGTTCGGAAGACAAATCAAATCAACCAGAATCCCGTACGGTAATACTAGTACGTAGATAGGATGTGGCGGATGTGGGTTTGTTATTGCCTTTTAAAATTATGAAGATTGTCCAATGCACTTGTATTGCGCGGTTGCTCCGTTTTAGCTTACGCTTCCTCGGAAGACGATGAGTGCAATACTGTATGGTTGGTGTGGGTTTCGTTCGCTACTATCTAGAAATTGATTGTGAACCACTAGTTGTTATACGAACATTGTAGCTACTCTAGCTAGCTAACAGTCATTTGATTGTTGTTGTTGTTTGCATTAGCTTACGCTCTTTCTCGGAAGCCCGCAAAACGTAAACCGGTTGAACTGCCATATGCATGCATCCGCAATTCCGCATTCATTGATTAGTGATGCGAAACATTCAAATCAAGGGGTGCCGTGAAAATGGTTTCGCGTGAAAAAGTGTCACTTCAGTGTTGCAGTGAGTCCCTTTTGGTGATGAGTCCTGCCTCCGTTTGTACGTACGTATCAGAATAAGGAAGGACTCACACAAGATCGATCGGTATTCAATCCCCGCCCAGTCCCTTTACTAAGTCTTATAGTACTACGTCGTACGAGTACGTAAAGTGTGACATCGAGAAAAAGGCTCACACAAGATCACACGGTATGCAATCGCCTTAAAATTGAATGAGAGAGGCTTCTAAGGAGTAACCTGGCGCGACAAAGAACAACCAATGTGTGTGCTAAAGGTCATCTTTAAACCATGTCCATGTCACGCAAACATCACACATTTGGCCTTGCATGGTTAGCAATCCAACCCACTGGCCTGTCACTGTGGTTTGGGCACTGTCTAGTTTTTAAACAGTAATGGTGTACGGTCACTGTCCACGTTAATCTAGCTACTCTAGGATAGAAACCATCGAATTAGTTTGCAAGCGCCACCTAGCTACTAGCTATTAGGAGCCAAACATGGCTGAGGAGCCAACGGCAATCGTATTGCCACTGCAACTACTACTAGCTAGCACTTGTACCAGCCTGGTGTGTTCAAGGATCTCTCTCCAACACTGACACAGCCAATGAATGTAGGTAATACATACTACTACGAGCTAGACTACAAGTGTGTCTACATTCAGTTAGCTACCTAGCACCAAAAGTCGCTTGCGAAAATATTGAGTTTACTATTACCTTACTTGGCAGTGCAGCCGTAAAAGGTCAAAGTCCTACGTAATGTATACCTCCGAAATCACACCATAGACCATCATAAAGTCAGCTACTGGAGCCAGAATAATAGTATTCTTGGTTCCCGTCGTCGTCGCAGCTTTGAGCGCTGCCAGGAGGCCCGCCAGTAGCCACACCGCCATACGTAGTCCTTTCTTCGCCTGCACCGCTGCTGTTGGGGCTCACAGAAGCAGCGGGGACGAACCTGTTATGATGACGATGGTGATGATGATTCCGGAATGGACGAGGATCCATTTCTTCTTTGCCTTGGTCGGATAAGTCTTTTTCTTGTTCTTTCTGTTCTCGTCGTGCTCGTTCTTCTTTCTGCACTTGATGAAGACGCCGTGACAATGCTATTCCTGGTGATGGTGAGGAGGCTGAAAAGGACTGCAGTCGATTCCATTCCTTGTTCCATACGACAGACGCGAACTGCTGAAAGACGGGAGAGGCTTCTTCTGTTTGCTCGGGTGGGAATCCCGCTTGTTGCAAGCAATTGGAATACAGTGTTTCGACTTGTCGCTGAAAGAGATTGATGGCATAAGCGCACTGCAGTTGCAAGGTAGTCGTAGTAGTAGCAACAGTGTCACCATCGCCACCGTGCATGGTACTCGTGGAGGATGGATTGGTAACGGCACAGCTGGGCACCGACCATTCTACCGGCCCCTGTTGATCTTGCTGTCGTTCTTGTCGGTTCTCCCGCTGCATTGGCTGCTGGTTGATCATGGAAAGATTCATCAAGTGTGACTTCAACTGCTGGTGAGGATCTTGATGTCTCTGTGAAGGCTGTTGCTGTGAACGGTGTTCTTGCTGATGCAATACCTGTGAATGTTGTCCTGATTGCTGCTGCTGATTTGACTGCTGCTGCTGCTGCTGCAGAACCGCAGCCTGAAGCGTCACATGCGGCTGCATTCGATGAAAGGGTTGCTGTTGTTCTTGATGCTGCCCATCCCCGTTGTGGTTGAGATATGCCAGGGGGTCTGTGAGAAGAGCACGGTTCTCGTTTTGGTGCTGCTGCTGACACTGGGGTTGATGATAGTCCGTTGCACTTGTAGCAACGCCTCCTGTGAGGGCTGCCGCTACCGCTGCAAAGTCAGGATCAGTAGGAGGAGCTCTTGTCTGCTGCTCTGGTGCTGCTAGTACTCTTCCTGCACTGTTGGACCATAGAAACTGTCTTGGGGCAATAGGAACGGCAGCAGCAGCAGCAGGGCTACTACTAGTGGTATATGGTTGAACACTAGCACTGAGATCTACTATCCCTGTTGTGGATGCCTGATCAGTTCTAGCTCGCTTTCCATTGGCAGCACGATCAGTGCCATTCAAGCTGGCACTGTCGCTGCCAAGGTTCTCGGTAGATCTATTACTTCCGGCCGCTGCACCTGCCCCTCCCCCCAGGACTTGATCAAGACTTGGTTGATGTGGCCGCAGCTGTGATTGTGACTGTTGCCACTCTGAGTCCAACTCCTCCTCGGTCATGAAACGAGCTCGGCGAAGTCGACGACTGAGCTGATTCTTGCGCTGTGCTAGAGTGACATTCTCGTCATCCATAGCCGCGCCATTGGCGTCGGCAGGATAGGAAAAGCCACCGTTTTGAAGGGCTACCGCCAAAGGCATGCCTGGATTGGCCATCTTCACCTCCACAGCACGGTTCATGCGAGGATCCCCGCGAGTGCCAAATTCTACTTGCGGGCGTCGCGACCGACTGCCGAAGCCGGCGCTGCTGCTACTAGTCGTTTCATAAGTGCAGACAACTTCAGAGATCACTACTGCTGCTTCGGAGTCTCGTTGTTGTTGTTGCTCTGTCTCTGCAGGAGAGCTGTTGCTGCTAATGGTATTACCGGCGCCGGTAGCGCTTGCTTTATCATTGTCTTTGTCAGTTTGGCCCATCATGTTAGCGGTTATCTATTACAGGTTATCCTATGATTCTATATAGCTAGTATACGGATCGATTGCTTGTTCTCTACCGGGTAGTATTTTAGTTGTGCGGAATAACAGAAATAACAGAAATGTGTGGGATGAACAAGCGAAATTGTACTACTGTAGTATCGTAGTTAAGTAGCCTCTTCTAGCTAGCTAGCTTCGTGCGTCGGTATATACAATGTACCGGTCGTGTCCAAAGGCATCGTACTCGTTGTCTCTGTAGAGCTTTTGAACGGAAATACAATTGTATTCTAAGAGCAGTCAGAGCACCCACCACTCACCACCAGTGCTTTCTCCATGTCTCGGGAAAAGAACAATCGATCATCGATTGGGTGATCTTCACAGGTTATTGTTAAGTAGGGACATCTCTCGCACCCAAACCCCATGCACAAACTGTCTTCAAGACTCGCGAATTGTCTTTCATATTCCTTCGCCGTTGCCTTTCAACCGAACTATTCGCTTTTTGACTTCCGCGTAGCCGGAAGCCTACAAAAAAAGCTAGTTACGTGCGAAAAAGTCTGACGTAGGTAGGTTCCCCATGATGAGAAGAATACAGCCCAATACGTAGACCACGCCAGGCACAATAATATTGTACGGAACCACATTTTGATTCTCATTTTGTGCCGAGCATGTCTGTTTATATCCCTGTATGTGATATGTCGCATAGGCGTCGCTCGCTCGCTGGTAAATCAGATTGTCTTCCTATTTCCGCTTTCTTCTTTCTTTCTTCTGTCCATTGAGACGTTCACGCCGGCGCATGCAAAGTGATCCAAAAGAATCAGAGAAAGGAACCAAAGATTCTTTTATGCGGCTGGGACGATTACACACGCAATTTTGGGGATAACCATTAAAAAAATCTCGTTCAAATTCTACCACTTGTCGTCGACATGGTCGATTTCTGTAGGCCAACGTAGGTGCGGGTGCAGCTCTCCCGTCTCTGGTAGGAGGTAATGCTCTGGCATCTGTCTCGTAGTTTCATTAGGATCTGGTGTTGGAATTCTATTGTGTCATCCGCCTTGTCAGCCAGACCTCCACATGTAATAACTTGGTGTAGCAAGTGCCCATCGAATGTTAGATGCCATTTTGGTTGCAAGGTTGTTAGACGCACACCAAGCCACAACGTCTTTCCTTCAGTGATAGCCCTTCTCAAATGCTGCACTTGCGCGTCTGTTGGCAACAGGCCTGCGTCAATGCTGCAAACGCTGGCCCAAATGGCATCTAACAAGCCCACCATTCTAGCAAATTGGGTGCATTTGACATCAATCGTAGCATCTGCAATGGCTGGATCTTTCTTTGACTTGATTGCACCCACGAATGCATTGAATAGGGATTCGGCCTTGTTCATTGTGCGGATGCAGTTAACACCATTACATTTGCCACCGTGGTAATGCTTTTTCTTGATGCCATTCGCACGGAAGATCGTGTCAAAGGTTTGCGACAACAAATGCAGTCGAGCTCTGTGTCGCTTTGTCATTTCGTTGTAGGTGTCTTTAGCTTTCTTTTCTTCCTTTGCTGCAATCTTGTTGGCCTGTTTGGCTTCATTGTAACGAGCAACCAAGTCTGGTGTATTGCCCGCTTGTTCTGCGAGATGTTTTGCTTCCGCTTCGGTTTGTGTCGCAAGGCCGTGAACCACAATCGCTTGTTTGTACGCGTCTCGCATGTCGCTGCATGGTGGTGGTAATAGCTCAGCCTCGTAAATTGTCCAGTCTTTGAAAGATTCAAGTGCTTTGTCTACCAATCCCATGGGGCAGTGCAGCACAGGAACGATCACACGTTGCGGGTCAATGTCTAGAAGACCAATCATGTTGACGCCGTGGCAATTTCGAATGGCCTTGTTCGTCACTCGTTGCAGATTGCATTCATTCAACGACGGTGCAAGCGAGGCTTTGGTTCTGACGTCCTCCGGAGCAATTGACTCGCAGTTGAATTGATGCGCCTTCTTTTTACAATGAAGACAGTGTGCACCGTCCGAGTTGTTCATGCCAACAGCCACACACAGAAACACCAAATCCCCAACATAGAGGTCATGAAACTTGGAAATGACTTTGACTAGCATGAGATGCTGGCAAGAAAAATCGTCAGCTTCCGTGTCAAAACAGACACCAACGTTGATTGTTCTTTGATGTCCAATGACGGTGCATGCAAGTGCACCGTTTTGGACATTGACTTCACGTTCATTTAAACCTCTCGGCAACAGAAACACCTTCTTGTGTTTCTTTGGTTGTCGTGTGCTGCACAATGCGAACGCGGCACAATTGCGCAGGTCTGTCATCTGTGCCTTGACACGAGGCATGATTGTGTTCACTAATGATTTGAACGTGTCTTTGGAACAATCTGTGGAAGCGATTTGAATGGTGGGACATCTCCAATTCAACTCGCCTCTTCTTTTTTGTTCCTGTGGCGATGAAAAGTTCAACTTCATGCTACAAGGGCAGGCACCGGCACCGTGGTCGCCTCCAAAGAGCACTGCAATGCCCGGTTCTTCAAATCCAGGAGCATTGCAATCGAGTGTTGGATAAGGGACGGCGGTGTTGACGACTTCTTCGAGTGACATGCTGTGGAACAACAAATCAATTTCTGCAGCAACTTCAACCATCAGATCGGAGTTGCAGAAACAGCAATGTTCTGGCGGCTTCTTTTCAGTTCCTTCCTGTTTGTTGTAGACCACTCAAGAGCACAAGTGTCGAAAATTGCGGAAGACGCGTCAGTGTTGTTGTTTATGGTAAGGCCCACGTCTTTATCAATCCTGTTGACTTCTGATTTTATCAACTTCAACTCAGCATTACCAACGTGGTTGAGGTATGATCGAAGTTTGGCCATCTGCTTGTCGTTAATACCAGTCAGACGGCCTAACGCGATGGTCTGTGGCGTGTTCAGTACTTGCGGAAAGACTCGCAGCTTCCTTGAATTCGCGACTTTGATGTGTTCATGAGGCTCGGTTTTGGCGAGATAAATCATCATCCCTTCTCGTTGAGCCGGG
>ENA-ORBV01010778-ORBV01010778.1-microbial-mat-metagenome-genome-assembly--contig:-NODE-10778-length-14536-cov-5.417318_pt1 | contig 14536 bp, 10 predicted proteins | sample MGYA00237777_ERZ505514 | MGnify/ENA primary metagenome ERZ505514 (study PRJEB26160, sample SAMN06269048) | microbial mat metagenome | isolation source: Oligotrophic lake microbial mat | place... | reverse complement strand
CTGTCCAGCAGCCAGGCCTCTCAGCGTTTTCTGGAGGGAGAGAGCTGGCAGGGCATGGAGAGTCAGGCCAGCCAAATAATTTAAAATCAATTCAAATCTGATCCATGGGTTGTCTAGGACGTGTCTAGTGCTTTGCGTGTCTAGGACTTAGGCTTTTTCACTGCTACTTGTCTTTTATCATCGGGCATTGTTCATGAAGTTGTTGCAAAATGCAGTGGTTGCATGTCTTTTGATCTTTTGTGTTGCTGCATTGATTCTTGTGCAAACGTTCTCATTTGTCTGGTAAACAAATTTTAAGCAGTGATGATGATGTGACCTTTTTTTATTTCCCTGTGGCTTTTAGTGCAGAGCACAAGGAACACCAATATGGATGCACTAGTAGATTTTCTTGGTGCCTTTGTCCAACACTTTCTTTCATCAAAAGAATTTCTTGTTTTCTTGCTTGCAACTGAAGTTCTATCTGCATCATTATCTACTTTGACATCATTTTTTGCTTTTGAGTGCTTCTTTTTGAATGGATTAGCCCTTCAGTTGGTTGTTTGTGTCTTAGATGGATTTAGTTATTGGAGAAACTTCTTTGGTTTCTCCTGAGCCGCAGAATGTCACTTTCTAGACAAGGACATCATGTGTGATCGCATGGAAATGCTGAGCAGGACTGAAGCTTAGTCTTGTGACTTCTTGACAGGTTGCCATGGAAGTCAGCTAGCAACAATTCCCATGGACTGTGTTCGCTAGGACACAATGCTTTCAGTTGCTAACACAATGTGTGCCAACTGCCGTGGGAAGCCGGGTGAGCCAAATCTTAGCTTTGCGTTCTATGTGCGGCAGACTCTGTTATGCATGAATGTCATTACACTACATGGGATGAAATGCAGGTAGCCACACCACATTGCACTGCACAGGGCTTCCCTGCTGTACCCCCCACTGAGTGACTTCAATTTTGATTGTGCATTAGCATAAATTTCTCCTACAATCAAAGGAGCTGCACTGTGTGGCTACGAGTACAGCAGATTATCTGTCGTGCATGAATGCTATGAATCTATGTAGGATAATATAGAAGTAGCCACACCAGATGGCACTGTGTAGGGCTTTCCCTTTGTGCCCTCCACTGTTTGACTTCCGCCCTGATCACGGAAGAGCTTAACTTTCTCCAAAGATGACCGCATAGCTTTCTGAAAAGTGATTAGTTTCTATGGTTTTGACTCGCACCACGCCAGATACTAGTTCCATCGAAATAAAACCAACTCCCAGAACTATTCCGACAACGTGTGAAGCAGTTTTCGGCTAGCTCATTTATTTCGGTCGTCTCCAACATGGGATCATATTCTCCAACGCCTGTGCCATCTTCCTCGGGACACTGCACAACGAGGTGGTCAAGAGCGAATTCGTCCCTTAGTTGGCATACCTCTTCAGGTATGGGTCCCGTGATTTCTGTCCAGGCTAACTCAAGCGTTTCTGTGGAAATACAGCAAGAGAAAGGCTGCGTGAGAGAGATGTACAAAAGAATTGGCAGTAACCCCCATCTCGCCCCCCTCTCACCTAAGACGGTCAGCTCGCCTAGCTGCGACGGCAGGGTGCCTTCCAGTGGGTTGGACCCCAAATATAACTCTTCAAGTCGGGTGAGCAGAGCAAGCTCTGTTGGCATGGACATTGATAGTCCGGAATATTCAATATCAAGATGCCGCAGGTTCGACAGCAGAAATATTTCCGAGGGAAGTTGTTGCGAGTCATCGTTCCAATCGCCATTGCCACTAACATCCAAGAACGTCAACTGAGTAAGTTGCCCCAGTTCCGATGGAACATAGCCTACATGAAAACAAAGTTGGTTAGTTGGTGAGTATCCGTTGATTGAGCCTCTCGCGAACAAATGGAGCAAAACAAAAAAGTACCTGTGAGATCGTTGGACGACAAATCCAAATATGTCAGCGCTGTTAGAAGCCCCACTTCTGTAGGAAATGCGCCATTCAAATCTACATAGTACACGTCTAGCCTTTTCAGATTTGTCAACTGGGTCAGAATTGGCATTGGAATTGTTCCAGCAAAAGCCATGCTTCCGAGACTCAGCACCTCGAGGTCCGTGAGCAATCCAAACTCCGATGGCAGCCCAGTGTCCATTTCCAAATTCTGCCCTTCCAAATCCAGATATCGAAGGTTTGTTAGTGTGAAAAGCTCCGACGGTATTTCTCCCTCAAAACCACCGCTGTGCATGCTGATCTTGCGCAGTTCTTTCATTAAGCCGAGCTCTGTGATGAGCGATCCGTCCATAAAGCTCGATGGAATGCTCAATTCTCTCAGATCCGTGAGCAATCCAAGCTCAGTAGGCAGTGTTGAATCCCCCAAATGGCATTCCTCCAGTACCAAGTGGGTCAAGTTTGTCAAGCGTCCAACAGTTGTCATTCATGTAGGTGAAGCTGAGGTCCAACGTTTGAAGTGATGACAACGCCTGGATCTTGTGTAAGGGCTGGTCCCCAGGATTTGTATCAGTGAGATTTAAATGTAGGAGATTAGTCATGGAGAGAAACGCAGTTGGAAAGGTCTCCACACCAAGATAGGTCAATGCTAGGTCATGTCTCGTCAAGGATGTCATGAGGCCCATTTCGGTGGGAACTACCGGGCCTTCGATATCATAATAATTAAGGTCGTGGGCATCTTTCATTGTCAAACTCTTTAACGAAGTCATCAGCCCAATTTCTGTAGCAATACTGGATATCGTTAGGTTGCTCACATCCAGCTCTTCCAAGGGCGCACCAAACAAGTATGCCACAGAAAGGGTATCCTCGAACACATTGAACGACAGATTGAGCTTCTTGAGAGCGGGCAGCCGAGCCATGACAGAGGGGAGCGAACCTGTCAATTCGTTCTGGCCAAGGTTCAACTCTTGCAGCTTATCCACCACAAGGTCCAGTGTTTGTGGCGGAACCCCGGTAAAATTATTCCCAGCAATGTCTAATACTTGCAGTGCCTCATGCTTTTGGATTGGACTGGCGGTACTGCCAGAGGTATCAATGCCAAACCCGTCTTCCAAAATATCAGCCAGTTTTCCTCCCATAAAGTTGAATGACATTCGGAATTCTTTCAATTTGGGTAACGCATTCAACACAACCGCTGTAAAGGGGAGCGAATCAAATTGATTCCACCCCAAGTTTAGGTACTCCAGATTGGTCAGTTGCTCGACGGTCGACGTGGGATTCCCCGACAGCTGGTTGTGACTTAGATCCAGCGTTCGGAGGGATGACAATAGGGCAATCTCAGGTACCATTGTTCCTTTGAGGGCTCGTCCTGGCAACACGAGATGCTCCAACGGAGTATCAGCGCCGACTTGATCTTGCTCTTCTTTCACGGCTTCAGTCACATCACTACTCGACTCAATAGCCGTTTCTTTTTGGGCGTGTCGACGTCCCTGTCCTAGTCGTCGTCTTCCACCACCACCACCCTGTGCAAAAATGTTCTTGTTTGTACGACTGGTCACAGTCTCCCCCTCCTCTCCTGCGTCGCCTAATACTAACGCATCGTGATCACACAAATTCACACTACTCTCTTCATCCGAGCTTTGCAACCAAGCGCATTCCGGTACCGCATAATCCAAGTCGTCCAATGCCCACCCAATGCCATCCTCATTATTATTCTGAAAATTATAAAAAAAGGGTTGCCAAGGCAAATCGTTGCCACAAACGCCATTCTGGATACTGGGCACTGTTGGGGTCGTCACTGATGAAATCCAGCGCTCGGGATTGTGGTGATGCCTTTGTGGTGGTTTCTTCCGTGCCACCACCGGACTCCTCTTGCGCATTGATAGCTTCCAGGGTATAGGGTGGTAAATTCTCGAGCATGTATTCCCTCACATTTTGAATGGAATTTCCTTCCGCATCGCTCGTCATGATAGTGGATCCATCCGTTGTAGCATTTGCAGCCAATGGCGATGGCGTACTGGTGTCGCTGCTGGTTGTTGGAGAAGAAGTAGACAATGACGAAGGCGATGCTGTCACTTCAGGAGCAACAGCCCTGGATTCCGAGTTGCTACTACTCTTGTTGTTGTCGTCGTCCTTGAGAATGACAGTAGGCAACAGTATAAAAATGACGGCCAGGACCAGAAAGCAAGCAGCAAAACTTAATAAGATCTAGCCTGGTATACCAGCACCGTCCTTCGACTTAGTGCTGTGGCTGCTTTCTTCTGGTTGATCTTCCACGCCATTAGGATCATTGCTTGCCATACTATCATCGGGCTCATCTGGCTCCTCCTCGCTTTCAAAGCTCTTGCTACGGGCGAATGCGTCGTACGGTAGTGGAGGATTCTCATCAAAATCATCATCGCCCCAACTCTCATCATCATCATCATCATCATCATCATCCCTTGTAACCAATGCCATGACACGTAATCATGTGCTTTCCCAGGATCAAACCATCTTTTCCGTAAGTAGGAGTAGTAGGAGCTTGATTATGGTCCTCGGTGGCCGTAATTGTGTCATGGTTGCCGTCGCCATCATCTTCTTCTGTGATGTATGCCACATGAAATTGCACACCTGGCACCAGTTGTTGAGCTACTTGAATGGCGGTTTGTGTATGCAAGGTTAAGTGGCATGTGACCATGCGTGACGTCCCCTCGGCCAATGCCATGTATAGGATCAATTGATCTTGTAACCATTCGTCAACGCATCCACCCACTTGTAATGCATCGATCACTTGTTGTGCGGCTTGTTGTCCCACATCTCGAGCCTTTTGTTTGGGCATACACAAGGCGGATCCTCCCAAGCGACAGTTGGTGGAAGTTGTGGCAACAATCAAAATGCCCAATCCATTGCCCACGGCATTGGGTTCTGTGACAATATCTACCTCCACGGTAGGTGTTGGCGCTGGCGTTGGTGTGGAACAATCCTCGTTGGAATTGAGACTGTTGAAATACGCTTCCAATTGTTGTTGGGCCGCTTTGGCCATTTGTTGGGCCAAATGACGAGGTAATTTTCCGGCATGAAAGGATCGAATATAAATGTTTGTGACATGGCCTCGCTCCGTCAAGTTGACGGGTTGCAAGGGCAAATAAGTTGGCGTTGTTGTTGTTGTTGTTGTTTTGTCGCCGCGGCTTGGAAATTGCGTTGGATCCATCGTCACATGGACTTGGCCACCTCCCTTTGGGAAATATCCACGTTCCAATACGTTTGCTTGGATCCAATCATTATCATTGTCGAGAAGATTTTTTGTTGGGTCCTTGTCGGATATTACCGTCGACTTGGCGGAGGCAGAAGAAAAGAACTGTTCTAACAAGGTCGGTAGAAAAATATGATACCAATAATCGTATTGGGGTGCCATACTGGCATTGGTACCCCCTTGAAGTTCGAGTCGAATTTTCTTTTGCTTGGGCAAATTGGGACAAAAGAGAGCACATGGAAGCCCTGCTTGTAATAACAAACAAATGGATCCCGCCGTATCAATAATGCCTCGGTAGACTTGAATTCCGTCGCCATTGTCTTGATTGTTGTCGTTGTCACCCCCATCCGTTGGTACCGTGTTGGGTTGATACACGACTTGGGTCGATTTCAAGTGTGCTCCTTGCGTCAAACAACCACCTCCCATGGTCGCCGCCAGACCAATGGCCGTCAAATGTTGCGCCGCCAAACCCGGTTTGGATCGTTTGGCGCGAATGCTATGAATTTTCAAAGGCTTCTGAAAAATGGCCGCATATGTCATGGCGTTTCGTAAAATTTGTCCTCCTCCTTCTCCTTGCGAACCATCGAGTTCCATAATGCTGGTAGAGGGAGTCATAGTGCTCATTGTAGTGCTGGCACTATGGCCCTTGAATCGTTTCATGGTAGGATTCCTTGGATATAGGTTTGCGTGTGTCGTGGGAGCTGTAGCAAATCCAATAACCGTACTACTAGTAGCGGTGGTGGGTAGTGTGGTGTAGCTTGGGAACGTGATCCCAAAGAAAGGGCGGCAACCAGTTGGTCTAGCAGCGCGGCATGCACGATGAGGAGGACGCCAACCAAAACAACCCAAATAATGGTTCAACGCAATCGCTACTACAAGGAATCGACCTGGGCTTTTGTTGTTACTGCAGCCATGCATAGCTATCCCTGGTCTGACAGAGTCAGTTGGCTACTACTAGCTAGTGCTCTAGCGAGCTAGCTATTACCTTGGCTATTACTGTAGCTAATTGCTGCAAGAAGATGGGGAGGAACTTCGGTTGGATTTCACAACAATCAACCAATCAATCAATGCAAATGTATCACAACAATAACGGGTGGTGGTGGTCGATGGTTCGATTCTAGTGCGCGAGGTTCGCATGCAGTCATCTAGCTCGTGCGTCAGCACGTTATCTAGCGAAAACACACGTTAAATATCAAAATACCTAATGGGTATCTAACCTGCTTGAATCTTAATCTAACACCGATCCTTTCTGTTTTTAGGTCCTTCATTGTGTAATGTGACTGGCATTAGAAAGAATCTGTGTAAAATTAGCTACCAAGTAGGTTATCCACTCTCATGTCAGATGGTGTTCCTTGTGTGTTTTAATGGGGAAAGTGAGAGTCATAGTCATCAAAAGACGCGATTTCGTCATAAATTTACGTGCAAATGTGGGTCAAAAGACAAAAACACTGCATTCTTCGTGTTAAAAAGACTAGCTAATCTACATTGAAAGAACAGACATTGTCGTTGATAGAGAAGCTGCATGTGCATGCTGTTGAGCCTATGTCTAGCAGATCACACACTCAACCGCTATTTGGATTGATTGGAATTGGAAAGAAATGGGGCGACAATGACGAAACCCCGTCGTTCGAGGCGTCATTCCGACGTCGAAAGGTCTGGATCCTCTGCCAACACCGTTCGCACTGCTGATGCTTTGCCTGTTGCCAAAAGACTGCGCTTCAGTCCCCGTAATCTTTCTGTTGCATGTTGCACGTCTGTTGAAGGATTGCCTCATGAATTTCACTGTGATGGATGTCAACGTTTCAAGTCATCAACGAGAGCAATGGCCAAGGGCCGTCGTGAAACTGTGTCGAAAGTGATGCAATGTTTTCAAGCATGGAAAAAGAAAGAAGATGAGGTGTCTGTTGCGATGAAGAAACATTGGAACCAAGTGATTGAGTTTATCGAAGCAAACTTGCATGTCGACCGCTCTGCGTTGCTGGAAAATGAAGACGAAGACGAGATGGATAACGACAACGAAGACGAAGTTAACATTGGAGAAGCCGAGACGCCGGTCGCAACAACAGAAGACAAGAAGCTGAAGGCAATAACCTTCATGGTGGTGCCCGTCAAGAGTCAGGGGAGGAACTTGAACATAAAGATTCCGACAACACACAGGATCATACCTTACAACTTGTTGAAGCGTTATGAAAAAGACTCCGCAACATTGAGTGCAGTTCGGAAGAAATTAAGAGCGTCAAAGCACACGGCAAGTGCGTTTGGTCAAGCTTTGTGTTCCATTGGCCTTGCGGCAGTTCCCAACCTGGCTTTAAAGGCAGCAATGTGCTTGTTACCAGTGTTGCTGTGCGCCGTGTTGGAAGATGCTGGATTGTTTGAGTCGAAATTCAAGTTGGTTAAATTTGCCAAAGCGTTTCCCTCCGACAATTGCTACCGAACTATGATGCAACGCACTGCGGCCATGGACACCATGGCTCTTGGTTACAACTTGCGACGTTACCGGCATGTCTACCTCTCCAGCGATAAGGGCAACAAAAAAGGAGTTGGTCACTTTGTCAAATGCTTGTCGTGGTTTAACTTTGATGCCGACATGCTGAAGGTACAGAAACAGCTGTTAGACAATGATGCGTCGGACGGAAAGACTGTCGAATGCGCCAGGGCAATCAAGGCATCACTAGGGAAGGTGTCGCATGGAGAGACTGATGCATTGCTCAATGGAAGTGCAAGCGACAGTGGTGGTGGTGGTGTGTTGGATGACCTTGCCGAAAAGCTACAAGCCGAAGGCGTTTGTGACACAACAGAGAGTTACCTTGTGTCAAACTGCACTCTTCATGCAACCCAACTCCAGCTTGCTAATGCAGTCAAAGCCACGCACGGGGAAGGAGGACTCGACCGAGACAATGTCATGCAGATGCTTCATTGTGTTTGTGATTTAGAGGAATGCATGCACACAGATGCGTGGCGCCACACGCTGAAAATGTCAAACGATTATGTGCACCAATGTGCAAACAGCCAAGACATGAACGCTGATGACGAGGATGAGTTTGCCACAGACTTCAAGAGAGTCGTCAGGTTCTTTCCATTCAAAGTCAAACTGATTGTGGAGACAGACGACATCAAAGGGTCGTTGTTAGAAAAGATCCAAGCACCAGTGCTGACTCGATGGTGGACCGTTGGTGTTGGTGCCGAGCATTTGTTTTGCTTCTATCCAGCAATCTTCAAAGCAGCCCAGGTTGTTGTCAACTCGAATGATCGAAACTCAAGGCCATGGAAAATTGCATCTGGGCTTTACAAGCTCATGTCCGATCCACACAATTTCATTGATGTTGCACTTGTCAAATGTTTCCACAAGCATTTCATCAGCAGGCATGTGGGTTGGCTACAGTCAAGCACTGATTTATCAGGAACGGAAGGGTTTCAAGCGCACAACATCGCGGCACGATGCTATTTGATGACAAGGCAACATGATCAAATGAATGTCGAAGCAATCAACTCCACACACCGTGGATTTCCTGACTATCGAAAGAGTCTATTGACTCTTGAAACGGATTCGGATCGTCAGCTACACTCAAAGAAACTCGAGGTTGTGTTACACCGTGCAGAAGAGACACTTCACAAACATTTCATGCGATGGGTAAAACATCCATTTCTATTGCCAGCGGCATTGTTGAGCGAAGCTCCAACCGCGAGAGTTGTTGCTTCTGTGATCCTGGGAAGACAGTCGGAGTTCGATGTCTTTACATCAACAACTCACGGAGACAGCATGATTGACTTGGAGTCATTGCACGAGTTTATTGAGTCTCGTGTTGGAGACATTTCTACAATGACGTTCGAAGAGAAACCATTGCAAGCCGCGCAATTGATTCTCAACGGTGTAGTTTTCCGCAACATCTCATTGGAAGATGAACACCAAGACCTCCGTCAGCACATGTTTTCCAAGCATCTACCACTGGCTTCACAAACGCAATTCGTTGAATTCGGAGTCAAGGAAGCGAAACTTGTGTCAAGTGCCAACCGTTCTGAGGAGACACGATCCTGTTGTGCAATTGTCAGATCTGCTCATGTCAGTGACAAAGGGAATTCAAAGCGAGACATGAGCAATCAAGACAAGACATGCCGACTGATCACTGAAGCAAAGGAACTTTGCGAGAGTCACAGACGATGGGAAGAAGAGGACCCCGAACATCACGCTTTCTGCAACACCGTCATGCACACTCTTTCAGCTGGACACTTTGAGAGTGAGCGAATGGCTGGCAAACAAACAAACATCAGCGAGAAAGCACACAGCAACAAAAAGAAGAACTCACTGCAACAGCAAAAGCCACAATTGCTTACCGCGGCTGTGACAGGGGACATTCCTTACAGCAAATTACACACAACAAAGGAAGGTCACATGGAAGGTTTGGCACAAGAGCTGTTGTTTCGCGGTGTTGATCAAGCGGTTGTTCCAACAGGAACAAAAGCACGAAAGACGTTGCTACAAGAACTTGAGATTAAACGTCTTGTCGAAGAAGACGGCATGCCGGAAAATGATGCAAAGGCGGTGGCCAAGAAACAGTTTAAGAAATTGTCGAGCTTTGAATTTCGATTCTGAGTTTGGTGGTTAACCACGAAATTTCGTGGCTAACCACCAAAAACTCAGCCAAAAAGACCTAAATTTTTCTATCTCCATTGCACAGCCTCACTAATAAGCACTCAACGATGGCGAACACGCCGTCGATGGCATATCCAACAGTTGTTTCTATGTAGCTAACCACAAGTCATAATTACATGACACATGAATTCCACGAAATGCACTGCATGTTAACACGTGTTGTTGTTCATTCCCGAGTGTGTTTTATGATTCATGACGAAAAATGAGAATTTTGATGTTTGTGTGCGAACCTCGCGCACTAGATTCATTCGGAAAAAAGCAAAAAGCAGTGACGTTTTGAGTGGCACAGCAGCTCGCGAAGCGGGTTGGGCTAGGTAGTTCCTGCTAGCCAAATTTCTGTAACTTGGCATTGCCATCCAACAGGGATTGCCCCACAATGCTGCTGTAAAAGGAAAATTGAAGCCCCCAATGGCATTGTTACATGCACAGGAAGACCTGCTTCTAGGATTTGAATTGCTCTCCCAATTTTAGCAAAACTAAAAAGATTTGTTTCAGTCATCATGTGTGCAACAAAAGTGCCCCAAATGTTTCATGAAGGTTGGGCCCCGAGAGGGGGATGCTGGGATGGGCTGCACCTATGTCATTAGAGACAGCACATCATTTTTTTTTTAACACATAGCACACATGCAAACATTCTAAGAACTTTGGACAACAACATTTTGGAAGTCCCTCTTGGAAGTCCCTCACTCAAATCATCCACAGAGGGGTTGCATGTTGCCCCCTAGTAGCAAGCTTTCAGAGTGTGTGCAACATAATTATTACAGTTCTGTTGTTGTTCCATTGTTGCTATTTAATTCAGGTCATTTCTATGCATCCAGTCTTTTTTCATTGCAACTTGTGCAGCTGGGATGATGTAGCAAATGCAAGCATGCAGTGTAAATTTAATTCTTTTGGTCAAAAACCCACAAGTTGGATATACAGGAGCAGTCCAAAAGCAAGCAACAAGAGGTTAGAGAGACTGAAAGATTCATGAGGCAGCAGCTGGTGCTCTTGGAAGGAGCTGAAGCAGAAGTTTGCCTACTAAACTTACACCATATTTATTAAATGTCTGTACTCCACAAAGTTCCCAGATTTCGACAGTCCTTGGGAAATTCCCACGATGGAAACCGATTTGACGGATCAAACAAAGTTCTGCAATACTGTATTAAATTCTGTTTGGTCGTTAAAAGTGTTCTGGTGGTCGAAAACGGTTCTCATAAGCTGGCGTAAAAGAAGCCTCATGAGGAGTCATCATACTCCAATCCGCAAACGACATAGACGACATGGCATGGCGACATATTATGCACACCATCATGTATAATGGTCCCAGAATATTGGTCGCAGAATACCTAATTTTCCATGACTGTGATCACCAAAAACCAAATGTGTGTACTATCTTGCCTTACACCGCATGCATCCAAGTCTCAACCAGAACCAAGAGTCATACCCTTCCCTCCTCGTCCTCCTCTAAAGTTGAGGAGGCAATCCTTTATGCCAGTTGGTTTCATTCTCGTCCTCTTCACAAGCATCTCTCATTTTGCTATCACCTCCCAGAAGGCTCCCATCTTGTGTCCGTCGTTCTAGAGGATGATTACCTCCCCTCCGAACACCTTGAGCATGCTGATGAAGAAGATGACCATAAAGGTCCGGTGGGAGACCTGATGCAGCCTGGGCCTGGCGTGCCGCAGCCAGTTGAGCTAAGAGGGATGCATCTTCTTGAGACATACCACCGCCACCTTGGCCAAAAGCTGCTGCTCCGGCGGCGGTATGTGCAGGAGGATCTGATCTTCTTCTTGGAAAGGAAGCACCACCACTGCCGCTGCTGCCGCCATCCCCATCAAGGTGTCGTTCATGCAGAACGCCACTCAGACCGGCCCACGAAGAGGTGTTGGTCAAGCTATCACCGGCAAGTCCTCTTTGAAGACTCGTCGAAAAATGAGGATTTGACAAGGCCGCAGCATTGATGCTTCCAGCCGAAAACGACGACTGAAAACCGGCTTGACGTGATCGAGCAGCCTCCAAGAGCTGTTGCTGTTGCAACGCCATGAGGAGCGGGTCCGTTGTGGTTAAAGCCGCCGTTAGTCTCTGTTCATCTTGGAGTACAGTACTGCCGGAAAATCCCGACAAGGAGGAAGCACCACCCTGGGCGGAATGATTATGTTGAAGATAATGAGGGTTCCCACCAGCACCGCCTTGAAGAGCTGCCAGTCGTCGTCGCAAAAAATCAGAATTCATTTCCGCACTGCCACCGCCACCACCACTACCGGCCATGCTTGCTCTCTGTTCAAGTTCCCCGACAATTGCACGAAGCATGGATGGAGATGTGTTAGCATTTTGAGACAATAAATCTTGGATGGAAGACCCCGACATTTGCCCAAGCCCGCCACCACCAAAGCCTGATAGGTCGGCGGGTGAGAATTGTCCTCCCAGACTGCCAGCAGCTTGATTACGCTGTTGATGCAGCAAAGATTGCTGTTGATGCTGCCTCAAGAGCAACAATCTGCTTGCCTCTGGTAAAAGACCGAAGGGATTGGCATTGCTGCTACTGACGCTGGCTCCTCCTTGTTGCCCCTCTTGTAAATACCGATGCCAAAGGACTTGTTCCTGAATCGACGGCATACCTGCAACTCCGGCGCTTGAGGGGGGAGGAGCAGCAGCAGCAGCAGCAGCTGGTGCTCTCATTTGCAATATGGCTTCTTGAAGAGCTCTTTCTCGTTGCTGTAATTCTTGCAACAAAGGGCTGGATTGAGCGCCGCCGCCACCTCCAATAACACCACCGCCACCACTAACACCAGTCCGGAGGTTGTGATAAACAAGCAGTTGGTCGGGTGAGGATGGGTGTTTTCTTGCAGCCGCAACAGCGGCCAGTAAATGAGGAGATGCACTTGGAGGATGAGGAGGACGGCCTCCTCCTCTAGGTGCAGCGGCTGGGGCTTCTCTTCGAGGGGATGGTCTTGTGGTGTCAGCAGCAGCAGGAGGTCTTGATGGACTTGTATTGGGAAGGGCAACTTGTCTTGGAGAAGCAACAGCTGCTGCTGGTGCTGCTTGCGGTGCAGCAGTCCTTCGACGGCTGCTCGCAATAACAGACGATGCTCCTGGGGCAGCCTTTGGGTCCAAGGCCGCCGCCAATACTCGATCTGTGTTCGGCCTCTGTAGGACTCCTTTCCCTTTCTTGAGAGACTCAATTTGTTCTCGGAAGGCTTGATTTTCCATCTTGATTCTTTGATTGGTCCTGGCAATATCATTCTTGCGCTCCGTCAAGGTATCAATCCTCATCATCCGTCGAGCACGCTTGCGTCGTTCATTGTTTCGATTCAACCGTCGCTTCTTTTCTTCCGGTGTTTCATCTTCGGGAATTTCAGAGTCGTCAATGAAACCTTTGCGGCGACTGGGAAAGTAGTACGGTGGTGGTTTGGGAGCACCTCTCTTCTTCCTGCCTTTGTTTTTAGAGGAAGGAGAAGCAGAGGCAGTGCCTCCTCTACCAGAAGCATCTGAAGTGCCAGACTTGGAAGACCCAACACTGCTGTTTCTATTCCGGGTACTGGTGTCACCAGCTGCTGCTGGTAATTTGGCTGCTGGAGCAGGTTTCTTGGTAGCTGCAACAGTTGCTGCCATTGGCTGTTGAAGATGGAGAGGGTTGATTCTTGGAGGTGGGCGGTCACCAGTGTTATTATCATCCTCCCCCGTCTTTCTCTGCCTTTGCCTGGCAGGCAACTTTCTATCCGTCTCCAATACATCTTGCTCCTCTTCTCGGGCAGCTGCTGGAGAAGAAGAAGCTCTCTTCATCTTGAAAAATTATAGCTTGTTTGTTTTATCAATTATTACTATTCGGAGAATGTCGTCAAATGTTGGCGCTGATCTGGTTGTTTGTTTGTCATTACCTAATTTTTGTTGAAGCTTGCTTTCCACAAGGCTTCACTGGTACGATCTAGTATTTTGGTTTAAAGAAAAGAAGATGGCGTCCATGCCATGCGGCCTGCGTCTGCATTGAGGAGGGCAAAATTAAATTTCGGAGACGGGGTAACGTGCGTGTGCAAATGCAGTATTGCTAAGGAAAACAAGGTGTACTTGGGTTCGATTCGCTCGGCCAACGCGGTACTGTTCTATTGCTGCAATGACTGTAAATAAGCGTTATTATGTGAGGCTCAATAGTGCAACTTTGAGTTAAAGCCTTTTGGTCATTAGTTGGGCTGCGCTCTGCAGTGAAGAGTACTTTTAGGCCTAATCATAATTCATAAACCTTGAAGAAAATGGTGGGTGTGCTTTTGGCAAAGGTTCGATAGCGCTCCGGTAGTTGTCGGTTCTCGTGGGCGGTCACAGCAGGGACCACACTTAAATGAAAAAATGATGTCGTGTTGGCGGCTCGTGTAACAGTCGTAATAAGACTCACAGCATAGCTGACCAGATCAACTACAGTATCTGGTCAGCTTCAGAATTGAGAACTACACGTACCTGCTGTAGTAGCTACAGTACGGCTGAACTGTACCCCGAGTAGGTAAGAACTCTACCTACCAGAGCAGAAGCTACGTAGTAGCTACTGGTAGCTAGAAAGCTAGTATTACTAATGTGCAGTAGCCAGCTACTACTAGTACTACCTGGCCACCCGCCCCCAAATACTGAACTACTCGGAGCGGTAGTCGACTACTAGCTGGCTGGTAGCTACTAGCTAGTAGAATCAAAGAATAGGTATTGTGCCTGTCTCTTATACACATCTCCGAGCCCACGAGACTAAGGCGAATCTCGTATGCCGTCTTCTGCTTGAAA
>ENA-ORBV01010777-ORBV01010777.1-microbial-mat-metagenome-genome-assembly--contig:-NODE-10777-length-14537-cov-4.185546_pt1 | contig 14537 bp, 11 predicted proteins | sample MGYA00237777_ERZ505514 | MGnify/ENA primary metagenome ERZ505514 (study PRJEB26160, sample SAMN06269048) | microbial mat metagenome | isolation source: Oligotrophic lake microbial mat | place... | reverse complement strand
GATAAGGTGACCGCCGGACTGCTGCCTTGGCGCGGAGTTCAGAAAATCCGCTATCAGGCCAATGACTATGCGGGGCTCGACATGTGGGGTGCCGACCCAAGCTATGCCGATGTCTGGCAAGTGGAATTGATTCACGGTCGTTTCTTTAGTGAGATCGATAATCAGCACCGGGCGCGTGTTGTGGTGTTAGGCGAAGACGTATGGAAGGGACTCTTTGCGAGTTCGGATCCTTCAGGCAAATGGGTGGATGTCGAAGGACAGAAGATGGAAGTCATCGGGGTAATGAAGAAGTCCGCTACCGGCGGGCCTGGCAGTCGTGACAATCGTCTGGTGATGCCCTACTGGAGCATGCGCAAGTTTCAGCCTGCCGCCGAAGAACACATGCTCTTTGTGAAGCCGCTGAAGGGCCAATTGCCTGCTGCTATGGATGAAGTGAGGGGTGTGTTGAGGCAAGAGCGGCGTGTGAAGTACGACGAGCCCGACAGTTTTTCGATCTCTACGAGCGAGCAGATGATTGAAGATTTTAGGAGTATTATGTCGATTACCGCTCTCGTCATGGTGGTCATGTCTTCGATCGGATTGCTGGTGGGTGGAATCGGTGTGATGAACATCATGTTGGTTAGCGTGACGGAGAGAACTCGCGAGATTGGCGTGCGCAAGGCTCTGGGGGCGCGGCGCAGAGAGATCATCACGCAGTTCATGACCGAGGCTGTGGTGTTGACTTTCCTCGGTGGATTGCTTGGAATGGCGGTGGGCTGGCTGATCCCGGTGCTTGGCGGATTCGTATTCCCCGAGTTGCCGATGAGCGTGCCCCTTTGGGCTGCAGGCACAGGTGTTGTCGTGAGTGTCGGGATTGGCTTATTCTTCGGAATCTGGCCAGCGAACAAAGCGGCACGTCTCGATCCAGTTGAAGCTCTGCGCTACGAATAGCGATTAGTCTTTGGCGCGCGCTGAAAGCCACTCGATAAATTCACGATCGCCTTCGAGAAAATCATAACTGGGGAGGCTGACTGCTTCTGCCCAGAGAATTTGTTCAAACTCATAATTCACAGGGACGCCCGTAAAGTTGGTGACGCTGTAGAAGACAAGCTCAACCGGCGGCCGTTCGTTATAGCTGAACTGGTAGCGCTGCAGAACAGCACCGATGATGGCTTCGATACCCAGTTCTTCGCGAAGTTCGCGGGCAAGGGCGGCCTCTGGCCCCTCGCCTGGCTCTATCTTGCCCCCGGGGAATTCCCACTTGAGGCCGTGCCAGTCGTTGCGCTTGCGTTGACCGATCAATATTTTTCCGGCGTGGGTGACGACTCCAGCTACGACGGAAACTACTTTCGCCATGAATCTAATTAGCTTACACCTGAGTGCGGCGAATCGGCGAAAATAGAGCTACCTTGTATAGCGCAGAACTCCTCGATCATTTTTCCAATCCTCGCAATGCTGGAGAGCTCTCTTCTCCAACTTATCGGCTTTCTTGCGAAAACCCGGTGTGTGGAGACCAGTTGAGAGTGACCGTACTTTGCAGCGATAAACGAATCTCAGACGTTCGATTTCTCGCTCGAGGCTGTACCGCATCGATTGCCTGTGCCAGTGCACTTACGGAATTGCTTGCCGGTAAGACGCTTGCTGAACTATCAGGTATTCGGGCTGCGGAAGTGGAAGCAGCTGTTGGCGGTTTGATCCAGGAGTCCAAGCATGCTGCAGTACTATGCGCTGACATTGTTAAGAAGTTGGAGGCAGAGTGGAAGAAGTCCTGAATGATTTGAAGGAGTGGCTGCGCATTCCGAGCGTGAGTGCTAATCCCGAGGCCGCTGGGGAGGTGCGCAGAGCCGCCGAGTATACCCTTCAGCTTTTTAAACGAGCAGGGTTAGAGAGTGTGCGCCTGATCGAAGGCGAAGGCCATCCATTAGTCTATGGTGAATGGTTGCACGCTCCAGGCAAACCCACCCTGCTTTGCTATGGGCACTACGATGTGCAACCGGCAGAGCCATTGGAGCTTTGGCGTACACCTCCCTTTGAGCCGACTGTCCTCGGTGACAATCTCTATGCCCGCGGAGCAGCCGATGACAAGGGTCTGGCGATCATCCTGATTCGGGCGGTGCAGCATTTCCTGGGGGCGGGGAAGCCGCTACCGGTGAACGTCCGATTCCTCTTCGAAGGTGAGGAAGAATCCGGCGGCGATCATGTATCTGCATATTTGCGATCGCACCGGGATGAACTTCAATGCGACGCCGCGCTGATTTGTGATACCGAGATGTTTGCTCCTGAATTGCCAACGATTTGTGTCGGGCTGCGCGGGATCGTTTATGCGGAATTGTATGTCACAACGGGTGAAGTCGATCTGCATTCCGGTGTCTACGGTGGAGGTGTTCCAAACGCGATCGAGGCTGCAGCGAGGATTGTGTCTTCGCTCAAAGACAAGGACGGCAATTTCCTGATCCCCGGCTTTGACGACGACGTGATTCCCCCGACTGAGGAAGAAGAACAGAGTTGGAGTGCTTTGCCTTTCGATATGGAGGCTTACCGGCAGGATGAGGCAAAGGTATTTGAGTTGCATGGAGAGCACGGTTTTGGATTGTTCCAGCAGTTGTGGGCACGGCCGACGCTTGAGATCCACGGGATTGGCGGTGGCTTCACCGGTGAGGGTTCAAAGACGGTAATCCCCTGCACTGCGATTGTGAAGCTCAGCTGCCGTTTGGCGCCGGGGCAGGACCCCGACCGAATCGCGAAGCTATTGAGTGAAGCCGTTGCCGCCCAGGCACTCCACGGGATACGTACCAGCTTGAAGGTGCTGGGCAAGGCCCCTGCCAGTGTTGTGGACCCAGCGAACCCGTTTGTGCGGGAGGCTGCCGAAGCTATGTTCGAGATCTTCGGCAATAAGACGGTCTTTACTCGCAGCGGTGGATCCATCCCGATCGTAGGCCTCTTTAAGGATGTATTGGGAGTTCCCAGTGTCATGACTGGCTTTGGCCTGCCTGACGACAATCTGCACGCACCAAACGAAAAGGTTTATCTGCCAAACGTCTACCGGGGTATCGAGGCGATTGCGCGATACTTTGAACGGCTGGGAGAACGGGCAGAGGTGAAGTGAGCAGTTTTGAATTCAAAGATACGCTGAAAAACTCGGTCGACATTGTGCGAGTGATCGGGGATTACATCCGCCTGCAAAAGCTGGGTGGGAGTGCCCGTTACCGTGGGCTGTGTCCGTTTCATAACGAGAAGACCCCGAGCTTTTATGTACATGCTGACCGGCAGTTTTTCAAGTGCTTTGGTTGCGCCAAGGGTGGCGATGTTTTCAGCTTTGTCATGGAGATCGAAGGGCTTGGCTTCTTTGAAGCGATGAAACTGCTTGCTGAAAAGAATGGCATAGCGATGCCGGCACCGAAGCCAGACTTTGATCCGGCCAGCCGCAAGAAAGTCTCACTGCAGGATCTGCACGAAATCGCCGCAAAACATTTTCGCGAGGTCTTGTATTCCGATGCGGGCGAGCCCGCACGGGCTTATCTAAAGCAGCGAGGGCTTGGCCAGAAGCTGGCCGAGGAGTTCTGCCTGGGCTTCAGTGATTCTACCGGTGGTTTGACGCGCGTTTTCCAGCGACAGGGAGTAGAAGAAGCGCTGCTGGAAGAGTCTGGTCTCTGTTTAAGACGCAATGAAGGAAACGGATTCTTTGACCGCTTTCGCAACCGGTTGATGTTTCCGATCTGGAATGAGAGCGGCAAAGTGATTGCTTTTGGCGGCCGCACCCTCGGTGAAGATCAGCCCAAATACCTGAACTCGCCTGAGACGCCGATCTATCGCAAGAGCCATGTTCTTTACAATCTGCATCACGCACGGGAGGGTGCTCGAAAGAGCGGGCGAATGGTGTTGGTAGAAGGATATATGGATGTGATCGGGGTACACGCTGCGGGCGTCAAAGAAGTAGTAGCCAGTTGTGGCACAGCGCTTACCAGTCAGCAGGTGCGTTCGATCAAGCGGCATGCCGACCGTGTAGTTGTGAATTTTGATCCCGACAATGCGGGAGCAAACGCAACCGAGCGCAGCATTCAGATTCTTCTTGAAGAGAGTCTTCAGATTCGAGTATGTTCTTTGCCTGGGGGCCTCGACCCTGATGCCTACGTCAAAACCAATGGAGCCGAAGCATATCTGAAAGAGTTGGAACGGAGCCCCGGTTACTTTCATTGGCTGGCCGAGCGTGCGCGGAGCAGATTCGACATGCGAAGTGCGGAAGGACGGATGGAGGCATTTCGTTTTCTCTTGCCCGCGATCCAGAAGCTGCCAGATAAGCTGGAGCGTCTGGCGGTAGTGAACGATATGGCCAGCTATCTTCGTGTCGAGCCGGGTGAGATGCTCGACCAATTCCGCAAATCGGCTGGCGACCGAAGCATGCCAAAGGCGATTGAAGTAAAGCCCGATCGCCACCTGCCTGATCTTGAACGTGTGTTGATCCGGTTGATTCTGCACCATCCCGATGTAGTGTCCGGCTATTGCGATACGATCCTTGGGCTGGAAGGATTGGCTGCGCTGAAAAGCCACAAGATTCTCGAAGCTGCTCTTCAAATGCTTGAGGCGGATGGCAGTTTAGACTTCCCCGCCTTGCAGTCCAAGCTGAGTGAAGCCGATGCCAACCTATTGGCTGCGCTCTTTTCTTCCGATACGGAAGATGTAGAAAGAACTCATGACGATCCTGCCGCACAATTGCGGGCTTGCCTTGAAAAGCTGGCTCATGACTCGCGGGAGTTGCAGCGCAAGGAAATGCGGCAGCAAGTTCGTGAGGCGGAGCTTCGCGGAGACATCGGTGAGGCTATGCGATTAATGGAATTGGAACGAAAGCTCGAAAGGACCCGCAGGTAAATCACTAGTGATGGCATGGTGTTGGTGGAACGCTTTTTTTGCTAGAGTGTCGAAACAAGGAAGTTTCGATTAGCATCACCGCTAACTCAACTGCTTTTTCAGGGAACTAACAATGGATGAGGAATTTAGCACCGGCGACCAAATGAGCGAAGGAGTCGCTGAACAGGTCATTCGCAGAATCGACGAGATGGAATCGCTCGCCGAAGTGGAGCCTTTTGTTGAGCGCGATGGGGATCTCGAAGAGACGGCTCTCGATGAAGTAGGTGCCGATACTCCAGAAGCAGGCGCTGAAGAAGAAGATTCACTCGAACTCATTGAGAAGACCAACGACCCAGTCCGCATGTACCTGCGCGAAATGGGTACGGTGGCTCTGTTGACGCGCGAAGGGGAGATTTCGCTGGCTCGCAAGATTGAACGCGGGCAAAAGGCCGTCTTGAAAGTCTTGTCGCGATCCCCGCTTGTAATCAATGAATTGATCCAGATGCGCAGGGATCTCGAACAGGGTGAGATCTCGATTTACGATCTACTGAGTCTGCATGATGGTGCCGGGCCGGAACGGGATATCACCGAAGAAGAGATAGAGGAAATCGAAGAAGATCTGGTTCGCCCCGAAGAAGAAGCGTTCCTGCTGAGCATCGAATCGGTTGCCACGCTGGCTCGAAGGGCGCAGCAAACTCGCCAGAAATTAAGCTCGATTTCGCGGGGCATGAAGCCCAAAGAACATCGTAAGCTCCGCTTCTTTCTGGCGCGCTCGATCATCGAGGCCTCGGTGGAGATCCGCCGGCATAGCTTCAGTTCCTGGCTGCTGCATCGCCTCATTACTCGCCTTCGCAAGACGGTCGACCAATTGAAGTCCCTTGAGTGGGAAGTTTCGCGCCTGCAGCGCCGCGTCGAAGAGGGCAATCTCAAGGGCGATTTCCGTAAAGATCTTAAGGTTCTCACCGCCCACATCCAGCAGATTGAAGAGGACTCTGGGGCGACAGCGACAGACCTCAAGCGCACGCTGCAGATTGTCGAACGCAGCGAAGGTGAAGCGTTGGTTGCCAAGAAGCAATTGATTGAGGCCAACCTCAGGCTGGTGGTTTCTATTGCCAAGCGCTACACCAATCGTGGATTACAGTTCCTCGACCTGATTCAGGAAGGCAACATCGGCCTGATGCGGGCGGTTGAAAAGTTTGACCACCGGCGCGGCTTCAAGTTTTCTACTTATGCCACCTGGTGGGTAAGGCAGGCAATTACCCGCGCGATTGCCGATCAGGCCCGCACGATTCGTGTGCCCGTGCACATGATCGAAACGATCAACAAGCTGATTCGCACTCAACGCGCGATGCAGCAGGAGTTTGGGCGTGAGCCAACCACTGAAGAATTAGCCAAGCGTCTCGAATTACCAGTGCATAAGGTGCGCAAGGTGCTACGGATCGCACAAGAACCTATCTCCCTGGAAACCCCGGTGGGCGAAGAAGACGAATCGCACTTGGGCGATTTTCTCGTCGACAAGCGCATCGGATCGCCTTCAGACGCGGTGATCAATTTGAACCTGCGCGAGCAGACGGCAGAAGTACTTAAGACATTGAGTCCTCGCGAAGAGAAGATCGTGAAAATGCGCTTTGGTCTTCAGGACGGCAGCGAACATACGCTGGAAGAGGTAGGTCAATATTTTGCCGTGACTCGCGAGCGGATTCGGCAGATTGAGGCCAAGGCATTGCGCAAGCTGCGGCACCCCAGCCGGAGCTATCGCCTTAAGACGTTTCTCGAGAAGCAGAACAAAGAATAGGGTTGCTGAGGAAGACATCGACCGATTCTTCGTACCTTACCTAGAGCGATCTAAGGTTTTTACCTCATTCCGGGATTCTCTTATTCTGGCGATCAAAGTAAAGAAGGAATTGCAATGGCGGAATGGAACTCCCTTTTTGACGAAACCCAGCGGCTTGCTGGAGAACAATTTGAAGCAGCCTGGAAGCTGCATGTGGATCGCGTTCATGAGACGCTTGAAACCGGATGGCGAGATCACATCGCTCGCGTTGTCGAGTTGCGATTTACCAGCCTCAAAGAAGATTTGACGGCGGCCAACGAAGTCTATCTCGCCGAGCGCGTAGAGCAAGAAGTACAAGCTCGAATCGATGGTGAATGGCAATCCCGCCTGGATGAGCACAAGGCGCAATCGCTGAATGAAGAGTTCGAGCAGCGGGTTCAAGATACTCTCGAAACACGTCTTGCCGAGCGCATGGAATCTGAGATGCCTGCACGGATCGAGCATGAAGTTCAACAGCAGTTGGAAGTTCAGGTTGCTGCCCGTCTCGAGGACGAAGTAGCGCTACGTCTTGCCCAGGTTCTTCCTGAAAAAATTGAAACCGGTGTGCAGGAACGACTGAACGAGATTCTGCCAGAGCGCGTGCAAGAGAGCGTTTCGCTGCGTCTTGCTGAAGAAGTGCCTGCACAGGTGGCTCTTGAGCGCGCAGTCTGGGAAGAAGAATTCCTGCCGATGGTTGACCAGGCCCGCGAAGAGATCCGGGTGGAGACTGCAGAGAAAACGCGCGACTCCGCTCGCCGCGAACTCGGCCTCCAGTTGAGCCAGGCTCTGCGTGTATTCCGTCGTGCCAACGACGGCGTGCAGTGGAAAGAAGCTTTCCTTGATGCGGTACAGCCCTATTGCGCTCTGACGGCACTCTTTCTTGTCACCAAAGATCGCTTTAGTCTCGAAGGTGTGCGCGGCATGTCTGGAGAGCTCGAAACCGGCTTTGATCTTGAGTTTGAAGAAGCCGCCGCTTTCTACAATTCGCTCGAATCTAAAGACGTTGTCGTTGCCGTTCGCAGCGACTCTGAAGTCTCGCCTTATGTGATGAGTCTTCGTCCGGATGCGACTCCGGGCAAGTGCTTCATCTTCCCGGTGTTGGTGCAAGACACAGTAGCGGCGCTGCTTTATCTTGAACCGAACGAAGAGCCGCTTGAAGTTGGGGCAGTAGAGACTCTGGTTACTGCCGCTGGCCTCACCTTGCTGGGTATTCGTGCCGCTCGCGCCGTACAGGCTTCCAGTCTGGTAAATATTGCCAGCGCAATTAACCCGGTCGGGATCGAAGGCGTGCCACTGGATCCGTTCGTGCAGGTTCCGGTTCCTGTTGGTGCTTTTGTAGTGAATGGTGATGGCGCCCCAGCCGTTGCTCTCGCACCAGAGCGCAGCTTTAATTGGGATGACCTCTCACAAGAGCAGCGGGAGCTCCACATGCGTGCCCAACGCTTTGCCCGTGTTCAGGTTGCCGAAATGCGCCTGTATAAGGATGACGCCGTAAAGTCGGGCCGCCGCGACTCCAATATTTACCTCCGTCTCAAGGGCGAAATCGATGAGGCTCGTGAGCGCTACATGTCACAGTTCCTTGACGGTCAACAGCACATGAGAGACTATCTACATGGAGAGTTGGTCGAGACCCTCGCCATCGATAACCCGCAACTCATGGGACCAGACTATCCTGGTCCGCTCGTCCATACCTAAATGGATGAGACCTGCGGCGATTCTTTTGGCCTGTAGCTTTGGGTTGTATGCCCAGACGCTTGAGCCTATCGCCCGCAGCTTTCGAGAAAAGCCGATTCCGGCAAACAAAGCAGCCGTGGAGCAGTTCCTGCTGAAGCATCCCAAAGATGCCGAAGGGGCACTGGCCAGGCTGCTTTTGTTTAATGGCGACACTACCGCCATCGACAAACTAAAGGCAGCCCGTCCGCTCCTTCCAGAAATCGCAGACTATGTCGATTGGATGGTGGCCTCAACAGAGTTCACCGGCAAAGACTTTGCTGCGGCCTTGGTTGATGCTGAGCGAGTCTTGCAAATTGGCGAGAGTCCACTCCAGCGCAGGGCAGCGCTTCTGGGCCTGAAGAGCGCGGCCGAGCTTGGCGACGTGATACGCATGGAAGCGTTGCTCGCCCGCTATCAGAAGCAATTGACGCCGGCCCAGTTTGCACACTATTCAGGCGTTGCCGCTCATCGCAAGAATCCGCCCCAACCATCCAGACGCTGGTTCGCGACAGTTCTCTGTCAATGGCCCAAGTCTCCTGAGGCACAGGAAAGCATGAAGTTTCTTTCCCTCATTGACCTGACTCCGGCAGAACGACTCGAGCGCGCCAATCGCTTCCTTGATCAGGGTGATGCCAGCTCGGCACGGACTGAGTTTGTGGCACTGCTGCCGAAGCTCGAAGGTGCCGCTCTAGATCAGGCAAGAGTCCGGATCGGGGTTTGTGATTACAGGCTGCGTACTGCTACAGCCTACGCCAAGCTCAGCGAGACACAGGTAAAGGATCCCGCCGCCGATGCGGAACGCCTTTTCTACGCGCTGCTTGCCGCGCGCCGGGCCAAAGCCTACGACTCGATGTCGGTGGCAATGCGCGAGTTGAGTGAAAAGCACCCGAAGTCGAGTTTTCGCCTGGAGGCGCTGGCCAACGCCGCCAGTCAGTATTGGGTGATGGGCGATCACTCCAAGAGCCTGCCCCTTTATGAAGCTTGCGCGGTCGACTTTGCCACACGTCCCGAAGGGCGCGACTGTGACTGGAAGGTGGCCGTCCAAAATTACATCCTTCAGCGGCCCGGTGCCGAGAAGAAGCTCGAGAGCTTCCTGCGGGCGGAGCCAGACGGGGAACATGCTTCAGCCGCACTTTACTTCCTCGGTCGCTCTGCGGAAGCCCGTCGAGACAAGGCCAGTGCCAAGAGCTACTACCATCGTGCGACTGAGAGCTTTCCGAATCACTTCTATGCGGAACTTTGCCGCGAGCGAATCTTGCAGGGTGGTCTTCAGGCACATACGCGTTCGTCTGCTACCGACGCTATGTTGAAAGAGCTCAAATTCCCGCTCGAATCGGTTCACTTGAATTTTGAAGCAAACGCGGCCACTAAACGTCGTATGAACCGTGCAGACCTCTTGGCTCGCGGGGCTTTTTATGACTTCGCCGAGCTTGAATTGCGGAACGAAGCAAGAGGCACCGAACAGGCGCATCTACTGGCTATGGCCGCAGCACGAATGGCAAATCGACGAGGTGCGCCTGATCAGGGAATCCGCTACATGAAGAGCATCTTTCCGGCATACCTGAATCTTCCGATCAATGCGGCAACGCTGCCTCTCTGGAAGCTCGCCTATCCGATGCCCTACAAAGACACGCTCTTGACCTACTCCTTCAAGAATGAACTCGACCCCTATCTGTTGGCTGGGCTCATTCGTCAGGAGAGCGAATTCAGTGCAAAAGTTGTGTCGCGCTCTAATGCACACGGCCTCGCGCAGATCATGCCAGCAACGGGACGAGAACTTGCCCGCCGTCTCGGCATCAAGGGCTTTACCCCGGCGATGCTCTTTGAGCCAACCGTGAATCTGCAGATGGGGAGTTACTATTTGCGCAGTTTGATGAACAGTCTGGGTGGCAATCTGGAGCAGGCACTAGCCAGCTACAACGCTGGCAAGGGCCGTGTGACGCAGTGGCTTGAGCGAGGCGACTACAAGGATCCAGCCGAGTTTGTCGAATCGATCCCCTTCAATGAAACCCGCGGCTATGTGCAGAGTGTGATGCGCAATGCGGGAATCTATCGCCGCCTTTACGGCAACGATGCCGCCATTCTGCCCGCTCCCGGTTTACCATCGGAAGATGGCGATTCTAACCCCGCGCAGCGGCGTACAGGCAAGCAGTAGCTTCGAGCGGCGCCCCCGCTTTGCCTCAGACCGCACAGAACATTTTGTCGAAAGCGTGATTCGCGAGATGTCGCGACTGGCAAACAAATTCGGCGCGGTTAATCTCGCACAGGGCTTCCCCGATTTTCCTGCCCCGGCCAGTATCAAACAGGCCGCTATCGACGCTATCAACGCCGACATCAATCAATATCCGATCACCTGGGGTGCGAAACCTTTCCGCGATGCCATTGCCCGCAAGTACCAAAGCACCTACGGAATCTCGTTCGACCCTGAAACCGAAATTACCGTTACTTGTGGTGCAACCGAAGCAATGATTGCCACCCTCCTCGCCACGACCAATCCCGGCGACGAGGTGATCGTATTTGAACCCTTCTACGAAAATTACTTTCCCGACACACAGATTTGCGGAGCTACGCGCAAGCTGGTTACTCTGCATGCACCGGATTGGACCTTCGACCCCGACGAGCTTCGCCGCGCCTTCAATTCGAAGACCAAAGCCATCATCATCAACACGCCTAACAATCCGACGGGCCGTGTCTTCAGTCGCGAGGAACTCAGCTTTATCGCCGGCCTCTGCCAGGAATTTGACGCCATTGCCATCACCGACGAGATTTACGAGCACATCCTCTACGATGGCCTTGAGCACACACCTATCCTCAGCCTGCCCGGTATGCGTGACCGCACGGTTTTGATCAACTCGATGTCGAAAACCTATTCCGTTACCGGATGGCGTGTTGGCTGGACTCTGGCCGCTCCAGACCTTAGCGCTTCCATTCGCAAGGTCCACGACTTTCTCACGGTCGGCGCAGCCTCGCCGATGCAGCAGGCTGGAGTTCATGCGCTCGCTTCCGACGATTCCTACTACGCCGATCTTTCCACCCACTATGGTGAGCGGCGAGACCTCATCCTCGAGATCCTCACCGAAGCGGGCTTCCAGCCGTTGCGGCCGCAAGGGGCCTACTACGTGATGGCGGACATTTCGAAGTTTGGCTTCGATAACGACCGCGCTTTTGCCATGCATCTGGTCGAAAACATCGGCGTATCCTGTGTTCCAGGGTCGAGCTTTTTTGAGACTCCCGGCGTTGGCGACCAATGGGTGCGCTTCTGCTTCTGCAAGAAAATCGAAACCCTGGAAGCCGCACGTGAACGTCTGAAAGCACTCAAGCGTTAGGGCACCATGTTCCATCATTTTCTGATCCCGAAATCTGTTTTGGAGGGCAACGGGTCGAGCGCAGCACTCGCTCTTGGTGACTCAGCAGGCCAAATGCTGCAACTCACACTCGTTATCGACACCGTAATCGAACAGCAGTCACTTGAAGTGCACCTCCAAGGCTCACTCGATGACGAAACCTGGATCGAGCAGCCGCTGGCCGCATTTCCACAGAAGTTCTATATCGGCTCGTCTGTGATGATCTGTGATTTAGCAGCCCATCCGGAACTGCGCTTCATCAGAGCCACCTGGAAGGCGAACCGCTGGGGCCGGGGCGTGCTTAAGCCCAGATTCGGTGTGTACCTCTTTGCGGAGGCGGTTGCGTCAGTTGCGTTAGACTCCAAATAGCTTCATGATCCTTCGTTTTTCTTTTCTACTTTCGTTCGCATTTGCGACAGTTTTCGCTCAGACCACGACGGCTCCTACCGTTCGCTTCAAGACCACACTCGGCGACATTGATGTACTTTTGCTTCCTGGTTCCGCTCCCAAAACGGTCGAGAACTTCCTCAGGTACATGAACAGAAAAGCCTACGATAACTCGGTCTTCCACCGCTCTGTTCGAGACTTCATCATCCAGGGCGGCGGCTTTTCCGCTGCGCTCCCCAACCTGTCCGCGATCCCCGCAGACCCGCCAGTCGTCAACGAATATCGTGAGTCCAACATTCGTGGCACCATCGCCATGGCCAAGCTGGGCGACGATCCCAACAGTGCGACCAATCAGTGGTTCTTCAACCTCTCTAATAACAACCCTGCGATTCTCAACAATCAAAACGGCGGCTTCACCGTCTTTGGACGCATCGTCGATAGTGCAAGCCTGGCGGTAATGGACCGCCTCGCTGCCGTCCCGGTTCCCAGTCCCAGCCCGCTTCCCTCACCCTTCAACGAAATCCCGCTTCAGAATTTCAACGGCACTCTTTCAGCTTCAAACCTGATCGTAGTAAATTCGGTGACGCAGATTGAGACTGGGCCGCCTCCCTCTCTAAGCGATGGCGGTGTGCAAACGGCCGGTGCATTTGGGGGTTACAAAATCGCGGCGCCTGGTTCTTATCTCGAACTCTTTGGAACTAATCTCACCGACGCGACTCTTGATTGGAACAATGCCTTTACCAATCTCACTGCGCCCACATCTCTGGGTGGCGTTTCTGTCACGGTGGGCGGACAGCGGGCATTTATTGCCTTTGTAAGCCCTACGCAGGTGAACGTTCAAGTGCCCGCTACTGTTTCAATCAACCCGAACCTTTCTGTAGTGCTGACATCAAAGGGGCAGACCACAGCCGCTGCCAGCATTGCCGTCCGCCGTGTGTATGGCGGCATGCTTGCGCCCGCCTCCTTCAAGGTGGGCGACAAACAATTCGTGTATGCGAGCAAGGGCAATACAGGAACGATCGTCAGCAACGGAACGATTCCGGGTATTGCCGCCGCACCGGCCAGACCTGGTGAGACGCTTGTCTTCTTTGGCAGTGGCTTCGGCGATATGTCGCCCTTCAGCATAGCGATCGCCGGGCAGATTCCGAGCGGACTTGGCCGCCTACAGTTTCCCGCTACCGTCAAGATTGGCGGTATTGACGCTGAAGTGCTCTTTGGCGGTGTGGTGCCGCCCTTCGTTGGGCTCTACCAGTTCAACATTGTAGTTCCGCCCGACGCTCCCAGCGGCGATCTTCTGATGGAGATCACACAGAACAATCTGCCGATCGCCCAGACCTTATATTTGCCAGTCCAGCGCTAGAGACGGCTCGAGATAGCCTGCCACATTTGGCTGGCCTTGGAATTTGCGTACAGCTCGGCATAGCGTTTCTCCAGGCCACCTTTCTCAGAGAGTGACCCGTACCATTCCGGCGGCGGGGTGGTGCCGAGTTCATAATCCATACCTTCCCAGTTGTCTTCCCGAAAGCTGTAGAAGAGCAAGTGCCAGCGTTCCCGCTCTAAGATCTCAACCAGATCGCGCAGACAGCCGGCCGCCCCAGTGCAGCGCCTGCTGCACCCAAACTCGCCAATAAGCAGCCGCTCTGGGCCAAGCCGATTGCTCTTCATCCAAGCCCGAACCGGATCAAAGAACCGGTTCAACCAGGCGGCACCCGTTTGAATCTGTGCTCCGTTCTCTTCCAGCTTGACGACGCCCCGGTATCGCAGTTTACCCTGATGTTTGCGCCAGGCCGTGTATTCATAGGGCTCGTACATGTGGATGGAATAGAGAACCCGCTTGTCGCCCAGTACCTCGGTCTCAGGCAAGGCCCACGGCGTCCCGTATAAACCGCTTTCGACAATGAGGGGCACTGCAGAATCTACACTGCGAATCCCCTCGACAAGTTGCCGGTGCAGCGCATTCAAGTCGCCAGCGGTGCCACGCACTTTCTCGTGCCATTGCGAATGCTTGCCACTCCAAAATCCGGTGAGCCCCAATTCCACTTCGGTTGATCCAATACAAGAGGGTAGTACGCCGGTAGATGTTCAACATACTAGTGAAATTGTCTAAGGATTCTCCTAATGGTCCGATAAGCCAATTAGTACGGTGTCTAAACTTCAAGTGAGTCGCACGGCCTTGTTGGCAATTGGCGTCGCCATCCTTACCGGTGGTATTGCCTTTTGGACAATCTTCTGTGAGCCTCATTGGGACCGCGACCGCGTCTGGAAGATCGGGACCGACAATGCCCTGCCTTTCCACGGGCTTATGGACATTCCAGGCAGACCGCCTGAGCCGATCGGGATTGCCGGAGGGCTGATTGCCGCAGCAGCCAAGCGTCGTGGGGTAAAACTCCAGTGGTCTGTCTCGCCTGTCAGTTCACTCAGTGCGGGCAAGGTGGATCTTTGGCCTATGAACACAA
>ENA-ORBV01010776-ORBV01010776.1-microbial-mat-metagenome-genome-assembly--contig:-NODE-10776-length-14542-cov-6.250812_pt1 | contig 14542 bp, 11 predicted proteins | sample MGYA00237777_ERZ505514 | MGnify/ENA primary metagenome ERZ505514 (study PRJEB26160, sample SAMN06269048) | microbial mat metagenome | isolation source: Oligotrophic lake microbial mat | place... | reverse complement strand
CCGGATTGTTGTTCCGGGTGCCGCTGCGAAACGCGAGCAACTGCGCCTCGGCGTAGTCGGCATGCTGGCCCGCCAGGCGCGGATACTGGGCCGGGATCCCGGCACCGTTCGGGCCGTGGCAGCCGGCACAGGCGGGCACCATCCGGTCGACGGCGCCGCCGCGGTAGAGCTTCTCGCCCAGGCTGGCGAAATCCTTGCTCTTGGCGAAGCCCGGCTTGGCCTGCTTGCTGGCGTAGAACGCGGCCACGTTCCTCATGTCGGCCTCGCTCAGCGGTGCCGCCATGGCCTTCATGATTGCGTTGTCGCGCTTGCCGGACTTGAAGTCGGCCAGCTGCCGGGCCAGGTAATCGGCGTGCTGGCCTTGCAGGATCGGGTTGGCGGCGCTGCCGCGCGAACCGTCGCTGGTATGGCACGCGGCACAGGTTCCCGCCGCGATCGTCGCGCCCTTGGTGTCCTTGACCACCCGCACCTGCGCCTCCAGCGGCAAGAGTGAGTGGCAGGATCGGCAAGCAGCACAACGAGGCTGCGGCGACGCTACCGACGGCGGCAAGCGATGAGATCCAGCTACGATTGTTTTCAGCCAAACCGGTATTGTAGCCAATCCGAGCAGGTGGTGTGTGCTGTTCTCAACATGGCAGCGCCCGCCATCGCAAGCGCACTGAACTCCGCTAGTGCGGGGCCAGTAAGATGGAAATGTGCCCGCCGCAGGACCACAGCTTGAAGACGCCGCCCGTGCACTGGATGCCGGACAGGCGGCACAGGTGCGTCCGTATCTCGAGCAATCCGCCAGCGCGCGGCCCTCGGATGCGCAAGTCTGGGCCTTGTTGGCGCGTACCTATTGGGCGTTGCAGGATCCTTTAAAAGCGAAGACGGCGGCCGATCGCGCGGAACGCGGCGTCAATGGTTCGCACTCGGCGCAGCACGCTTTAGCGCTCTACTATGCGCAATCCGGCAATCGAAAGCGCGCGGCGGTTCTCGAAGGTATGTATGCGGTGAGCGGCAAGGCGGATGCTCTAGCGAGCACGCGCGCCGCGATGTTGCACTTCGAAACCCGCGGGTTTGCGGACGCGATCCGCTTTGGATCGATGACGCCCGAACGTCCCGATATCGTCTTGCTGTTGGCGCGATCCTACGAAGCCTTGAAGCAGCCCGATGCGGCGTTGAAGCAGTATGAGGCATTGCTGCAATTGCGTCCTTATGAGGAGGAATCTCATTCGCAACTCGCGCAGGCGTTTCTGCGGGCGGGACGTTTCAACGATGCGGTTCCGAGGCTCGAAGCTTCGATGCGGACCTTTGACAAGAGTCCGCAACTGGAGCTTGCGTTGGGTGTTGCGTACTATGGCCAGCGTCGATTCAGCGACGCTGGCAAGCGGTTCTTGCGCGTCATCGATCTCGACGCGAGTATCGAACAGCCCTATGTGTTCCTGGCAAAGATGATCGATCAACTGGAGCCGACGATGGCTGAAATTACGGCTAAGTTCGCGGCTTGGCATCGGGTTGAGCTGCGCAATCACTACGCGCCGTTCGTCTATTCCAAAGTCGCACCGCCGGATGAAGTGGAACTCTTGTTGAGAGAGGCGATCCGCCGGCAGCCGGCGTTTTGGGAATCGCACTTCGATCTTGCCGGCGCGTTGGAACGCAGGCGGGACTTGGCCGGTGCCGCGCTGGAGTTGGAACAGAGCGCGAAGTTGAGCCCTGCGGAACCGGTAGTACAGTATCGATTGTCGCGCGTCTATGCGCGTTTGGGACAATCCGAGAAGGCCGCGTCTGCCCGTGCGCGGCATGAGAAATTGACGGCAGGAAATACCAAAGCGGGGATGCGGTAAACATGAACGCGGAACAGCCTAATTTCGATAGTTTCCCCGTCACCTTCGGAGGCTACATCAGCGAGCAAGTGCGCTCGTGGGATGAGCTGTTTCCCGTCGAACGCGATTATTTTATGAGGCTCGCGGCGCTGCTGAAGGAGGCTCCGCGGGAGTTCTTCGATCCGTTGCTCGCGATTGAGGCCCGTATGGGCGTTACTGAAAAGATCTGGCCGCGCGGAAAGTTTACGCTCGAACAAGTCGATTTCCTCAATCGCAACGCGCATTACCCAGCTTGGCGGGTGGAAATTGCACGGCTGTTTTCCATCATCGATCCGCAACTCGACGAGCAGGCGCGCAAGAAAGGCCGCCCGCGGTTGATTGTTGTGATGAGCCCTGCGGATCTGCCGATTGGCCCGGATCGGCTATGGTTGCGCATTGCGCAATACGGTAAGCGTGTCAAGATCGAGGCTCCGGAAAATGCGTCTGCTTTGCTGGTCGAAAATGGCAAGAGTCTGCTCGATTTTACGGCGGAAAAGATCGGCCCATACGAGGCTTGGTCGGTCGAAGTCGGCAACGACGCGGCGTCGGCATCCACGCACAATCGTGCCGTGCGGTTGAGCTACCGGAACCTCGAAGCCTACCGGTTGCGGCTGATGGGAGAGGTTCGGCGGGTGACGGAAAGCGAAGGAATTCAGGGTCCGCGGCAGTTAGGCGCGCGATTGAAGGGATTGAAGCCGCGCGAAGCGGAAGCTGAATTTGCCGGGGATCCGGCGTTGAATGAGTTCGTGCGCGCGACGTTGCTCAATGGCAATGGTACGCTGCTGGTTAACAATACGTTTGTGGAATGGGCCTCGGCGCAGGCGATCCGGCGGGCAAAGCCAACGCTGTTGTATGCGGGGTTTGGGATTCGCAATAAGGTGAAGCCTTTTAGCAGCTTATTGATTTATTCCGATCAGGAAAAGGCCAACGATATCCCCACGCAGGCGGATATGCTGGGCAGCTATGTCGATCTTGAGATCCTCTATCAGTACATTTGGCGCGAGCATCTGAAGTTTGTCGAGTACAAGAACAATACGGCTCTGCTGTTCGCGGCCGAGGGAGTGGATGAGGCGTTGCTGATTGCGCCTCCTGATTTTCCGGGTTGGCCGGAAAGCGAACAGGCGAGCCTGCCGCGAGTCCGTGCGGCGCTGCGGGAGTGGCTGTTTCCCTCGTAAATCGTTTCGACGGGTCCCCTCGGGGGGAGAACTATTCAACTGAGAAAGATCGGCGGTCGGATTCGTTCGTTCACTTTTTCTATTTTTTTCGCCTCGGTCACGCGGGGTTCGGCGAAACGTGATTCTGCTTAAGTTGTCGAAACTGTGGCGTTTTTTCAGGGTCAGGATCCGACGAACTTGAGGTAAGCGCAAAAGCGGTCTAAGCCGGAGGAGAAGATCTTTCCCGGCAGCTTCCACGGATTTCATCATTCGACACTTTCGACAATGGAGTTGGCGACGAAGCCAACGTGACTTCCGTTCGGAGAGAATTCCCCTGGACCGGACGCAACGAACCCGGTCCCTGCAACTCAGCATTCAAGTTCGAACGCTGCTGCGGGAATCCACTCCACAACCAGCACACGCACTCATCGGCACCGCTTCATCCTTTCAGCCGAGGCAAACGAGATGAGTTGAACAAGCCCACCGGGCTTTCACCCGAATACAACATTGCCTGAACCCCCCATGCAGGATTTTCACCCGCTTGCACTACTTCGGCGGTACCGCAAGGAATCGGTCCGGACGGCCCTGGAGAGAGTTCGATACGTTCGACACCCGGAATGGCGTCGGATCGCAGTTTCTTCTATTGCCTCCACACGGGCATCTTTGGGCAGGCTTCCGGGGTATACCGCGAATCCGGTCCCTTCACCCCCTTCGTGGTGGGATAGGTTTTGGTGCGGACAAGCCGCATACTCAGACTACCCGTAATGGAATCAGTCTCATCGGCTCCGCACGCATCCACGCCAAACGGGCATCTGGCGCACCTTTTGCAACATTTGGCGCATTTCTTGCCCGCGCAAGGGCCGATTGGCGTGTTTATCCATCACAATACGCTCCACGCCTTCCAGCACATGCCCTTTGAAAAGGCTGTTTTGGAGGCCGCCAAGCTATTTGAAACCGAGCCTTACATGACGGAGGCGGCGTACCAGGCTTCCCATAGCTTGGGCCGGATCCGAACCGAAGATATCGATGCGGTGCTGGATCGTGAAGGAGTCGATGTATCCCTGCGGCGGGCTATGATGATTCCCGGCACCAAGACTTTTCGCACGGAGACGATCCACTGGGAGATCGAAGAGAACGGACTGATCGAGAAGTTCCGGCCGGACCTGCCCGTGAGCGCGCTGCGTGCGATTTATAAGGATTCCCCGCGTGCGCTTTTCGAGTTTTGGCTGGCGAGAGCGTCGCTACCGAGTGGCCACGAAAGTCGGCATTTGACTCCCCGTCAAGACATGGACGACGTAGTGAATCCCCTGTTGATCAAGCTTTCATCTGTGTTTCTCGACCAAGGCATGGCTTACTGGCCGATGCCCAACCGGCAAGCAGGTTTTTGGGCGGCAAGTGTCGAACTTCTACGGCAGCCGGGCGCTGTCACGGCAGACAAGCTAGGCGGTTTATCCGGGCGCATTCGAGCGTGGTCTAAACTCGATTCGAGTGCGGCGGTGATCGCGGCGCTGGAAGCACTCGCGGTGCCGGAAGCAGAATGGGAAGAGTTTCTGCAAGCGGAACTTCTCTCACTTGCCGGCTGGGCTGGTTTGATGCACCAATTGGAAGCAGACCCGACGCTCGCGCCTCACGAACGCGTACCAGCCAAATTAGTGGACTTTTTGGCGGTTCGGCTATTGCTCATGGCGTCGACGACCTTGCCGATCGAACGGACGAAGGGAAGCCGTGACCGCGACACCAAGTCTTGGAGACTCACGCAGGCGGCGATCCTTTTCGATGCGGCGCAACTGGCCGGCCATTCGCTATCTGAGCTGACGCAATGGAGCGACGACCAAGTGGCCTCGTTCCGTGCCTCGGTACTTCGGTTTGGGGACTGGGAGAGGCGGCGGGTATGGCACGAGGCTTATGAACGGCGCCATGAGCGGCAAATTCTTTTGCCCTTGCGCCGCCACGCTTCGAAGCCAGGAACGCCGATGCCCGAACGGCTGGCTGCGCAGGTCTTTTTCTGCATCGATGAACGCGAAGAGTCTGTCCGGAGACATTTAGAAGAAGTAGATCCGGAAGTCGAGACATTTGGGGCGGCCGGCTTCTTTGGTGTCGCGATGAACTATGTGGGCATCGATGATGCTCACGGTGTGGCGCTTTGCCCGGTGGTGGTGAAACCGCAACATGCGGTGACCGAGCGTCCCGCTGCTGGGCATGAGCAAACACACGACCGCCGTATGGCGATGCGCCGTCTGTGGGCGAAGTTCGCGCGGGAGTATTTCGTCAGTTCGCGGACGCTGCTGCGAGGATGGCTGGGAACGAGCGTGCTGGGAATCTTCAGCCTGTTTCCACTCGCTGCCCGGGTGTTTAGTCCGCGCCGTTATGGTTTGCTGATCGAGTGGCTCAATGCGAGCGTGTTGCCTGAGCCGCGGACGGAGCTCGCATTCATGCGTTCCGACGAAGCGAGCCATCAGGCGACTCACGGTTTGCTGGCGGGATTTACGGTGCAAGAGAAGATCGACCGCGTGGCCAGCGTTTTGGCCCCGGCCGGATTGCGTAAAGGCATGGCGCGCATCGTGGCCGTTTTGGGCCATGGCTCGACAAGTTTGAATAATCCGCATGAATCCGCACATGATTGCGGCGCTTGCGGCGGACGTCGAGGTGGCCCGAACGCGCGCATCTTCGCAGCCATGGCAAATCATCCGAAAGTGCGGCGTGGATTGCACGAGCGCGACATTTCGATCCCTGACGATACCTGGTTCGTCGGCGGCTATCACGATACGTGCAATGACGATATCGACCTCTATGACCTCGAAGAAGTGCCCGCTAGCCATCGGCGCGACTTAGATCGTTTGCGTGTGTCGCTCGATGAAGCGCGTGCCCGTAGCGCTCATGAGCGCGGCCGGCGCTTTGAAGCCTTCGGCGATTCGAAACGGCCGATCGACGGATTGCATCACGTCCAGGAGCGGGCTGAGCACTTGGCAGAGCCTCGGCCCGAATACGGGCACTGCACGAACTCGGTCTGTATCGTAGGGCGGCGCGGGACGACAAGAGGACTGTTCTTTGACCGAAGAGCATTCTTAGTTTCTTACGATGCCACGCTCGACCCGACCAATGCCTTGCTGGGTGCGGTGTTAGGCGCCGTGATTCCTGTTTGCGGCGGAATCAGCCTTGAATACTACTTCTCTTACGTCGACAACGAGCGTTATGGCTGCGGAACGAAGTTGCCGCACAACGTGACGGGATTAGTCGGCGTGATGAACGGCTATGAGGGCGATCTACGGACTGGCTTGCCGTGGCAGATGGTGGAGATTCACGAGCCGGTACGTATCTTGTTTATCGTCGAGACGACGCCGGACCGGGTACTGGAGACCATTCGCAAGAATCCGTTGAACTGGGAGTTCCTCAACAACCGCTGGATTCGACTGGCAGCGATGGACCCGATGGATGGAAGCCGGATTCATATGTATCGCGGCGATGGCGTGTGGGAACGCATTGAGGGCGACGATGAGGAACTGGCGCAAGCAACTTCATCCTTGGCCTGGTATCACGGACACCGGGAGCATCTGCCCGTGGCTCGGATTGCGGCCCCTTCGAAACAACACGAACACAAGCACGATCGGGAAATGGTGGTGGGCTAAGCGATGGACACGCTTTTGGTTGGCATTCTGGCCGCTCCGGGAATCACATTCCTGGCATTGAGCCTGGTTTGGCTATTAGGTTGGACGCCGCCTGAGAAGGTTGTGACGCGGCTAACCCAAATTGTCTGTTCCGGGATGGCGTTGGCCTGCGCGTATCTGGCGTGGTTGATGTACGAGAGCGGTACGACGTCGTTTAGCGTCTCCGGCGGCTCCTGGTTTCATGCGGGCGAATATCACTTTGCTTTGACACTGCTGGCTGATTGGCTTTCGCTGCCGATGATCGCGCTCACAATCATCCTGGTTGGAATCGTTGCGCCTTTCTCGGCACGTTATCTGCATCGCGACCGTGGCTTCTTCCGTTTTTTCCTTTTGCTGCATCTATTCGCTTTTGGCGCATTGCTCGCCTTTGCCTCTTCCTCGTACGACCTGCTGCTGGGCGGATGGGAACTGGTTGGGATTACGTCGGTGCTGCTGATCGCTTTCTTCGATGAACGCCGAGAGCCGGTGCGGAATTCAATTCGGGTATTTGCCGCTTATCGGATGGCCGATTTGAGCCTGATGCTGGCGATTTTCTTTATCCACTATTCGCCGCAATCGTACACAACGATTGGCTTGCTGTTGCTTCTGGCAGCGGCTGGCAAGAGCGCTCAGTTCCCGTTCTCGGGATGGTTGCCGCGAGCCATGGAAGGGCCGACGCCATCGAGCGCGATCTTCTATGGTGCGATCTCCGTTCACTTGGGGGCGTACTTATTGCTGCGGTCGGGCTCGATCCTCGACCACGCACCATGGGTGTCGGTGGCGATTTTTGCGATCGGAGCGCAGACTGCACTGATGGCAAACTTAATCCATCGTGTTTCTCCCGATGCAAAGACATCGCTGGCCTATGCGGCCATGGCGCAACTGGGAATCATTTTCGTAGAGATCTCATTAGGCTATCCGAAGCTGGCGCTACTGCACATTATTGGTCATGCTATCGTGCGGACCCTTCAGTTCCTGCGCGCACCTTCGATGTTGCACGACTACCATCGAGTACATGCGGCCGCAGGTGGACAGCTCGCGAAAACGGGCGCGATCTATGAGCGTCTTCTTCCTCAGCGTTTGCAGGTTTGGCTCTACCGAGCGGGTTTGGAGCGCGGTTATTACGACGCGCTGCTGGAGCGGTTCGTGGTGGGGCCGGTTCTTCGCCTTGCACAATGGGTAGAGGGATTCGAGCCGGATGGCGTCCCCCGGCTCGAAGAACCGAAGAAGGCTGCGATCACTTCCGGAAATCAGTTGGTGGAGTACTAGATGTTTCAACTGGATTCCTTCTCGATCTTCTCGATCGCGGCTTATCTGCTGATCGCATTGATTACCTTACTCTGCGCACCGCGAAAGGACCTGGATAGCTTTCGACTGAAATCGTTCATGATCATCGTTGGCGGAACGCTACTGGCTTATGCGTCGGGTTCCATCTGGCTTTTTCTGCTGGGCTGGGCCATTACGGTGGTCCCGTTTCGCGGCGAGCGCTCCGGAGTGATGTTGATAGCGAGCACGGTCGCCTTGGCAGTCGGCGCTGGGCTCAATACGTTTAGTTCCGACAAGACCGTGCACGTGGCGGCTTTCGCGGCGATTGCGATTGCGGTGCTGTTGCGCAAGGGAATTTTCCCGTTTCACTTCTGGGTGCCGATCGCGTTTGAAGACAGCTCGCTACCGGCTTTGAATCTTTTCCTGAATAGCCATTTGGGGGCATTCTTGTTGATTCGCTTTGGCGTGCCGCTTTTCCCGGATGTTTCGTTGCAGGCGTTGACCTTTCTGGGTACGCTGGCGATTCTTACGGCGGTTTATACCGCGGTATTGGCGCTGGTGGCGAAGAGGCCGCGGCGGGTGCTGGCCTTACTTTGCATCAGCCAGGCGTCGTTTATTCTTGCAGGCCTGGAGAATCGAAACGTGGAAGGGATTACCGGCGCGCTGGTCCACTGGTCGGTGGTGGCTTTTGCCACGACGGCGCTCTTGGCGGTTTACCGGTCGCTGGAGGCGCGGACGACCGAAGTGGAAGCGCCAGAAGGATTTTTGGGGCTGGGATACCATGCGCCGCGGCTGGCGGTTTTCTTTGCCGTCGCGGCGTTGGCGCTGGTGGGGCTGCCGGGGACACTTGGGTTTGCGGCAGAGGATCTACTGTTTCACGGATCGCTTGAATCACACCCGCTGTTAGGCGTCGGTTTGCCTTTCGCTACGGCTTTGAATGCGATCACCGCGTTGAAGCTGGCGGCGACGTTGTTTCTGGGTAGGCGAGGTATCCATGTGCCGAAGATTCCCGATGCGCAAGCGCGCGAGCGATGGGCGTTAACGCTGCCCATAGTGCTGCTGGTGGCCGGGGGCCTGGCCCCATCCATGTTGATCGCGTTACGTACGCCTTCCGCGGAGTGGATCGCAGAATTGCTGGCAGGCCGCTAGACTGAATTCATGGCATGGCTTCGGCAGGACAGGATCACCGAGCGGGCGGTTCTGCTCGCGCTGGTGGCGGGATTCGCGCTGGTCGTGGCTTTGTTGGGGTTGGCGGGCTTTGTGGCGGTCCGAGGAACGCGCGCGATTGAGGACGATTCGGCTCAAGTGGGACGCGAGCAACTCGCGATGGCGCGATTGCTGAATGACATCCAGGCAGGCCAGAATACGATGGCTGCGATTCTCCATCAACTGGCGCCGGGCCAGGATGCGATTGACCGGGCATCCCTTTTGCGGGACCTTGAATCAGCGGATCGGGGGCTTACCGCTATTGCGGCGAGCGCATGGAGAACACCGGAGGCGGCGCGCTGGAAAGAACTGGAAGCAGCGGTGCGACTGTTCTCGCGAGGGGTGCGGAAAGCGGTAAACCGGGGCGGTTCCTTGAAGGCGGCGGAACTCGATTCTCTCTTTGACCGGCACGATGAAGTGGTGCGGGTGGAGCAACAACTGCTTGAATCGAGCGAGCGTCGCATGGAGGCCACGGAGCAGCGGATCGAGAATGAATCGAGGGACTTGGCGTCGAATGCAAGGATTTTGTTGGGCGCGTGTCTCGTGCTGGCGTTGCTGTGCGCGATCCTGACGCTTGTGTTTGCGCGGTCCAGTATTCGAAAGATTGAGGCCCAAGCTAGCGAGTTGAGCCGCGTGTCGTGGCACATGTTGCAGGATCAGGAATCGATGGCGCGACGCTTTTCTCATGAGTTGCATGACGAACTGGGGCAGTCGTTGGCGGCGGTGAAGGCGAATTTGACGGCCGGGACCGCCGCCGATTGGGAGGCCCGCAAGGCGGATTGCATTGAACTCGTGGGGGGCGCGATTGCGAATGTGCGGGACTTGTCGCAACTGCTGCATCCGGTGATTCTGGATGACTTTGGCTTGGACGCAGGCTTGCGTTGGCTGGCTGATGGATTCGCCCTGCGGACGGGAATTCGCACCGACTATGCGTCGACTTTCAGCGAGCGACTGGACCCCGAGACGGAAACCCACCTCTTCCGGATTGCGCAGGAGGGCTTGACGAATATTGCCCGCCATTCCGGCGCAACGTCGACCTTGCTTGAATTGCATAGCTTGGGCGAATCGGTCCGGCTTTCGATTGAGGACAACGGGCGCGGAATACGCGAAGGGCAGATGCCGAGCCGACCGTCGCTCGGACTAACCGGTATGCGGGCTCGCACGCACGAGATCCAGGGTGATCTACGATTGAGTAGGCCGCAAGGCGGTGGATTGCGCGTGGAAGTGGAAGTTCCACTCCGGAGCCGAAAAGAAACAAATGCAAGGCAAGAAGACACGCATACTGCTAGCCGATGACCACGCGGTCGTGCGGAGGGGATTCCGCATGATTCTGGATGCCGAGGCCGATCTCGAAGTGGTGGGCGAAGCTTCGAACGGGCGAGAGGCTGTGGAATCGGCGGTTACGTTGCAGCCGGACATCGTCGTGATGGATGTGACGATGCCCGAGTTGAATGGCATTGAGGCGACGAGGCGAATCTGCGAAAGCGCGCCGCGGACGAGGGTGCTGGCGCTATCGATGCACAAGGACGCGGTGTATGTGCGCGAGATCTTAAGGGCGGGCGCCAAGGGCTATCTTTTGAAGGATTCGGGCGAAGGGGATTTGCTGAAAGCGATTCGCGTGATTGCCAACGGCGAGGGATTTCTGAGTCCGGCAGTGTCGGATGCGGTGCTGACGGACTACCGAAAGCATGTGACGAATCCGCTGGATCTACTGACGAGCCGGGAGCGCGAGGTGCTGCAATCGATTGCGGAAGGCCGGACGAACAAGGAGATTGCGAGCGCGTTGAACTTGAGTGTGTATACAGTGGAGGCGCATCGAGGACGGATTATGGAGAAACTCAATCTTCACTCGACGGGCGAGTTGGTGCGGTTCGCGATGCGCAACGGAGTGATCGACTAGACTCCGGCCCGCTTGGGCTGCTAACGAACGGAGAAGCCACGCGAGCTGCTTCGAGCAGGCAATACTTTTAGCGAAGGCAGGCTTGGCCATACTGACTGCGATTTCCCCACGGCCGGGCCTCTGTCACCGGCAACCGTTGCTCGTTCGACTTTCGCAGCTGTCGTGTTGAGTTGCGATCAGACCGGCCATGCAGACGGTGCTATGCCGACTGTGGAAAGCCTTCGATGCTCTCGCCGAAGATGCGGATATACTGTAATGAAACAATATACTAGGGATACCGGTTCGGAAACTGCCACAGGTTTTGTGGGAACTGGCGGAAATCCGGGTCACGGCCAGCGCGTTGACCGTGAGGCAGCAGAAATGCTTGGCCCACCTGCTCCGAAATATCTCGGAAGTATTGGAGGATAGGACAGCGCCTGGATCGGGAATTGACTTCGATGTTGCGCAATCGGGTGCTCAAAGACGACGACAACCAAAGGCTACTGAACGGCATTGGAACCCAGATGGACCGAGACCGCATTCTGACCTTCCTTCAGGTTCCGGGCGTTGACGGAACCAACAACTTTGGCGAGCGAATGCTTCGCTTGGCGGTCATCGCACGCAAGGTCTCGCAATGTTCAAAAAATGATCTTGGTGCCCATGCTTCCGCAGCGTTACACTTCTGCTTGGCGTCATGGTTGGAAGTCGCTAGCCGAATCCGCCAACCAATTACGATCCCATCCGCTGCCTGGCGGTCTCGGTCGGACGCCAAACCGAGGAAACTGCTTAGACCGGCCTCGCCGCGGATATGAGTCGGGATGGAGACCTATCCTTTGTTTTGGCTTCTGGCTGTGGGTGACATAAGGGTTGTGAGTTAGTTGATTTCCGGACAAAACCTCGAATCCGCCCGAGTTGTACGTCTTGTCCAACATGCCTCGGCTGTTCTCGAAAGTCATCGAGTAGCTGAAGCCGGAGCAACCTCCGCCAGCGACTGCGATCCGCAGCCCGGCTGGCCTGGGCCATAAACTATATCCGTTCCTCTTATGCAAACAATCTTTCCCACCAAATCCCACGAGGAAGCCGTCCGTACACTTTGCCTCTAGGGCACGGGATCGCGTTTAAAGTACTGGGCGTTCACTTCTGTGAAGTCTGCCCACTTCTCGGGCAGGTCATCCAGTGCAAAGATCGCCGAGACTGGACACACTGGCACGCACGCGCCGCAGTCGATACATTCGATCGGATCGATGTAAATCATAGTCCCGCTCTCGAAGTCCGCTTCGTCTTTCCTGGGATGAATGCAATCCACCGGGCAGGCGTCCACGCATGCCGTGTCCTTCACGCCAATACAGGGTTCCGCTATCACATATGCCATCGCGTTACCTCTCCTTTCCCTCTGCGGCTAGATATTGCATTCTCCACCGGCCACTCATTCACAATGTTTCTCACCCTCTCAGGCTTCCCGCCATTCAACTTAGTTCCGGCTCGCCATCGCTGCCAACGATTCCTTGATCGTCGGGTTCTTGCCATCCTCCACGTCTTCGCGGCGCATCTGGTGGAAGGTTGTCAGAACGGCGTTAGCTTTCGCCAGCGTGGCGATACGTTCCACGTAGAGATCCAGTTTGGAGCCAGGAATCGCCCAGAGCGCCACCTCATCCGTCAGCACATCCAGATAGGCGCGCGCCCCACAGCAGCCCAAGCTCAGCGCCGCTCGTCCGGTGTTAATCGCCTGCGGAACGATTGCGCAGGCAGGCCGCCCCATGGCCGGCGGCAGAACCCCTTCCACCTGCTGGGATGCCTCGGACAAAATCAGCATCTCGCCGGCCTTCGCGAATAGCAGTACGACATCAGGTGTTAGCGGTATAGTCGCCAGCGGTCCATAGACGACATAGGGGGAACGCGACTCGAGGACCGGGATCGAGGCAATGTCTTGCTCCCGAACGTAACCCAGATCCGCGAATACTTTGAGAGCGTCGCGACGGTCGGTGCCGTGCGCTTCGGTTGTCTCCAGGTTATGCGTGAACGTGCCGATCGCGCAAAGGTCGTGATCACTCGGGGAGGTGGCGAATACCTCGGTTGCCGCTTCTTGCCAGAATCGGCAGCCCGCGGGAACGCGCCCCGTCCAGTTCCTGATACCTGCCGGTACCTTGTCCGTGAAGCAGATTGCGATGGGCGGCAAAGAGAGCCTGATTGAATCAGCCAATGTTCGGGCGATTTGGCTCGCATTGAAATTCATGAATTGTCCTTTACGATACCGATGTTCAATCCTCAGCGAAGCCAAAAGATCAGCAAGGTCGCATCTTTATTGCGATGCGATCCGGGAAGTGAATTCTCTCAGGCTTTTCACCCAGGTAATCTTTTGCGGCTCATTACAAAGCAGGTCCGCAAGGTCCGCAAGGGTGGTCCTTGTCAAAATGCCGTCATCGGCAGCCAATCATGCTGAACTCAATGAGCTCAATGAGCCAGGCATTAACCGGATCTCTGGATCGCAGCAGGACTGAAGCGCCTTGATGACCTGTGCGTCGACGGCCCGCGGTGAAAGGGCGTGGTTTCCATGAAAGCTCCTCGCGGGTTGTTAAGCCTCAGGCTGCGGGTCCTTGGTCCCCGACACGCCTGCAAAGTCGCTGTAGGCCTCCAGCTCTCCTGACCATGCTTCAATACCTCCGGCCATGCTCCGGACATGGGTAGAGCCGTAAGCCACAAAGTAGGAAGCAACTTCCAAACTGTGGCGCCCCGTATTGGAGTAGAAGATGATCGGGGTGTCCTTCGGCCAGGAATCCAGAGCCTCGAACTTCAGTTCCACGGTGAGAAGTTGTGCCCCCGGAATATGCAGCGTCTCCCACTCCTCGGGCGATCGCACATCGATCAGCCGCCATTTTTCCCCGCGCTGGAGGGCTGCCAACACTTCCGGAGATTGCACAACCAGAAGCCGTGAGTCGTTCTCAGGCTTCGGTTGGAGCGTGGCTGCTACCAGCGTTGGGAGGATCTGAAGCCCTGCGTCTACATCCGCGCTCTCCCGGATGCACACGATTAGCGCGTCCAGCTGGTCCGCAATATTATGTTCTTGCATGACCTCTGCCACGGTGTCGGTGGGCTGATAACCGCAGGCGGCGCACCCACCGATATGGTAGCGCCGGAACAAGCCCAGTTTGGCGCTGGGATAGACGCTGAGGATTTCCCCCATCGTGGTATCCGGTCCGATTTCCAGTAACGACATGCTCTGCTCCTTCTTTCTTTTGCACTCTTCTCGTTCACAGCATCCCGAGCTGGAGTTTAGCCGCCCCGGACATCCTTCTGCCGTCCCGGCGGGGCGGGAAAACTACTTCGGCGAAGGGCTCCCGTTTTTGAGAGTCCCTTGGATGAATCACTAAACGCTGAACGAGCTTCCACACCCGCAGGTCGATTTCACCTGAGGATTGTTGAATTTGAAGCCTGAGCCTTCGAGCGAGTCCACGAAGTCCACTTCAACACCCTCCAGGTATAGGAGGCTGGCCTGGTCGACAATGAGTTTGAACCCATCCGAGTCGTACGTCTTGTCCAACATATTCGGGC
>ENA-ORBV01010775-ORBV01010775.1-microbial-mat-metagenome-genome-assembly--contig:-NODE-10775-length-14543-cov-3.843426_pt1 | contig 14543 bp, 12 predicted proteins | sample MGYA00237777_ERZ505514 | MGnify/ENA primary metagenome ERZ505514 (study PRJEB26160, sample SAMN06269048) | microbial mat metagenome | isolation source: Oligotrophic lake microbial mat | place... | reverse complement strand
GCACGCGTTCGGGTGGAATGCGTCTTCGGGAAAATGGGAGGATCGCGGCGTGATTGCAGAGGATACGATTAATAATTATCCGCCGGTCCGGCTGGAGAACGGCGACTGGGCGATGGTGCGGCGCAGTCACCAAAGGAATGTCACTCTATTGCTCGGAGGCGTGCGGTCACCCTCCGACTGGTCCGCGGCTCCTTTGGCGAAATATGAATCGAGCGACGGATTTCGTCCGGAAGAGCCGCTGCTCTGGACGCTGCCGGGCGGACGGGTGATGGGATTCTTTCGGGACAACGGACATTCCAAGCGCGTGTTTCGAGCGTGGTCCGACGATCATGGTCGCAGTTGGACGGTGCCGGAGAAAACCAATTTCCCGGACGCAACCTCCAAGCTGTTTGGCCTGCGGACTTCGCGTGGCTGGTATGCTTTGATCTCGAATGCGAACCCGGCTCCGCTGCAGCGAAACCCGCTCTGCTTGTCGCTCTCGGCGGACGGGGTGACCTTTACGCGGATGGTGCGGCTACCGGTCCCGACCTCGCCGGAGGACACGCTCCCGCGGCAAGGAGTGCGGAAGGCAGTTGGATTTCAGTATCCGCATGCGATCGAGCACGACGGCCACCTGTGGGTGGTGTACTCGCGGAACATGACCACGATCGAAGTCATCAAGCTTTCGCTCGATGAGTTGGAGGCCTTGCATCGCACCGGTCAAGGGGCGCAACGCTAACGCATGCGAGTCAACATTCACTCTTTTGAACTGGTGGTGGCCGAGGCGACGCCGGCGGGAATCGCCATGGCGGCGCGGGCGCCGGTGCTGGAAAACCTCTGGATTCAGCAGCAACAGGCGACCGCCTAGCCATTCCATTTACTCCATGGATATTTCCATTCGACCGTTGGATGCTATAACCGTCGGTCTCTACCTGGCGGGAATGTTAGGTATCGGGGTCTATTGTGCACGGCGAGGCGGCAGCGCAGAGAATTATTTCGTGGGCCAGCGCAATTTCCCGGGCTGGGTTGTCGCGCTGTCGATGCTTGGAACCATCGTGAGCTCGACCACATTCCTGGCGCTTCCGGCCGCAGCTTATGTACTCGATTGGCGACAGCTGACCGTGAACCTCGTGGTTCCATTTGTCGCGGTCGTAGCCGTAATCTTTTTCATTCCATTCTTTCGTCGGGCCGGGCTGACGTCGGCCTTCGAGTACCTGGGTGACCGGTTCGGGCAGCCGGCCCGTCTCTATGGTACGATTGGTTTTATATTTCTTCAGTTGATCCGCATCGCGCAGGTGCTCTTTCTCGTTTCGCTTCCGCTACAATTTCTCACCGGAGCGCCCATCGGTTGGGTTATAGCCGGCGGCGCTCTCTTTGTTGCTCTGTATACAATTGCTGGAGGCATGGAGACGGTCATCTGGGCCGGCGTGGTGCAGGCATTGATCATGCTCGTCGGGGGAATCCTTTGCCTGGCTTTTGTGGTAGGGAAATTACCGGGTGGGCTTGCCCAGATTATCGAGGTTGGGCAAGAGCACCGGAAGTTCAGCCTGGGCTCCATGGCATGGGATCCGCATCAGCGAACGTTTTGGACAGTCGTGATTTTGGGGCTGGTGAACTGGCTGAATATATACTCGGGGGAGCAAACCGTCGTGCAGCGTTACGTATCGGCGAAGTCACTTTGGGAAGCCCGGAAAGCGACCCTCCTGTTTTCCGGGATCGCGGTGCCGATGTGGACGATGTTCTTCTTTATCGGAACGTCGTTGTTTGTTTTTTTTCAGGTGCTGCCCGATGCCCGGGTGGCGCAATTGCAGCCGGATCAGGTGTTGCCCTACTTCGTGCTGACCCACGTTCCGGTCGGCCTCGCGGGACTGGTGATCGCCGCCGTCATCGCGGCGGCGATGAGCTCGCTCGATTCCGGGGTAAACTCGATTTCAACTGTCGTGGTGATCGACCTCTTGAAGCCGCATTTGGCGCCCGGCCGGAGTGACTCATTTTATCTCAACGCGGCACGACTGGTTGCGGGTATCGCCATCATCGCGATGGCATTCGGTGCGTTCTCCTTTTCACAGATGGAGAAAGAGAGCATGAACGATGTGAGCCTCATCGTTTTCAGCGTGCTCGGCGGCGCTATTACCGGACTATATATGCTTGGATTCTTCACGCGCCGGGTGGATGGCAGATCGGCGAATATCGCACTGGGCATCGCCATCGCTTTTAACATTTATCTCGGTCTTGGTTTTCTGGACTGGCTTCCGACTGGCTGGAAGATTGGGCTGCACAGCTATTGGGTTGGTGCGCTCGTTAATCTTCTCTTTGTCGTTCTGGCGTATGGTATCAGTCTGATCCGACGCGTCCCACCGCAACCCCTTGAAGGCCTTACGGTGTGGACCATGAACCCGGCAAAGTCGCCCGAGCCGCAGCCCGCCACCGGAACGATGCGCTGAGCCGCGGCTGGTCTAACTAACGTGCTACATTTTCACTGCTCTAAGTGTGTCTTTCCTCTCTTGCCACCACGTGGGTCGGTTAAACTTTGAAGATTGAAATGGTCTCGGATTCCTCATCTCAACCTCCGTTGGCCGGGCAGCCAGCGCCCCGTGGCACAGCGGCTGCCGGCGCTCCCGATACTCTTACTCCCGACATCCTGGTTGTGGGTGCGGGAATGGCGGGCGTCATGGCCGCCCTTTCCGCGAAGACGGCAACGAACCGCGTGCTGATGGTGGAGCCTAGCAATGTCTTGGGCGGACAAGGGACGGCGGGCGGGGTAGCTGGCTTCTGCGGCGACACGGGCAGCGTTAACAATGACTTTGACGAACTTGTGGCGCGGTTGCGGGAGCATAAGTTTATTCGCGAGTTCAATCCGACCGAAGATCGCCGGTCCTACGATCTGGAGTGGTGCGCGTTTTTCCTACAGGAGATGGTGCTCGAGCGAAAAATCGATGTGCTCCTGCATTCCCGTGTAACCGCCGCCACCGCGGTCGACGGCGTGATCACCACGGTGGACGTATCTACAGTGGGCGGACTGTGCACCTTGCGGCCCAAGTTCATCATTGATGCCACGGGCGCATGTCTGGTACCGGCGATGGCAGGGTTTCCGGTGTTGCATGAAGGGGCGAACAAGCAGTTGCCCATGAGCCTGTATTTCACGCTGTGGGACACCGGGAAACCGGTGCAGTCATTTCTTCCTCCATCGTGCGAGGAGTGGATGAGCGATGCGGACATTCCGATGACAACGCTGCATTATTTCGACTCCGGAAAGGTCGAGGTGAAGATGAAAGTGGTGGGCTTCGATGCGGCGGATGGGTTGAGCTTTTCCCAGGCGGAAATGCACGCCCGCCGGCAGATGATCAGCCTGATCTATTATCTGCAGACGAAGGGATTTCGGGGAAAGAAGCTAGACCGGCATGTACTGGCGTCGGTCTCGCGTCACATTGGAGTGCGTGAGACCCGTCGGATTGTGGGCGAGCACTTCTTGACGACCGATGAAGTGACGCACGGCACGGTGTTTGACGATGCCGTGGCGGTCGGGACCTATCATCTCGATTATCATTGGCCGGACACGATGCTGCGCGGCGATACGGGAATCACCACGATGGTGGAGCCTTATCATATCCCGCTGCGCGCGATGACGCCGAAAGGTGCGCGGAATCTGCTCGTGCCGGGGCGGGGTGCATCCGGAGACCAGATGGCGATGAGTTCGTTTCGCGTAATGGCGCCGGTATCGCAGATGGGTTTTGCGGCCGGCAAAGCCGCCCAGATGTGCGCCCGGGAAGGATGTGGCATCGACGCGATTGACCTGTCGAGACTACAGCAAACCATCGAGGCCGGCGGCCAGCGGCTGGATTTATCGACGTACGGCATCTACTTGAGGAACAGCTTGGTGAATCACGAGCCCGTGTTCACCGAGGCGCGTCTGCTCGCACCGTGTTCCGCGCCGACACTGGTGCAATTGCGTAACAATCGGTTCCTGGCGGTCTGGTTCGGCGGATCGGAGGAAGGCGACAAAAACGTGGGCATTTGGGCGGCCGACCGATTTCAGGGCGCGTGGTCAAAACCGCGGCAGGTGGCCAAGGTCGACCAGGAACCGCCCGGGAATCCCGTGCTCTGCCGCACCCCGGACGGGCGGGTCATGCTCTATATTCGAATGGGGGTGCGCGGCGTGACGGGACGCACGTGGTTGAGCGAATCAACCGACGAAGGCCAAACCTGGACCACCCCGATCGCGTTGCAGGGTTCGGACGACTTTGACCCGGGTCCGGTGCGACACGCTCCCGTGGTGTTGGCAGATGGCACCTGGCTCGCGGGAAATTCGATCGAGGTCGACGGTGACGGGCGGGTGCGGGTGGATCGAAGCTTGGACGGACATCATTGGATCGCGGGCGAGGTTATCAATAGCGGACGCAGTCCTGATCGCGATACGCTGCAGCATACCGTGCGAAAGCCGGCGGGCCACGTGCGGCAGGGGAGGGATTACCCGCGGGAAGCTGCGTTCCAGCCAGCGTTGTGGCAATCGGCGCCCGGGCGCGTGCACCTGTTGACCCGCCGCACGGATGGCCAGTTGTATCGGAGTAATTCATACGACAACGGCCGGGCTTGGGAGCCGCTTTCCTGCGCGAGACTGCTGAGCACCATTCATAGCTTCGCCGTTTGTCGGTTGACTGATGGCGCGTTGGTCTTGGTGTCCAATCCGGTGGCGGAAAACGGCGGACCGCGCACTCCGCTCACACTTCAACTGTCGCTCGACAATGGAGAGACCTGGCCTCACGCGCTCGACATCGAGGTGGGTGAAGGCGAATACTCCCATCCATCAGCCGTCGCCACCCCACGGGGCGTGGCGATTGTCTACACGTGGAAACGCGAGCGCATTGTGTATTGGCACGGTTCAGCGGAGCAGATCATCGATCGGGCGGCCCGGGAGAAACACACGGCGGCGCTGCATAGTGGCATCATGCCGTGAGCTGGACGTTTCGAGAGCCACGGTGAGATACCCTTGGCCCGCGCCCGCTGAATCCAGACGGAGTACGGATCAAGTCCGGCGTCGTGCAGTCGCCGCGCGTTTTTCGGCCAGAGGTGATCGGGTTCGACGCCTTCAACGGGATCCCAAATAGCCTCGCGCGTCCGACTGCGGAAGCTGGCGCGCATCGAGTTCGGCGAGAGAAACAGATGGGTGACGGCAGATCCCGCGTACGGGTCAATGAAGGCGTTTAGCCCGGCCGCGGTCATTGCTTCAGGCGGTCGAGAACCGAAAAAGTGACTGTTGTCCTCATTGAGGATCAGCATGCCCTTGAGCTCGCCCCGCCACGTGGCCGCAGCGGCGGGACCGGACGTATCCACGGCGGCCGCACACCCGCCGCACCACGCCGCTACCGCGACGAACAGGAGACGAAGGCCGGGCATCGGGGCTGAGATCACAAGCGCGTCCAAACCTGATAAAGCGCATCGCCCGCGGAGCTTTTGCCGCGGTGGTGCCATTCTCCCTCCTTGAGCTCACCCGTGAAAGGCAGCGTCATTCCGACCCGGGAGTCGTTACCGGCGAAGAACTCGATGGTCTCGGTGTATTTGCCCTCCGTGAAGGTGTATGTCCCGCCGCCGGTGCCCACGAACGCACGGGTAACGGCGTCGAAGGTAATCCACTGGTAACGTTTTTCCGAAACCAGCTTGAGCATCCGACGAGGGGAGGCAGGAACGTCGTTCATCTTGCCGCTGGTCTCGCGCCCGGAAAGACGCCACGCGCCCGCCAGGGGGGATTTGCCGGTATCAAGTCTCGTCCACGTTTCCTTTTCGTCGCCCGCTCCAATCTCGAGCCGGTCGCCCTCAAGGGCAAGGGGCAGCGAAAAATCACTTCCGATCTGACTCGGATCGGTCGAATTAAAATCGATTTTTCCCCGGACTTTACCGTCGGCCAAGCTGAACGGGCCGCCGACCGTGCCTTCGAATACCCGTGGGCCGGGATCGAATCCCGACTGCACAAAGTAACCGTCCATCACGATCATCATGCGCGTGACGTTGGCGGAGGAACGCCAGGCGCCATTGATCCTGGCGGTGTCTGACGAAGGGGGAGTCGTCGACGAAGGGGCAGCCCAAACCAGGGCGGCCGAAAAAAGAAACAGGAGGCAGGATTTCATGGTTAGGACAAAGGGTGGGTGAGAAGGCCACACGCTTGGCCGACCTTAATCGGCGGTGGGGCTGGATCGGGCGGCGAGTTCAACGGGGTGTATCCGCCCCAGCTTGACTCGCAAAGGCGACTGCAAACGCGAAATCGCGGAGCCCGATCACGGTCTGTAATTGGATTTCAACTACTTTGTCTTCGCTTTGGCTTTCCGTGGCGGGGGTGGACCAACCTTGGCCCACGTCACGGCGTCCGGAGTCGGCGGCAGTTCCTCGATCGTGATGTCCTTGACCTGGACCAGCGCCATCCCGCCGCTGTGAATCTGCAGACCAATGTGGCCATCGAGGGGGATGTTGGGAGCGGTTTCCGTGTAATCGAGGGCGGGCACCCCGTTGACCCAGGAGCGAATTCGCGAGCCCTCGGTCCGAATCCGAATCTCGTTCCAATCGTCCCGTTTCACGGCGGCCGCAACCGCGGAAAGGTTGGCCGACTCCGCGATTACTTTGTTGCGCCGGGATTCGTCGTAGAGTTTTCCCCACCAGCCCTCACCGGCGTCGACCTGATAGCCGCTCATCTCCGTGCTGTCGGGCACGCGCAGGCTGCGAATCTGAACGCCGCTGTTGATCATGCCGGTGTTCGGTACGCCGGTGAGTTTCAGGCGAAGCTTGAGGTCAAAGTTCTGGAACGAACGCTTCGTCGCGAGAAAGTAGTTGTGCGGGACCTTCTCCGTCAGTGAGCCCCCGGTGAGAGCGCCATCCTGGACCCGCCACCATTTCGCATCGCCCGCCCAACCCGCCAAACTCTTGCCGTCGAAAAGCTCGGCGGCCGCGGTGACACCGGGGAAGACGAGAATAACCAGCGCGGTAACGACGCAGGAAAGAAGGCGGGGGTAACGCATGCGCGCAGCCAAGCGGATCCAAGCGCTGATTTGAAGCGCAAAGCAGCCGGAGGTGCGGGCTGAGGCGCGAGGCGGCTCAGCGGACGATCGTGTTCGGCAGCTGGTAGATCACGGCACCTTTGCTATCGATGGTGATGAAATTCCGGTTACGGAGCTCGTCGACCATCGCTTCCGCTTCCGCCTCGGTCAGGTGGCCGTAGTTCGCGCGGAGATGCGAGAGCAGGGTGCGGATTCGTTTCGGACGACTGGCGGGGTGCGCCTCGAGATGGGTCACGATCTCCGTGAGCCGGGCGGCGCCGGCTGATCGCGGGGCGCTTTCCAGGAAGGGAAGCTCCTGGAAATCCTCAAATCGCGCCGCCTTCACGCGGTTGAGATTCAGATGTTCGATGAGCGGATCAAAGCCTTTGTCGCGAGAAATGATGTAAATCCACGCGGTCGGGTCCGCGGCCACCGCGCGACCGAGATAATAGGCCAAGGTGAAATCAAGCGCGTTCCGGCCGGACGAGCTGAGCCGGACGAAGTTCACGTTGGCGGAATATTGAAGCAGTTGTTCCACCAAGAGGGAGTCCAGTCGCTTCTGCTTTTCCCCAACGAGAATGGTCACTTTAACGAGACCGCCCGCAAAGCCGGTCAGGCTGATGGAGGGCACGTTCTCAAAATCAATAAAGACGTGGTTGATCGGGAGAGAGAGCTGCATGGTGTAGGGAAGATGTCGCTTTTTAATCGGGCAGGCGCCGCGTCACGGTAAGCAATTACGGCTCGCCGGTAAATGGCGCGGGGGCAAGCCGCAATCGCCGCTTTGCGTTGGGTCAGATCCGTGATTTTTGTAGTCCCGTGGAAAGCAAACTTGAAGGCAAATGGCAGATGATCCGGGCGGAACTCGCGGGGGAAGTGGCCCCGAATATGGTGACCGAGCACATCGTGCTGGTGCTGGCGTTCGGCGACTATGAAGTTCGTTACGGCAACGAAATCTCGGACCGCGGCACCTTCGCGCTGGATGCGACGACCTCGCAGTGCAGCCTGACTTTGACGGGCGTCGAGGGCACGAATGCGGCGCGCACCATTCCCTGCCTATTCCAGCTCGCGGGCGACCGCCTGCGGGTATGCTTCGGCTTGGACGGAGAGTTGCCGGTGGACTTTACGACCAGTCCGGATTCGCGACGTTACCTCGCAACGTATCGCAGGATCAGCGGAAACAAGGTCGACCGACCTTAGGCGGGATCATGCCATGGGAACTCATTTTTCAAACCCAACCGAAGCCCCTGAAAGGTGGGGCAGTTGTCCCGGACCGCTTCCGAATGTTCGCTCTCACGTTAGCGGCTTGGGGACAAGCCGCTTCAGCTCGATCGCCTGAGTCCAGTTTAGCCCACGGTGATCACTGGGTTACCTGCCACCAGGCGGCGACGCGCCGGGTGACCGCCTTCGGTTTTTCCGCAAACAAGTGCTCGCCGAGGTTGAATGCTTCTTTTCGCAAAGCAGCGCGGCGTTGTTCGATCCACCTCAGCAGCGACTGCACGCGTCCCTCGGACTCCTCGTGCGCCGTGAGGCACTCGCGGATACGTTCGCCGAGGAGCCCGAGATCCCGTTCGTAACCGAGCAAGGCGCCGAGCTGCTGCAACGCTTCCTGCCAGGGCTGCATCTTTGCCGGCGACGCCGTACTCAAGAGCGCGCAATGAAACGCATGCGTCTTCGTTCGTTTGCGCCAGGTGTGCAGCGCGGCCGCAGACGGTGTGTGGAGAGCCCGCTTGAAGCTGCGCCGCGCTTGAGCGTACCCGATTTCAAACCCTTCCGCCGCCCAGTCGAACGCTTCCGACTTGCCGACGTGGAGCAGCGAACCGTTTCTCACGCGCGATAATCCGCGGTCAAGCGCCCGGCTAAATGCCTTGAATGCGGCCGTGACGTCGGAGTCTCCGGCCGGTTCGCCCGCCGCGACGGTGGTCAAAGCCCGCCGAGCGACGTAAAGGGAACGGCCGTCTACCTTTCCGCTGGCCTCGCTTTGCAGCCGCTCGAGCGTGCCCAGCACCGCGCCTGCTTCGCGGACGTCCGACAAGGTACGCGCCGCGTCGCGGAAGAGACGTTCCGGGTGCTTGGCGGTATTCAAATCGTGAGGACAGGCCAGGCGGAGTATCGCCCGAATTTTTTTGGTGGCCACCCGGGCTTTACGGGCCCGCTCCGCCGGCGACGCTGACGATGAACGAATCGCAGCCCTCGCTCGCCCCACTTGTTTCTGGAGGATGCGGGTTATCTCTGCCTCCGGCGCCTGACGGGATTTAACGCGATAGGCCATAGGCCATTCTCACCTCGATCATCGCATCTGGCAACTGAGCAACCTGTTGGCGTCCAAACTAGCGGGAAACGCGGCGTGGCTTTACCGGCTCGTCGGTGTAAAGCTCTGACGGGCCTTCGTGGGTTCGCTTTTCGCCGCGGGTTCGATTCGATGGGTGATTGAACTGAAATTCCGCAGAAGGAGTAACCACGGATGAGCACGGATAGACCCGGATGAAACAGATCTAGATCGGTCGGATAGAGCTTTCTGTTCCCTTGCCCGGGTAACAGCATCCGACACTACTCTGCTTACATCAGTGGTCATCATACCCTTCGCACCTGAGATTTGGACTTTTTCGAGGATAGGGCCCGGAGGTCGGGCCCGACCGGCGCTGCCGCGCCCAAGTCAAAACTACATCAGTCGTGCGTATCAGTGAAAGTCAGTGGTTAAACTGCATTTATTAGATTGAATATGACTGCCGTGCAAATCGACGTCTGGAGCGACTATGTTTGTCCCTTTTGCTACCTCGCCGAGCCGCCGCTGGCGCGGGTGGAGGAGGAGGGTAAAGGTACGGTCCAGATTCGCTGGCGCGCGTTTGAGCTGCGGCCCGAACCGGAGCCGACACTGGATCCGAGCGGGGATTATCTGCGAGACATCTGGGCGCGCGCGGTTTACCCGATGGCTATCGAGCGGGGAATGAATTTGCGACTGCCACCGGTGCAACCGAGGAGTCGCCTGGCGCATGAAGCCGCCGCATTTGCTGCAGACCACGGGCAGGCGTCGGCGATGCAACACGCAATATTCCGCACCTTCTTTGAAGTCGGCGCTGACATTGGACAGCCCGAGGTGCTCGGCCGTATCGCGGGGGAAATCGGACTGGATCCCGCGGCGCTGATCGCCGCTCTCGCTTCCGGACAGAATCGTCCGCGGGTCCTCGAGGACGAGGCGCTGGCGCGGTCATTTGGCTTGTCCGGCGTGCCGGCGATCATCGTGCGCCCGGCGGATGCCGACTGGCGTCAGGCGGTCTTGGTCGAGGGCGCGCAGCCGTATCAGGTTATTCGTGACGCGGTCGATCTGGCCCGCCGAAGCGACGCGGGGCGGGGCTGAAAGCGGGGACCGCGGCTGCTCATTTTCGCCACTGGGATCCGTGCGGCCGAGGGCGGCCGCGGTCCCATTCGGACGTCCGAAACTGACAACTGATCGGCAGAGCGCTGGGGGTTTATAAGGCCTTTTTCGCCTTGGTTTTTTGCGCCGTCTGCCGACTCCAATTGGGCGAGGGCACATGGGCGCTGGCCATGAACGCTTCCATTTCCCGGACAACGGCTGGATTGGCCGTGGCAACGTTGCGCGTCTCCGCGATGTCCTGGCTCAAATCATACAAGTCGACGCTCGCGACCGTTCCCTGGCGGCGAATGCCTTTCCATTTGCCCCAGCGCACCGCTTGTTGAAAGCCACCGGAGTACTGTTCCCAATAAAGTTTCCGGTCGAGCGACTGCGGTTTTCCCAGGATACTCGGGAGCACGCTGACGCCATCGATCTGGGGCGGCACGGCAGCGCCGGCGAGATCGGCCAGGGTGGGCAGGACATCCGCAAAGGTCCACGGCAGGCTGCTGGTGGCGCCGGCGGGAATCTTGCCGGGCCAGCGGACCAACATGGGCGTGCGCAAGCCGCCTTCAAAGACGTCGCCTTTGGCGCCGCGGAAGGGCGCGTTGCTATCGAACCGGCCCTCGTTGCGCCGCGATCCGCCATTGTCGGAACAGAAAAACACGACGCTGTTGTCATCGATCCCGAGTTCCTTGAGCAGCCCAAAGAGACGCCCCATATCGCGATCGATCACATGGAGCATGGCCGCGTAGATCTGCTCTTCTTTAGTCCACGGCATGTTTGCGTAGGGCCCGAGATCCGGGACGGCGAATTCCTGGTGCGGCAACGTGTACGCGAGATACAGGAAGAACGGTTGCTGGCTGCGGCGCCGGATGAAATCGAATGCGAAATTGGTGAAGAGTTCGTGGGAGTGCTGTCCCCGTTTGCCGGCAACATTGGCGTCGATGGTTACCTTCTGCTGATTGCGCCACAGATAATCCGGATAGTGCGTGTGCGCATGATTCTGGTTCAAAAATCCGAACCACTCATCGAAACCTTTCACGTTGGGCTCGCCGGTCGTGCCCGGTTCACCGAGTCCCCATTTGCCGGTCATGCCCGTGATATAGCCCCGCGACTTCAGCACCTGGGCGATCGTAATGTCTTCCGGTTCCAGCGGAACGCGGCGGGCTTGGTTCTGATCGAGAACTCCCCCGGTGGTGGCGGCGTTGCCGCGGACGCGCGTGTGTCCGAGGTGCTGTCCGGTCATGAGTACGCTGCGCGAGGGGGCGCAGACAGAGGCGCCGGTGTACACGTCGGTAAATCGAATGCCCTCGCGCGCCATTTGGTCGAGGTTCGGCGTCTTGATGACCTTTTGCCCATACGGTCCTATGTCCGCGTAACCCATGTCATCCACCATGACATAAATCAGGTTGGGCAGCGGGCTGCCTGGCGGCAGTTGCGCGGCGAATGACAACGCCGCGGTCAACGCAAGTAACAAGGAAACGAATACTTTCATGGGGAAAGAGATGACCCCGGCAACACGACTTAAAGAAGCAGTCCAGAAATGTATCCGGGGCGGAATGCAGTCACTATATTTGACCTGCGGTTACGCCGCGCGGCGACATAAAAAATTTCGACTTAGATCAGGGCGCGTCGCCATCAGGTCAGGTCGGGGCGGAACGGGCTGCAGGCGTTGACTCCGTACCATCCGCGTGAGCCGGGAAAAAATCTCGCGGACGACGCTGCCACTTCGCCGCACGACAAAGTCTCGCCAACGGGGAAAAGCTCGCCTGAGAGTGATTGGGTGCTGGGCCCGGGTCGCGTTAACACCTGCGCTGATCCTGCGAGCCGGTGCATCTCATCCTTCATGTTCCGCTTCCTTTCATTCCTCGCCTTCGTGGCGGTGGCCACTGCCGCCACTCCGTCGCGCCGGCCCAATGTCTTGCTCATCTGCGTCGACGACCTGAAGCCGGCGCTCGGCTGTTATGGTGATGCCGTGGCTAAGACTCCCCACATCGACCGGCTGGCGGCGCGCGGCATGCGACTGGACGCGGCCTACTGTAACCAGGCCGTCTGCTCACCGTCGCGGAACAATCTGATGCTCGGCTCCCGCTCGACGAGTTTGGGCGTCTACAATCTCGGGACCAATTTTCGCGCGGCGGTGCCAAACGCAGTCACGCTCACTCAATATTTCATGCAACATGGCTGGCGCGCCGAGGGGATGGGCAAGATTTTGCATGTCGGCCACGGCAACACGAACGACGACGCGTCGTGGAGCGTACCTTATTTCAAGGAAAAGGTTATCGAGTACCTGGTGCCAGCGAGCACCGGTGGAAAGCTGACGCGCGAGGAGGCGTTTTTCACCAACGCCAAAGCGGGGCCGGTGGCGCAACTGCCCAAGGGGGCCGCGTGGGAGAGTCCGGATGTCGCTGATAACGCTTATGGCGATGGCCGGCTGGCGGACGAAGCCGTCCAGCGCCTGCGCGGGTTCAAGGCCAAGCCGGACCAACCGCTTTTCCTGGCGGTGGGATTTGCCCGGCCGCACCTGCCGTTCAGTGCGCCGAAGAAGTACTGGGATCTCTATGATCCCGCCACGTTGCCGCTTCCCACGCGGACCACGCCGCCCGACGGAGCGCCCGCTTATGCCGGCAAGACGGTGGGGGAACTGAACAACTACACCCCCGTGCCGGAGCGGCCACCGCTCTCCGAGGAACTCCAGCGGACCCTCATTCACGGCTACTATGCCAGTATCAGTTTCATGGATGCGCAGGTCGGAAAGATCATCGATGAACTCGACCGGCTGGCCCTGGCCGACAACACCCTCATCGCGTTATGGGGCGATCATGGCTGGCATCTCGGCGATCACGGCATGTGGACGAAACACACCAATTACGAGCAGGCCACGCGGATTCCCATTTTGTTGGTGGCGCCCGGCGTGGCCCAGCCGGGCACGCACACGTCGGCGCTCGCGGAGACCGTCGATATTTATCCGACGCTGTGTGAATTGGCCGGCTTACCGGCGCCGACGTCCGTGCCGCAACCCATGGACGGACGCAGCCTGGTACCGGTGTTGCGCGATCCACTGGCGCGCACGAGGGACCATGCCTCCCACGCGTATCCAAAAAATCGTGGCGCAGGTCCCCAGGGAGGAGAATGGCTGGGGCGGGCGGTGCGGACCACCCGGCATCGCATGGTGGAGTGGAAAAAGATCGGAGCTGCGTCGGAAACCGCTGAGTTCGAACTCTACGATTACGTCGCCGATCCCGGTGAGACTCGGAACCTGGCGGACGCGCAGCCGGAAGTCCTGGCGAAACTGCGGCAACTGCTCGCCAGCCATCCCGAGGCCAAGCCGGCGGTCAGGCGTTAAGGTCCAGCGTCAACCCTCGGAAGTCGGCGATCCGCCCTGCGGGCGGTGTCCGGGTTCGGCGAGGACCTCGAGGTAGACCTGCGTCCCGCCAGCGTTCACCACCGCGTCAATCGCCTCGCCGATATCGTTCAACGCACACTCCACCGCCGCGTCCCGATCCGCCCCGGCTCTGCACTTGAAGTTCCACCACGTGAATCCTTCGGGCATAGGCTTCCGGCGCTCGCGTTTCACGTATTTGCGAATTTCGTTTTTCACCGATTCGACCACGCGAGGGTCGGCCTTACCGGGAGCTTGGAGTGGGAAAATCTTCTTCATTCCACCCGAGTATCCGCACCGGACGGCCGAGTGACAGCACTTTTGTTGACGCGGCCCCGGTGTCGGGCCTCAGCAAATCCGATGGGACCGCGGCCGCCCTCGGCCGCATCCAGTCAATTACGTCGCTTTCGGCACAACGGATCCCGCCACGGCCAGGAACGCCGCCAGCGCCGGGTCGACCTCCGCGGAGTCGCGCCAGCCGAGCACGAGACGACTCTCCGGCGCTGGTCCTTCCACGCGCCGGAACGTCACATCCGGCGGCAGGTGCTGCGCTTCCGAGGGCGTCATAAACGTCACTCCCAGTCCTGCCCGGACCAAGCCGACGCCGTTGGCCCGGGGCCAGATTTCTTCCGCGATCCGGGGTGTAACCCCGGCGGTCGCGAACGCTGCCAGGATGCGATCGTAGAAGCCGGGGTTGTGGGTGCGCGGAAACAGGACGAACGGCGTATTCGCCAAGTCCCGCAGGCGCAGGCTATCGCCGTCGTGCTGGGTCAGCGGATGTCCGGTCGGCAGCAGCACGCCATTGCGC
>ENA-ORBV01010774-ORBV01010774.1-microbial-mat-metagenome-genome-assembly--contig:-NODE-10774-length-14543-cov-5.240564_pt1 | contig 14543 bp, 14 predicted proteins | sample MGYA00237777_ERZ505514 | MGnify/ENA primary metagenome ERZ505514 (study PRJEB26160, sample SAMN06269048) | microbial mat metagenome | isolation source: Oligotrophic lake microbial mat | place... | reverse complement strand
AATCAACCTAACCCAAGAGCACATATAGATATGGTTACTCCTGCGGTAAATGGAGGCGAGGAATTTATTATGGCTAAGTGTGCATAAACTAAAACGCTTACTCGTTAAACTTCGTTCGTTCTATCAATTGGATGTAAGAGCGCTTGGCTTGATGCGAATTGGCGTGGCCCTGGTTGTTCTTGCAGATATTACTATTCGTTGGCAAGACATTGGCGCTTTTTTTACCGATGGTGGCTTATGGCCAACAAAGCTCATTCCCAATTTTGGTTGGCAGCCCGGCTTCTGGAGCTTTCATGCCTTAAGTGGAAGTTATGGTTTTGCTACTTTACTATTTTGTTTACATACCGGAGTAGCTTTATTGTTATTGGTTGGTTACAAAACACGACTTGCCACATTGTTAGTTTGGATATTCACCATCTCATTACATAACCGTAATTTATTTATTTTGCAATCGGGCGATGATCTTTTGCGCATTACTTTATTTTGGGCCCTATTTTTACCATGGGGAAATACGCTTTCGTTAGACGCCAAAAAATATATAAGTAAACCCAAGCATTTTAGTTTTGCATCCTTAGGCTATTTATGTCTCATTGCTTCCGTTTACATTTTTACTGTTCTACTTAAAAACAGCAGCGAATGGCATGGCGATGCAAGCGCGGTATATTATGCCTTAAGCCTCGATCAATTGCGTTTGCCTGTAGGAGATTGGCTGTATATGCATCCAGGACTAATGCAATGGCTAACCAAATTGGTGTACATTACCGAGATCTTGATCCCAATTTTGATATTACTGCCAACAAAAAATAAATGGATCAAGCTTTGTTCGTTCACTTTAATTCTCATAATGCATATTGGCATTGGAACAAGTTTATATGTTGGATTGTTTTATATCATTAATATCACAACGGCTCTCGCCATTCTTCCATCAGAATTTTTGGATCGGTTCAAAGTTTTAGCGCGCTCTAATTTTGAAAAAGCAAAACGTAAAAGTTTTTCTGTAATAAAATATGGCGCTAACGCATTTTCTGCGCTTGTACTTGCGCTTTGTTTGATACTGAATTTAAGCTATATGCCTTGGTATAGTTATGAGTTAGACAAGCCGATACATGTTGTAGTAAATACTTTACGACTCAATCAGTTTTGGGGAATGTTTTCGCCACATATTATGAAAGAAGATGGTTGGTACTTACACGAAGGCTATACCGCCGAAGGAAAATTATGGGACTTATATTACAACCTCCCCTATATCTATTCCGACAAACCCAAACATTTGGTGAAGCATTTTAAAAGTGATAGATGGCGAAAACTTGCCGAAAACATGCAGCGCAATGATTACACGTTTTTAAGGCCGCTGTATTGCAAATATTTTTTAAAAAAATGGAACAAAGAGCATCTTAAAAACCAAATGGAAAGCTTAGATCTTATTTTCTTTCAAGAAAATAACGAGGCAGATTACAGATCAAAAGCAATAAACAGAAAGCAATATTGCTTTTGCACCGTTCACGATGAGTAATAGTTGGCTTATAAAAAAATATCTTTCTCATTTGCTCAAAGCCAAACGGGGCGGACATGGCGTGCATTCGCCTTTTGTATTTAAGTTAGCCGAGAATGTTTTTAATACCCAACAGCACTTTTATGCTTTTGAAGAATTGAATACATTGCGAAAAGACCTCAAACTAAACGAAACCGAACTTGAGATAAATGATATGGGCGCAGGTTCCCAAAAACTGCTAGGCTCGAAACGAAAAGTAAAAAATATTGCCTTGTATGGTATAAGCTCACAAAAGCAATCAGAATTACTTTTTAAGCTTGCAAATTATTTGAAAAGCAAGGTCATTATTGAATTAGGCACTTCACTTGGGCTTACTACACTCTATTTAAGTTATTCAAATACACATTCACAAATATATTCTTTAGAGGGAAGCGAAAGCCTTGTTGAATTTTCCAAAACCCTTTTTGCAAAAAAAGAACGCGCCAATATTACTTCTATACAAGGTAATTTTGATCAAACACTTCCGCAACTTCTCGCCAAACTTTCATCCTTTGATCTTTTGTATATTGATGGTAATCATACTTACGAAGCCACACTGCGTTATTTTAATTTAGCCTTAGAAAAAAAGACCAACGAATCGGTTATTATATTTGATGATATTTATTGGAGCAAGGGCATGACACACGCCTGGGAAGAAATAAAACAAAACCAACACGTTAAACTTAGCATTGATTGTTTTTATTTTGGAATGGTTTTCTTTAGAGAAGAACAGAAACAAAAAGAACACTTTAAGATTTATATTTAAAAAACTCTTCGCATTAAACACTGTGAAGTTCTCTATTAAATTGGATTTTTTAGGCGGATGAGTTTTTGAAAACGGAGAATACAATAGTATTTGAGTATTTCAAAAACGAAGTTCAACCACAAAAAAACATTTAAGATAGATTCGAATCTTAGAAAATAGAACCGATAACATGCATCAATTTCTCAACCTGACTATGCCATAATAATTTTGCAGATTCCTGATCAGCTTTTGATTCAGCAAAATCAGTTACCATTAACGAAATGTCATTGGTTAGGTCATCACGTTGAATTCTGAATTCAAAATAACTTCCGTCGGTTTTATCTACCCATTGGTAACGGGCTAATTGATTATCTACAGTTTTTAATAAACGCGCTTGTTGCATTTGTCCGTCCCAAATAAATGTATAAATACCATTACGAATATTTACATCATCGCAGAACCATTCCGACAAACCGCTTGCTGTTGAAAAGAACTCATACAACATTTCCGATGAAGCTCTGCATCCAAATTCAAGTTCAAATTTACCGTTAGGTTCTTTTTCAACCTTAACGGCATAAGCGCCTTGTTTCTTTACAGGGTTGGTTATTGAACTTGTGATAGAAGCAATTTTAGAGGCCGACAATTGAGGAATTTCAGTTTTTGGTATCGTGTTCATGATGGCCAAAACTTCATTCTTCTTTTCTTCCGCTATTTCCTTTTTAGTTAAAACAATTTTCTCTTCAACCGGTTTAGAAATAACAACTTTCTTTTCAAGAACTTTTGGTCCGCCAGTGGCGGATTCTTTTTTAATCTCTTTTTTAGCTACAACTTTTACAGCCTTTTCAGGTTTAACTATTTTTGCAGGTATTGGACGAGCAGGTTTTATTGGTTTTGAAGCCTTTACAACTTTCTTAGGAGCAAGTTTCTTCTTAGCTATAGGTTTCTTTACAACTTTCTTTTTTGTTGGCGCTTTTTTAATCACTTTTTTCACGGATTTTTTTACAGCAGGCTTTGCAGCCTTCTTTATGTTTTTAGAAGACCCCTTAGCTTTTCCAGACGAACCTTTATTTTTCTTCGACATAGCTTAGAAATTTCTGGAAATGTATCAAAAATTTCCCTCTTGGCAAAATAAAGGGCGGATTATATTTGAAAGGCAAAATACCTATCCTATCGGTTAATCAATTTCCATTTAAAATCATAAAGCGCTCATTTTTAGTATTTTAATTAAAATCCTTGCAGCCAAACTATGAAACATTTAAAAGCAAAAAGCCTCTCTAATTATATAGAAAGGCTTCTTTTGCTTCTTTGTAGCGGAGGGGGGACTCGAACCCCCGACCTCAGGGTTATGAATCCTGTGCTCTAACCAGCTGAGCTACCCCGCCATATTAGGTTCGGCTGAGTGATGACGAGCGTTTCGCTGTCAGCATCGAGACAAGCTTCGTCTCGACTACCCCGCCGTTTTAGGGCTGCAAATATATTAATTATCCATTAAAAAACATATAAAATTGGCACACAATCCCAATTACGCTAGCATTAATCATAATTTATACAAAGAAGATTCCTTTGAACGTGCCAATAATGTAAATTTGAACTTTATGAGGTTAGTCATTACCTTCCTTTTATTTAGTGTCTTTTTTCTATCCTCCGCCCAGCCGCATTCAAGAGGTGACAGTTTGCGTGGCAAATTAAATAATGCGCGTAATTGGTGGGATGTTATGTTTTACAATTTACATGTAAGTGTTGATGATAATAAACGGTCTATCGCAGGCAAAAACACAATTTACTTTAAAACCATTTCAAGCGGAACTCAATTTCAAATAGATCTTCAAAAACCATTGGTGGTTGACAGTTTTATTTTTCATCAAAAGAAATTGGAATTGAAGCATGAATTTGATGCTTGGACCGTAAATTTAGATCCACTTTTAATGGATGCCAAAAATGATTCTGTAACCATTTATTATTCCGGAATTCCGCGCAAAGCAAAAATGGCACCATGGGATGGTGGATTTATTTGGTCAAAAGACAAACAAAATCGTAAATGGATAAATGTGGCTTGCCAAGGCCTAGGCGCTTCGGTATGGTGGCCATTAAAAGATCATCAAAGTGATGAACCAGATAATGGAATGATTATTAGCATTACCGCTAATGATAGTTTAGTTGCTATTTCTAATGGAAATTTAATTAACCGTGTTTCAAATTCTAACAAAACAAAAACCACAACTTTTAGTATTACCAATCCTATAAACAGTTACGATGTAACAATGTATTTAGGAAATTATGTGATCGTAAAAGATAGTTTTGAAGGGAAGAACGGAAAATTAAAAATGGAATACATTGTTTTGGATTACAACAAAAACAAAGCCGATAGTTTATTAAAACCCGATACACAAAAAATGCTTAAGAGCTTTGAGTATTGGTTTGGCCCCTACCCTTTTTACGCTGATGGTTTTAGATTAGTGGAAAGTAATTTCTTAGGAATGGAACACCAAAGCGCTGTTGCCTACGGAAATAAATTCAGAAAAGGATACATGGGCGTGGATCGATCGGGCACCGGAATTGGAATGCTTTGGGATTTTATTATTATTCATGAATGTGGGCACGAATGGTTTGGAAACAACATAACCACAAAAGATATTGCCGATATGTGGGTGCACGAAGGTTTTACAACCTATTCGGAAGCATTATTTATTGAATCGGTATGGGGAAAAGATTCGGCCAGCAAATATGTTAGAGGCCTAAGAAAAAGCATTTCAAATGATGGTCCTATTATTGGAAATTACGACGTGAACAAAGAAGGCAGCGGAGATATGTACGATAAAGGGGCAAATATGATCCACACCATACGCCAAGTAATTAATAATGATGAAGTGTTTCATAAAATACTATTAGGTTTAAATAGAGACTTTGGAAAAAGAACAGTAACAACTAAAGATGTAGAGGATTATATTTCCGAAAAAAGTAAGATCAATTTTAAACCCGTATTCGATCAGTATTTACGAAGTGCAAAAATTCCGAAACTGGAATACAAAATCAAGAAAAAACAAATTACTTATAAATGGGTGAATTGTAATTCTGATTTTAATATGCCGATAAAAGTTAGGATAAACAGAAGCTCCCCTATTTGGATCTATCCTAACACAACAGACAAAAAATTAAAATTCGACTCTAAAATATTCGTTGTAACTATCGACTCTGATTTCTACATTCGAAAAAGTTGATTAACTCTATAAAACTTAAAATCAAATTTTAAAGTGTTCCGCTATTTCAGTTAAACAATGTACCTGTGTAGTTTGATACCGTTTGCTTTTTTGAGGATTGTACCAAATGGTTTGCCATCCTGCTTTTTTTGCGCCTTGAATGTCGGCCTCAAAATTATCGCCAATCATTAAACAGGCTTCTTTACTGGTGTTTCCAAGCCTTTCCGCTTCTTTGAATATTTCAATATTTGGCTTATTGTGCCCAACTTCTTCACTAATGATCACGTTCTCGAAATATTTTTGAAGATCGCATTGTATCAATTTTATATGCTGAATTTCTTTGAAGCCGTTGGTGATTATGTGTAATTTATAGTTCGCGCTAAGCGTTTCCAGTAATTCAATAGACCCTTTTTTTAATTCAGTTCCATAAGGCGATTGTTGCAAATACGACTCAGAAACAAACCAACTCAGATCGAAATCGGTATATCCAAACTGTAAAAATGTTTCGTGGAATCTTCGCTTACGCAATTCATCCTTGGTTATTTTTTTTGTATTGTATAATTGCCACAGTTCGCCGTTCTTTTTTTTGTAAGCTGTAAAATAGGTGTAAAAATCATTTTCCAATTTCTTCGCCAAGTCTTGCTCATCAAAAATTTTAGAGAGTATACGTTCTGAGTTTTTTTCAAAATCCCAAATGGTATCATCCAGGTCGAAGAAGATATGTTGTAGACTTTGTTTCTGTACCATTTAAACAACGTTGTGCTTGAAAAAATAAAACAAAAAATAAATGGCAAGACTCCAAAACACTACCGACACATTTAAATACATGATCACTTTAAATTTGTCTTTATAAAAACGTTCGGCAATAAATGCTCCAATGGCTATTCCCGGAAATATTGGCGTAATGAATGCAAGCCCTACTAAACCAAAACGTTTTTTTATTTTAATGATCCTGCGATTACCCTTTGTGAATATTTTTTTTACTGATATAAGATTTTTGCGGGTTTTATAGCCATCCCACCATTTTAAAATTGCAGAACTAAAAAAAGTAAATATCACATTTGAAAAACAACCCGAAATAACAGTTACCAAAAACACCTTCAAAAAATTGAATTTGAAAAGGATGATGGCACTTGGAACACCTAGTTTTCCGAAGAAAAAAACGCAAGATATGAATACTGTAAGTATCTTTAAAATATCGGCCATTAAGCAAACTCAAAAGTAGTCTTTTATTTCCTTATTTATCAGTGGTTTATGCAATAATAAACAAGGTTAATAAATTGGTTTAGATGAAATAAAATTACTAAATTTACGGCCCAGCTAACAACCAAAAAAACACAAATTATGTCAACACAAACAGTAAAGGCAGAATCGCACCCTGAGAGTATGTTTGAGGCCGTTTTGGCGCGCCTGGATAAAGCAGCCAAATTAATGAATTTAAGTGAGGATGTTTTACAAGTATTACGTAACCCGAGCAAGCAGATCAAAGTGAGCTTACCAATAATGATGGACAGCGGAAAGATCCAGGTTTTTGAAGGATACCGTACTATTCATTCAACACATCTTGGTCCCAGCAAAGGCGGAATTCGTTACGCAATGGATGTAAATGCCGATGAGGTAATGGCGCTTGCAGCTTGGATGAGTTTTAAATGTGCTGTTGCAAATTTACCTTACGGCGGCGCAAAAGGTGGTATCAAATGTGATCCACGCGCTATGAGTATTGGCGAATTAGAAAGATTAAGTCGCGCTTATGCAAAATCAATGAAAGATGTATTTGGCGTTAATAAAGACATTCCCGCTCCTGATATGGGAACAAGCGGAAGAGAAATGGCCTGGATCGTTGACGAGTTCAATAAAATTACCGGCGAAGATAGCCCCGGTGTAATTACCGGAAAGCCAGTTTCTATTGGCGGATCGTTAGGGCGTGATGCTGCAACGGGACGTGGAGTAATGGTGAATACATTATGCGCTTTGAAAAAAATGAATTTGAAGCCAAGTGAAGTTACAGCAGTAGTTCAAGGTTTTGGAAATGTAGGTTCTCATTCAGCACGTTTATTGGCCGAAAAAGGAATTAAAATTGTTGGTATTGGCGATCACACTGCCTCTTTTTACAACGAAAAGGGAATTGATATTGCAGCAGCTATTGATTATGCAGCAAAAAATAACAGAATATTAAAAGGCTTTAAAGGTGGTGCCGAAATTCCTTCTGATCAATTACTGATCAGCAAATGTGACGTATTAATTCCTGCTGCTTTACAAAATGTAATTACCGAAGATAATGCGGGTAAGATCCAAGCTAAGTTAATTGTAGAAGGTGCAAACGGACCAACTACTCCTGAGGCTGATCCTATCCTTAACGATAAAAAAATTATTTGTGTTCCCGATATTTTGGCCAATAGCGGCGGTGTTACAGTAAGTTATTTTGAGTGGGTTCAAAATAAAGCAGGTTACTATTGGACAGAAGAAGAGGTTAATACCAAGCATGATCTTAAGATGGAGATCGCTTTTGAACAAGTTTGGAATAATACATCTCAATATAAAACCAGCATGCGTATTGGAGCTTATGTTACTGCTTTACAGCGAATTGAGCAAGGCGTGAAACTAAAAGGAGCTTATTAATAAGCTCATGTATTGTTGTTAATTTAAAAGGTATTTGTTAAAAACTAAAAGCAAATACCTTTTTACTTTCGTATAAATTCCTAATTTTGTTTAACTAACTAACCGTTTGGCAACATTAACTATAGTATTACTTATCCTTGGAGCCTATTTACTGGGTTCTATTCCAACGGCGGTATGGATAGGCAAAGCATTTTACGGTATCGATGTTCGTGAATTTGGTAGCGGTAACGCCGGTGCAACCAATACTTTTCGTGTTTTAGGTAAAAAAGCCGGCTTCCCGGTTCTAGCCATAGATATTTTAAAAGGCTCTGTTGCGGTGGCTTTAGCATTTCTTAGTTCTATTCCTTTTGAGAGACCTGATTTTGTTGATCTTCAATTAGGCCTTGGAGTAGCAGTGTTGCTTGGTCATATCTTTCCGGTATTTGCCGGCTTTAGAGGTGGTAAAGGTGTGGCTACCATTTTGGGTGTTGTACTTTGCGTTTTACCAATTACGTGTTGTGTTGGTTTATTGGTTTTTTTCACTGTTCTTTTAGCTACGCGTTATGTATCGTTAAGTTCAATGATGACGGGAATTGCTTTTCCTTTTATTCTTCAATATATCATGCACAACGAAGATGTTGTATTAACTATTTTTTCAATTACCGTTGCAGTTCTTTTGGTTTTAACTCACCGCAAGAACATCATTCGTTTATTTAAAAATCAGGAATCCAAGATCAATCTTTTCCAAATTCAAAATAAATCCTAATTCTCGCAATAAAACAAGGTTTATCCTGTTGTTTGTTTTACCTTTAAGTATGTTAGCCTCCTTCATAAAACGATCAGTTCTATTGATCACTTTAGGCTTTTCCACATTTGCGTTTGGCCAAGCCCCTGAAGATGATTACGCCAATGATAATGCCTTGCGTTATGATGATCATGCGTACAAAGCCACTATAAAAACAGTTCAGCTATACGGAACAGAATGGGAGTTTTCGCCTGCTTTAATTGAAATGAATACCGGGGCACAATTACAATTAAGTTTTGATGACTTAGAAGGCGATCAAAAACAATACAGCCTAACGTTTGTGCATTGCAATGCCGATTGGACGCCAAGCGATTTGATGACCATGGAGTACATGGAAGGATTTAATGATATGAACATCATCAATTTTAGTTTTTCCATCAATACACTTCAAAAATACACGCACTACTCTATTGTGTTTCCAACGCAAAATGTAAAGTTTATCAAAAGCGGAAATTATGTAATGTACGTGTATTTAAATGGCGATAAAAAAGATCTTGTGCTGAGTAGACGTTTTATGATATTTGAAAATAAACTCAACATTAGTGCAACTATCCGTCAAACTGTTGGTGGAGATAACCAGTACAATAAACAGCAATTAGAGTTTTCGGTAAAATATCCCGGACTTAAAGTAGTTAATCCTGCAAAAGATCTTAAAGTTTACGTTGGACAGAATTATCGTTGGGATAATTTAAAAGGACCAATTGAACCAAGTTTTTACGCTCCCAACGAATTAAGTTATAGCATGAACGAAGCCGCTGTATTTAATGGCGGAAATGAATTTAGGTTTTTCGACATGCGAAGTTTGCGTGTGCTTTCGGAACGCGTAAAGGATCTGTATAAAGATGAGAATAGTAAAAACCACGTGGTGCTTACACCCGATGAATTAAGAACAACAAAAGCCTATGTTTTTCAAAACGATATTAATGGTAGTTTTTTAATTAAGAACAGAGATATAAAAGGTAATCAAGATATTGAAGCAGATTATGCCTATGTAGATTTCTTTTTACCCTACGCAATCCCCGAAACACAAGGAAATTTTTATGTGCTAGGAAAATTAACCGATTGGCGTTTGAACAAAAGCAATAAAATGACCTACAATTACGGCCGCTTAGGTTATGAATGCACATTGTATTTAAAGCAAGGGTATTATAATTATATATATGTACTTACAAAAGACGGCGAGAAAGCAGCCGATGAAACCCTTACTGAAGGAAATCATTGGGACACAGAAAATGATTATACAATATTAGTATACTACCGCCAAGTAGGATTATACTACGATCAATTGATAGCCATCAAAAAAATGAATTCTTTGAAGCGCTAATCGCGCGTCAATTCTTTAATTATTTTCTGGTATTGCGGAAAAAGCTTACAAAGCTCTTCTTGCTTTGCCATTTCAAAATCATTAAAATCAAAACCGGGTGAAACGGTGCATCCAACAAAAGAAAAATTTCCTCCTCTTAAAACACGAGAGCCAAACCAATGACCTGCTTTTACCATGTATTGAAAGTGTTGCCCTTTTGTTATTTCTCTACCAACCTGCGTAAAAGTTAAATTTCCTTCAAGATCTATTTCAATAACTTCTAAAGCATCGCCTTCATAAAAATGCCACAGCTCATCACTTTTAATTCGGTGCAAGGCTGAGAAATTATTTTGCTCAATTAAAAAATAAATAGCGGTTGAATAACTGCGTTGATGCGGAAACTCCTTTGAAGTATTTTCGATCACCTCAACACTACGATACGTTTCTTTGTAATAACCACCTTCGGGATGAGGAAGTAATTCAAATTTTGTTATGAGTTCTTGTTTTAACGACATCCTTAATTATTCGGTGCTCCCGCCTCAACCCAACACACCATAATATCTTTTTGAGCAGTAGTAAGTTTATCGTCCTTTGGCATAATACCACTTGTTACATTATCCTTTATAGCCGCCGCAAGCGATTTTATTTGAGCGTAATCGCTCATATTGGTATGACACTTAAAACACTTGCTTTGGATCAAAGGAAAAACATCGCTCACAAAAGATTTTGTTCCGCTACAGGTTGGTGTGTAGGTTTCTTCTTTCGGGTTGTCTTTCTTTTTGCAGGTTACAAATAGTAAGGCTACAGAAAAAATTATAATAATGGTTCTGGTCATACTGTATAATCAAATTTACGAAAAGGTTTTGACCTAAATAAAAAGCCCGCACCATTTTTCAACGGACGGGCCTATAACTTGTTTCAATCACACCACTAAACAAGATCCTTTTGTTCCAGATAGCATTTATAGTGCGATTGAAGATTTGCGTTTTAAGACTCTTTACTACTAACACCTTAAAACTAATATATGAAAAGAACGAAAATTAAAATCAACGCTACAAACCTAGGCGTGTAACATTACCCTTTTATTAAGGCAATTTTATCCTTTCCTCAAATCTTTTCCTACTTCATGTGCGCTATAAAATTTAGATTTTTTTAGGCGAGTGGCATTTTAAAACCGCAGTCCCGACAGATATCGTCGGGATGAGGATTTTAAAATTGAACCTCAACGACAAAAAAGCAATTTTTATAGCCCACCTCAAAACAAACTCATTTGAGTAACAGGCTCCTCCATGCTCTTTTTAAAGAGGTTACAACTGAACTCAAATTCTTGCGTATTGGTAATGAACCTTTTTTTACTAATGCTAAAGATCTGATCAATGATCTCCGCAAATTTTCCTTCACCACGCATACGAACTCCAAATCTGCTATCATTCACTTTACCGCCATGTGTATCGCAAATTAAATTCCAAACCTTATTAGCACGGTCGGGAAAATTTTTAAATAACCAATCCTTAAAAACAGGACCCACAGCGCCATTCAACCTCACAACCGTATAGTGGGCGCTGCGAGCTCCGGCAAGTCCAGCCAATCTCAAAAGCTCCGGGATATCATGATTATTGATGCCTGCAATAATAGGCGCCATCATCATTCCACAAGGAATGCCATTTTCCGTTAAGGTTTGTATAACTCTTAACCTGTTTTTATAAGTAGACGTTCTTGGCTCAAGCTTTTGTCTTACCGATTCATCTAAACCGGTAATAGAAACCATAACGTGAACCAAGTTATCTTTTGCTAATTCTTTTAATAGATCCAGATCGCGGAGGATAAGGGCATTTTTAGTGATGATACTTACAGGGTGTTTGTGTTTTAAAAACACTCTCAACATTCCACGAGTAATTTCCATTTTCTTTTCAATGGGCTGGTAACAATCTGTATTACCCGATAACATTACAGGACGAGCTTCCCATTTTTTTGCCAGTAATTCCTTCTCCAATAATTCAACGGCATTCTTTTTTACAATGATCTTCTGTTCAAAATCTAAACCTGCATTATAACCCCAGTATTCGTGCGTAGGCCTTGCATAACAATATACACAGCCATGTTCGCATCCTTGATATGGATTTGCAGAATATTCCATACCAACATCCACACTCTTTACTTTATTAATAATGGTTTTAGGATAGGTATAGATGATCTCGGTCTTTTCACTTAACTGAAACTCCTCATCCAATACCTCTTTATACTCCTGCACATACTGGTACTTCGCAAAATGATTATGAGTATTGAGTTGCGAGCCTCTCCCTTTAAAGTATGTTGGGTTAGTGTTTTGTTGAACCGCTGTTATCATACATCAAAATTACTACAAGTTGTAGCAATTGATTGCTATGATTTGTAGCAATTTTAAAAATAATTCGGAAAGCCCTGTGGCTCTAAGACTTCTAGTATCTCATCTGGCCAGACATTTGGTGTCTGCCCATAACTTCTTTGTTATGCTTTTTTAATGTTAGCATTTTTTTGCAGCCCTTCGTAGCCTCCTCTAGAGATAGAATTGGATCTTTTGACGGATTTTGATCGATTTGAGTAACGACGCTTTCATAGCCGCCACCCATCTGTTTTATTATTTGTTTTAAAACAAAGCCTTTCAAAGAGGCTAAAGCTTCAATTAAAGGATTTGTTACACCCAAGCTTTTAGGATCATGATCTTTAAAACCCTTTTCATAAAGTTCTTCTGAATACCAAACTTCTTGCTCAACTTCAACTAGAGCTTTAGAAATAGGAATTTCAATCTTATAGTGAAAGATGCATTTTTTACATAAGTAGCCTAATATTTTTTCTGTCTTATTTGTTTTTTCTATTTCAAAATTCTTGTAGACGGTTGACCCTAGGGCTTCCATATTTAATTCTTTCCATTCGTCAAGAGTGCCTTCCCCGCATGCATCTTTATAAGTACGCTCTTTTGTTACAAGATTAATTTTATCGCCACTAAAAAACTGATGTTGCTCGATGCCATTAACTTCGGTTAATTGTTTCACCTCTTCTCCTTTTATATATGTAGTTAATTTTGACTTTACATTCATCATCGCCATTTTTATTACCATATCTGTTTTGATCACGTAATTTGTTTGTGACAAAAATGTATTGCTAGTGAATAAGCAAACAACAAACAGTATTAATTTTATTTTCATAGGATTTTAATTTATCAAATATCTATTTAGTCCAAAAACTCCAAATTTCGCTTTAAACCAACATACTTTGCCCGCTTTACCGCACTTCCATTAAACACTACCTTAAACGTTTCTTCCGTCATTTCGTGCCATTCCTTTTCACTTAGGTTCAATAATGTTTTATTAGTAAATAAAGGCTCGTTGTGGGGCTTACTAAAACTATTCCAAGGACAAACATCTTGGCAAACATCGCAGCCAAAAGTCCAGTTATCCATTTTGCCTTTAAACTCGACCGGAATATTTTCTTTTAATTCGATAGTTAAATACGAAATGCATTTGCTGCCATCTATTATATAAGGTTCAACAATGGCTTGTGTTGGGCAAGCATCCAAACATTTTGTGCAAGTGCCGCAATAATCTTTTATGGGTCCGTCATATTCTAATTCCAAGTCAATGATCATCTCTGCCAAAAAATAAAACGATCCGCTTTCCTTGGTAATTAAGTTCGCGTTTTTTCCTATCCAACCCAATCCACTTTTGGCGGCCCAACTTTTTTCTAGTACCGGAGCCGAATCCACAAACACTCTTCCATTTACATCACCAATAGTTTCTTTTAGCGAGTTCAAAAATTCAGTGAGCTTATTTTTTATCACTTCATGATAATCTTTACCATAAGCATACTTGCTAATTTTTGGTACACCCTCGTTTTGCTTCTCGGACGGATAGTAATTATACATTAACGAAATAACCGACTTAGCCCCTTCCACCAACAAACGCGGATCTAAACGCTTATCGAAGTAATTTTCCATATACTTCATTTGACTGTGTTTATTCTCCTTAAGCCATTTCTCCAACCTGGGGGCATCTTGCTCTAAAAATTCGGCCTTACTAATCCCACAAAAATCGAAACCCAAGCGAGCTGCTTCTCGTTTAATAAAGACGGTATTATGTGAAGGACTTGTTGTGATACCTCAAAAGTAGGAAGGAGGCGGCAAATGAGGCAATTTTTAAGTGTTTTTGGTAATTTATTGGCTTCTAAACCGATAAAGCGTTAGGAGTCAATTTTTTAACATTAATTTAATCGACTAAGCTTGCATTTTATACGATTAATTCAGTATCTTTGCGAAACATTTCCCGAAGCTGTTGTAATTTACTGATAATCAAAAAATTACGAAACTTTGCTGGAAACTATTACATAAC
>ENA-ORBV01010773-ORBV01010773.1-microbial-mat-metagenome-genome-assembly--contig:-NODE-10773-length-14544-cov-5.561070_pt1 | contig 14544 bp, 7 predicted proteins | sample MGYA00237777_ERZ505514 | MGnify/ENA primary metagenome ERZ505514 (study PRJEB26160, sample SAMN06269048) | microbial mat metagenome | isolation source: Oligotrophic lake microbial mat | place... | reverse complement strand
CTTAGTCTCGTGGGCTCGGAGATGTGTATAAGAGACAGATCGTGCCCATCTGCAGGGCATCCGCCATCCGAAGCCACAATTCCTCCACACTCCAAAACCGGACATTGAAGAGCGGCATGGCCTGGGCATCGATCCGGCGGCGCAATTGGACCGCCTGCGCATGGGTCGGGGTGACAATAGCCGTTGGCAACAAAGACTGCCACGCCTTCGCGCCCGCCTGATGCAGCCACGGACCCAGGTGCTCGGACCACGCGGAGTCCAAGGTGGATGCGGCAATAATCGAGAGTGAACTCATCGTGAAACCAAGATAGCGGCAGGAAACGGACAACCGAGCACTGGTCAGGTGCACGCGATCACGATGCGCTCGCGAAGACTGGTCCAGCGCTCATTGCACCGGTTGTTTCCCACCGCCCGCCGAATCGCGGTAAGTTCGCCCAACAGGACCACCAGTCTTTTCCCTCGCGTGATCCCCGTGTAGAGAAGGTTCTTTTGCAGCATGGGAGCGTGATCGGCAGTCATGACGAAGATGATGGCCGGATACTCGCAGCCTTGCAGTTTATGGGTTGTTGCTGCGTAGGCGAGGCGCAGCTCCTCGGAGGCCTCGCCCGTCGGGTACTCCACCGGGCGCCCCTCGAAGTCGACGACAACGTTGTCCGCCGTCACCCCGGTCACAAATCCCGTGTCCCCATTAAAAACGAGCCGGTCGTAGTTGTTGGCGATCTGCATGACTTTATCCCCGATGCGGAGGCGGCCGGTGCCCGGGACAAACAGGTCCTGGAGAAATGAGTTCAGCGTGACCGTCCCCAGAGGACCCTTGTTCATGGGGGTCACGATCTGGACATCCCGCAGAGGATCGAGTCCGAAGACCTTTGGAATTCGTTGGAGCAACAACGTCACAATGAGGCACTTGATCCGTTCCGGATCCGATTCCTCGATAAAGTAATAATCGCTATGCGTGCCTTTGGGGGAGGATTCCGGCAAGAGTCCCTGATTTATGCGGTGCGCATTGGAGATGATCCGCGAACTCAGTGCCTGCCTAAAAACCTGCTTTAAGTGGCAAACCGGGACCTTTTGCGAATGAATCAAATCGGACAGGATCGAGCCCGGTCCAATGGATGGCAGTTGATCGATGTCTCCTACGAAGACCAGGCTGGCCGACTCGGGAATCGCTCTGAGCAGGAAATAAGTTAGGGGCAGGTCGAGCATGCTCGTTTCATCGATGATGAAGCAGTCCCCCGAAATGGGATTGCGATCATCGTGGAGGAATGAGTTCGAATGCGGATTCCATCCCAACATGCGGTGAATGGTTGATGCTTCGTGACCGGTTGCCTCGGTCATCCGTTTGGCGGCGCGTCCGGTAGGGGCCGCCAGGCGGACCCCGAGGTGTTGGTGTTTCATGCAGCGCACCAAAAAGGCGATGATCGAGGTCTTTCCCACACCCGGCCCACCCGTAATGATGGTGACCCGGTTGCACATGGCAGTGATCACGGCATGGCGTTGTTCGTCGGAGAGCGTCATCGAGTCGCCCTTTTCGATGGTCGCCAGCAGTTCCGCCGGTTCCCGTGGAGCGTAGGCGGTTGACCCCAGTGCCATTCGTCGCGCCAGTCCCTGCGCCACACTGTGTTCTTGGAGCCGGACCTTGCGCAAATACGTGAGGGCACGGCCGCCAAGAGTCTCCTCGATCACCTCCTGTTGGTTGCGCAAGTCCTCCGCCGCTGCGATGGCCGCTGATTCTTCGCACCCAAGGAGTTTCGCCGCGGCCTTTGGCAGTTGTGCCGACGGCATGCACGTATGACCACTGACCATCGCCGATTCGAGTGCATGCACCACGCCGGCGCGCACGCGACGCGGGTCATTCTTCCCGATCCCCAGGTGCGTTCCGACTGCGTCAGCAGCCGCAAACCCCACCCCGTCAACCTCTCGGCATAACACGTACGGGTTGGCCTTGATCAATGTCAGGGCATCGACCCCCAATTTCCGGAAAACCTTGATCGCTTTCTGGACCGAGAAACCCAGGCCCACCAGAAACAATTCGAGGTCTCGTCTCGCGGACTGGTCCACCATGGCCGCGCGGATCTTCGCCGCCCGGTCTGCCCCGATGCCCTTGATGCGGGCCACCTTCTGTGGCTCGTTTTCAAGTACCTCCATCGTGTTCTCCCCAAATGTGCACACCAATCGTGCGGCGATCCCCGGACCGATGCCGGGAATTGCTCCGCTGGATAAGTAGGCGAGGATTTGCTCCGGCTGTGTCCGGGTCCGGAAGGTCAGCGTAGAAGCCTTAAACCGATGGCCGTATTTCTTGTCGTCCGACCAACCTCCACCGGCATCGAACACATCGCCTTCGCGAATGCACGTTTCGAGGCTCAGTCCGACCACGGTCTGTTCGACTCCGTCAATCGATGCCCGTAAGACGCAAAAACCGGTGTCAAAGGTGCGGTGGACAACCCGGACAATGGAACCGGTGAGCGTGATGAGAATTTCTTCCACGCCGCCAAGATAACAGGAAATTTCCGCTTATCGGTCGTAGTCGGGCGCGTCGGGTGTTGGGACCCCTTTTGGCTTTAGAAAAGGCAAAGCCGCAGGAGGCAAAGTGGGTGCGAATGACTTCCCGGGTTGAGGTCCGGAGGGGGCCGCCGGCTTTGGGGTCGCAGGCGCAACGACCTGTTTCTCGGGTCCGGTCCGGTCGTAGTCCCGATCGAATGAGCGCGAATACACGTGATGGGACCAGCTAGTCCCGATGAATTCCACGGTTGCCGCCTTGGTGTCTTCCAGTTCGATCAATGAGGCTGCGGCACCTGGAGACGTCACCCCCCGATCCAATTCGGCCATGCTCTTTTTCGCAGTGTCGGTTCGTCCGGGACCATTAACCAGTCCCTCAACCTCACGGGTGTTCTCGGTTGTGACACGAATGATACCGTCCTGGGTCGGGAATTCCTTTACGGTGTGTTCGTGTTTGGTGAGCATTGCCTTCGCGCGTTCGCGACGGACCTCGCCCTCTGGGGTGGCTGGGTACCCGAACACCGCATGCGACTCGGGTTCTTCGCGCTTGAGCAACGCAGGCGAGATCCCGAGCTCCAGAGCCCGCCGGTGGATTTGATCACCCAGGGCTCGTCCTTGGGGCGTCGCATCCATGGCGACGGTGAGTTCGATTCCTCGCTCCTTGCAAAGTTCGAGCAGTCGTTCCGGCACTTTGTCTCCCACAAAACCCATGATGCACCGGGTCTTTTCGCGGGGCTCCAGCATGACCCTTGCGGCCGCACTCTCGAGTGATGAGGTGAGGACAAGCTGTTTTGTATCCGCATCGAATCGGCGAAGCGTGGAGGCTCCGTGATTGGGTGCTCCGAATGTCCGGCTGCGAGAGGGGGCTCCGGTCGTGGGAATGCTCTCCGCCACAAAACCCACGGGGCGGCCGGAATCGAAGTCCGCCAGAGGGGTGTTCACGGTGACGCGCGGCGCGACGTTGGTGGCGGAAGAGGGGCTCGCGATGCAGTGCGGATAAAAGATGCGTGCTTTCACCAGCTTGACGGCAAGCGACGGATCCACCCGCTTCACCTTGACCAGGTAGTTGGCGGCCGCCGAATCTTCATGCGCGGCACTCGCTGGCAGCCACGGACCCGCCACCGCGACGGGTTTGAATTCCCCACGAAGGACATCGTTCCAGTCCTTGTTCAGGGGGGCCGCTTGAAATTCCTTCGGGTACAGATTCCGCTCGGCCTCCGGCAAGGCACTGCGCGTGGCGCTTGCTTCGCGCGTCAGCCGGTGGATCAAAGCGCACGACTCGGGCGTATTGGCTACGTGAATGGTCTGCCAGTCGAGTTCGTCGATCCTGTCAGCCGGAATCTCCTTGTCGGAATAGGCCCGCTCAATACGGTTCCGGCGTGCGAGCCGGTCCCCGGGCTTGTTGCTGATGCCGATCGGCACCTGATGCGCGGTGGCCCAGCTAAGCACTTCGTGGAGGGCCTTTTCGCCGATCCCAGCGGGCCCCCGGGTCGAAGCGTCGATGACGAACTCCCCTTGCGGCGGCACTTCGACGCGGCCGTTCAGCCCTCGCTTTTTCGCCTCGTCGGCCAGGGCTTGAGAGGCGTCCCGCCCAACCTGGTCATTGTTAAAGGCGCCGACGAAGGTTCTGGCGTTTGGAAATGTCCTGAAGAAGGCGTCGATGTGATCGGGACCTGGGATGCGGGCGCCGGTCATGGCCACGTAGGCCGACTTCGGATGATCGGCCTTTTTCAGTTCGTAGAACGAGGCCACGTCGACCGCCGCCTCCGTCAGCCAGACGGTGTCCGCAGTGCTGGGGTCACCGAAGACGATCCCGCCACGCGCAGGACGACCTTCGTTGATGCCTTTGCTTTTCCCGCCCTTGGCCCCCTGCCCCGCCGCGGGCTTGATTGCCACGCCCACCATCAAGCCGGTCTCCCATCCCTGAATCGGACTGCACAGAACCGGACCTTCGCTCGCTTTGTGGAGGCTGAGCGAGGAATAGAAAAACCCCTGGCGGTAAAAGGTGTCGATCGTCTCGCGAGAGAGTCCGCGTTTGGCTAGATACGCACGGCAGCTCTGGTCGACCGCGTCCCCGGTGTGCTTCGTGGGTACGCGCTGCGGGTTGACCCGGGTGTCCACTTCCTTTGGCGGCGGAGTGTACGAGTTCGCCTTGAGGACAAAGTCCTTCGCCTGCCCAGCGGGCAGTGACTCCACATCGAGATGCGGATACATCTGGTTCAGCCAGGTGCGCGCGGCTGCATAACAGGACGGCTCGTCCGATCCATGGCCCTTGATCTCCATGATCAGTTTGACCAGGGCCAGGTTCCCCCGCGATCCGCCCTTGCCCTGACAGGAGGCGAAGGTGGTTCGAGCGGAGCCTGGCAGAACTCCGAACGCAAACCCGGCCGAACCATCGACGCGGACATTCACCGTGTGGTCGTCCACTTTGAAATGCCACTGCCGTTCCGAGTCCTTGGAGTAGTCGTTGTAACCGAGGCAGCCTAGAAGCTGGATCGTATCGAGGCTCGCGACGCGATGTCTCCATGCCTCAAGGTCACGCTGATGGCGTGCCTTGTCCGCATGTTGCTTTTCATCGAGCTGCTTCCTACGGGCGGCCACCTCCTCCGCAGTGGGCTTGTACCCGTCAACCTGCGGATAGTGCTTTCGAATCCACGCCAGGGCATCCTGAAAGCAGCGTCCATTGTCGCGCTGATTCTTGAGGATTTCCATCAAGACACAGGTCAAGGGGAGGACTCCGCTGCCATCGGCCTTGTTGCGCAGAGTGACGAAACCGTCCTGCGGAGGATTGGTGATGCGAAAGGAATCCCCCTCCGCGTCTACCTCGAGGCGGCGCCCGCCCTTAATCAGGTATTGCCCCTGTTTCGCTTCAAGAGGCTTCACGTAGTCCCGGAACTCATTGAGCAGTCCAGGCAGGGTGTCGCAATGATTGGCGGCCTCTTTCCAGAGGATGTCCGCGATCGGGTCGCGCGACGTTGGCATCTTCGGTAAAGCTGCTGGAGAAGTCTGCGGTGCGGCGGGCATGTTCCAAAATAACAGCTTTCCGAAAGGGTTTTGGTTACGGCTCAATGTGCCGGCAGACCTCTGCGAGCGAGGTGTGTCCAGCGACAACCTTCTGCAGTCCCTGAGCGTAAAGGGGGATGTAGCCGTTGGTGAGGGCGGCAGCGCGGATCACCGAATTCTTCTCGGAGTCGGCGATGAGATCGCGAATCTCGTGCGTTACGACCAGCGACTCGAGGACACTGATGCGACCCTTGTATCCGGTGTAGTTGCACTCCGGACATCCGACCGGGTAGCCGACCCGCCGGCGTCCTTCCGGAAAGGTGACGCCCCGAGTGGCAAAATGGTCGACTGTGGCCTGGTCCGGTTCACGGACCCGGTGACATTTGCAAAGACGTCGGATGAGGCGCTGGCTGGTAATCAGTCGCAAGCCCGCTGCGAGATCGCGCGCGTCAACGTCCTTGCCACGCAAGCGATCAAGCACGGTCAGGACATCGTTCGCGTGGACCGTCGAAATCACCAGATGGCCCGTGATCGCCAGTTCGGACGCCGCCTTCGCGGTCGCGCTGTCGCGAATTTCACCGAGCATGATGATGTCGGGTGCGTGCCGCAAGAGCAGCTTGGCGCCTTCCGCAAAACTCGGGCGTGAAGGGGACACCTTGTTCGGATCCGAAGAGCACTGAATCTGGGTGACCCCCGGCAGCACGTACTCGATTGGGTCCTCCAGCGTGTAGATGGACTTATCCGGGCTATTCACCTCCATCAGCATCGCCGCCATCGTGGTCGACTTGCCTGCTCCGGTCGGACCGGAAGTCAGGATGATCCCCTGCTTCTTGGTGATGTGCTCGCGCAGCAGCTTCATGTCGGCCGCCGCCAGACCCAGTTCGCTGAGCGAGCGCAAAGCCAAGGTCTTGTCGAGCAGCCGCAGCGTGAACTTGGGGTCCACCCCGTGCGAATAAATCAGAGCGACGCGGACATCGATATCCCGTGACGCAAAGGAGAAGGTGAAATGACCTTCAGCGGGTTCGCGGCCGTCGAGACGGATTTCGGCCCACTGCTGGATCTTCGATTTGATCGGTCCCTTGCGCATGTCGGGTTGCGTCAATAGCGGCACAAGGGAACCGTCGACCTGGCAGCGAAGCCGACACTCCCCATTGAACTGGTCGATGTGAATGTCGCTCGCCCCCCGGCGCATGGCCTCGCACAGCATCCACTTGAGCAGGTATTCGATGCTTTCAAAAAGGTTCTGGGAGGCGCGTTCGAATTCGCGGGGATCGATCGCAAACTTTGACCGGCGTTCGCCCGTCACTGTTACCGCGCCTGAGGTCTGGGCCGTCGTGACTGGTTTTTCCTGCCGGTCACCCTGCAAGAGGCGGTGCAGCTCGTCCGATCCGCACCGCACCGGGCAGATCTGCTGCTTTACAATGGAGGAGAACTTGTCGGCAATCTTGTAGTTGGACGGATCCGGGGTGATGACCCAGATGCGATCCCGCGACATGAAAATGGGATACGCTGCGACCGTGGAGAGCAGGTCGTTTCCGAACTTGCCCGCCAGATCCCGATTGGGAAGGAGCATGTCTGAGCGAGTAACCGGAGCGTGATGGAGGGTGCTTTCAATTCCCAGCGCCAGATCGGTGGGCAGCCGGGAAAGGTCGATGGGGCCAGTGGTCGCGAGGGCCATCTGCAGGACGCTCGCATCGCTTTGTGACAGAAGCGGCAAGCGCATGATCCAGCCAATGGTGTCGCGAACCCGTTCGTCCCGGCTGCGACTCGGCGACTGCACGAAGGCCTCGTGGTCCGGAAATCCGTTACCAACAATTTCGCCCGCGAAGAGCACACTGATCTGTTCCAACAGGTCGATCCGCGCCGCTTCGTAGTCTTTCCTCGAGAGAATCAGGCGCAGGGTCAGGTCGTTGGGAATGAAATCGGCCTTGGCGAACGAATCCGGGTCGTAGTGACCCACGGCGATCTTGTGTCCCAGGAGATAAACCGGGATGGGCAAGCGGTCCTCAGTGATGACCGATCGTTTCACGTGGGCGTGCGCCGCGTATTCACAGAAGGTGGTCACCGCCGAGGAGAGACAACGAGCCGATCGCAGCGGGTACGGGAGCGCTTGCCACTGGGTCCAGCACAGGAGCATGGCTTCTTCGTAGGCATCGGTGTGGTGAGCGTGCAACCACTCCAAAAGCGAAAAATCGGCATCCCGATCGTCGGGCAGGGCGTTTAGATCGAACGCGACGGCGAGCCGTGACTCAAGAGAGGGTTCGAGAACCGGAGAGACCATGGGAGAATTGCTAGGATTGGCCGACGAGGGATGACTTGAGTGAGCTGGCGGAGCGTTACTCCGTGGCCGGGTACAGGCCGCTCCCCGTGGGGGTCGTCCAGATGACCGAAGCCAAGCGATCAATGTTCGTCCGAACCTTTTTGCGCAGGTCGTGGCGGGGTTTGCCGGCGAGGTCAGCCTCCCGGAGGGTGACGTCCATCAGGCGCAGTTCATTGCGCAGGAGGGTCGCCGTTTTCTTGAGCTCTGCGTCTCCACGTCCTTCGCGCACGGCCTGCACCAGATTGCTGACCTCCCGGTCGACACCGCGCAGGCTCTCGATCACGTCATCCACCGTGGCGTGCACATCCCCATCAAAAGTTGACCGAGCCTCGGACTGCTCAAACGCCGGCGTTGTGTGCTGCGGACCCGCGAAGTTGCCGCCCTTGTAATCCGGCAAAAGGGTCGGAGTCACGTAAAGGGTCAGGAATGTGCGGGTGTTGTCCTTATTGAGCGTCTTGAACGCGAAGCCGAAGAAAGGCAGATCGCCCAACCACGGAACCTTCGCTGAATTCATGCTTTTGAGGGAGCTTTCCAGCCCACCCATGGACAGCGAGAAGCCGCTGCGAACGATGACCTCGTTGCTGTAGACCTGGGTCGAGGTGATGGGATACGAGTTTCCGTCGATTTCCTGGGTTCCGGTGATGCTGGATACCGTGATCGAGATGTTCAGGAGGATTGCGTCGTCGTCTAGGACGCGCGGCAGGATGTTAACGGTGGTGCCCACATCGATGAACTCCACGTCGCTGGTGCTGGAGTTGCCGGCGCCAAGACCCGAGGTCTGCGAGCGTGTCGAAATGACCGGAACTTGAGCGACGGAGCGCAGGAGGACTTCTCGTCCAGAGAGGGTTGTCTGAGTCGGGTACTGAACCTGACTCGAATCGCGACCGCGCGCAACGAACTGCAGGCGAGCGGTCAGATCCGCAGCGGAAAGGATGGCCGTGGGGAACTTGGTTGCGGCCAGGTGACCAAAGTCGATGCTCAGATCCGAGCTGGGGACAATGCTGAGGCCTTTGTTCAGAATGGCGGAATCAATCCCGCGCTGGGTCGTGGGATTGGTCGTCGAGAGAACGAATTTCGTCTCTAGGTAGATCTGCTTCTGGGGCTTGTCCGTCGAGGCAAGGTAGGCCTCGAGCAGTTGATGCTGCTGGCGGGACGCCACGACGTAGAGCGAGTTGGTGTCATCGTTGTAGAAGACCGTGCTGAGGTTTTTGCGTTCGGAGGTGGTGGCGTCGCTCTTGAGGTTGGCGAACTGGGAGGTGGCAATGTTCCCGAAGTTCCCCACCGAGGCGGTGCCGGCGATATTGGCTTCGCTTCCGCTCACTGGCAGACCGAGCAGGGTGGTGATCTTCTGGAGAAATTCCTTCGAGTCGGTCTTGAAGACCTGGTTCGAGCCCTGCTCCATTGAGGACCGCAGGCCGGAGCCTCCCGAACCCGATGCAGGACTGCTCGAGGCACCGCCGCGGGACACATTGCCAAGCGTGGTGAAACGCAGTTGGTAGGTCCGCTGAATGAGTTCGTGGCTATTGAGCGTCAGGAACTGCCAGAAGCCGTCGCGGTAAAGTATATCCACCCCGTAGGTGCGGGTGATCCCGATCAGGATGTCGTACGGGTTCTTTTTGACCGACATCGACACCAGGGTCGCCATCAGCGGGTCCTCCGGAATCGTCAGGTAATTCATTTTCACCGCATCGGCCAGGAATCGAATCACCGTCCCAAGAGGTGCTCGGTTGAGCTCGACTTGGAGCGGAGCGATCCCGCGCATCCGGGCGATCTCCAACAACTCGGATGCCGCTGAACTGGTGAAGCGCGTGGGTGCCGTCCCGGGATTGGAGGGGGCGCCGGTCGCGGTGACGGTGATCTGCGGCCCTTGCAGCAGGTCTGCAATCGAGGACGCTGAAGCAACCGGGAGTGACTGGGCTGCGAGGGGGGCAACCGACAGGAGGAGTGCGAGGATACTTTTCATGCGTTCCCCCACCCTAACAGTCTTTTTGAGCTTTTTTGAAAATCGCTGAGCCGCAACCCCGAAGCCCGCGACCGATCCGAAAGGACCCAAAAACAGAAAAGGGGCGTTGGCCTGGACCAACACCCCTGAATGGATTCGTAAAATGCTATCGCGCTGACTGCTACGGTAGTTCGTAGACCTCGATCATGGTCTCGCCGGTGCCGTTGTTGGTGCCTGAAACTTGGACAGTGTAGGTGCGCCCGGCATCCAGAGTGAGGATGAGAGCCGCGTCTTTGCTGTTGGCCGGGAAGCCGAAGGCCCCCACCGAACTGAAAGTTGCCGCCAGGACAGGGTCCCAGTTGTCGTTTTCAGCGATCTTGGCACCCGAGGAAGCAAACACCTCGAGTTTGGGATCGACGAGTGTCCCCGGAACACCAAAGGCAGCGAGTGCCGGTCCAATCCCGCGGATTAGAACGCGCTTGGTGCCGGAACCAGCGATATTGAACCCAGCGATCAACACGTCCCCACCGAGACCAGAGCGATTGCGGGCGGAAAGGTTGATCAGACGCGAACTACTGCCGGTGCCGGCATCGTAACCCTCGACCAGGACGACGCCACCACTTGCAACGGTTCCGCTTACCTGGACGGTGTAGCCGCCATCCATGGAATGAACGAGCGCAGCATCCTTACTTGATTCGGGGCAAGCGAACGCTCCCAGACGAGCAAAGGTCGAAGCGAGGGTGACGGGCCAGTTATCGTTGGAAGAAACCAGCGTGCTGCCCCGGTAAAGCTCTACCTTGGGGTCGTCCATCGTACCGGGGACTCCAAAGGCACCCAGCGTCGGACCGACCGCGCGGACGAGGATGTCCTTCGAACCACCTTGGACGGTGACACCGACGATCACGATTTGATAGGGATTGAGGGCCGTGCGTACCGAGACATTGGACAGCCAGGCCGTCGGCCCGAACGCGAGGAGAGCGGGTGTGCTGGTGGACTTGCCACCGGAGTTGGTGATGACACAGGTGTAGGAGCCGGCGTCGGAGTCTCGGGAAGCGGCGATCACGTGACTCGCGCCTGTAGCGCCAGCGATGGCCACCCCATCCTTGAACCACTGGTAGGTGGGGACGGGGAATCCGCTCGCCGTGACGCTGAAGCCGACTGGGGCCCCGACGGTGGCCGAAACCGAGGTGGGCTGGGCGGCGAAGACGGGGGGGGCTAGTTTTTGTACGGTCAGGCGGGCCGGGGAGCTGGTGGCGGAACCGGCAGAGCTGGTTGCGACGCATGTGTAAGTCCCGGCGTCGCTGAGCGTGGCCTTGCTCCAATAGAAGTACGCATTGGTGGCACCTGAAACCGGGGATCCGTCCTTGAGCCATTGGAAGGTGACGGGCACCAGGCTGGTCACAAGAACGGTGAATGAGGGATGCTGTCCATCGACGAGCATAGACAAGTCGACGGGCTGCCGGGTGAAGACGGGGGGAGGGGTCTCCCTCACGGTGAGGCGCGCCGGGATACTGGTGGTGGAGCCGGCGGAGTTGGTTGCGACGCATGTGTAAGTCCCGGCGTCGCTGAGCGTGGCCGGGCTCCAAAAGAAGTTCCAGTTAGTGGCACCTGAAACCGGGGATCCGTCCTTGAGCCATTGGTAGGTGACGGGCACCAGGCTGGTCGTGTTCACGGTGAATGAAGGACGCGGTCCAGCGACGACGACCGACAAGTCGGCGGGCTGCAGGGTGAAGACCGGCGCGGGAATCTTCTTCACGGTAAGACTGATCAGGGAACTGGTGGCAGAGCCGGCGGCGTTGGTGGCGACGCAGGTGTAGGTTCCATTGGCGTCAAGCGTGACGCTGGCCCAGGAAAGGGTCGCCAGCGTGGCACCGGGGACCGGGGATCCGGCCTTGTACCACTGGTAGGTGAATGGTACCAAACTGGTCGCAGTGCAGGCAAGTGAAGCGTACCCTCCCTCGGTCACCGACAAGTCGGCGGGCTGCAGGGTAAAGACCGGCGCGGTAATCTTCTTCACGGTGAGACTGATTGGGATACTGGTGGTGGATCCGCCCAAGTTGGTCAAAACGCAGGTGTAGGTGCCGGAGTCCGCCAAGGTTGAGGCTGGGGCGGAACGTGTGGACGAGGTGGCACCGGCGATGAGGACACCGTTCTTGAACCACTGGTAGGTCGGAACGGCAGCGCTCGACCCCACTTCAGGCCAGCCCGCGACGAAGATCGAGTATGGGCTGCCCTCGACGACGGTGACTGATGAGGCAGATTGGGTGACGATACGTGGGGCTGACGGAAATGCGCCATCGGCGTACACGCCTGCCGAAATTAAGCCCTCGGTCTGGCCGTGGGGAGAGGATGCGACGACCGAATACTCGCCGATTGTGTTGGGCATGATGCGGATTGGGAGCCGGTCGGAGTTCGCTCCGGGAATGGTGACGCCGTTGCGACTCCAAGAGTAGGATGTGGCGCCGCGGGCAGGTGCGTACACGGTTGCCGTGTCTCCCCATCCGGTGCTGGCCGCACGGAGAACGAATGGGGCAAACGCCGGAGGGGCGATCCGCGAATCCCCGGCTACGTCCGTATCGACACCGATGACCCGGTAAGAGATCGACCTCGAGATCTCCGGTACCCGAGCAGCCATCGCGGTGTCCCAAGGACGGAAGACAAGGCCGGAGATGGTGATGTCGAAGGTCTGGTCGCCAACGCTCCGGAATTCCGACCTACCCGTACTGGTCCCGTCCAGGGTCCAGACCAGACCGTCCTCGGCGCGATGGATCACTGCCACCGGCATTGTGACGCCGTTACGGGTGACACTGACCGTGGTCGAGGCCGACACCGCAGCGTAGCGATTCACACTCTGGAAAAAGTCCGGCATGAGGTACCAACTCCACCTGCCTGGGACTTCTTCTAACGGGAAAAAGCCCGCCGAAGGCCAAGCCTCTACTCGAAGTATCGCGGGCTTGCTGATCGCCAGTGCGCGCTCAGGGACTCCCCATGGCATGATGCCGACGACGTCCACGCGGGATCCCGCAATCCGATGTCCCAAAGGGAAAACGGCAATCCCGATCCGGACTGAGTCAGCGTCGGGCCACAAGAGCGAGTGCCGATGACCCGCCGCTGTATTGTTCGCGCCGAAGTCCCAGATGAAGCTACTGACATTTTCCCCTATAGTATTCGAACCCATGCCTATGTTGCTTGTGGAGGTCGCGCTCACGCCGCTGGCTGAGTAGAATCGCCAGGATGTCGGAGGGAGGTGTGCGATGTCGCCATTGGCTACACACATCATGGCACCTGCTTGCCAGTCGGCATTCCGGGAATTGTCTACCGAGAGGATTGGTGGGATTCCGGCCAGTTGCCGGTAGGAGTTGATGCGGTGCAGATACGCCGCTCGATGATCGGCGCTGATGTCACCGGCGACGCCGTTCGCAGGATCCCCCGTGTACCCCATGGGTACGGGGTCGGGGCTCACCATATTCGTGATGTAGTGCTGACGGACCGCCTCCCGCGAAGTGGCATCAACCGGGCCCGGATCGGTCGGATATGCGCCGCGCACAGGAACAGTACCGATGGCGGCGGCAATCAGGATAAGCGTCAGGACAAACGAGGGAACACGGGTGGACATGCGACAAGATAGTGACGGTACGCTGGACTGGTTTCTTTACCGAGAGGCCGACAGGAAGCCGCCGGCCGGATTACTGGGTGGCGATGACCGCTCGCACTACCATGTGGTAGTTATTCGGGTATGTGACTGTGAATGTTCGGGTGTATTGGTAGTGGGTGATGGGGATGTCCGGGTTGTTGCTTGACTCGTAATGCGGTGCCACTGGCGGTTTTTTCGTCCATGGGTTCGTGGTAGCATCCCACCCTCCGTCAGTCGTTCCATTCCTTACCGTAATTGCCCCTCCGCTCACCTCGACTGGACCATAGGCGGAGGAGGCAGATGTGACCCCGAGGTCGATCGAGCAGGACTGACCCACCGCAATCCAGTCTGACGTTACAGTGATGACACCTTGCCCGTTGCTGCTGGCAGTGCCGGGTCCGCTGCAGGTGGCCGTGAGTCTTCGCCCACCCAGGATCACTAAGTCGCGCGATCCATCAGCGATAACCTCGCCGTCCGCGCCCACAGCCGAATAGTGAGTGTGGGTGTCGCTCGTCCTGGTATACTCGAAGGCACCCGCGGGTGTTATAACGCCGTTGATTGCAATCTGAGTGCATGTGTGGGGTCCGACCCACGCGGCTGCCGATCCGACAACAGTGGTCGCGTCACCGCCTGCGTCTGGGAGCCGGTATTCGGACCCGCAGGTGATCACGGGCCAGGCCAGACCCGACGAGCCGACGCGGTAGACTAACTGGAGCGTGTAGCTGGGGCGTTTGAACATCCCGAACCCGGGAATGTCTCGGTAGGCGTCGCCGACGCGGGCTGAGCTTCCGTAGAAGGACGCACCCCACTCCTGATCGCCATCGTTCCATCTGTACCCGAGTGGAACGAGAGAGTAAGTCACATTCCAGTCCCAGCCGTATTTCTTGATTGTGCTCACCCCGCCCACGCCTGCCGCCATGGAAATGGAGACTGGATGCGTGGTATTACCCGCAACGTCACTTGCAGAGCCGGAGGCAGTCAACCACCCACTGGATGCGACGCCCCCTCGGTATCCAGCGGGCATGTCATCGGGATTCTCGACCACCGCGGTCACCACGAGACTGGTTCGCGGTTCCGGCGTGGGCGTAGGCGTGGGCGTGGGCGTAGGCGTAGGCGTAGGCGTGGGCGTGGGCGTGGGACTTGGCG
>ENA-ORBV01010772-ORBV01010772.1-microbial-mat-metagenome-genome-assembly--contig:-NODE-10772-length-14547-cov-4.404561_pt1 | contig 14547 bp, 15 predicted proteins | sample MGYA00237777_ERZ505514 | MGnify/ENA primary metagenome ERZ505514 (study PRJEB26160, sample SAMN06269048) | microbial mat metagenome | isolation source: Oligotrophic lake microbial mat | place... | reverse complement strand
TTATCTTCATTAGATCAGTAGACAGCATGACTATCGAAACGAGCTTACCTATTGGCGATGAACGTCTGACGAACCCTATTCTTAACCTGTGTCCGACAGGCTGCTAGCGCATGGCAGAGGCGCCTTTATCGGAGTATATGTGGATGCTTGGGATCGTGCCGACTCCGCAACCGCCGATTGACCGGCCGACCTGCCGACGCCGAGCGAATGAAGGCCAGACTTGAGGTACGGGCAGCTCCGCATTCAAGCTTTTTGCAGGCCTCAGGGCGGGTAGCAGTTGGACATTGAGTACAACGCAACAACCCCACACCCATTTCGAGGCCGAGGGCTAACCAAAGCAAGACACAGCGGGAGCTCATGATGGATTTTGAAGACGCGGCCGGTTTGACCCAGTTGGAGGCGATGTCGGCGCAAGCACTTGATGAGTTGGCGTTCGGCGTCGTGCGCATGCGTGCGGGCGGTGAGGTCGTCGCCTACAACACGTGGGAATCGAAGCTGGCGGGCCTGTCCAAGGAGCGGGTGCTGGCGCGCAATTTCTTTGCCGATGTCGCGCCGTGCATGAACAATTTCATGGTCGCCGAGCGCTTCATTGGCGAGCCTGAACTCGATGCGACGTTGGATTACGTCTTCACGCTGCGCACGAAGCCTACCGCGGTTAAGTTGCGGCTGCTGAAGTCGGCCACCGCCGACCACATGTACCTGCTGGTGAAGCGTTGACCCGATGAACGTCGAGGCCACCGCCGGCGACGAAGAGTCGCTGCTGCAATTCGTCTACCAGTTTCCGGTTGCGGTCATGCGCATGAGCGGCGCGGGTGCGATCGACCTGATGAATCCGCGTGCAGCGGCGTTGCTGATCGGGCTGGGCCTGCCCTTCCAGGCGGATCAGGGCTGGGCCCTTCTGGGAGCGCTCGATCCGCCCCTTTGCGATCTGGTCAGGGCCCACCTGCTGGAACCGGGTCTGGTTGCCGAACAACGTCCGCTCGAGCGCCGCGACCCGCGGGGCCGCGTCCACCACCTGGCGCTGACGGTCATCGTCGTGAACGCGAGTTCATGCATGGTGGCGATCGAGGACGTCACGAGCCGGGTGCTCCAGGAGCGTCAGCTGGCACGCGAGCGCCAGAGCCTGGCTGTCGTGCTGGAGTCGTTGCAGGGCTACTTCGTCGTCATGCTCGACCTCGATCTGCGCATCACGCAGCCCAACCGCTCGATCGAGCGCCTGCTCGGCCACGGCACCACGATCGGGGGTAGCGCCTGCAGCGAATTGCTGCACGCGGAGTCGAGCGCACCGGTCGACCTGGCGGCCCAGGCCGCACTGGCCGCCCGCCAGGGTTGGGCCTCCTTCGAGGCGGAGTACCGCTGCGCCGACGGCGCGACGATCTGTGGTGACACGATGCTCTCCACCATCGTCGACGAGGCGGGGGACCCGTCCGCCTTCGTGATCGTCGCTCGCGACGTGAGCGAGCGCCGCCGCCGCGAGGAGGCCTTGATCGACGAGGCACTCACCGACCCCCTCACCGGTCTGCTCAACCGCCGCGGCCTGGCCGCGCGGGTTGCGCCCTGGCTCGAGGACGCGCGCGCCGGCAAGGCGCTGATGATCTCGGCCTTGGCGCTGGACATCGACTTCTTCAAGCGCGTCAACGATCGCTACGGCCATGACGGCGGCGACGCCGTGCTGCGTCACCTCGGCCAGCTGCTGACCAAGCAGTTCCGACGCGGCGACATCGTCGCCCGGCTTGGTGGCGAGGAGTTCGTGGTGCTCTTGAGGGACGCGCCCATCGCGATCGCCATGGCCTCGGCCGAGCGGATGCGGCACCTTCTGGAACACACGCCGCTGGGCTGGCAGGACGAGACGATCGCTGTGACCACGTCGATCGGCGTGGCCTCCGGTGCCGGCGTGACCGAAGTCGAGCAGCTGCTTCATGGCGCCGACCTGGCGCTCTACCGCGCCAAAGCTGAGGGGCGAAACCGGGTCGTATGCGGATAGGAACGAGAGTGGTCAGAGACTGCGCTGGTTGACGCGCTTGGCGAGTTCCTTCGCGCATTCCCGACACTCGCTGTAGCGCTCTGACGTGCGCTGCCAGACACTTTCATCACTGGCGATCCGCTTCATCGTCCGCGAACGTGCGGCCTTGGTACCACCCGAGGATGCTGCGTCCACACTCCCAGACGTCACGCAGCAGCTGCGTCGCCAGGTTGTCCATAGACGAGTCGGCGAGTGGCCTGTCGGTCGACAGGCACACCGGCAGTCACATCGCCGCGCGCGTCGACGCGGAGGCATTTGCCGACACGCTCCGCGCACGGATCGTCCACGAGTTCACCTGGCCGGGCACGAACCCGCCGGCGACCAGCAGTCACGACCTCAAGTTACTTTGCAAGTTGCCGGTGGCAGATCGACCGCGCCGGCACACGAAATCAGCGATAATCCGCGCCATGCGTATCGTATTCCTGCTCGCCGTGCTGACGGTGCTGGGTGGCGCCAGCGTGACGTCGGCGCAGACGTCGGCGCAGACGTCGGCGCAGACACCGGCGCCGACGTTCAACCGCGACATCGCGCCGATCTTCTTCGCCAACTGCACCACCTGTCACCGTCCGGGCGAAGTCGCGCCGATGTCGCTGCTGACCTACAAGGACGCCCGGCCGTGGGTGCGATCGATCGCCGCTCAGGTGAAAAGCGGCACCATGCCGCCGTGGCACGCCGACCCGGCCATCGGCCGCTTCGCCAACGAGCGCCGCCTGAGCCCCGAGCAGAAGGCCACGATCGCCCGCTGGGCCGAGGCCGGCGCGCTGGAGGGCGATGCCACGGACCTGCCGGTGGCGCCGACCTACACGGCAGGGTGGCGCATCGGCCGGCCCGATGTCGTGCTGCAGATGCAGGAGGATTACCCGATTCCCGCCAGCGGCGATGTCCCGTATGTCTACTTCGAGGTGCCGGCGAACTACGACGAAGACCGCTGGATCACCTCGTGGGAGATGCGGCCAGGCAATTCCGCCGTCGTGCACCATGTGATCGTCTACGTGCGACCGCCGCAGGACGCCGCGGCCACGGCGCCCGCTGGCGCAGCGGCCAGACCGCGGCCACGCGGCGTCGTCAGCTTCGCCGAGGGCATGGATATTCCTGCGGGACAGACCGGCGGACCGGCACTGGCCGACGGCCAGACCATCAAGCCGACCTTCGCAAACGCCCGTCCCCGTCCGAAGGGCACTGCGGGATCCATCGGCGGGTACGTGCCGGGCAATTCCACGCGCGTCTTTCCGGCCGGCACGGCGATGCGGCTGCCCAAGGGATCGTCGCTCGTCTTCCAGATGCACTACACCACCGTCGGCACGGCCACGAGCGACCGCACCTCGATGGGCCTCATCTTTGCGAAGGAACCGCCCAGGATCGCCCTTGGCGGCACCGCGCTCGTCAACGGCGCGCTGCATATTCCGCCCGGGGCGGCCAATCACCGCGTCGACGCCGAAATGACGCTCAATCGTGATCTGCTGCTCTACAGCATGACGCCGCATACGCACGTGCGCGGCATCCGCTGGCACTACGAAGCCATCTACCCGGACGGCCGCCGCGAGCCGCTGCTCTCGGTGCCGAACTACGACTTCGACTGGCAGCACGAGTATCAGTTCGCCACCCCGATCGACCTGCCGGCCGGCACGACGATCACGGCCTCGGCGTGGTACGACAACTCCGCGGCGAACAAGTCGAATCCCGATGCCACCAAGGACGTGTGGTGGGGCGACCAGACGTGGGAAGAGATGATGTTCACCAGCTTCACGTGGTACGTGAAGCCGCCGCGCACGCCCTGACACGACGTTGGGCGCGAGATTCACACGGGTCGGCCCGGCAGCTCAGTGCAGCGTTGACGCTGGCGCCAGAGTGTCGGAGTCGTACACGGTTCGCACGCACGCGACCAAGACTCACTCGTGGGCGCCCTTGTCGAAGCCCAACCTCGATGAGCAGCTCGTTCCCGACTGAGCTGCTCATGAAATGCTGCTTCCTTCCCGCAGCTGTTGTCGTGGTGGATTTGCGTGTCCTGCGATGAAGGCGTTCGGCCGGATTGAGCGTTGATGCTACCGCCCATGGGTGCGTTGCGCGAGCAGATCGAAGGGGTGCGCGTCGCCGCGTCGCACCGCGGCAACCGCATCGGCGAGGCCATGGTGCTCGACGCTGAAACTGCCTTCTGCGTGACCCACGCGGCGAGCTGCCGTCCGCGCCTCGTGGTAGCGTGAACCCGTGCCTGCGAAGAAGAAGGTCGACGTTGCCGCGCTCAGCGGTCCGGCCCTGGTCAGGGAGGTGTGCCGGCGCATCCGCCTGGCGCGCAGCTACTGGGATCAGCACAAGAACGGCGCCTGCCGCGGCGAACGTGACAAGGCGCTGGCGTTCTACGAGCGGCTGAGCAACAGCGAACGCGCGCAGGTCCCCCAGGAACTGCGCGTCTGGCTCCGTTACCGCAGCGAGAAGTACTTCGGCGCCGACCGCACGCCGCCGGGGCCGACGCGGTGAGCCGGCCCACGGTCGAGGACACGCTGCCTCCAGCCGAGGCCGATGATCGGCGACCTGCCCGAGATGACGCTCAATCGTGACCGCTAACAGCCGGCGCGAATAGTGACTTATCGCCTTCTGCCCCTTTATACTCACGTCACCTTTGACACTCACCCCCGGCACGCGCCTCGGCGTCTACGACATCATCGCGCCGATCGGGGAAGGCGGCATGGGCCAAGTGTACCGAGCGACGGACACGACGCTCGGTCGCCAGGTCGCGATCAAGATCTTGCCGGACGCGTTCGCCAAGGACCCCGAGCGTCTCGCGCGGTTCGAACGAGAGGCAAAGACCCTCGCCTCGCTGAATCATCCCCACATCGCCTCGATCTACGGATTCGAGAAATCGGCCGGCCTGCACGCCCTGGTGATGGAACTGGTCGAGGGCGAGGATCTCTCGCAGCGCCTTGCCGGTGGCGCAATCCCGATCGATGAGGCACTGCCGATCGCCAGGCAGATCGCCGAGGCGCTCGAAGCGTCGCACGAGCAAGGGATCATCCATCGCGATCTGAAGCCCGCGAACATCAAAGTGCGCGCCGACGGCACGGTGAAGGTGCTGGACTTCGGGCTGGCCAAGGCGGTGGCGACTGGTGCGTCGGGTGGCATCGGAGCCACCGCTGCAAAAGCGGCGCAGTCGCCGACTTTCACGAGTCCGGCGGCGCTCACCATGGGCGGCATGATTCTCGGCACGGCCGCCTACATGGCGCCGGAGCAGGCCCGGGGCAAGGCGGTCGACAAGCGCGCGGACATCTGGTCGTTTGGGCTGGTCCTCTACGAGATGCTCACCGGCCGCGCCGCGTTTGCCGGCGACACCGTCACCGACATCCTCGCCGCCGTCGTCACCCGCGAACCCGACTGGTCGGTGGTGCCCGCCACCACGCCCGCTTCCATCACACGGTTGCTCACGCGGTGTGCCGAGAAGGATCCCCGGCGGCGCCTGCGCGACATCGGCGACGCGCGGATGGAGATCGATCACGCGATCGCGCTCGAATCCGGCGTGCGACCGGCCGGGGAATCCAGCGTCGGGCCGCCCAGCACCGCCGGCGCAACACCCGGACAGAAGATCGCGTGGGCAGGGCTGGGCTCGACCCTTGCGGCGGTCGCACCCCTCACCGTCGTCGTCTCTGGTATCTGGCCGCGACAGCGCCCGGTCGAGACGCGTGCGCTCAGTGTCTCGATCGTTCACACCGAGGGCAGCGAAGTGGCCGCACCCGCGATCTCGCCCGACGGCCGGCAGGTCGCGTACCGCGCCCGACGCGCCGACGGGATCCCGGTGCGCCTCGTGACCGATCACGTCAGCCCCTGGACCGGCTACGGCGGCACGTGGGCGGCCGACGGGACCATCGCGTTCGGTGGGCAGGAGGGCCTGTTTCGCGTGCAGGCAGAGGGCGGTGCTGCCGCGGTGAAGCTCGTGAAACTGCCCAGCGGGGATTGGGCGCACTACTGGCCGAGCGTCCTGCCCGACGGCCGTCGGTTCCTCTTCACGGCGAAACTGTTCACCCGTGCCGCGGAAGCCAGCGAACAAGGGATCTACCTGGGCTCGCTCGACAGCCCGACGATCGTGCGACTCCTGCCCGACCTGTCGAGCGCTGTTTACGCGCCGCCTGGCTATCTCGTCTTCGCCCGCGAGGGCACGCTCACGGCGGCGCCGTTCGACCTGGCCGCAGGCCGCGTGACCGGCCCGCCGGTCGTGATCGGAGGGGCAGTGGCCACCGACACCACCTACAACTTCGCGGCCATTTCGGCCTCGGCCGACGGGACGATCGCCGTGCGACCGCCACCGGCGGCCGTGCTGGTGTTCCCCGATGCCAATACATTCAACGCGGAACTGCACCTGGCCGATCGCTCCGGCGCGCGCAGCCGTGTGGGCGCCGCCCGACTCTTCTCGCAGTTCATGTCGTTCAGCCCGGCCGACAGCCGCACGCTGATGACGACGATCCTCGACCCACGCGCTGGCACGCAGGATCTGTGGATGCTCGACCTCACCAGGGACAGCATTGCGCCGCAAACGACGACGCGGGGATTTGCCGGCAGCCCGGTCTGGTCCGCCGACGGCAAGCGCCTAGCCTATACATACCAGCCTCCGGGCCAGCGTGACGACGTGTACGTCACGGATGTGGCCACGGGGGGGATCCAGCCCGTGATCGAGACACCCGACATTGGCGAGCACCCGATCGCCTGGTCCCACGACGGTGCGTCTCTGCTGGTCTTCACCTACGACGACAGGACGACCTACCTGTCGACGTGGTCGTTCGCGTCGCGCACCCTCACGCGCTTTGCCGGCCCCAATGCTGTCGAAGCGGCCGCGTTCTCGCCCAAGGACGACTACGTGGCTTTCACCTCCCAGGAGACGGGTCGCCCTGAGGTGTCGGTGACCACGTTTCCCGATCGCCGACAGACGTGGTCAGTCACGACCGACGGTGGACGGGTGCTCGGTTGGAAAAGCGATGGCCGCGAGATCCTGGTAGCGACCCTCTCCGGGCACATCGTGGCCTATCCCGTGTCGATGGAAGGCGGCTTCTCGCGCGGCCAGGCCACGACGCTCGTGCGCGACGTCGGCGGCGTCGCCGCGTACAGCGCGGCCACGCCCGATCATTCCCGCATCCTCATCCGTGTGAGCCCGGACGCCGCGAAAGACAAGGGCGAGATTCGGCTGCTGTTTCACTGGCAGGACGGCTTGCGCCAGCCCTCCCCCTAAGTTTCCGGCGAGGTAGGGGACATGGTCGAAGTGAGAAGACCACGCCGAAGGCCCATGATCTGTCAGCGACTCACGGAAGCGCTCACCACCGTCGCGGTGCTCGCCGTGGCCATCAACGCCGCAGCGCAGACCATGCCGATGCCTCCCGTGGTGGACGTCGGCCTCGGCCGGGGAGTCACCATCCGCGCCGCCGATGACTCGGCGTCCCTGAACATCAGGGCTCGGATCCAGGTGCGGTCGACACTGGTCGACAATCCGAACGATATGACCGACGTGTCGGAGTTCTCGGTGCGCCGCGCGCGCCTGGTCTTCCAGGGGAACGCAGCTGGCCCTTCGCTCACCTACTACGTGCAGCTGTCGTTCTCGAATCTGGACAACGAAGCGGATCTTCGACTGCCACTGCGCGACGCCTACATCACTTGGACTCGGAGTCGCGACGTCGCCGTGCGGGTCGGGCAGATGAAGGTCCCGTTCTCGCGGCAACGCGTCGTGTCCTCGTCGGCCCTCCAGATGGTGGACCGCTCGATTGTGGTGAGTGAGCTGAATCTGGACCGCGATGTCGGCATTCAGGTCTTCTCGCGCGACCTGTTCGGCCTCGGGACGGTGGGATACTCCATCGGCCTGTTCGGCGGCGAAGGCAGAAATCGTCTGGGACGGGCGCCGGGATTCCTCTATACGGCGCGGCTCGAGGCCTGGCCGCTCGGCTCATTCGACGATCTGGTCGAGGGCGACCTGCGCCGCCTTGAACGCCCGCGACTGGCCGTGGCCGGCAGCGTTGGCTACAACCAGAACACGAACCGACCACGCAGCACCATCGGTACGCCCTCTGCGGTGGGAGATGTCGACTACATGCACGCCGGAGCTGACGTCGTACTCAAGTGGCGGGGATGGTCCGTGACCTCCGAGATCATGTACCGGCGCGCCGACCCGCCGGCCCGCGCGCTGGCCACGCCCATGGTAGCGACGTCGATCGTCGCGCGGTCCGGCTGGGGCACCTACCTGCAGAGTGGCGTCATGGTGTCGCCGCGCGTCGAGGTGACCGGGCGTTACAGCGATCTGCAGCCACTTCACGACAACGCCGACGTCTCGTTCGTGTCTGGGAGAGAGTTCAGCGCTGGCCTCGGCTACTACGTGCACGGGCACGACCTGAAGATCCAGGGAGACGTATCCGACGTCGAGAACCGCGGGGCCCGCAGTCATACACGCCAAGTCAGGATTCAGTTCCAGTTGTTCTTCTGAACACTCGGCAGAAGACGGATGGCACTGGCGGCATTCTGCCAGGCGCTAATCGTTAGCCGAAGGGCGCGCCGGTGACGGTGTTCTGCGACCCTCAGAACCCCACCAAGATCAGTAGAATGAGCGGCGTTCCCGCTGGGCCGCGGCTCGCCACCGTCAGCGACGGCTCGCTGGCTCGCCCCGCTCGTGACCCTGGCCATGCGCGTCGGGCAGGCCAGCGTGGACTTCACCGCCGTGACGCGTCTGCCGATGGTGGCCGGCTGGGACCACATGCTGCCGGCCTGGTTCAGCCGCTTGCACACGACCTACAAGACGCCGGTGAACTCGATCCTGCTGGTGGGCGCGACCTCGTTCGGCGTCGCCGCCCTGAGCCTGGTCGGCGTCGGGCATGCCGAGGCGTTCCAACTGCTGTTCAACGCCAGCGGCATCTTCTACGCGCTGTGCTACGTCGTGATGTTCGTCATCCCGTTGTTCGGCCTGCGCCACGCCACGCCCCGGCCGCCGCTGTGGCTGCGGCTGGCTGCGCTCTCGGGCCTGCTCATGACCGTGCTCTACGTGGTGCTCTCGGTGTTCCCGATCATCAAGGTCGAGAGCGTGTCCACGTTCGCGCTGAAGATTACGGCCACGGTGGTGGTGATGAACCTGCTCGGCGTGGGCATCCTGCTGGCGGCCCGCCGCCGCATCGCTACCTACGACGCGAACGGCTGATCGATGGCGGGCTGCGCTTTCTCTCGAGGTTCCACACCTCGACCTGCCGCGCGCTGGCCTTGCCGAAGACCACGGTGCGGGTGATGTTCGACTGGTAGCCGCCGAAGCTCACGCCGTCGTCGATCTGCACCACGTCGCCCGGCTTGTCTGAACGGCCAGGACACCTCGCGCGCGCTGGGGCGCCGGCTACGCGCCTATGCGCGGCCGCAGAACGCGTTGGTGCGGAAGGGGGGACTCGAACCCCCACGATATTGCTCTGCAATGAGGATGGTCCGATCGCTCCCCCCAGACCGCAAGCGGCCGGTGGGTTACACTACTCGCAGAGCGTCATGCGTACGGTAGAAGCTCTCATCGATCGCGACGGTCACGTCAGGCTGCTGGAGCCTCTGCACCCAGGGGCCAGCTGTCGTGCGCTCGTCGTGATCTTCGACGACGACGAGGACGCGCGCGCTGATGGCGCGCGCCTGAGCGAAGCGGCCCTGGCCCAGGACTGGGCACGTCCTGAGGAGGACGAAGCGTGGGCGCCTTTACAGCCGGTGACGTAGTCCTCGTCCGATTTCCCTTCTCCGATCTTTCGCAGACCAAGCTTCGTCCCGCGATCGTTCTGGCCGATGCCGGACGCGGCGATCTCGTGTTGTGTCAGGTCACCAGTCGCCCCTACGGCGACGCCGCGGCGGAACCGCTCGCGCCGGCGGACTTCCTTCGCGGCCGTCTTCCAGTTGACAGCTACGTGCGGCCCGCCAAGCTCTTCACCGCCCACGCCGACCTCGTGGCGGCGGTCGTGGGCACGCTCCGCGACGACGCCCGCGAACGCGTGGTGTCGGCGGTGGTGCAGGTGCTGCAGACGGGCGGCATGACCGAACGTCGCTGACCGGTCGCGGCCGATGGTCGCAGTCCCGCGCTGTGTGGCGCGAGCGCTGGTGTCTTGGGCCTCTCCCTCGCTTCGTCGCGCGTGCAGGAAATGCCACACGCGGCGCGTTCGCCGTACGTCGAGGTCGCTACGGCGAACCTGCGAGGCACGAGAACGCCGCACGCTGATGGCCGGCCGTAGTCGGCACACGATCTGCCCCAGTCGACGCGGTGGCCCGACCGTCGGTCGACTACGCCCCGCGTGACCCCGCTGCGAACGTGCTGCATCGGGTGGTACGGGAGCACCTGCAGACGTTCCTCGCCGAGGCGGCGCACGGGCGCGACGGCGAGGGCGTGCCGCGCTTTGTCGAGGAGGAGTTTCAGACGTTCCTCTCGTGCGGGTTGTTCGCCGGCGGGTTCGCACGGTTCCGGTGTGGAGCCTGCAAGACCGAGCGCTTGGTCGCGTTCTCGTGCAAGGGCCGGGGTTTCTGTCCGAGCTGCGGGGGACGGCGAATGACCGAACGCGCCGCGCACTTGGTGGACCACGTCATCCCGGATGTGCCGGTGAGACAGTGGGTCCTCACCCTGCCGCATCGGATTCGTTACCTGCTCGCGTGGCGCCACGACCTGTGCAAGGCCGTGGTGCGCGTGCTGCTGCGGGCGGTGCATCGGCATCTGCGCACTCGCGCCAGCGAGCGCGGCCTTGCCGATGTGCACAGTGGCGCCGTGGCGATTGTTCAACGATTCGGCGGGGCGCTGAATCTGAACGTGCACATCCACGCGCTCGTGCTCGACGGCGTGTTCGCGCGAGGCGACGACGGACGCCTCCGCTTCCATGCCGCACCCGCGTTGGACGCCGCGGATGTGGCCGACGTGCTGGCCGCGATTGCGCCCGGGGTGCAGCGTCTCGTGGCCCGCTCCGGCGGAGGTACTGACGATCCCCACGGCAGCGCGGACGCATTCGCGGAGGCGTCGCCGCTGCTGGCGGGGTTGGCGGCGGCGTCCGTGCAGGGGAGCGTGGCGCTCGGCGGTACGCCGGGTGCCCGCCCGCGACGGGTGGGGCAGTCGCTCGTGGATCGCGGCGAGTCCGCGCTGGGCGCGTGCCACGCCCGCTGGGAGGGGTTCGACCTGCACGCCGCGGTGCGGGTGCCGGCCGGACAGCGCGACCGGCTCGAGCGCGTGTGCCGCTACGCGGTACGCCCGCCGGTGGCGGGGTCGCGCCTGCAAGTGGCGGCCGACGGGCAAGTGGTCCTGCAGTTGCGGCACCCGTGGGCCGACGGCACGACGCACGTGGCCTTCACGCCGACGGCCTTCCTGGCACGGCTCGCAGTGCTGGTGCCGCGCCCGCGCGTGAACCTCGTCTTGTACCACGGGCTGCTGGCCCCGCGTGGCGTGCCGAGGTGGTGCCGCGCCGCGCACCACCGGCCGCGGCTGACGCCCACCGCGAGGCGTCGGGGTCCGAGGTGACGCCTCGCCCCGTGGCCCGAGGCGCGTCGTGGGCCGACCTGATGCGCCGGGCGTTCGAGATCGACGTGCTGAAGTGCCCGCGCTGTGGCGGCCGCTTGCGTTTGATCGCCCTGATTGAGGCGTCGGCCGTGGCGCGGCGGATCTTGACGCACCTCGCCCTGCCTGCCGACGTGCCGAGACCGGCGCTGGCGCGCGCCCCACCGACCGGCGACGACGACGCATAGCCAGCCGTCGTGCGTCCGCCCCCACGTCGTCCTCATCCGCGGGTCCCCAGGGGCGCGGTCCCGCCGGAGGTGTGGTCAGATGGCTAGCGCGTGGGCTCGGGTCGGTCGCCTGTGCGCGCGGCGTGACCTCGGGCGCGCCAATGCGCGTGTGGGAAGGGGAACATCTGCTGTGGCAAGGGGGAAAATCTGCCCAGGGAGTGGGGCCAGGCTCTGATAATGGAGGTTCTGTCACCTCCAGACCCTGCTAATGCTTACTATCGTCCTTGAGATCGGACGATGCCCTGCTCGTGCGCGGCTTCAAGCGCCTCGGCGATCTGCCGTGCGATGGGCAACACGTCGTCGAGCGGAATGGCGCCACGCGCGATCCGCTGCGCCAGGTCTTCGCCCTCGACCAGTTCCATCACGAGCCGCCGCTCTGTTCGAGCCCGTGGATCGCGGCGATGTTCGGATGGTTCAGCGAGGCGAGCACTTCGGCCTCGCGCCGGAACCGGGCCAGCCGGTCGGGGTCGGCCGCCATCAGGTCCGGCAGCACCTTGAGGGCCACCTGGCGCTTCAGGCTCGTGTCGGTCGCCCGGTAGACCTGGCCCATGCCGCCCTCGCCGATCTGCGCGGTGACTTCGTAGACGCCGAGGCGGGAGCCGGGAAGGACAGGCATCGGTCGAGGGCGGTATATCGTCTCACGTTCGAGGCGACAGGACGTCGCGGCACTCCGCTTCGCGGCCCACGACGATTCGTCGTTGTGCCAAGACACCTGCCAAGCGAACATCCGCCCTGAAGACGTCGGCTGGATGGTCGGCCAGGGTCGGATAACGCTGACTCTGTCACCCCCAGACCCCGCTCATGTTGCTTATCGTCTTGCCTATCGTCATCGTCCCTGCCACCTCCGGGGAACAGGTGCGAGCCGCTTCGAGGCGTTCGATGTCACGTCCGCCTGCCTGTTTCGCTTGACGCCAGACGAGCTCGTGTACGCGCTTCGCCGTGCGATCTCAGCGAGGTGGCCGGGGCGCAATGAGCATGGACGCCGGTCGCATGGCGAATGGATCGTGCGAGGACCTGAGCGCCGTCATCAACCTCGTGATTGGTAGGCGTTGCCCTCGGGCCGCAGGGGGAACACAGGGGGGAACGCAGGCGCCTCTCAGATCAACGCGTCACGCGCGCGCCACGCGACTGCAAGAGGGCACGTGTAAGGATCGTGCACGCCGGTGCGTTCCTCCTAGTGTAGGCGCGTCGCACACGGGTCACGCTCGCGACCTGTTCGCGCCCACCGCGTCTCGCGTTTCGGTGCCGCCTGCCTCACGCTCGTTGCACCGCGTGCGCGCTGCCCTTGCGCGGCTGAGTCTGGGCTCACAGAGCCACAGACAACGAGGCTTCATCGCGCGCGGTCTACGGTGACGGACGCCGCTGATCATTCCGGTCCATCACGTGATCGATTGTCGGGCGTCTCGTCAAGCCGCGTCGCTGCGCTCCGCCCCCGTGGCGGGGCTCACGTGCTTGACGAGTCCTCCGGGCCGCCCTGCGTCGGCATCTACCTGATGGCCGGTAAACGCTGACCGGCGGCGCAACGCGTCGCGCGTGGACCAAACACAACGTGAACACGTCGGAGTGCTTGATGCAACTTCATCATCTGGACCTGCAATCACCGTGGCTCGATGTTAGCCAAGGTGCCATATACGCGCGCGTGTCGAAAAAGTTGCTGTACCGCGCGGTGTCGTCCGGCCGGCTGAAGGCCGCGCGCGTCGGTGGACGCCGCCAAGTGCGGCTTCGGCGCGAGTGGCTGGATGCGTTCATCGAAGGGCACGTCCCCGCGGCAACGACGGCACACCAGGGGTGATGCGCGCCGCGAGGCCAGCGCTACACTGAGCGCTGGGAGCCGCGAGTGGCCTTTCGGCCGTGCTCGTCGGCTCCGGGAGGAGCGCATGGCATGAAACCGTTCAAACGCAAACTGACCGATGGTCGAGAAGTGGATGTCGGTCGTAATCACGGCGTCCGGAAGATCTGCGCCTGCGCGCGCCACAAGCAGGCGAAGTGCCCACACGCGTGGTACTTCAACTTCTCGTGGCAAGGGCGATCGTACCGGCTGTCGCTCGACCGGTACTCGGGCGCGCATGTGGACACGCGCGCCGACGCCGAGGCGCTGGCTGACCAACTCCGCGCCCGGATTCGCGCGGGGCTGTTCGACACGCCGGCGGAGACGGCGGGTGAAACCGCGGCGCGTGACGGCACGCTGACGTTCCGCGCTTTCGCGGCGGAGTGGTCGTTGCGTCGCGGGTATCAACCCGTGCGTGCGCGCGACAACGACTACCGCCTGAAGCTGGTCTACGACTTCGCGCTGCCGGGCACGAGTCTGCGGTGAAGTTCGGCGACAAGCGGGCGGCGAACATCACGACGGGCGACATCGAGTCGTACCGGCATCATCGGCGCGAGCAAGGCGTCTCGCCGGTGACCAGCAACCACGACCTCAAGCTGCTCCGGAAGATGTTCGCCTGGGGCGTGCGCGAGCGACTGATTCCCGCCACGCCGTTCAAGGTGGGTACGGAGTCGGTGATTGCCCTCGACCCGGAGACGCCGCGCGAACGCCGGTTCGCCAGCGACGACGACGAGACCCGCCTGCTGCGAGCGGCCAATCCGCATCTGCGCGGAATCCTCGTGGCGATGCTCGACACGTGCTGTCGGCCTGGAGAAATCCTGTCGTTGCAGTGGGGCGACGTGGACATGTCCAGTCGAGAGCTGGTCGTGCGCGCCGAGAAGGCCAAGACCCGGCGCGCGCGACGGCTGCCGATGTCGACCCGGCTGCACGCCGTGCGGGCGGGGCTGGGCGACCTGCACCTGGC
>ENA-ORBV01010768-ORBV01010768.1-microbial-mat-metagenome-genome-assembly--contig:-NODE-10768-length-14551-cov-4.461241_pt1 | contig 14551 bp, 7 predicted proteins | sample MGYA00237777_ERZ505514 | MGnify/ENA primary metagenome ERZ505514 (study PRJEB26160, sample SAMN06269048) | microbial mat metagenome | isolation source: Oligotrophic lake microbial mat | place... | reverse complement strand
ACGGCGACCACCGAGATCTACACCTCTCTATTCGTCGGCAGCGTCAGATGTGTATAAGAGACAGCTCCTGGGATGCATCACTGTCAGACATGTCACCACTCGACTCAGAGTCTCCTCTTTCATTTTCAGCACCCAACGACCTAGCAGTGACAACTGGCTCCTCTGCCTCTTCCTCCTCCATAGCTGGAGCTGGTGGCTCTGCTGCTGGGGGCTCTATTGTGGATGCATTGCTGTCTGAGATGTCACCGCTAGATTCAGAGTCCCCACTGTCACTTGCAGCACCCAAGGACCTAGCAGAAGTAACTGGGTCCTCTTCCACTTCCTCCTCTTGAGCCGGTGGCTCTGCTGCTGCAGGAGAAGGGGGGCCCTGGGGTGCATCACTGTCTGAGACCTCATCACTAGACTCAGATTCCCCACTGTCACTTCCTTTACCCAGGGACCTAGCAGAGGTAACTGGCTCCTCTTCCTCTGCCTCTTCCTCCTCTGGAGCCAGTGGCTCTGCTGCTTCTGCAGGTGGAGGCTCCTGGGTTGCATCACTGTCAGAGATGTCACCACTAGACTCAGAGTCCCCACTGTCACTTGCAGCACCCAAGGATCTAGAAGAAATAACTGGGTCCACTTCCTCCTCTGGAGCTGGAGCTGGTGGCTCTGCTGCTGCTGCAGGTGCAGGTGGGGGCTCCTGGGATGCATCACTCTCTGAGATGTCACCACTGGACTCAGAGTCCCCACTGTCACTTGTAGCGCTCAACAACCTAGCCGAGGCAACTGGCTTCTCTTCCTCTTCCTCAACTAGAGTTGGTTGCTCTTCCACATCAGGAGGGGCATCTTTGGATGAGTCCCTGTCAGACATATCACCACTAGTAGACCATGACTCCTCCTCTTCGCTTTTTTCTTGTCCTTGTGGATCTGGTGTTTCATCCTGGGCTGCAGGAGAGCTCCCTATGGATTCTATGCCATCAGAGAAGTCACCACTAGACCATGATTCCTCATCTTCGTTTTTATCTTGTGGTGTTCGAGTTGGTTTGGCAGCTTTGTCTGCTGATGAGGGCCCTTTGGATGGACTGCCTTTAGACAGGTTGCCGCTAGACCATGATTCGTCATCTTCCGTTGATTCTGCTGGTGCATTACCCACGGACCTAGCAGAGGCAACTTGGTCCTCTTCGTCTTCCTCTTCCTCCTCTGGAGCTGGTGGCTCTGCTGCGGCTGCAGGTGCGGGCTCCTGGGATGCATCACTGTCTGAAATGGCACCGCTAGACTCAGATTCCCCACTGTCACGTTCAGCGCCCAAGGATCTAGAAGAGATAACTGGCTCCTCTTCCTCTTTCTCCTCTGGAGCTGGTGGCTCTGCTGCTGCTGCAGGTGGCGCCTCCTGGGATGCATCACTATCTGAAATGGCACCGCTGGACTCAGAGTCCCCACTGTCACTTTGAGCGCCCAAGGATCTAGAAGAGATAACTGGCTCCTCTTCCTCTTCCTCCTCTAGAGGTGGAGCTGGTGGCTCTGCTGGTGGTGGTGGTGAGGGCTCCTGCGATGCATCACTGTCTGAGACCTCATCACTAGACTCAGAGTCCACACTGTCACTTCCAGCACCCAGGGACCTAGCAGAGGTAACTGGCTCCTCTTCCTCTTCCTCCTCTGGAGGTGGACCTGGTGGCTCTGCTGCTGCTGCTGGAAGTGGGGGCTCCTGGGATGCATCACTAACTGAGACCTCACCACTAGACTCAGACTCCCCATCCTTACTTGCAGCACCCAAGGACCTACCAGGGGCAACTTGGTCCTCTTCTTCTTCCTCCTCTGGAGCTGGTGGCTCTTCGGCGGCTGCAGGTGCGGGCTCCTCAGATGCATCACTGTCTGAAATGGCACCGCTAGACTCAGATTCCCCACTGTCACGTTCAGTGCCCAAGGATCTAGAAGAGATAACTCGCTCCTCTACCTCTTTCTCCTCTGGAGGCAGAGCTGGTGGCTCTGCTGCTGGAGGTGGTGAGGGCTCCTGGGATGCATCACTGTCAGAGATGTCACCACTAGACTTAGAGCCCCCATTGTCACTATCAGCACACAAGGACCTGGTAGACATAACTGGCTCCTCTTCCTCCTCCTCCTCTGGATGTGGACCTAGCGGCTCTACTGCTGCTGCAGGTGGGAGCTCCTGGGATGAGTCAGTGTCAAAGATGGCACCACTAGACTCAAAGTCCCCACTGTCACTGTCAGCATCCAAGGCCCTTGCAGAGACAACAGGCTCTTCCTCTTCCTCCTCTGGGGCTGGTGGCTCTGCTGCTGCTGCAGGTGGGGGCTCCTGGGATGCATCACTGTCCGATAAGGCAGCACTAGACTCAGAGCCCCCACTGTCACTTTCAGTACCCAAGGACCTTGCAGAGACAACAGGCTCTTCCACTTCCTCCTCTGGAGCTGTTGGCTCTGCTGCTGCTGCAGGTGCAGGTGGAGGCTCCTGGGATGCATCACTGTCCCAGATGGCACCACTTGACTCAGAGTCCCCACTGTCACTTGCAGCACCCAAGGACCTAGCAGAGGCAGTTGGGTCCTCTTCCTCCTCTGGAGCTGTTGGCTCTACAGCTGCTGCAGGTGCAGGTGGAGGCTCCTGGGATGCATCACTGTCAGATATCTTGTCACTTTCTTTGCTGCTTGTACTGATTGTTTCATTGGCGCCTCTTTCTCTCCCTTGACTCAGTGGCTCTTCACTTTCATCACTGTCGCTTATTATTTCACCGTTCCCCTCGCCTTCCTCGGAACCGTCGTCTGGGAAGACAAATTCAACACCTCCGGCTGCAACATCATCATCTTCGTCCGATTCAAAGCCCAATTCGGCTTCCATTTCTTCTTCGTCGTGTTGTTGTTCATCATCGCGAGGTTGGATCATGGCATTATTAGTGACTTCGGGTTCTCCTTGCTGTCCGTCCAAGTCTTCCTCCTGTGCGGATCGAAAGCGCAAAGCAGCTGCGGCAATGTCACTATCATTCTTACTTCCCGTCAAGGTATCCACCGACATGCTAAAAAGAAGATGCTTCTTGTCCATGCTCTGTGCGGATGCGGAACTGGCGGCGCTCATGGCACTGTTGACCGAGCTTGACGACGACACGGAACCACTTTGCTGACGATATTTTTTCGCTTTGTTTTGAAGTTTGAGAGCAAACCCAATCACTTTGGCTTCGACCCGTTCTGCGTACTCCTGAAGGCGGCGTTGATTTTCTTCTCCTTCGTCCTCGTCTGCTGCCAAGACTTTTTTACATAGCTCAGTTAACGCATCATCTGCATCCAAATCCGGTTGTTCATACCAGGGTAGTTCTTGATAATCCTGCTCGTACCAGGGAGTCTCATCGTATTCTTCGGCTTGGTGAGTTTCGTCGTTGACACTAATGACAGAATCTCCAAATTGATTATAATCCAATGTTTCCGTTACGAGTTGTTCCGCAAAGGACGCATTGGTAGCTCCCCGTGATTCCCGGGACCTTTTTCGTCGCATCTTGTGAATGGCGTCCCTCAAATCGGCTGGTGTTTCTTCATATGGCTCTTCGGATTCTTCATCGGAGTCTTCTTCTTCTGATTCCTCCTCATCCTTTTCTTCGTCCGAGTCGGAGATGACTTCGTCCTTTTTCTCATTGTCGATTTGGTGTACTTCTTCTTCTTCTTGTTCGGAGGGAGTGTCGATTGTCGATTTCTTTTCTTGCCCCAAAGAACTTTCGTCGGATTCAGAGTCGTCAGAGTCATCAAAGCTTCCTTCATCGGAGGAAGAATCAAAAAGAGATTTCTTCTTCTTTTTTGGAGCATTAGCAGCATCACCAGGAGAAGGCGGACGAGGAGGACTCGCTTTTAACTTGGCAGCTTTTAGTTTTTGCAAAAGACTACCAGGCTCGTCCATTAACTCATTTGTAGCAGCCTCAGTAGCTACCATAGACTCTTCGGAATCAGAGCCTCCATCATTTTCCACACCTTTAACGTCCTTTTCGCCACTCGAGTCGCTAATCACGTCCGAGCCGTCGTCATCCGAGTCTAAGAAGGAAGATTTCTTTTTCTTTTTCTTATCTGCAGGAGATGGTTTAACCTTGACTATACTTTCATCTTCAGAGTCCTCGGAGTGATCCGAGTCCGAATCCAGAAACGATTTCCTTTTCGGCTTGGCAGCGCTCTTTGTTGGAGCTTTAACCTTTACAACACTTTCATCTTCGGAATCCGAGTCATCGTCGTCTGATTCTAAAAATGAAGATTTCTTCTTGGCTGCTGGTGGAGGAGGCGCAGCTGGTGGTGGAGGGGGGGGTGCTTTGGCAGCAGCCGTCTTCTTGTTCTTCTTGCTAGAATCCGAGTCACTATCCGAGTCATCCGAGTCCGAATCCAACATGGATTTTCTCTTTGGAGCAGGGGCGGCAGGGGTAGGGGCTGCCTTCTTGGGCTTGACAAAGGCGGATTCGTCGCTGTCCGACGAATCACTATCGGAATCCAGTAATCCCATGATATCTTTATGTTATAGCTATTGTTAACTACTTTAATATCATCAGCTGTTGCATTCAAGTACCCATAATCTAGGTTGCCTTTTCCTCTGGTATCTTATTAATTTGCCCCGTAGTGGTTACTAGCTATTATGGTGAAGATGGGTATGAAAGAGACCTGATGCTGCTGCTACTAGAACGGTACAAGTACATCTTCCACTTCTTGTTGCGGTTGTTGTTGGTTATTATGAAAGTCATGAACGGGTCACTCTCATTTTTTCAGGAAGCACAAGGCAACATGTTCACGTAAGTGTTTGACGACGGTACTTAGAAGCCGGCGAGTGGCGGATCGCAACGTGAATCGTATCCGGGATTTAATAAAAACTAGGTTTTTGTCGACCTCCACCGATGTTGTGTGGTTGGTTTTAGGACGCAGCATTTGCTGGTGCGGGCGTGGAGGTAGCGCCTGTTCGTTTTTGAAACCACCGACGAGGACTAGGAAGGATCCCTCCCAGAGACGAGAATGTAATGACTCGTGATGCACAAAACCAAACATAACAGGCCCAAACTCCTGCCAAACCAAGACTAAATCGCTTCGTGGCAAATTGAAAGGCTGCCACCGTCATGGCCAGGATGGTGTAGCAGACACTGAGAGATCGAAACTTTTTGCGCACCAAAAGTAATCCCTCCAAAGTGACGGCCGATCCGTGAAAGGCCAGAGCGGTAACAATCCAGGGCAAGGTCTTTTTCATTTCTGCCAGAACAGCGACATCACCTGTAATTTGATGCCCCAGGACACCAATGAGGAGGGATGAAAGCCCAACGGCAGCTGCTGAAATACTGAGTGTACATTTCAGCAATTGCTTAATGGTGGGCATGGCAGCCTCCAGGTCAAATGACGTTTCGGACGGGGAAGTCACAACGCCTTCGCCTACAACTTCCTCCTTTTTGTTGGTAATAAAGGCTGGTAGGAATGCTTGTGCCAAGGACGACCCGGCATCTCCCAATAAAAAACACAACATGGCCACGGAAAGCAAGGCTGTGTGAGCAGCAGCCTGAGCACCTCCCAAGGAAGCGGCTGTGGCAGCACACGAATTGTGCCATCCAATCTTGACCGTCATGACGAATAGAAATGGAATGAATGACAATAGCTGCTTGACCGTTGCCATGGTTGCGGTTGCTGCTGCTGCTGCAGGGGTGGTTGAGACTTTGTTGGTGTTGCTACTGCTACTCTCATCCTGGGGAATTGTTTCGGGCTCTACTTTGTTCAAAAATCCACGTTTCTTGAGCACGCGCAACAACAATCCCGCCGCTAAGACTTGCGAGGCGGCCGTGGCCCAAGCGGCACCGGCAATGCCTTGTCCCAACCATTTGACCAAGATAAAGTCGCCTATCAAGTTTAATCCGCCCGCCATGGCGACCGCTGCCATGGGTGTTTTGGTATCTTTGGTACCTATGCTAATCGCTTGCGCAATGGTAGTTAGAACAACAAAGGGAAGGGCCAAAGCCCGAATGGCCACATATTGGGAACAAGGGTATGCCAACAGTGCGGCGGCACCTCCGCTACCGCCACAATACAAGACGGAAATGGGACTGGCAAAGCTATAGAGCAGCACGGACAAGATAAGCCCAAGACTGGCTCCCATTCCCAATGCCGTTCTGGACACTCTCGCCAAGCTGGCCTTGTCCTTTTGCGAAAAGGCCTTGGCAATTAAATTGGTCGACGCAATCGACAAGAACAACAAGGGCAAAGGTGCGCTATCTGAGATGCTCGAGGCAGGACCCAATGCGGCCAATTCCAAAGAGCTGGAACGTCCAATAAAGGAAGCATCAATCAAGGACATTAAGGGTGGACAGGCATAAATGCCCAGGGCAGGAACCACAAAGGCCAAACATTCCCGAAAGGTGGGAGCTGCTGGAAAGTTGTTGGTTGTTGGATTGTCGTCTTTGCTGCTGGTTGTTGTAGTGTTGGAAAATGCTGTCTTTTCCTCCTCCGTCTGATCTGTGCCGTTTATTTTCCTGGGTAATAATTGATCCGTCTCATCCGTGGCCATACTCGTCATGCATGTGCTGATATCAGTTCTGCTGATAGAAAGGAATCGGCCATTTCCCCCTGGTTTGGAATGCAACAATTTCTCGTGGTTGGCACCGATCACAGCTGGTATCGTTGGATAATTCTTGGGAAACACTTTCGCTACAGGAACATGAAAGGCTTCAGACCCAACCACCAGCAAAAATATTTGCAGGGGCAACCCAAAAGAAAATCTACAATTAGCGCGCTTCATTTTCAACTTCTTCCGTTGCAACAATAGAGCTTTAAATCAACGAAGCACAAACTTCCTCCAATTTATGAAGATAGATAACTTGAGTGTAGTATAGCCGCTGTACGTACTGTATTTGTTGATCAGCTGCCAACAGAGACAAACGGCTGATAACAAGAACAGAAACCCGCAACGCATCAAACGTTCATCGTCATTTACCGGCAGAACAGATGAGAACAATACGGAAAAGGAAAACAAGGAAAAATGATGCCGACGACGTGGCGAGAGTGCGTCACACTGGTCGCACATTAGTACACTGATATTGGTCGCACATTTTCTTATAGGCACCCTCTGGCCCATCAGGTGCTCGGCTAGACTTCTGCTAGCTAGCTAGCTAGCTAGTAGTACAGGCCAGCATCCAGTGAAGTACTACTTAATTATTAGCTACCTTGGACTTTGACAAACACACCATTTTGTAATCAAATAGTATGTAGATTTAGTTTCTATTAAAGAAAATGAAGAGTGATTAAGAGTGATGGTACTCTTGTTGCGACCTTAGTCGTCAGTCTCTTGATTCCCTCTTTCCTGAAAGAACTTGCCATCCAACAAATCCGACAGTGCATTAATAGGACCTTCTGAAACTTGTGTTTTGTTGCATAGATATACGGTCGCAATGCCCGCTTCTGGATATATACGAACATTGCTGTGAAAGCCTGGTCCGCCTCCTGGTTTTCCAAAATACTTGTGTGTCGAGGATGTTGATTTGTCATTGTCACTAGCAACACTCAGTTCCTTTCGCACCCAACCACCCAAGGTCGAGGGCATGAGATTCCCTGTGGCATCTCTTTGTTCTTCCCACAACATGCGCTGCCGAATGCTGGTCTTGCCATCATCCTTGCTGCTCCCAAAGAGTTTCGAGTTGGATTCTTCCTTTAAAAAGTCTTGTAGAAATTTGCTATACCCCGTGGCCGTTCCCATGATACCTCCATAGGCAGGACCATTCATGCAAAGGAATTGGAATCTGGCCCACTTGCCGGCGGATGCATCCCAAAGTTGTCGTCGTGTCAGCAATCGAAACACACCCGTCATGAAGGACCATCGTTCTTGATGTCCTCGTGCGTAACTTAAGTCCAGTGGTTGTGTTTCATCAAACTCGGTATCCAATTCTTCCTTTGGTATCCCGAGAGGCTGTAGAATTTCTTGTTGCAGGTACTCCCGATAGGACATGCCGCTCGCCGTTTCAATGACTTTTCCCAACAACCAATATCCCACATTGGAATAGGCGTAGCGTTGTCCTGCTGGAGAAAAGGACAACTTTGGATTGGCTTGTAAAACAGTTCTTAGGGAGTCTGCCTCGGAATAGGAGGTATGATGTTCATTGATAAAGGTATGAAGCCAATTTTGATTGAATGGGAGAGGATGAGGACATCCCGAGGAATGATTGAGCAAATGCAAAAGTTGGATTGTCGTTGTTGTTTCTGTTGTTTTTGACGCTGTGTTCCTATTATCGTCATTGCCACCATACGGATGCTGGTCAAAGTAACGAGACAATGGATCTTGGACGCTTTCAATTTTTCCTTGTTTAATCAATTTCCAAATGGCCGTCGCCGTCAAAACCTTGGTACAGGAGGAACTCAAAAAACGGGTAGTATCCGTCACAGCATTATTGTCGTTGGTTGTCTTTTCTGTTTGAGATGCAGTATCACGAATCCCTCCAGCATAGCTAAACAGAACCGAATCTTTGTCCACTACAACATATTGCATGCCTGGAATTTCTTTGTCGGCTCCGACAATGTCATCCAGATAGTCTTGGAGTGGGCTGTTCATGTTGTTGTCTTGACTTTCTTTGCTATTACTGATATCGTGCCTGCTTGTGGCCGCCGCAAACAATCGTCTACTGCCAACGCTGCTACTGCTGGAAACAGCGATTGTCTTTCGGAAAAAGAAGAATATGTACGTGTAGGCCATGGAAGATAGATGGGCCTTCATTTCTATCTTTTTGTGAACTGTTTTACCATGCATGTCAACAGGCTCCACATTCATTGCAACACCAAAGATCTTGTTATGGGCATGTGCGTTCCTTGGACGCACACGCGTTCTCACTTCATAGCTCTAATCAATGCGTGCTCTATCCACGAAACTGCCTGAACGCATCGTGCCAACTTATCGGCCATGAATGTTATGGCCAACACCTTCTTGACTAGTAGCTAGCTAAAGTTGGTAGTAGTACATCGTGTTAAGTTTCGTTGCTATTAAAGCAAGTAGCATTAGCGTTAGCATTGTGGGGGAATTGCAGTCCAACTAGAAAAGGCTGGTTTGCTTGTGGCCGGCCAAAAGATCCGTCGCCCTCTCCTATGGACTATCTTCCGCGGGCTTGAAAGCATCTTGAAGAACACCCCAGAATTGTTCATTGGGATCCTGTCGACGCTTTTGCTCTGTAAGCTCAAGGATAAGCTGTCGACTGCTCTTCTGAATAAGTTTCGCTCCTCCTGCATTTGCTCCACCTGCCGACTTGGCCCTGTGAATAACAGGTCTTGGGACATCAGCGCTAAAATTGGCAAGAAGTGCATGCGTGGACAAACGATCTTTCCATTTCCCCGACTGACCACCGGCACTGGAACCGTCATTGACGCTAAAGCTGCCGTCGCCTACACTCGACGCCCCATTTTTGGTGGCATCCGCAACAGAGGACTTGAAATTTCTGTACGCTGGGGACTTTTGAAGTTGGGCAATATCAAGCGTCCCGGTGCTACCATTCAATCTTTCATCCTTTCCTTCGTGAGATATATCGAGACTCCTGAAACTACCGTAATTTTCCTGCACAGCACCCCGTGAGTCGTCGAGTTGCCATCTTTTTTTGATAGAATCTTGCGGCGATTTCCCTGCGTTGCCATTTTCAAGCTGGCCCGGACTTAAAGTAATGGAAATAGGCACTTCTGGGAAATCGGGCTCAATCGAGTCATCACGCCACTGCAATTTTTTCGTCCTCCCACCATGAAAAGATTTTGATCGAAGCCTTTGAGAAGGACTCCTGACGGGGCTTTCCTTCTTTGCGTTGCTTGTCGACTCTACTAGAAGATTTCCCATGCTTTGATTAAGGCGCGCGTACGATTTTGCACGTAAGTCGCTCTTAGACTTTTCCGAAGCGGCGGCCTTTTCCTTTTCTTTTTTCTCCTTTTTCGCAACACGCCGTTCTTCCTTCTCTTTCTCCTTTTCTTTCCTTCTCTCTTCCCTCCGTCTATCCAGGATAACGGACGGCCCTTCCAAGCTACTAAGGCTCCCTTCACCATCTTGCTGGTCTCCGGAGGCGCCCCCCGCGGCGTCTTGAGTAGCTAGTTCTATGTTTTCAACAAAGACATGTCGAGGTACCGGTTCATGAGGAGGATTCGCCGACTCATCCACCGCTTCCTTTCCAACCTCCCCATCATCTGGCTTGCGGTGCTTACTTCTTGATCGTGCACGAGTGGACGCTCGCTTGTCACCCGAGCGACGCTTTTGACTTTTGCTCCTGGACCTGGACCGCGCCCGCTCTGATCCCTTTTTGTGTTCAGATTGCCGTTTTTGACTCTTACTTCTAGATCGGGTAGGCTTGGACACTTGTTCGGTCTGCTCTTCTCCGCCTTTATCGTCTGTGCCTTTAGAGTTCTCTTTCGCAGCTTTATCCTCCTTAAGACGGAGAGACTCTCCACGTCTAGATCGAGAGCGACCACTACCTCGATGTCGCTCATTTTTGTCTCTTCCTCTTTTGGCTTCTTTTGGAGAAGGGTTATCGTTGTCAATCTTAGTACTCTTGCTCCGCCCCCGTGCTTCTTTTCTGCTTGGCCCCCTATCAATTTCTATATCTACGGTTAGGTGGCCTAGACTTTTGTGCATCATAGCATCCTGTTCCTCTATTTGCTTCTCTTCGTCTTTCCGCCTCACCACTTCAGTAGCCATCACCTCCAGGTCATTCAAACTGGAATTTTTCCGAAGCAACCCTCGACGATTTGGACTCGGGGGGCGTTGTGGAGAACTATCTCGGCCTTGTTTCTGATTCTCTGTCTTCTGCTCGACAGATGTAGAAGTATCCGTCGTTGTATCTGTATCTTTGGCTCTGGAAGTTCGGCTGGTCTTGCCGCGATCTTTCTGCTTCTCGGAGTTGTGACATGATGGTAGATCAAGGTTGCTGTTGCTATCATTTGAGTTGCTTTCTTTTGTGCGACGTGAACTTTTGCGATGGCTCTTCGTTGGTGCGCCGCCCGCGGATTCTTTGCTGGCGTTCGTAGGAAAAGAACTTCCCGACCCCACCGAAGGATGGTCTTGACCCCTTTGTCGGGCATTGCTTCTTGGAGGTCGTTTGCTGCTCCTTTTCGCGACGGCGCGCTCTGCTGCCTTACCCAAGTCGCTCAGACTCGAACTTTTCGTGAATGAGGGTCGTCGGCGTTCTGGGGAGTGGTTGCTGTCTACAAGGTCTTTATTTCGGTTCGTTGTATACAAGTCTAGCTTGCCAATATCGTCATTGTCGGTGCGTAACAAGCTCAAACTTTGATGCATCTTTAGGCGATCAAAGTGAGACACTCTTTTTCGGCTGGACTTTGCCTTATCCTCCGAGGTCACCTCGCGTGCAGACTTGCTACCCATAGCTACAGCAATGGTAGGCCGAGGGACATGCGCGGATTTGGAGGAACCAAGGGTAAAGGAATCCTGCTTGTGCGCAGCAAGCGAGGATACATCAGCTGACTGCGCCTGCGGGTTCTTCGTTGGCGTTGTCATGCTAGTGTCGTTCTTATCCCGCATATCGTTTCGTGTGTTGTCGTTTATTCTGTTATTGCTGAGATGCGACGGCAGTTCTGGACTTACAAACGACATATGCATTTGAAGCCGTCGCAGGCTCTTCTCCTTGGTAGAGGAAGACATTTTTTTTCGTTCTGTTTGTCGTCGTGATTTGACCATGTCTTCTAGATCAGACAAACTGGAGTTTCGTCGGAGAACCCCTCTTTGAGGTCCTCGTTCTTCTTTGCTCGCCGAATCTGAATTTGGAATTGTCCCATCGTTGCTTTCTTTCCGGGTCGACATCCTGTGTTCTGACTTGCTTACATGCTTTCTCGAGGACGACCGTTTGGGCTCTTTTGCGTTCGAGCTTTCCTTTCCTAGCTCCTTTTCTGTCGACGGGTTGTTATTATTAGATTTTTCCCTACTGCTGCTTTTTCTTGCATGCTTTTCGTCAATATCAATATCGATATCCAGGGGCGAGAGGGGTTCGATCTCGTCGTTGTTGTTGTCGTCATCATTGTCAGTATCATTATCACTGTCGCTGACGTCCAATCGGCTGAGGCTTTGATGCATCTTGATCCGTTTCTCCCTCTCTTTTTCATTGCGCTCCCTTTTCTTGTCTTTGAGGGCCTGCCCATCACTTTTCCGCCGCCCCCGCCGCTTGGCCATGGCTTCCAAATCGGACAAGCTAGAATTTTTGCGCAGCAATTTCCGTCGATCGCGGGGTCCTTCCTTCTTGTCTTTTTGTGGCTTACTCTTGCTGTCGTGACTTTCATTGCGCGAAGAAGATTCCTTGGAATTGGATTTTTTATGACTCTTCCGGGGCTCAGACCCTTCTTCCAAAGCGTCTGCTTCCATTGCAAATGAATCGGCAGAATCCTGGGACGGCCCGTCCTGATCGTCCCGTACTAACAACTTTGGATTATGACTATTTTTACTTGGAGCTCCACGTTTACTGCTGTGGATGCTAACGTCACCAACCGTTTCATCAATCGACATGGTAGCAATGGATTTAGCATCTCTCCCCGTCTTTTTGTCGTCTGTGCCATCATTTTCGTCATCATCGTCGTCGCCCAGATCGGTGAGACTGTGGTTTTTCCGCAAGTCCACACGCTTGTTATTCCGGCGCCTATGATCGATACTGTGGTCGGACGAGGTTCCCAAACCATTGTTGTCTTTGGATCTATGTTTCCTATGTTTCTTGTGATCTCCCCTGCTACTTCTACTTTCGGACCGAGAAGATGATGCAGGTACTATCGGCGTCATTGTGGAGGAAGTCATAGTCGAGTCTGTATGAATGGAGGAGGACAACGGTACAGGTTTTCCCTTCGTCAGGGCCTGTTTTGGTCGCTGCGAATTTTGGCCGTGATCACGCTCGTCACTATGGCGCCTTTCGTCAAAGTTGTTGTTGGTTTCGTCGTGATGTTCACCATTTTGTGGTGATTGCTCTTCTTGTGTCCGTTGATCTTGATTTGTCTCCATTGTACTAAAGGACTGATCTCCAGCGTATTTAATTTGATCATTTTCCATCTGGAAGCGAACGCTTTTGCTCATGTTGGAAGATTTGTCTAAATTTTGCAGAGATGATCTTCTTCTTGGACGGCCCTTCCTTCGTTGCTGCTGTTCTTCATTTAGTTCTGGTTGCGATTGTGATTTTCCTCCTCGCAGCAAGCTTCTGAGATCGGGTGTACTTGTTCTCTTTACTGGGGGCGGTTCACCTTGATCGTCGTCGTCGTCTTCCACATCACAAACACCACCGTTACTGCCTTCTTTATTGTTGGTACTACTTTCTCTCACGCTGTATTTTCGACCAAGAACTCGTGGTTGTCGTCCACTGCGACTAGGTTCCTTTGTGTTGTCTTCGTGCGGATTATTGTCTCTGCTGCGCTTGACCAACAAGTCCCGTTCGGACACGGACAAATCTTCCGTACCTGGTATTCGAAAGGACTGCAAGTCTTCTAAAATGGTCAACGATCGATTGGGTGGACGATTTTCGGGGAGCGCTCCTTCTCCAGACGGTGCCTTTTTGTGTCGCTGTTGTCGTTCCTCACTTTCCTTATCCTCTCTTCTTCTTTGCTGTTTGCGGTGATCCGCTTCTTCTTCTTCTTTGTCATTATTGTAATACACATTACTCGTCGTCGACTTGGAACCGTCGTCGTCTTCGCCGTCGTCGTCGCTTTCGTCGGTAGAAGCGGAACTCCTTGGAGCATGATGGTCGTCGTCGTTGTTGTCGTCGGAACTGGTCTTTTTCTCTTCCCTGGCGGTCGGCCAAGACGTTGCAAAGTCGAGGTCGCTGTCGTTGTCCTCGGAGGAGAGCGACAGGGATGTGGTCTCCTTTTTTCGGGAAAAGGAAAAGGCTTTCATCATCTTGCCTTGGAAGGAAGAATGGGACAAAACTTGTGGCGTTCCGTTTCTCAAACAAGGTGCCAAAATTAAGTTTCTTCACCTTCAAGCGCGATTTAATTTCAAGACCTCCTCGCCATTTGTCTTTCTTATTATTAGAATTACTTTACTATCGTGTACTGGTCGCTTTTCACTGTGGTAGTAGATGATGAGGTTGTAATCGACGGAACTTGCTGGTACGTCGTAACCAAGCTGTCAGTTGACAATAATTTAAATTCATGCATGTTTACCTCACCATAGCATGCCGCTTCACATGTTCCATCGTCACCAGCGTACTACTAGTACTAGTAAGTGCACCTGACTTGGCTTCGGCGCTTCTTTTATCGAGTACTCCAGTAAGAAAAAAAGCATCAATGGCTACGCAGCGTGCTGTAGAGTCAATACTACCGTACGGTACTAGTAGTACGTATACTCAACACTCAACTGTAGTACTACTGTACAGAATTAGGCTTACTGTGCGTCTATTGGTCAAAAAGAAGTCATCTCTACCGGAAATTACTTATTGCGTGCTCAAAATGACTCAGGGAAAATATCCACTGACCAAAATCGTTGAGGCGATAAGAGTCATACTAGTTAAGTAGACTACACTAGCTGTACGTGCATTCAGGGCAGGTCGCATGAAGGTGCAACACCCTAATTTGCCTACAATTGGCTATACATAGAGTATCCTCATACGGGACTCACGGGGTCGTGAGT
>ENA-ORBV01010766-ORBV01010766.1-microbial-mat-metagenome-genome-assembly--contig:-NODE-10766-length-14551-cov-9.201672_pt1 | contig 14551 bp, 8 predicted proteins | sample MGYA00237777_ERZ505514 | MGnify/ENA primary metagenome ERZ505514 (study PRJEB26160, sample SAMN06269048) | microbial mat metagenome | isolation source: Oligotrophic lake microbial mat | place... | reverse complement strand
TAGTTCTTATAGTTATAGCTGTATTGCTTCTCAATTCCGCCTTGTTCATTCTTTATGTATGATAGTCGCCCAAATAAATCGTAGTTATAATGGAGTATCCTGCCATTTTCATCCAGCACGGAACTAATGCCAATGCCAGGTGCATACGTATATGTTTTCATACGGGCATCACTTGGATAAACCCGGACATTGTCAATGGCTGTGCCACCCGTTAAAGTCATCCCATTGGAATATGTATTTGTGGCATAAATCCAATTAGTGCCTGATAAATACCAATATTCAACGATATAGTTTCGGCTGTTAGGTTTGGTGAACAGAACTGTATAATTACCCGATTTATATTTCTTTCCAGTGTGCGGAGACTGGGTTTCCATGCCTGTAAGTTCTTCAAAATTCTGAACAAAAATCTCAGTATCCAAAGCATTAGTAGCCTCTGCAATTGGAAGGGTTTTGTTGTACCCATAAAGGTAAGCAACACGAATATCATTTGTTTTGGACAAAGAGAGCAAATTACCCAGTTGATCATATTTAATCATATCAATCCTACGGACAAATTTGCTGTCCATGGTAATGCCAGAATTTGCGGCATTAATTGAAATCGGTGCGTAGGAGGTAATAGGCACGGGGCTTATGGATTCCCATAAATAAATGCCATTGGCAACCACTTGGTTAGTATTGGTGGAGTTTTTTAGAAATGTTGTAACCGTGCCAGATAAAACCCGATCTGTACCATCCTTTTGTAAATAAGTGTAGGTCTCGATTGGTTTTGTAATAATATTTTTTTGATTAAGCATGTAGAGTCCCTCTGCTTCTCCCGTTGAAGATGCATTCAAATTCAGAAAAAAATCAAAAGGATATTTATTGACAGTCCAAACTGTACCATTACTTGCGGATTTTGAATTTTGCAATAATTGTAATTTCTCAGGATGGTACACATTGGTAGTGAGAGTCGAAACAAACTTATTAACATTTCCAAGCTCAAAATTATTCTCTACTCTGGAGGCTTCTAAGATAGAGCCACTATTTTGATAATAATGCTGCCAATAAAAGGCAGTTGGATAAACTTCCTCTCCAGATTCATTCAATAATATAGTTGGACTGTTCAGAGTTCCTCCCAGCAAACAGGGTCTTTTGGGGATTTGGTAATATTGATGAACCCCAAAGCCTACGTGGCGGCTTTCATCCTTAAGTGTTGTGTAATTGACAAGTACCTCAGAAAGTTTATTGTTATTTTTATCGTACACCGCCCTATTGGTAAGTTGTCCTCTTTTCCAAGCCAAGCTGTTTCTATATAATTTTCCGGAAGCAGGCACAAAATAAGTAATATCATTTATGGCTACTCCTCCGTCAAACACATACGAAGTTTTTCCATTTGTGTCTTGTAAATCACCTTCATACTCGGTTACATAAGGATACATTATTGGATTTGCCTCGTAACTGTACGCAACGCTGGATTGATAGCTTCTGGTTCCATATATAACGACAGTGTTGAAATCACATGATTCGTTAATGTAATATTGACTTCCGGTATAATTAAACTGAGCCTCCCAGAAATTAGGCTCTCCATATCCCGATTCATTCGCACCATATTTATAGGTTCTAACAATAGGAGGAGATATTGAACCATCGTTGCTTGTAATTTTCGTTACCCGCAACCCTCCAGTAAGTGTAGGGGTGCCGTCCTTAAGATATTTATTGGATTCGTAATCGAATTCTGTAAATCCTCCGGTAGGAAATGTTATCTTGTTTAATACCCCTTCTTTTACGTAAGCCGGATTCACATTTCTGTTAAATGCTCCACCAAAAGAAACTGTAGTGGCCGGACCTACATTAGGTATATATGGTATTGTTTTGGGAAGTAAAAGATCGGTATTGCCAGTAGCACCATTATAATAACCCCATAGATCCCTAGCCTTCAAATCAGTATTATCACCTCTTCGCCACGACACGGTATTTGTAAAATAGCCAAACTTATAAGTTTGAACGGGAGCATCCATGTCCCGCACCTGAACTTCATCAAGCTTTAAAGACGCCTTTGAACCATTAGCGCTTGTAAAGTTTGAGTAGATAAATTTAATTGTTTTATGTACTACTGTTCCATCTATATTTTGAATTTCAATTCGATCCAAATATTTAAGTGTTGAGACATCTTCACGATTGAGCGCATTCAAAAAGAATTTCACCCTGCCATTGTCAAACCAAATAGTTGACGGCCCCATTTGATCACCCGAACTATCGATATTGTAGAGTTGTGCATGAGGGGGTTGTTCAGGTGGGCAACTCGCTCCAAAACTTGCCATGCACGCATCACTTACCGTAAAGGAGTATGAAATATCGCGCATACTAAATGATCCCACAGATTGATAATCAATTACTATCTGATCATCAGTGTTAGGAGCAACCATCTCTGTGAGGTGCCAGGCAGATCTTCCTCCGGTGGGCAGGTTAATTCCATCGTTGGTGGTAGAATTCTCCACGCTGCCATTTTGCCCAAAACGACTGATAACACCATCTTCATCTGTAATCTCAAAAGTATTTAATCCCGTTGTTGAGTTTATCTTAATGGGTGCGTATGGGAATAAGTAAGGTCCGTTACTGTATGTCCACATAAATTTTCCACTACGGCCTCTAAATGAATAGCTAAAAACATCAGGTTCAAGATCAGAAATATTATTTGCCGCATTAGCTAAATAATAATATGATTGCGTCAAACTTGGTGAAGGATTTAGAGGAAATAATGAATACCCGTTTCCTATACTTTCGTCTGCCCTTCCGTTTAAGCTTCTTGATATTTGCCCTCCTGTTGAAAGTGACCAACCCGTGCCTACCCAACTGCCAACATCTGTTGGCTTTATACCCGAAGCGTGATAGCTTAATGTAATGGGTATGCTAAGTGCTCCGCTTTGCACCTCGTAAATCGGTATTGAGATTTCCGGCAAGCCTGTAAAGTAGCTGACAGGATAATCGCCATACTTGCCCAATGCACCTACATTTGGCGAAGCGGGTACCGGGTTTGGCATCATCTTCTTAACAAGGTCTGGAGTTGTTTGCGCCATCAGTTGCCCGCAAATAAAAATTACCTTAAACAACATAACTACCGAGAGTGTGTATAAAATTTTCATAACGTGAGATTGTTTATAATATAACTAACCATAGTTTTATTTCTGTCAAAAAAATTAACCAGTGACCGTGGTAGAAGCCGATGCTTCACGTAAATAATATTGCTTAAAATCTTCTCTATTCCAAGTGGAGTCTCCCGTCTTCTTCCAAGCGGAGTCTCCCGCCTCGGGGACTCCGCGTTGTTATTTCTATGATACAACTCTGGTTCTTCGCACTCATTATCTACTTCCTCTGTTCCTTCATTTTAATTCATTACTACTTATTCATTTTATCCTTAACTATACGCGGTGTCCCTGCTGCGCTCATTCCCGCTCTCCCGGAGACTCCCGCTGGGAAGGAATTGTTAAAGTTTGCTAGTTCTTATAGTTATAGCTGTATTGCTTCTCAATTCCGCCTTGTTCATTCTTTATGTATGATAGTCGCCCAAATAAATCGTAGTTATAATGGAGTATCCTGCCATTTTCATCCAGCACCGAACTAATGCCAATGCCAGGTGCATACGTATATGTTTTCATACGGGCATCACTTGGATAAACCCGGACATCGTCAATGGCTGTGCCACTTAAAGTCATATTATTAACGTAAGGTGCTGTTGCGTATATCCAACTAGTTCCAGCCAGATACCAGTACTCCACAATATAGGCTCTGCTGTTAGGTTTGGTAAAAGGAACTGTATAGCTACCCAACTTATATTTCTTACCAGTATGCGGAGACTGGGTTTCCATACCAGCAAGTTCTTCGAATCCTTCATAGAAAAATTCGGTGATGCCTGTTGTAGTTGGTGTAATAACAGGATACTCAATTAACCCACATGATCCTAACGATAATACCCCAGTATCTGGGGTGGTTAGGGTTAAGGTAATTGTATGGGTACCCGCAGGAACGTTGGTAAACGTTACAATAGTAGGTGGAGTACCACAGACAATATTTTTGGTTAAAATAATGTTAGATGCGCTGCCAATAGAGGGGCTTGCGCTGGTGTAAGAAACCCGAGTGGTAAAGGTAGGATTACTGCTAACACCTAGTTTCAAATAAACTGTACCCGTATAATCCACTGTAAATGTTTTGTTTAATACCACATTGGGTGTAGGACCTGCCACGGTTATGCTAGACGTGGAGGTAGATTGCGCATAAATTGTTTGTTTATCATTTAATGCATTGGTAATTTCTGCAATTGGCAATACTTTTTTATAATCCCACTGATACGAAACATTGACGTTACCCCGCGCAACAACCCCAAGTGGGTTCCCTCTTGCATCATACCCATTCATGGTTACTTCAAGGGTATTTGAACCAGAGCCAATTTGTTTATAGATTGTCGCTGGTTGATAAAGTTCGGTAAAGTATTTTTGGTAATTACGTGTCACTTTTTCTATGGGGCTTCCATTTAAAGTTGTTGTCTCTTCCACAGGGAAAGCAATTTGATTCTTTTGAACCATTTCGGTATAAACTGCTCCTGAGCTTTCGTGCGGATACTTTATTGATTTAACAAGCGATTGCCCCAAACTAGTAGTGGAACTTGTTTGTGTTACCTGTTGATGCAGGTAATTTGTATAGGCATAATTGGTTGTTACTGTCACAAACTTAGTAATGTCATTCTGATCATAGTTTGTCTCAGTAGACGAGATTATTTTATTATCGCCAGTGTATACATTGTAGTAGCCATATTGATAGGAGTAAGAATCCGTGGGACCGCAAATATTATGAACCGCAGGTTGGCATCGCACATCGTCAAAAAAACTACCATTGATCACATTGTTCGATATTATGGACTTAATTACTTTCATTCCCATAGCAATTTTTGTACTATCCACAAAGGCGCCATATCCGTTCCCTACAGCTTTTACTAAAGAATAATTCATTCCATTTTTCTTATAGGTATATTCACTAAGCAGGAAACCTCTCTTATAATGATTACTGTATATAGCTGGAACGCCAATCTGGAACGATCCGTTATTCAGTTGGTCAGGAATGTCAGAATAATGATAAATGGTCTTTCCGTTGTTTGTGGTCTCGTCACCATCATAAACGGTGACATCAGGATAGACCACGGGTGATCCACCATAGGGTTCTATCGAAAGATTGGGTTGTGAGATGTAGGTTCTCATTCTAGCGGCAGCCATCACCCATTGGCAAAGACCAAGTTGGTAAAATATAGTTCTATCAGTAAATGCGTTTTGAAAGAAATAGTTGTTCAATAAAAAATTAGCTCTTCCGTATCCCGTCTCATTTATTCCATATTTAATAGTTTGTTTTAGAGGGTTCGGGGAAATAGCATCGTAACTCCGCATCTGAGAAACACGCAAACCTCCAGCATATTTTAGATTGTTATTCCCATCCAGATATCGATTTGTTTCATAGTCAAATTCTGTCCATCCACCCGTTGGATAGGTAATTTTTTTCAACATACCCACTTGCATATAAGCCGGGTCTGGATCTCTTCCATTAGTTGGGTTATTGCTCGCAATCTCAATACTAATTTGCTGTGTACTTCCATTACTTTGCCAAGGTATTGTCATTCTTGGCACTAATGAGATGTTGGCAGCATTATTAAAATAACCCCAATAGTCCCGTTTCCTTGTCCTGTGTTCTGGCAAATTGATGGAAGTATTATACTCAAACTTATAACGCTGTATAGTACTACCAACATTATCTAAAACATGAAGGGAATCTAGTTTTAGTCGTTTCGTGTTGGTGCCATCATTACTTACAAAGTAACTATGATGAAACTTAAAGGATTTTATCAACACATAAGAGCTTGTGCTCACTTGCCAGCTATAAACATTTATTCTACCCAATCGCTTTTGGGTTCCAAATCCGTCCACCCAACCATCTTCGCGTTCCTCCGGCACAAAGGTTACCTTTCCGGTGGGGTACTTTATTTCGGTCACTTTTTGCTCTTCAGAGAATGTAGCAATGTTTCCTATAGTCCAGATACCTGTATTGCTCGTGTAATGATTTATATTAATAGGATTGTTCGTTAAATCCGTTACGGTTATTTTATCTACAATATCTTTATAGGTAATTCCAGCTGTCATAGCGTAGCTGAAGTGTACAGTATCCTGCTTATTATTGGAAATGATTTTTGAAGGAAGCCAACCAGACGTTGTACTCAAGTTATCGTTCACGCCTGAAGATTTCTCCATTACGTTAAACTTATAATAAGTTCCATAGCTGTCCATAGCTTCAAACCAAAGATTATTAATCCCCGATTGTTTTACTATTTTGATTGGATCATAAGGGACTGACACCCGCACGAAATTATTGGCTTGATTAAACAAATATTTGCCAGAGTGCCCCCCTATTGAATAGCTATAAATATCCGGTTCTGTATCTTTCCTGGCCTGACTAATATCTTCGAGGTATAGTAAGCCATCTTCTGTAAATACATTTATATCGCTAGATTGTTTGATTGTTGGTCCACTAAAGTAACCACCCGGCAATTCATCGGCCATGCCCATCACCCCGCGCGATATCGTGCCACCGGCCTCAAGTGCCCAGCCTAGCCCCACCCAACCAGAACGATCGGTAACTTTAATACCCGAAGAATGGTAGGACATGGAAATTGGAATATTAATTCCTCCAATTTTTATTTCATAAAGCGGAATGGAGATATTTACAAGCCCTGTAAAATGGCTCACCGGGTAGTTACCAAAACGGCCTAACTGGCCAATGTCAGGAGTAGGTGGCGCAACATTAGGTACCATGTTGGCATTGCTTTTATTTTGAGAAAAGGCCTGCATATTGAAACCGAAAAAGGTAGTTGCCAATATTGCTCTAAAGAAAACATTCTTTAGAATGTTATTTTTTAGAATACGATTCATCATCATGTCAAATTTTATATGTAAAGAATTTTAATGAAGTCATGATATTTTGTTGTTTGATTCTCCCTACTTATCTGTTTCCATATTTTCACTTATCATTTTTAATCATTACTCGTTTTGCCCTTGTACCCAGTCAACGCGCCTGCATTTTCAAGACTACTTTGGTTAAGTTTTCATGCGTAGCCAGCTTTAACCAAATGCCTCCATCCCGGCCGCAAATTTCATAATATTAGTTGTTTCAGTCTTTCTATTGCAGTCCATGTTTTCTAAAATGTTTTCGGCTCAAAACTCCAAACAGAAAATTCGCCAAAGGCCTTACCTACACCACAGTATAGTTTATCTTTAACCACGAAATAAAATTGGATTCCAAAGTCTTTCAGTGAAGACGGAAATCGTTCGGCTGGCTTCCATTCATTAAGTGAGGTGTCATAGCTCCAAAAATCAAGATCGCGGTTTAGTCCAACATAGACCATTGAGTTATGAGCATACGTGACAAGCGGTTCGGAGCTAAAGCTAACACCCGGATAGTTCTTTTTCGGTGTCCATTGATGCGTACTCGGACTAAACTCCCAAAATGTTCCATTATACATTAACAAGTATCCGTTTGCTCCGTCAAAGACTCCAGAAGTGGAGAACCTTGAGTTAGAATTCGGTAAAAGAAGAGGATACCATAGATCATTGGTTACATCATATGCATACGATTTGAAACTACTAAGAATATAAATGTAGCCATTGGCGGAAAAGGCGAGATAGTAACCTCCAAAGTTTCCATAATTAAAGGGCAATGGAGAAACCACTGACCAGCTATTGTTAGCAAATTTGGAAAGGTTGTTTGTCTTGCCCTCGAAAACATATAGTACTTTACTGTGTGTGCAGGTTGTGATTGTAACACCAGAGTTACCAGCAAAAGGTAAATCCGGAATTTTAGCAATTGTTTTTTTCTCAGGATCGTACTTATAAGCTTCTGATAACTGGTAAAGAATATAGCCGTACTTACTGTCTGTACCTCCAAAACTCGAAAACCCACCTGTCACATCTGTCAACTGTGTTTCAAAACTCCAACCCGATTGCTTGCTTCCTTCACTCTTAAAGGTAACTGTGGTGCCATAAATTGTTTTCCCATCCAATGTAGCATAAGCCCGCACCTTATACTCTGCATCTTTTGCCAACAACGATTCAATGCGTTTTTCGAAAACTCCTTCCGGAACTGTAGTTCCTAGTTCAATCTTGTTAGCAGTGGTAATCTCGGGTTCTGCAATGTCCCAGATAAATCCATAGGCAGTGGTGGATTTTTTTCCGGTAATCAACTCGGCCCGAAACGTGGCCCCGGATGAATCAACATCTTTAGGAGCCAATGTTCTGATCACTGGGAATGCACGATTCTCAGGCAATGCTTCCTGGCAAGCATCTGCCAGAATAGAAAAAATAAAGAGCCAGCTTATTTTAAAAAAATGTCTCATATCTAAAATGCAAAGCCCGTTAAAATTTCTATTCCTCGACTATCCAAATAATCATTGTGTTGGTTCATGCCAACCATATGCGAGTACCGGATTTCCATCAACCACGATCTCTCATTTCTATCTGCGCGAAAGCCAGCACCTAAAGCCAACCCTACCTGGTTAGTTGGCACCAGCACCGAATCATCAATTTCAAGGGAAGTTGTATTTGCTAAACTGGTAAATTGATAAAGAGAATTTTTATTTTTTAAAAGGTGAGCCACTACCCCACCGGCCTGCAAAAAGAAATGGTTGCGATTACCAGGCAACACATATTGCATAAGCAGTGGCATACTTAGGATTGAATTGTTGACCACAAAGTCGTAGTCAGATGTTGGATTCTTAAATTGATACGTAGCAGAATTTTGTCGCCACAAAATTTCGGGGTGAAAAGAAAAATTGCCAGCGCCAATGGGTTTATCAAGAAAGCCACCCACCGTAAAAGCTATGTCATTTTTAAATTCTGAAATTTGAAACACGCCACCCACATCACCAGCCAAAATTTTGGTATTTGAAAGGCCTATTATAAATCCATAGCGTAGGCGGGGCAGTGGGTTTGCAGAGCACACATTATAATCTCTAATAAACCTTGTGAGCGAACCGCGTTTGTAGTTTACGTACTTTACGTTTTCAACTGCCTGGCCGCAGTCAGAAACACGGCTATTAAAAAGCGTAGAAAATGCATTTCTATCTGAATTGATTCTGTTTAACGCCAGCGTATCTTCATTGGCAATAAAATAGACCGGCTTGCTGTCTTTTGCTTTAAACGCATAAAGGCTCAGTTTGCCGTGCGCCAACCGCTCTAGAAACACGCGTTGTTTTTTACCATTTAAATTTATTGTTTGTACTTGATATACTTTATCCGCAGTTCCATATTGAATTACCTCGTAAGGAGTATATTCTATCTGCGCATCATTTCGTTTGCCCATAATACACGAAAGACCATTTTTAATTGCGCCCTGATCTTTCATTTCTGAATTGTAAAAGGCCGTATCAGATTTAATTACAAAACCTCGCTGCGCCAGAGTTGGTGCAGCGATAATAAGAAATAAGATTATTGAAACGTTTAGTCTTTTCATTGATACGATTATAATACTACATCTTCTCTGCTTTAAATCTGTTTATCTCCTCACTGTTTCAATAGTTGGACTGGCCAATGGCTGCAAACTCTCGTATTGTATTCCGCCAATATATTCGGTGCGTGAAATTAATACTCCGCTATTATCGTACGCAACCTTGCGCAGCTTGGTGCCTGCGGCATCGTAAGTGTTTGAAGTTTCTATTATGTAAGTCGTTTTGTTCATTAACTTTTTCTTGGTTCTCTCTCAGTTCAATAACACTACTTTTTTAACTCAAGTCGCGGGTCAGGCGACCCGCAACAACAAGGGGGTTCTATTTTTTTTTATGATAATTTAGCTTAGTCACTGATAATTCTATTAGGGAGTTTCGTTTTATTAACCACTTTGAATTATAGTTCTTAGTGAATAAAGTATCCCCAACAGTGCGCCATTCTCCTTGAATAGTATCACTTGAAATGAGTTGCCCTGATTTTGAAAAGGCCGCGTCTATATATATGTAGGATTTATCGGATTTTAACTTTATGCTCGAAAAGTGTTTAAGGGAACCTCCTGTATTTTTGACATTCTTTTTTAAATAGTATTCCCCCTCAATCTGATATTGAAATATACTGATAAGTGAAAAGAGTGTACAAAGAATCATAGTCTTATTTATAATAAAGCCTTGGAACGATACTCCCTTTCATACCTTCAGAGCGCAACATTCTGAATGAAGATCTTGAGTTTTGATGACTAAAGTAAATAGGAACTCCATAATTTAATCGTTGCTCCAGTCCCATTTCTCTTCTGAATTTATTCACAATACTAACCGTAGGCCCAGGTCTTAACTCGTTTAATCCATCCCCTTTTTTGTTAACAACATGGGGACTGAAACTCCATCAGCATTTTTTATTTCTTTTTTCTTTCTCTCCTCATAATTCCACCCACGTAGTCGAGCTCGTAGGTGTAATTTTTAGAATTACTAAGTGGTTCAAATGCCTTCTTATATTTTCCCTTACTCAAATCATAAACACGAATTATAATATAAGCACTCCTAATCCATTCTTTATAGAATGGAATCTCATAATTAACTAAAGATTGTTTATGCTTAGAATCGCTTTTATGGTTAAATGATATGAAAGCTGAATCGTTTTTTATAGAAAAAAGATTTTCGTAGTCGGTAGTGTTAAATGATAGGCTTCCTGGATAATAATTAGCGTCAATTTCAATTTCTTCTCCACCTTCGCGTTTGACTATTAGCCGAAGATTGCTGATCGACCCTACTTCCAGTTCATTATTAACAACAATAATAAGGTCAATTTTAAATTCATCTGATTGGCTTAGACATTCTTTATTGAAAAGAAAAAACATTGCAATGAAAATTAATAATCTATGTAGTTTCATTTTTTTATTATTTTTTGAATGACACTATTGCTGAGCGTTGCTTTGGGGACAAGGCTTGTACCAGTATAAATGGCTGCTCCTTGTGTAGCGTTTACAATTTTTGTTTGTCCACCTTCTTGACTAATCGGGGATGTTAAGTTCCCGACAATAATGTTGGTTCCAAAATTTCGGAATCCAAATTGTTGATCGTGCGTTGATGGTTTGGTCGCCATCTGCGGGAACAGTTGATTTCCATCTTGCTGCACCTGAATGGGATGTGAATGTATAAGGGTTGCTCTTGATTTATCAGTTCCATCAGGAAGTTTAGGGATATTTGAATCTGCAGTTTGGATGTTCATCCCATTAATATTTTCTATTTTAGGCTCAGGTCCAGTAGATCCCTTTACAACATTACCACCCTCAGTAACAACCGAAATTTCCTCACGAAGACCGCCATTTGAATTTGCCCTACCCAACACATTCAAAGCTTCAGTCAATGCATCCTTAGTTGTTTGAACTCCGCTCAATACATCCTTTTCGGTTGCTGTCTTACCATCTTTGGAATCCTCCCTAATTCGATTTGCTTCCTTATTGTCTGTTATTATCGAAACCCTTCCATCTTTACCATCGCTATCCTCTCCAATTTTCTTTCCATTTCCGTTGTAAAGTTCTGTGAACTTTCCAGTCGGATCAATAAACTTAATTGGGTTATTTAAGACATAGTGATAGGGTGTTAATCCATAATAGTTGGTTGATGCGGGATCTATCGTATGAAAACATGCGCAACTTGGATCATACATCCGTGCCCCATAGTCCATCCACCCTAAGTTGTGTTCGTCCTGTAACTCTTTTCCATTATAAAGATAATCATTATCCAGTGTGGTTTGCTTTTGATAACTGCCTGCGGCTATCTGTAAACCAAATGGGTAGTAGTCGGAAGTTTGGAGTACTTGCAGTGTTGGCGTGTTTCGAGTATGTACGATGGTAAAGTCATCGAAGTACACACTTGTACCAGCACTTACATTGCTTTCATTGGCAACATACGTGTATAAATAACCACCTGTAGGGATAGTAACATCAAGATATAATTGTTGATTACCCACTAAAGCAGCACTACTCACTTGCACGTAGCCAAATTGTTGATAGACGTAACTGCTATTTAGTAAAATGTAAAACAAATAGGCCTTTGGCACTCCGCTTGTCTGGCCAATAGTTGCTGCCTGAGTAGGTACACTATTAGTTAATACCGTGTGCGCGGCTTCACCCGCGTTGAGCAAAAATGATCCGGTTACTGCGCTTGCTAAATTCGAGATCAGGGTTGTATTACTTCCAGTACCAGTAGCATACCTTGCAAAAACTTCTAACTGTACTCTATCCCCTGCACTCACCTGCAACATTTTAGCAGGGCCTATTGCTTTGCTGGTATTGCCATTGGTTTCGGCACTTCTATCAGGTGCTGTAACATCAATGCTTGCTGCTGTATGGTTAAATAGCGTAGCCCGTCTGGTGGCAATGTTATAAAACTGGCTTTCCTCTTTAGTTGAGAACTGAGTTTCCATCGTGGCCTTATATTCGTCCACTTGTTTTTGGTAGCCATATACTACGCGCGTGTTGCCCAAATGGTCTTTGTGGTAGTATTCATAATTCCAGTTACTGCCTTCTTTTACAACGCGGCCTTCGCCTGTGCTCATAAATTTTAGGTCGGTAGCTAATGGCAGGCTGGCCAATGGCTGTAAACTTTCGTATTGAATTCCGCCAATGTATTCGGTGCGTGAAATTAATACCCCACTATTATCGTACGCAACCTTGCGCAGTTTGGTGCCCGCGGCATCGTAAGTGTTTGAAGTTTCTATTATGTAAGTCGTTTTGTTCATTAACTTTTTCTTGGTTCTCTCTCAGTTCAATAACACTACTTTTTTAACTCAAGTCGCGGGTCAGGCGACCCGCAACAACAAAGGGGTCTTAATTTCGATATAATTGTCCATGAAATACTTTTTGAATATTTCTATTCTTATCAAACAAAAAATAAAATGACAGTATTTTACCACTTGCGCGCTTTGAGCTACAGTGATATCCTAGCGTAACTAGCATACTGTTATTATAAATATCAGAAAATGATAATCCTAATTTGTTCAGGAGCGTGATGTCATTCGAAATAATTTTTTCTTGAACAAACTTATAGTTTTCATAAACGATGTTAATTGAATCACTGACCTTTACAGCGAGTTCCCTATCCAGTCCTATTTCTTCAGTACAACTACCATCAAATTTGTAGTTAACTTTCAATATATCGCATAAACAAGAATAAGGGGTATTAATTACTTTTTCTGTTAGGCGGACAATTTCAATATCGCTTTTCACAGGATATTTAATTGTGTCCGTTTCAATGACAGCAGTGCACGGTTTAGAGGAATATAGCTCTTGAATAAAAGCGTTAGTTACTTTACTATGTTTAATATAGTCGTAAGCTTTTCCCTCATAAACCTCTCGTTGAGCAGAGCAACTTTGAATCACAAGACCAACCAAGCTTGAAAATATCAATACATACTTTATCATTTTTTATTTTGATTAATTAGATGATTCACAAACTGTTTATTTGATTCGAATTGACGAGACGACCTCTCAAGCCGTGACATCTGAACTAAATGCACTGATACTATAGTGCCATTTTTATCCTTAAAGTCAAGAGTTCGTAATAAAAGCTTACCAGTCAAGCCATCATAGACCTTGCTCTCATTATATCTTTCTCTTGTTGCCCAACCATTTTCAGTTCTAAACTTATTAACTATGTCAACCAATTCTCCTCTTGGGTCTGTAGGAGTAACTATGTGATCAATATTTCCATTGTCAGGTTTTCCGTCTAGCTTCCTATATTCAAAAGTTCCTGTGCCCGTGTGGAGAGCTTCATGAAAGAAAACCATTCCATAACCAAATGTTTCTCTTCCCAAACCTGCTTTTTCTGTCGAAGAAATACCGTTGTCAATATCATTGCTGTTTAAATTAATTGTATTTCTTCCAGTTCCGCCATTTGCTTCTGAGTCTTGATTATTATTGCTTCCGACATGAATTGTACCTTCTGAACTTATTAAGGAGTTAAGATAATCAGACGCTGATTTGCTTCCGGTAGTGGATTTTGACTTTCCATTATTTACTAACATCCCGTCTTTATATCCAATATTATTTCCAGTTGATGAAGATAACCCTTGCAATAAATTAACTAATGTGTAAAATCCTTCTTTACTCTTTAATAGATCACTAACATCAACCTTTCTTCCATCAGGATCAATAAAAACTATTGGATTATTAACAACATAATTGTAATTCGACCAGCTAAAGTATTCCTCAGACATGGGATCAACAGCTCCCCACCTTCCAATCTCCGGCATATACATCCTAGCCCCATAATCCAGCCACCCAAGATTATGTTCATCTTGTAATTCTTTACCGTTGTAGAGGTAATCATTATCGAGTGCGGTTTGTTTTTGGTAACTACCTGCCGCTATCTGTAAACCAAATGGGTAGTAGTCGGAAGTTTGGAGTACTTGCAGTGTTGGCGTGTTTCGAGTATGTACGATGGTAAAGTCATCGAAGTACACACTTGTACCAGCACTTACATTGCTTTCATTGGCAACATACGTGTATAAATAACCACCTGTAGGGATAGTAACATCAA
>ENA-ORBV01010761-ORBV01010761.1-microbial-mat-metagenome-genome-assembly--contig:-NODE-10761-length-14553-cov-5.356659_pt1 | contig 14553 bp, 16 predicted proteins | sample MGYA00237777_ERZ505514 | MGnify/ENA primary metagenome ERZ505514 (study PRJEB26160, sample SAMN06269048) | microbial mat metagenome | isolation source: Oligotrophic lake microbial mat | place... | reverse complement strand
CCTGTGGCGGGAGCGCAACCGTGGCGTGTCGCGCGAGGCAATCGAACGGCAGCTGCTGATGCTACCGGGCATGCGCAAGGTCGTCTGGGTTCCTTACGGCCTGGCGCATGATCCGTTGCACCGGGCCACGATCACCGGTCCATACGTGGGCTGGGGCACTGGCGGTCATACCGACGAATTTGTGCGTTTCGCCGACGAGAACACGGTTCTGCTGGCCTGGGTCGACGAGACGGATGCCCGCCGCCACCCGGTGGCTCGATTGAACCAGCAACGCATGCAGGCCAATTTCGATGCCTTGTCGAACAGCACCGACCAGCGCGGCCAGCCGCTCAAGGTGATCAAGGTGCCATTGCCCGCCATGGTCGAGCGTGAGGTGGTTCTCAGCGCCGATGCCGATACCGCGTATTCGAACGAGTGGACGGCGGCGGCCTTTCCCGCGCGCGAACGCCGACGCGAAGGCGAGACCGTGTTGCAACTGGCCACCACCAGTTACCTGAACCATGTGCTGGCCAACGACCTGCTGCTGTTGCCCTCCTATGTCGCCTACGGCACGCCGCCCGAGCGGGAGGAGGAGGTGCGCAAGATCTACGCGTCGGTCTTTCCCGGGCGCAGCGTGAAGTTCATCGACGTGATGAACGCGAACTGGGTCGGTGGCGGGGCGCACTGCGCGACGTTGACGGAGCCGGCTGCGCGCGGGTGAGCGCCGGCAGGCGCAAAAAGCCAATCCCGCGGTGCTTCATCGCGCCGACTTGTGCAGCGTCGCCAGCACCCGGAGCATCGTCCGGTTGACCTCGCCCAGATCAAGTTCGTGCGCCGCGCACAGGCCCGGCACCTTGGTCATGTTCGGGTATTCGAGTGCGGTTGCCAGTTCCAGGAACGGCGCATAAGGCCCGCTGTTGCCCAGGATTGCGCCATTGATGCGCTCGGACAGCGGCAGTCGGTGCAACGCCTCTTTCAGCGACTCGCCCAGCAGGCCATCGACCTGCGACAACATGCCACACAGGAAGACCTCGCGCCGCAACGCGTCTTCGTCGCCGGCGTCAAGTTGGTTCTCCATCATGCGCGCGCGCATCACCATGCCCGTGCGTACCGGGTCCATGTCGGGTTCGTCGCCGGCCAACGGCAACATCTCCTGCAGCCAGGTCGTGAAACGCGACAGCCCCAACAGCATCAGTCCGTGACGCAGCGACTCGACGCTGCTGCGCAGGCCCAGGGCGGCGGAGTTGGTGTATCGCATGAAGCGGTAGGCCAGCACGGGCTCCTCGGCCAGCGTGTGCTCGATCAGTTCGAGCGCGGCGTCGGCGTCGGTCTGCTGGATCAGGCGCACGATGGTCTTGTGACTGGGCTGGATGGGCTGGCGCTGGTGTGACAGCAACACATCGTCGATCGGCCAGCCAGCGACGCCCCAGGCATTTTGCTGGTCCAGGCAGTGGCCGGCCATCCGCCGACTGGGCACGGCTTCGATGATCTGGTCCGGCGGCACCGGGCTGGGTGTGCGAGGCGGGGCCGCGGGCGCGCGTGCGTCCGGCTTGGCCTGCTGCCGCAACGAGGCCTGCGCACCGACGATGGTCTCGCCCGGCGTCAGCCCCAACATGCCGCGCACGAAGTAGCGCTCCTTGGTGGCGTCCGGGCGCTGGCCCGGTTTGCCGCGCCACACCAGCGGCACGCCGCGCTCGTACGCCCGCTGTACCGCCGCGGCGACCCCGTCGGAGCGCGCCAGATCGAGTTGCACGACGATCTGCGGCCCATCGCGCTCGCCGTGGTCCAACAGGTCGACCAGCAGCGGGGCAGATTGCGGCGTCAGCAGCAGGGTCGGGCACTGCTCGGACCAGGTCTGTTCCACCGTGCGCAGGAAATGCGCGCTTTCGACCGCCCCCTGGCCATGCGTAGCCAGGAACAACTGCACCGCTGCCGGCTCGCGCAGCCGGCTCCAGACCAGCTGGTACCCCAGGATCAGCTGCCCGAGCGTCGATGGAACCATGGTGGCGTTAGTTGATGAAATTGAACAGTGACAGGCGCTGGATTTGTGCGTAAGACTGTAACGCAGCCTGATAGCCAGTCTGCTTCTGGCTGAAATCGGAAATGGCTTTGACCATGTCGGCGTCGATCGCACGCGAACGGTCCGACTCCAGCGACAAGGATCGTGCCGACTGCTGGTTGGTGATGGTGTCGGCCCGGTTCAGCCAGTCGCCGGCCTGCCCACGTGCAGCCTGCATGCGTTCCATTGCGGTGTCGATCTGGGCCAGCGACAGGGCCAGGGCATGGGACAGCCGGTTGTCGCCGGGCGCGGCGTCGATGCTGCGCACGGCGTCGTCAAGCAGGTTGAACACGTTGCGCGGTACGCTTGGCGCAAGCTCCAGTGCATCGCCATCGGCCGGGGTGCCCTGGGCCAGTACCGCGATGCCGTCGAACCCGATCGGCGCGCCGTCGACATAGGGTTGTCCGCTGAGGAGCGTCGTCGATGTCGTCGTGTCGATGACGCCGTAGGTCGTCACGCCGGCGACGACGCTGAAGTCGATGCGGTAGGTGTTGCCGGTGACCAGTGCGGGCGAGATCACGGTGCCCGGATCGCTCCACAGGCCATTGGAGTTGCCGGCAGCCAGCGACACTTCGAAGGTCCGGTTGCCGCTGGGAACGTCCATCCAGATCGCCTGGCCATTCATGGCGCCAGGCAGGTTGGTCGTCGTGGCTGCGCGTTGTCCCGCCGCGCCTTGGAACTGCACACCGACCGGCAGGTCGGCAAACGGAGTTCCCGCGCTGCCCAGGCCGCCGAACAGCGGCAGACCGTTGTTGTCGGTGCGGTTGGCAATGGCGAAGATCTGGTCGCGCAGGCTGGACAATTGCTGCGCCAGCGTATCGCGGTTTGCCGGTGTATAGGCGGCATTGCCGGCAGCGAGCACGAATTCGCGTGCCGATTGCATCAGTCCGATCGCCTCGCCCAATCCGGCTTCGGCGCCAGATAACGCTGCACGCTGGGTTTCGAGCGCGCGCTGGTCGGTCTCGATGCGGTCCAGGCGCACCATGACACGTTCAGCCTGGGCCGCGGCCAGCGGGTCGTCGCTGACCCGGTTGACACGCAGGCCCGAACTCAGCTGTTCCTGCTGGCCTGCCAGTTCGCTCTGGCGCTTGTACAACAACTGCAGTGCGTTGTCGTAGGTGTTGGCGGTTCCTATACGCATGATGGAGGGGTTTCAGAAAAGCCGGGGGCAGGCCGGGCTTCAGCGGCCCAGACTCTGGATCAGGGTGTCGAACAGCGTTTGCGACACCTGCAGGATCTTGGCCGAGGCCTGATAGGCCTGCTGGAATTGCAGCATCTTGGCGGCCTCCTCGTCCAGGTTGACGCCGGACACGGCTGCCTGGTCCTTGGTCGCGGTGTCGGCGATCGACCGCGACACCGCGCTGGCGAATCCTGCGCTTTGCACCCGCACGCCGATGTCGGACAACAGCGCGGCATATCCGTCGGTCGTGTCCGCTCCGTCGAACAAGGCAAGGTCGCGAATCGCCAGCATCGCGTGCGCATTGCCGGCATCGATAGCCGGAAAGGCATTCGCCTGCACGGTATAGGTGTCGCCGGGCTGCGGCGAGCCCTTGAGCGTGAGCGACCAGCCGTTGAAGCTGATCGGCTGGCCCGGCGCATAGGCCACGCCGGTCGGATTGCCGGTGCCGGTGCCGGTCACGTTGAACGAGCCGGCTCCGGTGAAGGTCAGCGTCACGGTCTGCGCGAGGTTGGCGTCGGCTTGCCGGGGCAGCAGCGTCTGCAGCGTCAGGGAACCCAGGTTGGTCGTTCCAGCGGTGGCCACCACCGGGCTGGCCACCGCCAGCGAGCGCGGTGAGGCAAACGCCACATCCATGTTCTGTATCACCTGCCGGTAAGGCGTGATCAGGAAGCGGTCGCCGGCGTTGGCCGTGCCGGTGACTTGCAGGTCCAGGCCATCGATCTGGGCCGGTACCGTGCTGAAGGTCGTGACCTGTCCGTCGGTGGCCCGGCGGATCGATCCGGTGCTGGCGCCGGTGAAGATGATTTCATAGTCCGATGGCGCCAGCGCCGGCGCGCCGCTGGCTGGGCTGGCCTGCACCGCCACCTGGACGCTGGCGCCGCCGCTGTTGGCCAGTGCGGGCAAGGCATCGGGAATCGGACCCAGTGTGAACAGGTTTCCCACCGGGTTGCCGGACAGGTCCAGTCCAAGGCTGTGTTGCTGGTTCACCACCGTGCCCAGTGCCAGTGCCATGCGTCCGAGCAGGTTGCCGGCATCGGCCAGGTCGGTATTGCCGAAACGCAGCAGTCCGGCCAGGCTGCCGCCGCCGAGCATGGCTTCGTGCATCACGGCGGTCACGCCGTCGCGTTGCATCGTCAGCTTGGATCGGAGCGGGTCGCCAAAGTCGCCGGGTTGCAGCGCCACCGAGGATGCCCTGGTGCCCAGCACAAGTGGCTGGCTTGAGGCCACGAACACGCTCAGCGTGCCGTCGTTGGCTGCAATGGTCGTCGTCTGCACATGGGTGTTGAGTTCGCGCAGCAGTTCTTCGCGCTGGTCCAGCAGGTCGTTCGGCGTGTGGCCCGAGCCCAGCGCATTGGCGACCTCGCGGTTCACATTGGCGATGCGCGAGGCCAGGCTGTTGACCATGCGTACCTCCTCGGCCAGTTCGAGTCGCAGGCTGTCGCGCAAGTTGTGCATGTTGCCTGCGGCTGAGCGGAATCGGGCCGCCAGTTCGTCGGCCCGCGCCAGCACCACCGTGCGGGCGGTCAGGTCAGTCGGTGCGTTGGCGACGTCAGAGAACGCATTGAGCATGTCACCCATGGCGGCGCCCAGGCCGGTGGCTCCGCCGGGAAGCAGGTCTTCGAGTTTGCGCAGTTGCTCCAGGCGTTTTTCGTCGGCCGCGGCGATGGAGCCGGTCAGCGCCACCTGGCGCGTCAGCATGTCGCTGTGGTTGCGCAGCACGGTGACCGCATCGACGCCGCCCCCGTCATAACCCTTGCCCTGGTACTGGCCCTGGACAGCTTCGAGCTTGACGGTCTGGCGCGTGTATCCCTGCGTGTGGACGTTGGCGATGTTGTTGCCGGTCGTGCGCAACACCTGCTGGTTGGACAGCAGGGCACTGGTGCCGATGTTGAGCAGCGTGGGCATGGATCGTCAGGCGTTCTGCGCCCGTTGCAATCGCAAGGTCATGTTGATCGCCCGGCTGAGCTTGGACGCATAGTCCGGGTCGGTCGCGTAACCGGCGCGCTGCAGGCCGGTGGCCCAGGCCTGGACGGAATCGGTCTGCTGGCTGACCTGGGCGTAACGCGGGCTGCGGGTGATCAGGCGGGCATAGTCGCGCAGCGAATCCTCGTACGAGTCGTAGGCCCGGAACTTCGCGACCACCTTGCGGGCAGCGCCGTCGACGTATTCCGTGGTCGTGACTTCGGCCACCTTGCCACTCCAGCCGCCAGTGGCCTTGATGCCGAACAGGTTGAACGACGGCGAGCCGTTCGCCATCGTGATCTCGCTGCGGCCCCAGCCGGTCTCATGGCCGGCCTGGCCGAGCATGAAGGCGGCAGGAATGCCACTGGCCTGTTCGACCCGCGCGGCTGCGGCGGCATGACGCTCCACAAATGCACTCTGGCTGCCGGTCGGACGCCCGGCGCCGGGTGCTTCCGCGGGTGCCGGTGCAGGCGCCACCGCGGGCACGGGGATCGATTCCCCGGAGATGCGTTGCGACAACTGGCGCGCAATCATGTCCGACAGGCCGCCGGGCAGGCCGGACATGTGCACCGCGAGCTGTTGGTCCAGCAGGTCCTCGCTCAGGTCGCCGCCAGGGCTGTCGAGCAGCCCCGACTTCATGGTGGCCTCGCGCATGCTCTTGATCAGTTCACGCATGAACAAGGACTCGAATTGCCTGGCCGCCTCCTTGACCGCGCTGGCACTGTTCTGCCCGGCCTTGAGCTTGAGCGCGTCCAGCGAGCGTGCGTCGGCCGCGAGCGCGTTCGATGCGTTGGGGATGGTGCTGAAAGTCATGTCAATGCCGCACGGCCGCACCGAGGCACGACCAGCGAACGCAGTGAGCGTGGGAGCCGTTTCATCCTAGATCACCTCCAGCTCGGCGTTCAGGGCACCCGCGGCCTTGATCGCCTGCAGGATGGCGAGCAGGTCCTGCGGCGTGGCGCCCAATGCATTGAGTGCCCGCACCACGTCGGCCAGTTGCGGCGAGGGCGGGATCTGCATCAGGATGCCGGGTTCCTGCGTGATCTTGATGTTCGACTGCTGTGCCACCACGGTCTGGCCCTGCGACAGCGGATTGGGCTGGCTGACCACCGGCGTGCTGCTGATGGTGATCGACAGGTTGCCATGGGCGATCGCGCATGCGCCCAGCGTGACCGCCTGGTTCAGCACGATGGAGCCGGTGCGCGCGTTGATCACCACCTTGGCCGCCGGCACCGAGGACTCCAGCGTCAGTTCCTCCATCTCGGCGATGAAGCTGACGCGTGCGTTCGGATCGACCGGCGCCCGGACCTCGACCGTGCGCCCGTCGAGCGCGCGCGCATAACCTTGCCCGAAGCGGCGGTTGATCGCCTGGGCCACGCGTTGAGCGGTCTGGAAGTCGGACGCGGACAGGCCCAGCGAGATGGTGTCGCCGGCGAGCAGCGGCGTGGGCACGGAGCGCTCGACCTGGCCACCACCGGGTATGCGGCCCGCGCTCAGGTGGTTGATCTGCACCTTGCTGCCACCGGCCGACGCACCCGCGCCGCCGACGATCAGGTTGCCCTGCGCCAGCGCATAGACCTCGCCATCGACGCCGCGCAGCGGCGTGGTGATCAGCATGCCGCCCTTGAGCGACTTGGCGTTGCCCATCGACGATACGTTGACGTCCATCGCCTGCCCTGGCCGCGCGAACGCCGGCAGCTGCGCGGTGACCAGCACCGCCGCCACATTCTTGAGCTGCAACTGCGACAGGCCGGCGGCCGGCAGCGTGATGCCCATCTGTTGCAGGTAGTTGTTCATACCCTGCGAGGTGTAGGGCATCTGCGTCGTCTGGTCGCCGGTGCCGTCCAGACCCACGACCAGCCCGAATCCGGTCAGCTGGTTGGTGCGCACGCCTTCGACCGCAGCCACTTCCTTGATCCGGGCCGCCGAGGCTGGCAAGCCGAACACCATGGCCAGGCCGGCGCACCAGGCGATCGCCAGTTGGCGCCAGCGGCGGCGCAGGGAACGGGCGGTGTTGTGCATGCTTGTCATGTCGTCAGAATGGCAGTAACGCCATGAAGAAACGCGCGATCCAGCCCACGGTCTGGGCTTCGTTCTGCGCGCCGCGGCCACGCGATTCGATGCGTGCGTTGGCGACCTGGGTCGAGCTGACCAGGCCACCGGCCTGGACGGCACGCGGATCCACGGTGCCCGAGAAGCGCAGCACGTCGACGTTCTGGTTCACGCCGATCTGCTTGTCACCGGTCACGACCAGGTGGCCGTTGGGCAACACGTCAACCACGGTGGTCGTGATCGAGCCCGAGAAGCGGTTCGCGCTTTCGGTCGCACCGGCGCCAGCGAAGTCGTTGTTGGTGGAGGCGTTGAGCGACAGCTTGCCCAGCGTCGATGCCTTGGCGAACGGAAAGGCCGCCACGCCGGCGTCCATTGACGAAGATCGGTTGGCGGTGGAAGACGATTTCTGGCTGGCGGTGACGTTTTCGGTGATCAGGATCGTCACCACGTCGCCGATCATGCGTGCCCGATAGTCTTCGAACGGCGGGCGGTAACTGGCGGTGTGGTACAGGCTGCCGGTGACCGGGCGTGGTTCGGCGGCCCGGGCGACGATCGGCGAGGGTGGCGGTGTGAAGTCGACGCGTTCGGTCTTGGGCAGGGTGTCGCAGCCGCTGGCCAGCACGGCGAGCAGCGCGGCGCCGATGATGGCGCGAAGGAGCGAGCAAGAGAACATCACAGTTGACCGAGTTTTTGCAGCATCTGGTCCGAGGTCTGGATCGCCTTGGAATTCATCTCGTAGGCGCGCTGGGTCTGGATCATCGTGATCAGCTCCTGCACCACGTTGACGTTGGAGGTTTCCAGAAAACCCTGGGTGACGGTGCCGATGCCATTGGCGCCGGGTGTGCCGGTATTGGGTTGTCCCGACGCAGGGCTCTCGGCGAACAGGTTCTGGCCCAGCGGCTCCAGACCTGCCGGATTGATAAAGCTGGCCAGGATGATGTTGCCGATCTGCTGCGGCGCCGGCGTGCCGGGAATGGTCGCGGTGACGGTGCCGTCGGTGGCGATCGAGATGTTCTTGGCGTTGGCCGGCACGGTCACGCCGTTGGCCACCGCCAGACCACCGGCGGTCACCAGCCGGCCCTGGTTATCGAGCTGGAACGAGCCGTTGCGGGTGTAGGTGTTGGAGCCGTCGGGCATCGTGATCTGGAAGAAGCCGTTGCCCTGGATCGCGACATCCAGGTTGTTCGATGTCTGCTGGATCGTGCCCTGGGCGAATGAGCGGCTGGTGGCGACGGTGCGCACGCCCAGGCCCAGGTGCAAGCCGGTGGGCAACTGCGACTGGTCCGACGTGTTCGATCCGACCTGGCGCAGGTTCTGGTACATCAGGTCCTCGAACACCGCCTGCGCGCGTTTGTAGCCGGTGGTGGAGACGTTGGCCAGGTTGTGCGAGATCACGTCCAGCTGGGTCTGCTGGGCCTCCATGCCGGTTTTCGAGATCCAGAGCGAGTTGATCATGGTGTGTTTGTCCTCGGGGTTTGGTGGTGCGCCGGGTGGTGTCGCGCTCTCAGCCTTGCAGGCTCAGCAACTGGCCGGCCGAGCGGTCGTTCGACTCCGCGCTCTGGATCAGGCGCATCTGCATCTCGAACTGGCGCGCGGTCTGGATCATGCCGACCATGGTTTCGATCGGGCTCACATTGGAGCCTTCCAATGCACCGCTTTGCAGGCGTGCCAGCGGGTTGGTGGGCAGCGGCGCTGCGTCGGCGGTGCGGAACAGGCCGTCGTCGCTGCGCCTGAGTGGATCGTCCGCCGTGGGAGTTGCCATCTTGAGGCGGCCGACGACCGCCGTGGGCTGGCCGGCCACCTTGGCGCTGATGTCGCCATTGGGCGCGATCGAGATCTCGCCGCCAGCCGGTACCACGAGTGGCGCACTGCCATCGGAGAACACGGTCAAGCCGGTGACGGTCTGCAAGGTACCGTCCGGGCCGATCTGCAGCGAGCCGGCGCGGGTGTAACCTTCGGTGCCGTCCAGGCCCTGCACCGCGAACCATTCGTTGCCGGAGGCCCGCACGTCCAATGCGCGGCCGGTGGTCTGCGACGGGCCGGGTGCATCCAGGTGGCCCGACGTGGCCTCGAGCGCAAACACCCGGGTTGTTGCGCCGTCGCCGCGCAGCGGCACCGCGCGGTAGGTCGACAACTCGGCTCGAAAGCCGTTGGTCGATACATTGGCCAGGTTGTTGGACAACACGGACTGCCGGTGCGCGGCTGCCGTGGCCCCGGTCATCGCGGTGTAGACGAGTCGATCCATGGCGTGGCCTTGTCAGGGTTTCAGTGCGTGAACGCTCAGCGCAGCTGGGTCAGCGTGGACAGGACCTGGTCCTGTGTCTTGATGGTCTGTGCGTTGGCCTGGTAGGTCCGCTGCGCGGTCATCATGTTGACCAGCTCGGCGGTCAGGTCGATGTTCGACTCCTCCAGCGCGCCGGCGCGCAACGCGCCGAACTTGCCCACGCCAGGCGCGCCGACGGTGGGCTGGCCCGATTCGACCGTCTCGACCCAGTTGCCGTTGGCGGTCGGGCGCAGCCCTTGCACATTGCGGAAGTCCGCCAGCCCAATCTGGCCGGCTGCCTGCGTCTGGCCGTTGGAGTAACGGGCCTTGATAACGCCGTCGTCGCCAATGGACAGTGCCACGAAATCGCCCGGTGCGTAGCCGTCCTGTACCAGGTCGGTAACGGCAAAGGCTGTCGCATATTGCGTGGCCTTGCTGATGTCCAGCGTGGCGTTGAAGGTGCCGATGGTCGGGTTGGGCGATACCAACCCGATCGTTGGCAAGGCGGGCGCGCTGCTGGTCAGCTGGCCGTTGGCATCGAAGTTCAGTGTCGCCACGGCGGACGCGGTGGCGGCGGCATCCGAGGCCGGATCGGTGTAGACCTGCCACGTGTCGTTGGCGGTCTTGCGGATGTAGATCGAGGTGGCGATGGCCGAGCCCTGCGAGTCGTACACATTCAGCGACGTGCCGTAGGTGGTCAGCGGGGTCGGCGGAACCGGCGTGTTCCAAACTGGTGCGGCAGCGTCCAGGTTGAACTCGGCCATGATGGAGGAGGTTGCGCTCGCAGGAATCGGACCTCCGGTGGGCAAGGTCATCGGTTGCAAGGTGCTGCTGGTGGCCACGCCGTCGATCGAGGTTGGATAACCCATCAACTTGGCCTTCGCGTTGGTCACGATGTTGCCTTGGGTGTCGAGCTTGAATTCGCCGGCACGGGAGTAAGCCGCGGAACCGTCGGGCAAGGTCAGCCGGAAGAAGCCGGCGCCGTTGATGGCGATATCCAATGGGTTTCCGGTGACGTTCACCGTGCCCTGGGTGAACTGCTGCGATACGGCCGCGACCTCGACGCCGATCCCTTCGGTGCGACCGGCAGAGGCGATCGTCGATGCGGCGACGATCTCGGAGAATTCGGCTCGCGCCACCTTGGCCCCGATGGTGTTGGCATTGGCGATGTTGTTGCCGATCACGTCGAGGTTGCGGCTGGCGGCATGGAGGCCGGAGAGTCCAGTTTGGAATGACATGGTGTGGTTCCTGGGGATGAGGCGAGTGCGGAATGCGGGAAAAACCGGTGTGCGGGATGCGGCTAGAAAATCGTCTTGACCGCGTCGTAACCGACGTTGCCCAGGCCACGCAATTGCACCAGCATGGCGCCGTTGTCCGAACCCACCGAGGCCACCTGGTCCTGCACCAGGGTTCGGTGGGTGACGATGGCACTGCCCTTGCTGGCAGTGACGCGATAGGTCAGCCCTTCGGCATGGGTATGCGACTTGGCGTCCCATTCGAACGGTTGGCGCCCGGCACCCAGCGCGCCGAGGTTGAAACTCTCGATGACCTGGCCGCCGGAGGACAGGATGTCGACCACGACCTTGTCGGCGGGCAGGTCCAGGTCCACCGCGCCAGCGGCCTTGCCGTCGTGGATGGCGAGGCGATTGCCCTCGATCATCACGTCGCGCCCGACCAGCGAGCTGGCCTGCAGCGCCTGCATCGAAGCGAGTTGGTTCGCCAACCCCTGCAACGACTTGTTCACCTGCTCGACACTCGAGACCGTGGAGATCTGCGCCATCTGCGACGTCATCTGGGCGTTGTCGAGCGGATTCATCGGATCCTGGTTGGCCAACTGCGCCACCAGCAGCTTGAGGAAACGGTCTTCCGAGACGTCCGGATTCGTCTTGCTGGGCGGGCTGCTCACGCTTGCGGCGGTGCCAATGCTGTTGACGGCGGTGGTGCTGGTCATGTCTTTTTGCCTGGAAAGGGATGCGTTTACTGGCCCATCTGCAGCGTCTTGAGCAGCAGCGACTTCGCGGTATTCATGACTTCGATGTTGTTCTGGTAGGAACGCGAGGCCGAGATCATGTTGACCATCTCCTCGACCGTGTTGACGTTGGACTGGTTCACGTAACCCTGGGCATCGGCCATCGGATGGGTCGGGTTGTGCACCTTGCGCATCGGCTCGTTGCTTTCGATCACCTGGCGGACCTTGACGCCGGCAGACGCGTCGGACCCCATCGGCACCGTCTCGAACACGACCTGGCGCGCCTTGTAGGCCTGGCCATCCGGGCCGGCCACCGCATCGGCGTTGGCCATGTTGCTGGCGACCACGTTGAGCCGCTGCGACTGCGCGCTGACCGCGCTGCCACTGACACCGAAGATGGAAAACATGGACATGGGGGGCCTCCTGGGAACGTTGGATCGGTCTGGCGGGGCTCTACTGGCCCTGGATGGCGCTCAAGATCGTCCTGGAATAGCCGTTGATGAACCGCAGCGTGGTCTCGTAGCGCACCGCGTTGTCAACGAAATTGGCCCGCTCGCGGTCCATGTCGACCGAGTTGTTGTCCATCGCCGGCTGGGTCTGCGCGGTGTAGCCCGCTTGTGCCGGTGTGCCGCGGATGGCGCCATCGGCCCCAGGCAGCGCGAAGTGGGTCGGATGCGGGCGCGTGGGGCCGGCCGTGCTGGCGGCCAGCCGGGGTTGTCGGCCGCCGATGGCCTCGGCCATGGCCTGCTTGAAGTCGATGTCGCGTGCCACATACCCGGGCGTGTCCGCGTTGGCAATGTTGCTGGCGATCAGGCGCTGGCGCTCCGAGCGCAGCCCCAGCGCAGTGGCATTGAAATCCAGTCCGGCGGTCAACTGGGCAAACATGGAACGGCTCCTCCTGGGACTTTCGGAATACGCGAACCACCAGGGCGAAACCGTGGCGTGGAATGATTATGAAAAAGCTTGCGGGTGGCGATGGCCGGAATAACGGCGGATTCCGCCATCACTTGGTGGCTTTGCCCGCCGCACAAGCGCCTAGAGTTGCCGCATGTCGTGGAGTCTGTCGTGATGCATTCGTTGCCCTGTTCCCGGTTTTTACTGCTTGTGCTGCGCACATTGGGTGGATGGCTGCTTGCAGGGTCCGCTTCGATCGTCGCAGCGCAGACGGCTGGCGCCGTGGCCGGACAGGACCAGGCGGCGCTGATCGCGCAACAAAGCCAGATCTGGCTGGACCAGACGGTGGCTGCGGCGCGGCCGACCGGTTCAGCGCCGCTGCGCATGGTCGTGCAGGTCGGTGCGCTGGACAGCCGCCTGAATCTGGCGCCGTGTGGCCAGGTGGAGCCCTACCTGCCTGCGGGCGTGCGCCTGTGGGGCAAGACCCGAATCGGCTTGCGCTGTGTCGATGGAGTTGCACGCTGGAACGTTTTCCTGCCGGTGCATGTGCAGGCGTTCGGACAGACCTGGGTCATGCGCTCGGACGTCGCCTCCGGCAGCCAGTTGTCGCTGGACAACGCCGAGTTGGTCGAGGTGGACTGGGCGCAGGAAAATGCGTCCGTGCTGGCCGACGCGGCGAGGTGGGTCGGACAAACCGCGACCCGCACCTTGCGCACCGGACAGGCCCTGCGCCATGGCATGGTCAAACCCTCCCAGGTGTTCCAGGCCGGATCCATGGTGCGTATCGTCGCCCAGGGCCCCGGATTCACCGTCACGTCCGACGGCCAGGCGCTCTCGGCCGGCGTCGTCGGCGAGATGGCCCGGGTGCGAATCGACAATGGCCGCATACTGTCCGGTGTGGTACTGGACATGCGTACAGTCAGGGTCAATCTGTGATTCACCGGGTCGTCCCAGGGCGAAACCCGCCGTGCGCCGCATGGAGGGAATCTTTGTGCCCCAACACGGCCTGTGCAGGTATGTCTCAAGTTTCGCAGTCCCCGGCCGATAGGTATCGTAGGATGCTGTGTCTGTCACAGCCGTGGGGATCATCATGAAAATAGGCCAGCCGAACGATATTTCTGTCGCCATCAACCACAACAGCCAGGCGGCTGCGGTCAAGGCGAGCCCGGAGGCGGCCAACGCGGTGCGCAACGAGCGCAAGACGCCCGGCGTCGATCTGAAGGTCTCCACGCTGGCGCGCGACCTGGACAAGGCCGGTGCGGCCGGGCCCGAGGTCGATGTCGAGAAGGTCCATGCGATGCGCCAGGCGATCGCCGACAAGACCTACACCGTCAATCCCGAGGCCATTGCCGACAAGATGTTGGCCAACGCGCGGGAGATGTTGTCGCGCTCGTCGCGCTGATGTCGTCCACCGCCGCAGCCGACGTCTATCCCTCCCACTGACCCCATCCATGGCATTCACCGCGGCACATTTGGAAGTCGACGCTGCGCTGGGCCAGGCAGAGCGCTGCGTCGCGGCCGCCGGCCAGGCCTTGCTGCAAGGTATCCCGGAACAGGTCCAGGTCACCACCCAGGAACTGCATGACAGCGCCCACGCGCTGGCCCTGGTGCTCAGGGGTGTCGATGGCGGCGCGGCTCTGGCTGCGTCCGCGCGCGAGCGGCTGGTGCGCGTGGCGCGCCAGATTGCCATGCAACGCGAGGCGCTACTGCGCCGCTCGGCTGCGGTCGGGCGTTCGCTGCAGACCCTGGTGCCACGACAAAACCGGGGCAACACCTATTCCGATGCGTTGGGCCGGTATGCTGGCCGCGGCGTGTCGGGCACGGTCTTTCGCACCGTCTGATTTCTTTTGCACCGGTGGCCCGCCGTTGGCAGGCGGGCCCTCCTGCCGACCGGCGTCGCGAATGCTTGGCCATGCGGGCCTGAACGAAGCTGTTCAGTGCCCCCGCATCTTGGCCCGCAGCCTCGCAATGGACTGGCTGTGCAACTGGCAGACGCGCGACTCGGTCACGCCCAGCACGGCGGCGATTTCCTTCAGGTTCATGTCCTGCTCGTAATACATGCTCATCACGTATTGCTCGCGTTCGGGCAGATTCTTGATGGCCGCCACCAGCGCAATGCGCAGCCGCTGGTCGCCCAGAGCGGCCATCAAGAATCTGCCCGAACGCGAGCAATACGTGATGAGCATGTATTACGA
>ENA-ORBV01010760-ORBV01010760.1-microbial-mat-metagenome-genome-assembly--contig:-NODE-10760-length-14554-cov-4.250052_pt1 | contig 14554 bp, 10 predicted proteins | sample MGYA00237777_ERZ505514 | MGnify/ENA primary metagenome ERZ505514 (study PRJEB26160, sample SAMN06269048) | microbial mat metagenome | isolation source: Oligotrophic lake microbial mat | place... | reverse complement strand
TCATACCGCTCTGAGCTCGTATGGCAGGAGGCACCCAACCCGCCGGCAGCGCAGGTGGAGCCCTAGCTTTGTTGCGCCGCTGGGAGCCTGCTTGTGATACTTGATCACCGGAGGACGAAGTGTGAGTGGGATCACTGCCCAATCGGTTGAACGGCGCAGGTCCTGGTGATGAAGAGGGAAACGGCAGTGTAGCCGTGTTCGGCTGTTGCGTTGAGGCGTCGATGGTGCCAGTGCGTGTGTGACGCGTTTCATGGGCTCCACTACCGCTACCGGAAACGGGCTGCAGCGAGGCAAAGCCCATGCTGGTTTGACGAGAGCGTGACTCCTTCGCCTCTCGCACTCTAGCAACGTGCTCGGCAATCTGAGCTGGAATGGTAGCTCCAGGTGGAGGTGAAGCCGCTCCCCCACCGCGTTGAGCAGCGGGCGCCGCGCCATCAGTGGAGGCGCGCATGGCAGGGTGTACACCGGTCAGATCGAGACCACTCACGTTGGAGATGGTATGTCTGTCGTAGCGCGTGCGCTGTTGATTGCTGTTGGATCCAGCACTGGATGTAGAGGATAATCTAGCCCGCAGCTCTGCCTCAAAGGACGCCTGGGACACATTCTCTACCACAGGAGTGCCAGCATTCGGGCTTTGCACTAAACAAAAGATATCAGAAAAATACAAACCGTCAGATCGGAGAAATCGGAGCTTGTAAACACAACATCAAACGGAGCCAAGCAATGCGGCGAACAGTCGTACCCGTCTTCGCCTTGTGGAAGCCAGGGGATGACGCTCCAGCGTTCGAATTCGGAGTTCCTGGCTTGGGTCGATTCGCACGCAAAGTACCAGATCCACTGGATGCGCTGGCTGCAAGAGCTGCTAAAGCGGCGAGCGGGTTCGATGCTGTGGATGACGCGGTACCATCGCCTCCCTGTTGCTGTTGCTGCTGATGCTGCATCATCGCGGTGATCTCTGCAGAGCTCTGTCGGGTCATGGTCTTCACTTGACGCGATAACATCGCCTTCTTGAGCTCTTTGTTCAAGCCGGCAGGGCCCGCACCAGGTCCTACCGGCAATAGCGCCACGGCGCCCTGCGGCAGATGGTGCCCGGAGGCTGTGATCACACTGTGACCGTCTGGAGCCACTGCGCCACCCGGACCCGTCGTGCTATCCGGTTGCAAGACCTCTAACGAAGCCACGGGCACGTGATACTTGTGCGAGTCCATAGCTTTCTGAGCCAATCGTGAATTGCGGGTCACGATAGACACTTGTCGCGCGCGGACTTTATGCTCCGGCGGCTTGATCACCATCACATTCACCGCCGGATCACTGGCGCTGATGCGCCCTTGAATCTCTTTGGCGCACGTGTCACACACCTTGTGCGCAAACTTCTCTGCTTGCGGTGTGAGAGCGTTCGCGTCACGCTCTTCGTCGCCATTCTCACTCTGATCATCTTCGCGTTTCTGCTCGCGTGCATAGTCCGAGTTGCGAATCACGCGCACGCGAGAGCACACGGAACAGATGATCTTCTCACACGTCCAGCATCGCACCGCACTGCTGATATCCACGTTGTCAAACACTCGATCACACACGGGACACGACAGCACTCCAATGGCATCTGCCGGCAGCACCACGGACTCCTGCACGTGACTGGACGCCGCCGAGTCATCCGCGTTGACCGCTGAGCTTGTATCGCGCAGTTTGGTCCAGAGCACTCGTGACACTACGGCTCCATTGGGAGCTGCAGCCTTCTGCCGCACTTCCTGTGTCTGCTTGCGCTCGTCGATACAGGCTTGCATGTCCTTGAGCCAGTCATCGCGATCCTCTGCCGTGGGTGCGTTCACCACAATATTCTTGGCGGAGTTCACAATCTAAAGCAAACACGAGCCAGTAAATATGCAGGAAATGATCACTATGATGTCAGAAGCAATGAAATAACGGCTGGGAGCGATCACACGACTCGATAGTGTACCATAAAGCGATTCTTCTTGTCGTTCTTATCTGGAAGCACGTGCACTGCGAACGTGTTATCGATGGGGATCTCTCTACACAGACATCACCCAGTTGCGAGCACAGTTAGTCAGGATCAATCAGTCAACCGGCGCAATTCAAAAACACACTGCACTCCATCAAACCAAGGGAACGTGATAATGAAATCGCAATACACGCAACGTGCACACATCTGGGCAGGTACCTGCGTAGTTTATACGCGCCAGCGGTGACGGTTCGGTCAATCTGGTTGGAGCTGGAGGAGTTTGACAGCTTATCGCCCATTTTCTTGCCCAACCTCGACAGCGACAGCATGGTGTTGGATGTACTAAACAGCGTTCAGATACAAAAATAAACCCACAATAGATCAGCCAGCCTATCGGTAATGTGGAAGAATGTCATCATCTGTATGTATGATGTGACTAGCTCCCAGCTCAAGCTACAGCATCATCACCAATACTTACGCGCTCGCGTACACCAGCAGGTCGTTGAACAGGAAGAACTGCATCAAGCAGTAGCGCCTCCAAAGTGAGCATCCTTCCCAAAGCCCAACACGCATCATTGAGCTGCAGCAACTAGCCCCTACCTCATAGCGCTGATCCTTGCCGGTACCCGAACTACCCTCCTTGTGCAGGCTGCTCTGACGGATGAACCGGCGGCCGGCAGCGATGAAATTCTGCTTGCCGGTGAACTGATCTTGGATGCGGATGATCTTGGCTCGATTCTCAGCCTGTGATCAAGGAACGTCGTTCAGAGACGCAGGTCGTATCTCGGTGAGCGTGAATTCACGCTCGTTAAGGCGTAGTCACATCTATTTGAGAACTTCAGTAGAAGCGCATGAAGTTACCTGCAGCACGGCCGTGTCGATATGCGAGGCCACTAACGAGACCTGATCCAATGCTTTCTGAATGTCTCCAAAATCAGGGTGCCTACACACATGGAAGCAAGAGCGATGTGCATACATAAAGCAGGCGCAGCCTGTGCGAGGAATCGGTCACGATAATCTTACGTGGGCGCCGTGTTTTTCAACAGCTCGTGCAGTAATAACTTATCTGTATGCGACACCATCAGGGTCAGCAGAAAGGTGAACTCAATCGATACATAGCATCATGGACCGCTGTATCAATCAAAATACCAACGTACATCTGGGGATACGCTGAATAGGCATGATGAAATAGCTGGACAGATCCAGCCGCACCGTCTCAGAGGCTGACACGACTGGGATGGGGCCTGTGCGAGCCAGGACAATCATAGCGCAGATATGAAAGTGTCATCAGCCGCAGGCAAGCGCAATGCGATCACTCTAACCGGCATGCGGATGTCTGGATCGATATACAAGCACGAGACCAGACATTGTCGGGAATAAGGACGTACCACGCTCCGCCATCCACTTCTCAAACAGCTGTGTGGTGACCATGGTAGCACCCGCCGCCGGAGGCTTTTGAGACACAGCGGCTTCAAACTGAGCGAAGCGAGAGTACTTCTTCGGGTCGTCTCTCAGCCTGTTATGCGACACAGACCAGCATGCACGATAACGAAAGTGTCAATAAAATGAGTGAAAAGCATACTGCGCGAGCAGTTACCGTCTTAACAAGTTAGTGGCCTTGTTGTGATTGTTGACGTCTGAGAACATATCAGGCAACACGTGTGGTAAGCGCAGGGAGACGCAAAGACAACAAACCAACTACCTACATTCACTGTACAACTTGAAGAACGGGGCGAACTGAACGAATCTGTAACATCCATGCAATCGAGCCCAATTTCAGCACTAAGCATGCAAAACGAGAGCACATGTGAGCCGTGTCGAACAGCAGCCATATGCGTACAGATCTCCAATACACGTGGTGTTTTCGTTCCAGTCCAAGACGCGCGACCTCAGCTCTCTGAGTACGGGCATTATAGCGATAGCACACTATGAGCCCATTGATTCAGATGACGTGCAGTTGTGCCCAATACCATACCCCAGGAACTTCTTGTTGAAGCTCTGGATGGTCTGCATATTGCTAAACAGCGTCTCCTGTTTCTGAACGTTCAGGATTTCTGAAGAATTGAACGACACTGACCATCAGACATGAAATATTTCGAAAAAAGAGCACTCAACAGTCGCAAAGCAGAATTAACCTTCCCAAAGGCAGAGAGTACAGACAACAAGGCAACTCAGCCGCACTGACCTGGATTGTCATCCGAAGCCTCTCGCGAATTCTTTGCTAGCGGCTCAATGTAATCAGTCACCTGTCATTCCCATTCAAGCATAACAAGGCTGAGAACAGTGTAGGGAGGCAGGAAACAAAAGGTCTGCACAAATGATCCTAACGCGGAAAGATTCAAACTCAAAACGTGAACATCAAGTGAGATCCTAGGGTGAATTATTACCAGCAATGTCAAACTGTGCACATAAGACTCTTCAGATTCAACAATTTCCAAAGCGACGCGGGTGCGCTTGGGTAATGTGTCCAGATATTCACGCTTGCGACGGTTGTACTCTAGAGTTTGGTCGGACGACGGCTGGAACAACGTACAGTCAGGACATATGATCAGTGCATTCCGTGATGACGGAACCAAACAGCTCTGCATCAGTACTATAAACGCGACTGTCAATCCATTCGTACACCACAGCAGTTGACAAACACTGCACACGCCTAACGGCACAAGAACGCTACCTGAGCCGCCTCGTCCTGCAGCTTGCGAATGCGTTGCACTGTAGCCTCATCCAAACTGTCATCTTCGACATCGGTTCCCGCGTCATCAGTCTCATTGGGCGCGCCTGTGGCGGAAAGACTGCTCGGCATCTCATCGGTGGCTAGATAGCGACACCAGCGAGCATGAACAGATCAGTGAACACAGCTCGGGGGTGTACGAGAGGCATGCATGCAACGATGCAAACACCTACTGCGCGTCATCGAAGCACCAGATCCTGAACGCGAGTATGAAGGAGACCTTGGAGAGTGACTGCCGTTCTTCAACACAGCGGACCCTGAGCTAGAATCCGTAGATTCCTTCACTTCAGCAAGAAAGCCGGGCGTCAATCGAATAGGCCGCTCGAGCGTTTTCTTATACGCTGGCAACGGAGGGGCATCAAACGACGCGCCACTGTGCGGATCCGCTGCTGAGGCTGCTGACGCGGGTGCCACTGGAGGTTGAGGCAGAGGGGCAAGCACAGCAGATTTAATGTCGTTGGGGCCGATCTGATCAATCCAGTATCACACAACAAATGAGACAAACAAAACCACAATGACGCAGTTGAACAGTATGCAGAGGGCCAAAAGACCAAAGTACCTGATATTGATCTGCTCCATACTCAGGGAACACCACAGAATACCGTGGGCCCGGTGCAGCGGGATCCGATGGCAAGACAGCCTGTACGACCGCCTTGTACCAATGACCGTCCGTCCATTTGGCCAAGCACGGCGACCCAAGACCAAACGATACGCCGGCCGCGCTCATTCAGGTCAAGCAAACCTGCAATCAGCGAAAGGGACATGCACGGCAAGTCAGGTGGTGACGATTCATTACGGAGTGCGGTTTCAAATTCTGATGGGGTAACGCAAAAAACTTGTGTCGACCCACACGAGGAAGCTATTAGCAGTTCCACATGCTTGCCAGCAGCGTGGCAATGCACACCGATATACGAACTTTGAATCTTATGACACTTGTTGGCACACAAGAATAGGTCAATGAATGCACTCACCGAACAGCGTGAGATCTCAGCTGGGTTGAACGCCGACACTTCGATGGCAACAACGCGTCGGAGCACCTCTATGAACCGCTCCGACTATGGTCGATCTAACAATGATCTTCGACATCTTCGATGACTTGATTTCCAGAGAGGTCCATTCGTAACTGAGAATCAGACTCGGATTCTGACTGTATTCATGGCCATGGCTTTCATGCAGCGGTAGCTGATGAGAGCACAGCTACATGCATAGATTACGGTGTGCCAGTGCCAACGGGGACAAGCAGAGCCGTCGCATTGCTTCCAGCGGTCGGGAACTCAGGTACAGCGGCTCCTGCTGAGGAGCGCAAGGCCCAGTTGACCGGAGCTGCCTGATATGGCATCAGCAGTTGCACAGCGTCGTTCAACGCCTGGTTGTTCTCAGCTTGAAGCAGGATTCTGCGAGCAGATTGGAGAGCGTCGTGTACGCCAGGCACCATGGACGACAGATTTGCAACTAATCCGCCGCAAGCGTAAACATCATGGATGAGTTTAACGGGGCTGCGACCGGTTGCCTCGGGATGGCGCTCGCCATCGGGCAGTTCAGCAGCGTAATAGGGCGGGTAGAGTCGCTGGGATTCGACTAACATATCATACGCGAAGTCAAAATCGATGAGAGCCACGCTTTCCATGGCCGAGAAATCCGTTGCTGAAAGACAAATCGAGCTAGATTACCATGGTTTGGTTGAGATAGACTAGATCAATTCAAGCTGCAACGCATACCTTTCGTCTCGATTTCATCGCTAGTTGTGGCCACAGCAACCCGCACAGCGGTAGCGACTCTGCCCGTTTCCCTGGCAGCCAGAGGGCGGTCCGGGGAAATTGTTGCCGTTGCACTCGACTGACTTGGCGCCTCAGCAGCTGAACACTCGCTGTTAACCACACATGCATCTTGATTCGAAAGCTTGACGATCACATTGAACCAGCGAATATCGCCATGCACGATCTGCAGGTCTTGCAGCTTGCGCACTTGCAGAAGCACACCGATCAAGTGCCCGACATGCTTGGGAACATGGTCTCCTGGTATCGCTGGATACTGCAGCAGCTGCAACTGCAGATTCTCCAACGGGAAAATGCTTCCTTGGAGCTGGCTTGCGGAGATAGTCGCACGACGGCTCCAGCTTTCGCGGTGATCAGGGTCTGTGCGGTACAGCTTAAACATCGTAGGCGCTCCACCATCGAGCTTCATCATACGCACCACACGCGGCGCGTAGTCGACCACATCGCCAGCTGCAATAATCTTGCAAACTTCGTGGCACCAAAATGGAATGCAGCACATCACAGCACTGGCGTTTCGGTCTGAGCGCTCAGTCTGGCACAAGAGGTCACAGTAAGTCAAACGCTGTGCCTCCGTGCCGCCGAAGAAGGCTCGAACGCAAACGTGCGTTGGTGAAATAAGCACTCCCAACACGAAGATGGACACGCCGGTGGGCCAAAGATGCGACACATTACACACATATGCACTCAGCTGTCGCATCTTCTCAGAGAAAGATCCTCCAAGTTTCAGAAATTCGAAGATCACCAACGGAAGCGGTCCATGTCGAGGGGAGAAGCGTGCGACAATGGCTGCATCAACAGAGGGAGCACTGTCTTGAGTTTTCTTCGTGGGATCTGAGAGCGCCTAGAGTTACGGAATAGACAAGGAGTACTCGTTAGCGACGAGGCAGCTGCTCGTCACATCAGTGCAAACCAGACCTGGGACTTGCTATCATCTTCGTTTTGCGGGGGAGTCTTCTGGAAATTCAAGCAAAACTTATTCAAAATACCACGCCCACAATCGTTCGAAAAAGAAGCGCCCGTACCTTCTTTTGCTTGGCCATCGTAAACTCAGGTCGCAGGAAAAACGAAACATCGTATTGTGCACCATTCTTCATGGTCACACTAACGGGCGCAATGTCAGGATATAGGTCTTGAGGGTACAGACAGCTTGCCCACGACTCCTCGTCTCGATACGTGAAGCGTTTGTCCGCCTTGCCAGCTCCGAATTCCGCGACGCCATCCCGTTCTGCGTTGACTCGATGCACAACATCCGATAACAGCGTGAAGGAATCACCCGATGGATCGCGCAACTTTTTGAGAAACTGCAGGATGAACCGCAGCACAAGTTCGGTCGACACGATGTTGCCTCCAACGCACACGTGCTTTTCCAGTGCACCGAGCAGACCATCTTTCGTTGCTTTGGCCAAATCACTTGGAGAAGAAAAGTAAACGGACACGGGGATCGCAGTGACTGAACCATACACACGAGCAAGATTCATTAGGCTGGAACATCACTTCTAGAATCGCACACTGCATGATCATATGTACCCAGAGCTCTTGGCACCATCTGAGAGCGCTCTTTCTGCTGGTAGTCAAGCTGCTTCCGCAAGATCTTGTTTTCTTCTTCAAATTTCTCCAGCTTCGCCGTTCTCGCCTTTTCTTGCTCCAGCTTCCTTGTGTTGTCTGTGTTTTCTTCTCCAAATTTCTGCCTTTCCTGTTCAAGCAGAAGAGACATTCGCGCCAGTTGGGACGCTAGATCCTGCGCCGGCTCTGGCTCCTTCGGCAAAACATCTGTGCCCCCAGGCATCTGTTGGTTCCGGGCCGGCTGCTGCGCCCCAGCAGGTCCCGCAGTTGACTTGCCGCGGCGTGGCATCATGGATCATCATCCATCTGAGGAGTTGTCTCGTTCAGATCCAACCCTATGTACAACGCGTTCACTGATGTTGATTCATATTGATCCATATTGTTGTCATTGTTGAAGTGCCTCGTGCCTCCGATGGTACGTTTCAAGCTCCGAGGGCTTGCACTGCTTATGTCGAAACTAGTCATCTTAGCTGAAAGAAAGAGCCACATGACTGCTGTGCAAGGCTCAGGTGTGTCGTGGTGTCAGGTGCCTACCTTCAAGATCCTTCAACTTGAGTTCTGATTGCCCGGAAGTCACACCGCATATCGAGTCGCACACCCTGCTTCGTACGAATATCGCGGCGATGTCCACAGTATGCCTCATGCAGATGTACCCATCTTGCCCAGCCTTAGATCGGTGCAGATCTCGCATATTGCTCCGGATTGAGGCGCAGTCGGGAGTGCCGCACTTGCCTGTCCTCCTGCCCGTCTTGTTCTGTTGCCTCATTGCGCATGTTTGCAATTTCAGCCAATGGCGATCGCCTCCCCAATCGCCTGCATTCGGAGATAAGAAACCTCGCTGTGGACGCGTTGATGGTTCAGAATTCCGGCAGCGAGACGCCGTTGCTTTCGGCGCATTTTACACCGCTGGCAATTGCAACACATCAATCGGACGCTGGACAAGCTATGTGCGCAATCTGGGCCCCAACATCGCGGTTGGACGAGATCCTATCGTTTGTATTGGCTGGTCTCACGCGAATATTCGAGGCTCTGCTTTGGACGGCAAAACTTGTGCTACCGGTAGCATCATCGAGATTGGAGCTGTGCTCTCCAGCCCAGCAATCGGCGCGGACAAACCGGTCAACGTTGTTTCAGGTCACTGTGACGTGCAACTTTCCAACGGCACCACCGGCGCTCTCAAACGCGGGTATGGCGCAGGATCGGCGGTTCAATTCACCCCAGCAACTGGTACAGATGTTCAGGTTTTCGTCGGTTCAGGGGTGCACGCGCTCCACGGAAGCGCTGAGTTACTAGTCAAACGGGCGACTATCACAGAAGGTCCGGTGCAGTCAATTGGAAACCGTGCTGTGAATGTCAATACGGTATACGTTCGCTCCGGGGAATGCAGACTGCGCCGATTCAACGCGTGCGGTTCCTGCGGCACATCTCCGACAACCGGTCACACATCGATACGAGTGCGCTCGATCTCGCCAAGTAGCACTGACGGCACAGGGTATCCAGATGGCAATCGGATCCACTCTATGCCACGTTGGATGCGCCCATCTAGATCTGGCTCTTGCTGTGTGAACGTAGCAAGCGGCGCAGAGTTGTACAAGGCGGGATCCGACTCTTTCGCTCCAGGTGGCGCATCTTCGCCGAGTCCAGGTTCTAACGGGTCTGGCCTGGTGTTCTCGGCCGATTCCATCGTAGATACGACGGTAATATTTGGCTTTGTTCGTCGTGACCTGGGATCTTGTCTCGGTAAGCACGCCTGCCTGTATCAATGTATACGTTATCTCAGTGCTTGTAATGCTTTATGTCACCGCGTATTACGTACAACCCCGCCAATATTCATTGCATTGACTCTTGGAGGGCCTTTTGCAGGGCTTGCGCTTATGCTGTTTGGAGCTTGCGCGATCCTATCGTGCAAGAAGGCACGCCCAGCCAAGTTTTCATCTGAAACCTCGCCCACATCGTCGTCACAAGTGCCTGTACAGTGCCGCCAAAACGGTGCTTTGCGGTTGCTTGATCTTCGGTCTCTCTGGACTCTTGTGGTTCTCTTGTGTTCGCAAGTAGCCGCGGACATTCCCCTTCAGTTTGCCGGCACGATAACTTCGACAAAACCGCTTGTGCTGCCGCTGCTTGACCCTGCCATATGTCCACATCCGCAACACATCGTGGTCCGGCCCTCCAATGCCTCCGATCCGCTATCGGCTCCCGAAATGTTTCTGGGATGCGGTCTGCCGGGCTGGTTTAAACTCACTTCTGCGGGGGAATTGATCTCGCTGTATGCGGGCGACGCAGCGGGCCGGCTATGCAGCACTATAACCGGCTTAGACAGTGATTTCCGACCGGCTTTTCCTCCTGCCGGGAGCTCTACTGACGTTGTGATGTATTTCCCCTGTTGGAATCCGAACTACCACTTGTTAGCGCTCTTCCGCAACATGTCCGTAGTGACAGTCCTGCATTCCATTTCCGGAGGTGGTGTTGTCGAGATTCTGAATGGCATCCAAGTGAGTCAGATTCCATCTACCGGAGGCTCTGGTCAATGGGACCCGCTGTATGTAGCGGGCAGCTTTTTTCCTATTGAAAACCGAGTGAGCGTGCAGCGCATGTCTGCTGCAGGAACGTTGACAGCGCTTTTGAATCAAAGTCAGTGCGAGACACCTCAATCCATGGCGATCACCGTTTCCAACGTAAGTGGAGTGCTTTCGGACATCTTGTACGTATACTGTTCTCGCGGCCCATTGCTAGGAGTTGTTCGGATATCTGGGTCGAATATGACTGACATCCTCATGGTCACCGACACAAGCCAGTGCGCGCACAGCGTGACAAACTCTGCATTGCTTGTGCCGCGAGCAACGCGACGCCGGGCGGACAGTATCGGCGAATACAACTGGCCTCTTCTGTTTGTCCTTTGCTCCCATCCAGTTCACCGCGAAACTATCTACGCTCTCAACGCGGATTTGACTTTGTCCCCTCTTTATCATTGGAATTTTGCAGGTGACAAATCCTGTAATATTGTTCAAGATATCGCAGTGACGGATGACGGGACCGTGTTCCTGAACTGCTGGCAAGGAACTGCTGCTGTTCAGATGTTCAGAGTGAACCTCTACGGGCTCACGGCGGCTCGCTTTCCGGGCAATCTGACTGCGGTTGCATCGTACGCTCAGTGCCCAGGAGGCTCCGGTTTTATGGATGCTTCTACTAGGCCCATATTGGGTGTATATCCCGCGTACGCCACGTGCGGCGGGGGAAGTACGAGTGTCGTTGGTAACACTGCTTTGGTCTCCATCTGGAACGGTGATACTCGCTCTAAAATTGCGTCCACGTTCGGCTCGAGTTTGACGCGACCCAGACCCGATTCGCAGTTCGGGACGCCGAAGGTGTTTGCCACCACAGCCAATCAAATTCTGTCGGCTCAGCTTGACTTGGTTGCGGCAAGCCTGAATGTGACAGCGACAGCCGCTTGGAGTGCGCTATCGAACTGCTTTATTTCGGCTTCCGCAGGAGACTCTGATGATCCGTTGCTCTACCGCGTGTGCAGCGGCGGTGTCTCTGCGCTATGGCAGAATGGTACTTGGACCACTATATTCCAGTGTCCATTTGCAGTCGGCTCAGGGGTAGCGAGGCACTTAGCGCAGAAGGTGCTAGTGGTAGTTTGTCGATCCCACGCGGTAACCCCCTACTCGGTTGATCAGTGGAGCTCGGTGATTTTGGTGTGGCCCAATGGTACAACTGTTGTGACTAATGCCACTTATCCCGAGAAATGCTATGACATGTATGATATCGCAACCACCGCTGACGACACTGGAGCCGATGAGCCTGTGGGCTATGCTAACTGTATCGACCTCTACAAGGTGTGGGCAAATGGTACGCTTACGCTGTCGCAGCCGCGTGCAAATTATAAGTTTGAGATCCCACAAGCATCCGGCAAAAGCATGGTGGCATTGTCTGTGCGGATCGTGGGAGGACGATTGACCCGGGCTGTGTTCGCATTCTCATCTTGTCAGAAGGGGGGCTGCTTCCCATCTGTACATCTGTTTTGGCCGGAGGTTTCACAAAACGCTCTTCGAATCGTCTCTCAAACGACATGCCCTCAGTTTATTTCTTTGGATGCCCAGCTTGTCGACGGCTATATTGGCGTGCTGGCAGTCGCGTGCTCGTCCGGTGTCATCGTGACTACCGTCAACATGCTCACTAATGAGATCATCAGCGCACCATCCGTGGTTGACTTTATGCCGGCATCTGACGTCAGCCTAGTCTTATTCGAGCGCTCTGTATCTCCCACTTTGTTTTTTGGCGTTCCTAGCACTGAACCAGACAAGCAAGGCGTCTACATGTTGCACACACACTGCGCGGGTGTTGGTGGATGGCGATCGAAAGACGTTGGCGTGTGCACGCCATGTCTGAGCGGAACATTCCGGAACGCAAATTCGCGGAATCCGTTATGCCGAACCTGCGCATCTGGTGCGGTGACTTCAGATATTGCAGCCGCTGTGTGCAAAGCATGTGATGCTGGTTCATATGCCACCAGTCCCTTGGTGTGTTTTCCCTGCGCTCCCGGCAGCTACTCCAATCGAACCGGACAGTCTTCGTGCACACCGTGCGCTATTGGCCGATTCAGCAATGTTTCATCCTCAATCAGTTGTACTGAGTGCGCCGTCGCCTCTTCAACCACCATCACCGGGTCTGTTAGTTGCACGCAATGCGCTCCTGGTACCTACTCCAACGTCTCCGGAGCGCCCTGCGTTTTGTGTGAAATCGGGCGGTTTGCAAATCTTAGCGGTCAAACCAACTGTACACTTTGTCCGCTGGGCAGATATCAACCAGCCAGCGGAAGTCCCGACTGCATCGACTGCCCAGCCGGAACTTTTGGGAACGATACGGGCTTGCAAAAGTGCTTTCCATGCTCGAAAGGCACCTTTGGTAACACGTCTGCGATGCAACAGTGTATTGACTGTCCCCCTGCTTCATCCTCCAACGTCGAGGGGCTGGTGAGCTGCAGCGAGTGTTCTCCCGGGCGCTTTGCGAACTCCTCTGGAACACTGTGCTTGCCCTGCCCAGAAGGCTGGTTCAGCAACGTGAGCGCATCAAGAAACTGTACGCAGTGTCCACTCGGTCGATACCAGGCGGCAGAGGGCAGTCCTGACTGCATTGATTGCCCGGCCGGCACATTTGGGAATGAAACAAAGCTCAAAAACTGCTTTCCGTGCTCAAAGGGCACCTACGGAAATCGTACCGGACTTCACAACTGTTCCGAGTGCCCTCCATCATCCTCATCCGAAGTCGAAGGGCTTGTGAGTTGCACGCAATGCCCGCCTGGTCGACACTCAAACACGTCCGGTGGGCTCTGCGAGCCCTGCTCAGAGGGTTGGTTTGCCAACACCAGCGGCGCGTTAAGCTGCACTGAGTGTCCACTCGGGCGATACCAGGCGGCAAAGGGCAGTCCTGACTGCATTGATTGCCCGGCCGGCACATTTGGGAATGAAACAAAGCTGAAAAACTGCTTTGCATGTCCAAGGGGAACTTTTGGAAACACCTCTGCATTGACAAAGTGTTTCGATTGTCCTCTTGCGTCTCATTCCAGTGTTGACGGCCTCGTGCGCTGCACCGAATGCTCTCCTGGCCGGTACTCCAATCAATCGGGTTCCAGCTGTGCGCCATGCCCTGAGGGTTCGTTTGCTAACGAAAGTGGATCGACGCAGTGCACTGCATGTAGGCCAGGCACTGCATCGGCTGTGCAGGCCCTCGCCGTTCCGTGCCCGGAGTGCCCGGCTGGAACGCGACAGCCGGAGCGGAACGCAAGCGTCTGCGAACCCTGTGAGCCTGGGTCGTTCAGCAACACATCAGGAGCTCTAACCTGCTTTACATGTGTCCCCCCTGCTTACCAGCATCTATCAGGACAAACTGAATGTTTTCATTGCTTCACCGGCAAGTATCTGGTGCAGGTGAACGGAACCGTGGTCCCTCCTTTCTGTGCTGATTGCCCAGCCTTCGCCACGTGCGATCCCAATGAGAAGCGCTCTGATCAACTCCGTTCCGATGCCTCCATTTTTCCAGACGATAATTTCTGGCTGCAATACCACCCGCAGACCGGCATGTTCACCACGGTTCCTTGTAGCGGAAACCGCTGCACGCGACTCGGCTGTGCGCCTGGTCGTGAAGCTAGCGCCAACAACACCCTTTGTGGGCGGTGCAATCCCGGTTACTCCGAAACCACCTTCAACGGCGAATGCGTGCCGTGCTCGGAAGTGGCTGAGGATCTGGTCCTCGCCGCCGTCGTGGGCGCGGTTGTACTTGCCGCGCTGCTGCACATTTTCTCCCAAAAGCGTCAGGAACCTTCCAAAGATTCTGAGCAATCGCGTGCCGATCCCAAACCCAAACAGAGCGAGACCTCCAGACCCGACAAATTGCACCTCTCAATCAGACCCTTTCGAGAGACGGTTATGTATTTCCTGCAGATCTCGTACTTGATGACGGCTGCATCGGGCTCCACGGTCACAGGTATCCGTATGCATTATCATATACTTCGTCCCTCATATACTT
>ENA-ORBV01010756-ORBV01010756.1-microbial-mat-metagenome-genome-assembly--contig:-NODE-10756-length-14555-cov-4.918014_pt1 | contig 14555 bp, 13 predicted proteins | sample MGYA00237777_ERZ505514 | MGnify/ENA primary metagenome ERZ505514 (study PRJEB26160, sample SAMN06269048) | microbial mat metagenome | isolation source: Oligotrophic lake microbial mat | place... | reverse complement strand
AACAAACCGATTCACTTCTTGATGTGATTCGTCAATTAATCCCCAGCACGGGGGCATCCGTTGTGAGTGTATTAGGCCAACCGCCGGGCGTCCAAAGTAACGGCATCACCCGCGCATGATCCCCGCCGCTCCGAAACGGGAATTATTATTGTGGAACGCGAACGGCATCTCAGATCGGGTAAAACGCGCTTTCCTGACTGATTACGTTAACTGCACTGCACCACTCGCGGTCGCAATCGTCGAAACCAAACTCGATCCGGACTCCAAAATCCGCATCGCCAATCCATCTGATTTTTTGGGCTCATAGTCTTGTGCCTTCACCGAGTCCTGATCCATCATGTCCTGAATAATCTCAATGTTGGGCTGTTTGGGATCGCACCCGCCCAATATCAGGCATGCCAATGGAAATACTATGTGAAAAGTCATTCTATTCATCTAAAACTCCGTTTCCCGAGTTTCTTTAGCGCCCCACTCTTTAAACTGTTGTTGAATTTTTGCCGTGTTATAGCTGGCGTCGGCTTCATCTACAAAAATTGCGAATTTATGCGACGTTAAAGCGGGATCAATTATTGGCGGATTTATTTTGGGGAGGTCGCACGCCACAAAAAGCAGAGCAGCCACACTGCTTAAAGCCGCAAATAGAACTGAAACTTCAAATATGATCGGCATAAATCCGGGTGAGGCAGCCCAAAGAGTTAGTGGCTTGCCGCCAATGTTAATTGGCCACTCGGTCTCAGCGACATAATTAGTCAGCCAAACGGCAAAAGTGCAGCCTAAAATGCCAAAGCTAAAGCAAATATAGGGGATCCATGATCTCTTTATACCCATGGCCTCTTCGATTCCATGAACGGGGTAAGGGGTAATTGCGTCAAAAATCTTAAATCCAGCCTCTCGTGTTTTGCGAGCAGCTTCGATCAATTTGTGTTCGTCTTCCCATATTCCGACCGTGACTTTTTTATTCTTAGCCATGATGAGTTCCTCCGCTAGAGGCATCATGCCCATTATTGTCGCGACCCACATTTAACACCGGTTTTAACTCAGCAATCGAAATAGCCGGAGCCAATCTTAGGTACAATAAAAACAGTGTTAAAAAAAATCCAAAACTACCAAACAAAACACCAAAGTCAGCCCAAGTAAAAATAAAATCGCCCCAGTTTGCGGGCAGAAAGTCTCGATGGAGGGATGTTACCACAATAACAAACCGCTCAAACCACATACCAATATTCACACAGATTGAAATCACAAACATTGCGGGAATACTGCGACGAATGCTCTTCCACCAAAAAAGTTGCGGGATAAATACGTTGCAGGTTACCATGATCCAATAAGACCAGGCGTAGGGGCCAAATGCTCGATTGATGAAGACAAAAGACTCAAAGGGATTTCCGGAATACCAAGCTATAAAAAACTCGGTCGCGTAGGCGTAGCCAACCATCAGTCCCGTAGTCATGATGATCTTATTCATGACTTCCATATGATTAATGGTCACATAATCTTTAAATTTTGGAAATCCGATCCTGACCAAGGTCATTAAAGTCACTACCATTCCAAAACCCGAAAAAATCGCTCCAGCCACAAAGTAGGGCGGAAAAATAGTTGTGTGCCAACCCGGAAGTTGGGAGACCGCGAAATCAAAAGATACAATTGTATGAACCGACAATACAAGTGGTGTTGAAAGACCCGCCAGGAGGAGGTAAGTCATTTCATAGTGGCTCCAATTTCGCGCGGTACCTCGCCAACCGAGCGACAAGGCACCATAGGCAATCTTACGTATTTTATTTTTAGCCCGATCGCGCAGAGTCGCAAAATCAGGAACCATCCCCACGTACCAAAAAACAACCGAAACAGTCATGTACGTAGAAACAGCAAACACGTCCCAAAGAAGAGGTGACCGAAAGTTGATCCACAAAGGACCGCGTTGATTGGGATAAGGCAACAACCAATAGCCTAACCACGGGCGGCCGGTATGTAAAAGCGGAAAAATACCTGCAGTCATAACTGCAAAAACTGTCATCGCTTCTGCCGAGCGCGCTATTGATGTCCGCCACTTTTGTCGAAATAAAAATAGAATTGCTGAGATGAGCGTGCCCGCATGTCCGATACCAATCCAAAAAACAAAAGTTATAATATCTGTTCCCCAGCCGATGGGATGATTGACAGCCATTAGGCCCATGCCGAGTCCAATGATCATGATCAATGTGGATACGAAAATTAAAAGCGTGGAGTTAGCACCCAACATTAGCGCCACCCATTTAATTGTGGGCACCGTCTCTACGGGCTCGCAGATATCATTGGTGATCTGTTCAAGTGTTTTATTTCCGGTGATTAGCTGGTCTCGGGTAAACATCAATGACCTCCTTCTTGATGCGAACTCACTTGTGCCATCAAAGGATTCTTAATTTTAGTCAGATATTTAATTGCCGGCTTTGCATAAAGCTCCTCTAATACAACGCTGGCTCGGTCAGAGTTAAAAAGCTGACTAACTTGACTGCCTTTATCGTTATTGTCCCCAAAAGATATCGCATCGGCCGGACAAGATTGCTGACATGCGGTTCTGATATCGCCGTCAGCCAAGGGCACCTTTTTATCCTGAGCTGTTTGCTTGGCTTCTTTAATTCTTTGGACGCAAAAGGTACATTTTTCCATCACCCCTCGACTACGAACTGTGACCTCGGGGTTATAGGCTAATTTTAAAGTGTCATTATGATCTAAATAATTAAACCAGTTAAACCTTCGCACCTTGTAAGGACAGTTATTGGAACAGTATCTAGTCCCCACACAACGATTATAAATCATTTCGTTGAGTCCCTCGCTACTGTGAGAAGTGGCAACCACCGGGCAGACTGTTTCGCAAGGAGCATTGTCACAATGTTGACACAGCATTGGCTGATACAAAGTTTCAGGCGCCTCGGGGTCACCTCGGTAGTAACGATCGATCCGAATCCAATGCATCTCACGTCCTTCTAAAACGTATCGCTTTCCTACGGCAGGAATATTATTTTCGGACTGACAAGCCACAACGCAGGCGCTGCAGCCTGTACAGGAGTTACTGTCAATGACCATGGCCCATTTGTGGCCGGTGTATTTGTGCTCAGGCCAAATACTCTTTAATTCACCATGTTGGTGAATTCCAGCCTTCTTATTTTTTAAGAATTCCGTAAGAGAGGTATGGGCAATAATGTTGCGATCCTTCACTTCAAATTTTTTATCACGCAGCATATGGTGGCCCTGAGTGCAGGCTAAAGGATGAAACTTGTCTTCAATGACTGTAACTTTTACGGTCATTCCCGAGCGAATCCACTGATCATTTTCAAGTTTGGCAAAAAGAAAAGCGTTTTGACCAATCGATCTATTGCTAACTTCCTCGCCACTTTCGCTCGCAATTTTACCGGCAAATCGACGACCATATCCGACTGCCACACCCACCGCATTTGAATGTTGCCCCGGCTGAATGTGCACAGGCAGGGCCTCGACATACTCGTTGGCAGTGACTTCAACTAATGAGCCTTCCTTGAGGCCATTTTTACTAGCAAACTCTTCAGATACCGTTAAATAATTATCCCAGGTAATTTTTGTAACGGGATCAGGAAACTCTTGGATCCACGAAATATTGGCCATCGAACCATCGCCCATGCCAACCTTAGAATACATTAATAATTTTGTACCCGGTGGTGCCGCTTCTACCTTAGAATTTTTTAAGGCGCCTAAACTAAAAGGCCTAGCTCCACTAGTCGCTGACCGCTTGGCCGATAAGTTAGAAACATCCATTACGCCACGTTGCAAAACGTCAACCCAAAACTCCTCAAAACTTTTTGCCCCTTTGGTCCACTGGCCGTAAATGTTGGACTTCCAATAATTCACCAAATAATCATGCCAATCCTTAGCCGCTGACTTTGAGCCACCGAGGCTCATCCAAGTTAAGAGAGAATCCTGAAAGGCTCGGGTGTTAAACATTGGCCTAATGGTCGGCTGTTGAATTGAGTAAACCTGTTTTTGAAATTCTCCATCGCCCCAGTTTTCAAGCGAATGGTGATCCGGTAAAAACATATTTGAGATTCTGCCAGTTTCATCGTTACGGTCTCCGGTATAAATCACAAGCCCCACTTTATTCAGAGCTTCTTGAAAACCCGAAGATACTGGGAGGGAATAAATAGGATTGGAGCGATGAATAATCAACGTCGAGACCTGTCCATTTTTCATCTCATCAATCAGCAAAGCCAACGCCTTAAATGAGCCCTTGTAGGTTTTGTTGGGCGAAATGTTGACATCAATCGTTTTACCATCGTTATCGAGTAATGAATTCAAAAAATTAGTGGCTATTTGCAGAGGCACAGCTTGTTTTGTTGGAATATTTAATCCACCTGAAATGATGAGGCTCTCGCCTCTATTTTTCCATAATTCTTGAGCCAGCTGCGAAAAAATTTCTGAAGAAACTCCATTATTCACAGCCACATTCGCGTAGGGCTCCAGCCACTTTTGAACTTCTGCGTTGCCAGCATAACTTGATTTTTTGTTCACAACGACGATTTCATGAATAAGGCCCATGAGGCTCGCAAACAATTGGTCGCTAGCCACCGAAACACGAGTGTCGGCATTGGCCCCTGTTAATGAATACAGGGATTCAAAAACCACCAACTGACTCATCAAAGGTCCCGCATGCCGAGATTTAGCAAACAGTTTCGTAAATTCTACGGGTGATAAATAGGTTCCCAAAAAGTCGGCACCAAAGCTGACGACAGTTTTAGCTTTATCAAACCGGTAGCGCGGCACCGCTTCTTGGCCGTAGCAAAGGGCTTGCCCTTCTTTTACATCATCAGCACCTAAATTATCCCAAACGATATGCTTAGCCCCAAAAGCACGAGAGAACTCAGATATCAAAGACTCTGTCGACGGAGACGCCAACGTGCCTGATAGAATTCTCACTTTTCCTTTTTTTAATTGCTCTATGACTTCTTTGTCAGCGGCTTCCCAAGTCACTTCTACCGAGTCAGAATTTGTTCGCTTTTCATTAACGATATTTTTCTTTGGCCCGCGCGCGCGATCGGGATCATAAACACTGAGTACATGAGCTTGGGCTCGAGCTGAAAGTCCGCCCCTATTTACCGGGTGCTCTAGTAATCCTTCGGCTTTAATGGGTCGACCCTCTCTGGTTTTAATGACCATGCCAAAACCTTGTCCATTATCTAGCCAGCTTGTAGCGTAATAATTGGCAACGCCAGGAACAACTTCGTCGGGTCTCTTTACATAAGGTACAATCTTGTTTGCCGGACGACGGATGCATGAAGTAGAGGCTAAGGCAATACTCGCGCCCATGAGTTTTAAAAATTCGCGGCGACCAAATTCTGAGTCAGGTTCACTGCTCAGTGGCGACGACAAGAATTCCTTCTGCGCCATTTCTAAAAATTTAGGATCATCATAATAGTGTTCAAGTCCGACCCAGAGTTTCTCTGATTTATTTTGTTGAGTTTGATTGTTCTCAGTAATTTCACTCATGATGCAAGCCTCTTTATTAGTGATGACACGTAGTACAGTTTAGGGGTGCGTTGTTTCTACGATGGCAATCCACACACCAACCCATCGATAGGTCAGAAAATTGTTTTACCTGGGCCATTGATTCCACGGGCCCATGACAAGATTGACAGGCAATTCCTTTTCGAACATGCGGCTTATGATTAAACATTACAAAATCAGGAAGCAGGTGAACTTTGTTCCAAACAACAGCCCTATCGTTATTAAAATGATCTTGAAGCTTTTTAATTTCTGGTCGATCAGTTGCTACTTGAATATGGCAATTCATACAAATATTTAGGCTAGGAACCGTCGCGTGCCGAGAGCGAGGCGCATTGGCGTGGCAATAAAGACAAGGAATTTTATTAACGCCGGCATGTAAAGTATGATCAAAATCAATCGGCTGGTCGGGAGTGTAACCTTTGTTATAAGCCATCGACATGCTATTATTGTTGGGATCCTTGTTTGACTTGTCTTTGGGCTTACAGGAAATAATGGAAAACGCCAAAAACAAGATTGGCAGTGTGTGTAAAAATCCCACGACAAACTTATAAGAAAATTTATTATGCATAAGGCTACCTTGCTGTTAATCAAGTAGTTAGTTTAGATTAATAGTTACTGAGCTTAAGCATTAGTTTCAAGAAATCAAATAGGATTTTTAAAAAAATAATTTCAGCTGCTTAAGACCTGCGCAAAGCTAATGCCTTTTTAAGCTTTTCCTCGCATCATCCATGCGTAAACTACATAGATGATTTCGGCGACGATAAACCCGACGACGTATTCTATTCCGCCAGCACCAAAGCCATAGGAATGAAGGCCGGCACCCAAGACAAAATTCACTCCGTACCAGGCCATTATAACCAGAGAAAATGCCACCACAGCCCAAACGTTCATGCCAAAATTTTTAATCCAACCACCCAATCGGCCATGAAGCATAGCCAAGTAGCCTAACAAGGCAATAAGAGCCCAAGTTTCTTTGGGATCCCAACCCCAAAATCTTCCCCATGAATAGTCGGCCCAAATTCCACCCAAAATTATTCCCGCGGCCAAAAGCACTACTCCAATTTGAATGCAGCGATAAATGGCATTCGTCACCTGGTTGATCGAAGTCTTGTTTTTTTCTTCGTTTCGAATATAGAAAAACAGACCAATGTTTCCTAAAGCAAGAGCCAAAAAGAAAGCCGCATAACTGATAGAAATCGTCATTACGTGAATAATGAGCCAAAAATTACTTACCAATACGGGCTCGAGCGGCTGCAGACTCGGATCCAAAATTGCCGGCGCTAAATCCGCAAGAATCAAACAGAGCATGGCGACAAGGCACGAGCCAATGAGCACAACTGTATGTCTATAGATGCGCTCGATAATGAATCCAAATAATATGGCGCCATAAGCCACCCATATGACAGTTTCATACATATTAGAGACCGGCGGACGCCCACTAATATAGATGCGAAATGCAAAACCCAAAGTGTGGATCAAAAAGCCAGCAAAGAGAAAGAAAAAGGCCGTATTTTTCGTCCATTTTCGATGGCTTAACAAAAACATCAAAAACATAAAGCCAGCCACGAGGTAGCAGATCCAGCTCCACATAAACGGTTGAAGTGAGTTATAAAAGACTTCTATTTTAATATCTCGGTCTTTGGGGTAAAGCTCAGGGTTTTGCGCACGAGCAGCCGCGCTAAAGTCGCTTACCGTTTGGGCCAAATCAATCTCTGCCTGTGCTGGCGTTTTTTTAAGTGTATCTAACTCTGGTTTCCTGTCTTTGACCTCGGCACCCACCGACATCGCAAATTCTGAGCCGATTTTAGAAAAAAGATCAACAAATGGCCCCGTACTATGAAAAACCGGCAACCATTGACTAGATTCACCTTGTTTTGGTGGTACTAAAGTAAGCGCCTGACCACTGACAATAGATTGGTAAGTAAAGATCTGTCCCTCTATTTTTTGTATGGCCTGATAATAAGGGTTTAGTTTTTCTTTCATAGCTTCTCTAGAGCGAAGTTTTTCAATAATTAGCCGCAAACGGGTACTCGAAAGAATGTCTTTCATTGAAAAAAGATTTTGGCCCTCTTCAAATTTCAATTCTCTTTTAAGGTCGAGATTTTTTATTGAAATAAACTTCGTGTTTTCCCAAAGATCGGGAACCATATACATCGTCATTATTACATCGATCGCGCTACGCCCCTCAAGACTTCTTTTTCCATGAAGTAGCTGCAAACTCTCCTTAGCAAAAGTATCAAAAGGTTTAAGGCGACCTCCGTTTTGAATGGCCAAAAATTTAACGGAATCACGAACGGCCATGGCCGGACTCATCATAAAAAATAAAAGTAAAAATAATCCAAGAGGCCTTTTCAATAATTTCAAACTCATTCAATCCACCTTACGCTGATTCTTTTTTAGGAAAATAATAGTCTTTAAAATAAAACATGATGATTATTCCAAGTACAACCAAAAGCGAACCCAAATATTTAATCCAACGACCAGGGTCTCTGTTAACCGATAATATACTCAGTACTGGTTTACCGTTTTCCTCCTGAAAACTGGCCTGATAGAAGGTATAACCATTTTTTGTAAGAGGCTCATTCATGGCAATAGTTACTTTACCTTGCCCCTCGACGTCCATTTCACTTTGGTAACTGGCGGCTCGCATCGTTCCTTGATAACGGCCCACTGTAAAATCAGTCAGCCGCATATCAAATCCGATGTCGAGGCCTTTATTCACATATTCTAACACATAAACCTGATTCTCTACAAAAAAACGAACGACGTTATTTAGCTCCACCCACTGCGATCTGTCATTAAGGCTCACTTTAATCGCTTGTCGAGTCAATTCCGTCGGGTATTTGAGTGGTCTAATAGTAACTTCTTCATCGATATGAGGAAAGTAATTGAGTATTCTAAACTTTAACCCCATCCAACCCGTGTCGATCTCGCTACCCGCTCTCGCTACACCACGTTTTGGCGAAACTCCCACTTTACTTGAATAAACGGTATACTTAAGTGACTCCTTATCGCCATTAGTTTCTAAGACAATTTCGTTTTTTCCGGTCGGCTTGTAAAATCCCGTAACAAGAACTATCTGTGCTGGTCCCAAAGGAGCTATGGCACCCTTCGAATCATCACGTTGAGCCAACCAATCAATGACGTTCACAAACTGATTCTGCATTTGGAATCTGAGCCCGGCACCTTTTTTTCTATCTTTGCTGCCCACAAATTTTCTTTCGACAAAAGCATAGGGGACAAAATCATCAATTTTTATATTTCCGACGGGTGTAGCAATGGAAATGGGATACTTGCTCGGTCGCTTCAAAAAGAAATCAACATCTTTATGGTAGAGTCGGGTGTAACGATCCCCATCAAACGATGACCATAGGTTTATCTCAGTTTCATCAATCACCACTTTTCTGGCTACCTCACCGATGGGAAAGGCCAAGCTTCCGTCAATTCCCCATTGCATAGTAACGTAGGAGCCAAGAAGTAAAGTAATAAGTCCAATGTGAGCCAAAACAAATCCTGACTGCTGCCTTTTCCAAGGATAGCGGTCTAAGAGCACCATCGACAAAATAAACATTAGAAGCGCCAAAAGGCCAAGCATGATGGGCGAATGATAAACCCACTTTTGCGCAGTCATGGTATTGTATTTAGCCTCAATGATGGTTCCCACAGAAGTTACGGCACCGAGGGACAAAATTAACACTACCGCCAACTTGAGAGAAGAAAAAAACTTAATAAACTTTTTCAGTGGAATTCGACTCATGTGATTTCCGGTACATTATTATAAATTTCTGAGAGCGCCTGCTCTAACTTTTTTTGCACTTCTGTGGCTTCTGCGGATTGCCACTTTTTTGTCTGTTCATCCATATAAAGAGCGCGATTCATTTCTACTTGAATGGTATTCTGACCTTTTTCTGGCTGGCCATAAGTTTGTGTGATGCGACCACCAATATACGGCCAGTTAACTCGGGTTTGAAAATCCGCTTTTTCGTAGGCACTCACCACAAGATCTAAAAACCATCTGTTGCAACTCTTGCCTTTAAAGTCACTAATAACTATTTGAGCTCTTGTCTCACCTGGATCCTCATGCATTGCGCCACCCCTGGACGGCATACTGTGGGCGTCTAAATGATAAACTTCTCTAGCGCCACTTTTTTTCATTTCGGCAAATTTTTTGCGAATTTCAGAGTGAAAAGGCTCAAAATACATTTTAACAAATTTTTCGTGGAGCGCTTGAGTCATAGGTTTATCCATTACCCTTTGCCCCTGAGTTGTTATGTACCAATGAAAACCCTTTGGGTGAAGTCCAGATTTGTTCTTACTACCTTGCACTGACTCACAATCAACATCCTCGGGCCAACGATTGAGATCTACAACATAGCGATGAAATTCAGCAATGACATTCGGGAGGCCTAGTTTTATTATGGTCGGAAGATAAAGCCTATCTACAAACCGATCGGTGTCACACATTAGGATCGGTTCCTTGAGGTCACGTAACCAAGTAGCCTCTGTGGGCACTACTTCGCCGGCATGAGGTATGGAAATAAAGAAAGGTCTCATTTATTTGTCCTTATCCCTTAACCTTAATGATTACCTTTTGCATTGCAATCTTTTTTGCTGCTAAAATATTGTGATTATGAAGATTTATACCAAAACCGGTGATCTAGGAACAACCAGCCTCATCAGCGGAAAAAGGGTTTTAAAGTCCCACTCACGGCTCCATTCCTACGGAACTATCGACGAACTCAATTCGTATGTTGGCTTTTGTATTGCAACTTTAAACGGCAAGCCCAAAGCGGCTTTTAAAACTCAGGTTTTAAAAACGCTAACTGCATCTCAACATGATTTATTTTGCATTGGTAGCCGCCTCGCCTGTGATGATAGTAAAATTCTTTTGGGTTTACCTAAAATAAACGCGAAACAAATCCACTTATTTGAAGAACAAATGGATTTGTTTGAAATAGGCCTGAAGCCTCTTAAGAATTTTATCTTGCCAGGGGGGAATATCTCAGCAGCCTCCCTACATGTGGCGCGCACGGTCTGTCGGCGGGCTGAGCGCAGAGTTGCCGAACATTTATCTGAGTGCCCTCACCTTAAAGAGGACTTAATTTATCTCAACCGCCTAGGAGATTATCTATTTGTGGCAGCGCGCTTTATAAATGCAAAATCTAAGTCTAAAGAAACTCTTTGGGCCAAAACTTAATATGAAGTTTGAGTTGGCCACTGAAAATGACAGTCATGAACTCATCCGATTTTTTCAAAAACATCCCTTTCCGGGTCCCATCGAAGTGGCCATTGGTCGCGTGCATCCGTTTTTTGATTTTTATAAAATTAGCAGCAATGACTTTGATCCTTATATTTTGCGCGATGGTGAAAGAAACATTGTTGGACTTGTCACTCTAGTTTACCGCGAAGCTTGGCTTAACGGAAAATTAGAAAAAATCGGCTACATGACAGATTTACGCATTGACCCGCAACGCGAAGCCCTTCTCTCGTGGTCCAAGTCCTTTTTGGACATTATTGACGATTCCCAATCAAAGCGGCAATGTCGCTATCTTTTTACAGTGCTTTCTCAAGAACAAGGAAAGGCCTACAACACTTTTTTGCGTGCCCGCAGTCCGAAGAGAAAAATGCCCCGCTATTATCTTTTGAGAAAGTTTGATTACATTACACTTCACGGCCGCTTACCTTACTTATCACGTCCTTTGAGTACTTTGAGCATTTCATCGGCCTCAAAGTCAGACCTGACCGAACTGCTTAATTATTTAAATAAGAAACTGCGAGAAAGGCCACTGGGCTTCGCTCTAAGAGACGAAACTGCGCTGATGGAGCAACTGAGCCGGTTTAAAGGCTTAAGTCTTTCGGATTTTTTACTAGCACGAGATAACGACGGAAATATCGTAGGGTGTGTGGCGCCCTGGGATGCTTTGTCCGTGCAAAAATATAATGTTACAGAGTATCATGGCTACATTGCGGGCCTTAGGCAGTTCCTTAAGGTGGGTTCACTTTTCGGCATGGCTAAAAAATTACCCGAGCGAAATCAAGCGCTGCGCTTTAAATTCTTAAGTCATCTGCATTGCGATAATCCCGATATTTTTCAATCATTGCTATACTATGCCTATAAACAAACTCAAGGGACCGAGTTTTTAAGCTATATTAATTTTCATGAAGACTACGCTACTAATGTGCCCAAGCATTATTTATCGGGTGCATTACCATTCGGAGTTTACACATTATGGAATGAGGACGAACCACTGCCCAACTATCTTTTGCCCACATCACTACTACCGCCTCCTTTTTTAGAGGCCGCGTTGATTTAGTTTCGCGTTTTAAGAAGCGTGGATATTAAAGTCTACAGTCCTTAAAGTTTCGTCTATGTCAACAGAGGCCAAAACTTTAACATTTGGCCAGCGATCAGAAACCAACTTTTGCAAACTCTTGAGCTCTTCATTTTGAGGGCCAAAATAAATAATCCTGTTGACGCCATTTTCAAGCACTGCCTGTGTTAAAAACTGAAAAAACAAACCGTACTGACAACCCTCGGAATTTACCCAGCGCGCGTGAGAAGTAAATAATCCATAGCTTACTGGGTTAGTTTCTTTATGAGGGACGCGCGCAAAAATGTTTTTTCGTGCCAGCTGTCGACAAAAGGCCTCTAAAACTTTGGGGTGTTTTTTATCAGAAATCACATCGGACTTAACATAGTCCAAGAGGAGTTCCAAATTGTCGTTCATAAGCATTTGCTGAGGGGGAGCACAACTCGCGCTATATTTATCACAAATTCCCATTGAAATAATGCTAATAATAAAGCTTCGAAATTCTCGACTGAGCGTAAAAAATTTTTCATTGGTTACAACGAAGGACATTAAGTCCACGTCTTTTATTTTGGCCATCTCTAAAAGCTTTTGCGCTTCACGAATTCTGATGCTGACCTGCGGAATGCGACACAAATTAACCCTTACGACCTCAGATTCAAAACCTCGAAGACCAAAAACCCCCAACTCCATCACTCCCCCAATTTTTTCTAGGCCGCTTTAAAACTTTTTACAATTTAAAGACCAAAAAACGTTACTTATACTTGTCCAATAGCAAAACGTGTGCCGTCAGCAGACATCCTATTTTTGAGTTGAATGAGTTTGGTTAATTTAACAGAGTAAGTTTTGCAAAAGCCCTATGAAAGACTTGCGCCCACGAAAGAAACTGACAAATTACTTACTCTTAAGTTCAATGGCTATTTTGTCCATTTGAACTCCCGATGTGTCACCCATTAGTCCGTCAGGTTGGCTCCCGATGCGAATGCGCTGGAGCATAATCTGGGCGACAGCAGTTCCCGTGGTGCTCGTATGATTGTGAGCAATTTTGTGAGAGCTCGTGTCTCCCGGGGCCCTTTCCGAATAACCCACGCTAATGCCGCCTTCGATTTTTTCGAAGTCAAGAATCGTTATATCAAGATTTTTTTCTCCGGGCGTAACCTCAACCAAAATATCGCGACCTTGTTCAATTTTATCTCCGTGATGAGGATTTAATATTTTAACTTTTTTGGGTAAAGTGACATGCGCTAAATAGGCATTTTCTCCCGGACGTTTAAAACTTAAAATGTATTCTAATTTTTCTTCAATAACGACATCGGTTTCATACCAAATCCCACTTTTCGCTTCTTGTTTTTTTACCATCATATTGCCTTGACACCAAACTTGATCGCCGTTCGAAAGCTCTCCACTTAAGTTTGTTTTACTACCTTCCCAAAACTGGGCTCTGCATTTAACCGAATTATTGTTTCCAATCACAGAAAAATCGGCAACGAGATTAGAAGTATCTATTTTCTTCTCAACTTCGTCACCGCAGCCTAAGAAAAAAATAGCGCCAAAGAAAGCGCCAAAGATAAGAATGCTAAGTCGACAAATTCGCTTCTTGCTCATAAGAATTCCTCCCCGTCTTGACCTAAGTATAGGGCTTCTGCTGGCCTGATCGTCAATATCAAAATCGAGCTGGACGTTAGGCGAGGCTAACTTTTCTTTTTACTGATCTAACCCCTTTATTTCGCTAAACTTTTAGATAACGTTTGGATAAAAATTAATAAAAATGAATAGAATTCAGCCGATTCGAAAAGTCAAAATTTCTCCACCAAGATTTGAGTATAGCTATATCTATATCTTGATGATTTTCTTAGGCTACCTTTCTGCCGATCTCATCACGACTTACATTCGCGATAATTTTTTACCCTTATCGCCTACCCAAGTCCCCGTCGCCTCGCGACCCTACACATCTGAGCCAAAACCAATGTCAAACTATCAGGTGATTACCCGAAAAAATATTTTCAACTCCGATGGCGTAATAGCCAAAAAACTCACAAGTGATGGCGAACAACAGTCTCCAGAGGATTTACCAGCAGAACCTACCAAACTCCCGATTAGTCTCGTGGGCACAATCGTGCATGTCGATGGCTCTAAGTCAGTCGCTAGCATTGAACTCAAAGGCCGCGGTAAAATTGTCGCTTACGAAATTGAAGATGAGATTGAAAATATGGCAGTGTTAAAAAAAGTGGAGCGTCGAAAAATATTAATTAAAAACAAAAACACGAATCGCATGGAATTTGCTGAAATAAAAGAAGATGGGAAACTGAGCTTTGGTGTTAAATCACCCGTTGGGGCCAGTAAAGAAATCACCGTCGAAGGAAATCAGGTAAAAATTAATAAGAGCTTTTTGGATAAAACCCTCTTGCAAATCCCTGAGATTATGAATCAGGCAAGTGGAAACTTTCATCGTGATGCCCAGGGCCGTATTGATGGCTACCAGATTTTTGATATTGATCCCAACAGCGTACTTTCTCAAATGGGTCTTTTACCCAATGATATTATTAAAACTGTGAATGGCCAACCGGTAGATAATCCGGCAAAGGCAATGCAAATTTTTAATGATGTTAAAAGCAGTAACAACATACAGATCGGGATTAATCGAAACGGCAGGGATGAAGATCACCTGTCTCTTATACACATCTGACGCTGCCGACGAATAGAGAGGTGTAGATCTCGGTGGTCGCCGTATCATTA
>ENA-ORBV01010754-ORBV01010754.1-microbial-mat-metagenome-genome-assembly--contig:-NODE-10754-length-14557-cov-3.061948_pt1 | contig 14557 bp, 12 predicted proteins | sample MGYA00237777_ERZ505514 | MGnify/ENA primary metagenome ERZ505514 (study PRJEB26160, sample SAMN06269048) | microbial mat metagenome | isolation source: Oligotrophic lake microbial mat | place... | reverse complement strand
GGCCGGGCTCATACGAAAAGCGACGCATGATCAGCGGCGCCGTGGCCTGATCGGGCGACAGGATAATCCCGTAGCGAATTGCCTCACAGATCATATAGTCGTGGCCCAGGACCGCGGCGAGCTGGGGGCTCCAGCCAAACCGATCGATCTTGAAGTCCAGCAGCGGGCAGTCGAGGCCACAGGCGCTTTTCAGCGCCTCGGCGTAGCGGGTCGCCAGGTGGCCGCTGACGGCAAACAGTGGCTGATTCCAGGGTGTGTTATTCATGGCAAAAACCTATTGTTCCGCAGTACGATCGCTCAGCAGCTCGCGCGCCTTCAGCTGGGCCTCTAGCTCGGTCGCCACCCGCTCAGCGCGCTGGACTTTGGCATCGTCGCTGTAGCGCTGCTCGGAGTTGAAATAGTGCTCCAGCTCAGCGGCGATCATCGCGCCGGTGATCGGCCGATACAGCCCGGTCAGCATGGTGACTTTCTGATCGTAGGGCTGCTCCAGAAAGATCGTCGGATCGGTGTACCACGCTTCGGGAATCTCGAAGTCGGCGCTTTCGGCAAACAGTTTCTGGGTCACGCTCTCGATTGGCCGCCCGGTGAAGCGCGGATCTTTGCGCTTGAACTCGATGCAGAGCTCGCCTAGCTCCTGCCAGCTGACCTGCTTCTTGCCAACAAACCGGTTGGAGAGCTTAAGCCCGGTTTTGGGCGCGGCGGCTGGCGCGGCGATCGGCGGGAGCGTGCCGCTAACCTGCACAAGATTGTGCTTGATCTGGCGGGCCAGCTTGATCTGGGTCAGGCGGGCGTAGTCGACCCAGGTCTCGGGGCCGTCAATCGCCTCGCGCTGATGGAAGCGCTGGCGCAGGGCGCTGTCGGTCGCGGTTGGCTCGTTGGTCGCGGCGTAGGTCTGGGCGTTGCCAATGTGTTTGGTAAACGCGCCATCAAGAAACTGCATGGTGATGTTCAGCACATCTTTGTCGGCGCCGCCCATACCGGGGTCGCCCCGCGAGAGCAGCAGCAGGTCAACATCATCGAAGAACACCAGCACCAAGGAGCCGCGCTCGCGCACAGTCGCCAGCTTTTCGTTCAGCAGCTTGCCGGTGCGGCCATAGTACTCGTCCTTGATCCCCGGATCGATCATGACAAAGCGCACCGGCAGCCCGGTCTGCTCGCCGCGCTCGGTCAGGCGGGTCATCGCCATGCGAAACAGCGAGGTTTTGCCGGTGCCAGGAAAGCCATCGAACAGCACTGTGCTGGGCAGGCCGCCAAGCTCAAGGAGCGGATTGAAGCCACGCTCAACATCGAACAGCGCCAGCCGATCGACATAGCGCACCAGCGCCCGCTTGGCCGAGGTGTTGCCGACAATGTCCTCGGGGAGCATTGGGGTGAACTCGACCTTGGCGGCTTTGCCCTCGGTGGAGACCTGAAAGCCGCGCAGCTCAATCGCGCCAACCCGAATGGTGCTGCCCTCGACCTGGGCCAGCAGCGCCGCCGGGTGGGCCTCGCTGTCGGCGACCATCTGGTCGCGCAGGGCAATGAAATAGTCGCGGGTCAGGTTGACCAGATCGGCGGCGGTCTCGATCAGAAACGTGTTATCGGCATTCTTCTGGGTGACCGCACGCAGATAAAACGAGAGCACGCTCTTGAGATCGTCATCGGCGCCCAGGCCGAGCTTGAAAAAGCCCGAATCGGGCTTGGGGAAGGTCGCCAGGTTCTCGCCCTCGGGGACGGGCAGCTCGTGGGTGACCAGCGCGCCGAGAGCAAACATGGCATAGCTGCCGATAAAAGCCGTCTGGCGCGGATCGATCTTGGTGCCCAGCTCCTGGTACAGCTCGAAGTAGAGACACAGGCCCCGCCGCAGCGTAATCAGCAGATGGTTGATCGGCTCGTTGAGCAGGTATCCGCCTGCGCCGGGGAGCTTGCGCAGCTCGCTCACCAGATCATAGGAGACGCCGCGCATTGGCACATTCTGCATGCGAAACTCAGCGTCGGCCCGCTGGCCATCCAGATCGGTATCGCTAATTGAATGAACATTATCTTTCGTCGTCACAACGCAACTCCCTGTGGTCCTCTCGGCAAGAGAGGTTAAAAATGAGACCTAGCACACCAGATCGCCATTCCGGGAAACTCCGTAGACGATATCAGGATTGCCATCTTCGTCGGTGTCGCCAAGGAGCTGCTTGATTGGCAGCGGCACTAGCACAAAGGTTGAGTGAATCGATGGGCCGGCCTGCATTGGCTCGCGGCCAAACAAGACATCGCTGAACGAGCGCTGGCCCGGCTTCGTGGTGGCGACCCGATCGATCGAACAGCGCAGCATCCAGGGATCATCGGCCTGGGCCGTAAAGACCTGGCGCAAAATCACATCGTTTTCCGTCCAGCGATGGTGATAGGGGCCAATTGTGACCCGCTCGATCGTCTGGGGGATAATCCAGGCGGCCTCGTTGCACAGCCCGACGATCTCCTGCAGCGGGTGGCGGCCGTGGGCGCAGGTGTTGATCAGGTCCTCCAGCATGTCCAGCCCGCCGGTGACGTGCCAGCCGCCGCGCTCCTGAAAATGCAGGGTTGTGCACTCAAAGAGGTTGACGCTACGAATCACGCCGGTCCAGCTAATCGAGTAGAGGCGACTGCCCCGCGCCGGAGTCAGCCGAATCGGGTCATAGATTCGAAAGTCGGCCACCACGCTGGTCGCCGCCAGCCGATCGAGGTAGGTGCGCTGGAGCCACAGAATCTGCTGCTTGATCGGGCGCTCGCCACGAAAGATCGCCTCGATCGCCTGCTCGATCAGCTCGCTATGCGACGGAATCTCGGCCAGCTGCTGGAGGGCGTGCTCACAATCCTCGCGCAGGGTCCAGAAATCCTTGAAGGTGGGCATGCCCGACTCGGTCGGATCGATTGTGAGCGGCAGCGGCTCGATCTGCAGGAGCTGCCGCCCGTGCTTCAGCGCCATCACCATCATCGTGGCCCGCAGCTCGTGGAGAAACTCACGGGTTGCGTTGGCGGCCCCAATGCTGATCCGGCCCTCCTTCTGTTCTTCCTGCACTGCGGCGCGCAGCCAGCCGAAACGCTCGCCGAGCTGGTCGCAGTAGGTGACGACCGCCTCGTCAGGCAGCATCCGCTCGGCCTGGCCCGCGCCCTGAGATTGCAGTGGGTGACGATTGATAGTCATACGCTACCGTTTTTGGGCATACTGATCTTCGAGCTGCTCCATGCGGGCATCGAAGGTCTGAATGATCTGCTCCAGGTGATCGGTGTAGGACTTGAGCTTATCCTCGTCGATGAGCTTCTTCTCGGCCCGATCGGCGGTCTCGGCCAGAATGCCCTCGACCTGCTCGGTCATCACCCGAGTGGTCGAGTCGGCGGCATAGTTGATCGACTTATCGATCGTCGAGAAGCCCTTGATCTCCAGGGCGGTCTCCATAATCTGGTAGATGCCCTCGAAGACCTCGGTCAGGTTGGCGATCTTCTCCTGGGTTTTGATTTTGTTCTGCGACAGCGCCGCTACGGCCTGTCGGGCCTGCCACCAGCCATCCGCAACGACGGCGACGGCGTCATCCGTTCAACCACCGAGTGCACACCTGGCATCAACTTCGCCGCCGCGCCATCAACGGACTTGAGCCTGGCGCCCAGCACCGGCGCTGCCTGAATAGCCGCATACTTCATGCCCGGCACCACCACGTCGATACCAAACAGTGCGCTGCCGTCGACCTTGGCAGGGATATCGATGCGCGGCACGCTTTTGCCCATGATGCGGAACTGATCGCGGGTCTTGAGCCTGGGATGCACCGGCGGCGCATGCGCACCGGCCGCTGCCGCAAACTCCGCATACGGTGCGGATTTGCCGGTAGGTGGATGGGACAGGACGCTGTTCCGGGTAACAATTTCACCCACGGGAACGTTCCACGCCTGTGCCGCTGCCGCAGCCAGCATCTCGCGCGCTGCAGCCCCGGCCATGCGCATGCCGTGCAGCCCGGTGGCCCGGATGCTCGCGCTGCCCCCGGTGATCTGCAGATGCATGGCCTTTGAGACCTGCAGGAACGCGCCATCGACGGTCGGTTCCAGAAATGCAGGGAACGTCTGGCCACCCAGAATGAAGCCACGGCCAAGCGCATAATTGGCGTATTCGTCTTCAGCAGGTGCTTCCAGGAAGCGCACCAGATTCCAGTCAGCATCCAGTTCGTCCGCCAGCATCTGCGCCAGTGCGGTCTGTGCGCCCTGCCCCATTTCGGAGTGTGGGACAATCGCCGTAACGATATTGTCAGCACCGATCTTGACCCAGGCGTTGATCAGCTGCTCGCCCTCGCCGGTAACCAGAGGCGCAAGCCTTGGCACACGATGCCCGGGGCGAATGGCAACACCAACCGCCAGCGCCCCACCGGCAACCACACCAGCGGTGATGAGACCTCGTCGTGTCCACTTACCCATGTTGCACCTCCCGCAATCCCATGATTGAAGGTTCGTAAATGCTCACTGCACTGTCCACCTGACTCTCCAGTTGTTCCACCGTCGGCACACTGACCCGCTGTATCGCCCTGCGGACGCGGCCGTACATACCGCAGCGGCAGATGTTGCCCTGCATCGCTTCCGTGATTGCCGCTTCATCCGGCGAGGGATTCGTGGTCAGCAGCGCCACCGCTGACATGATCTGTCCAGACTGGCAGTAACCGCACTGTGGCACCTGCTCATCGATCCAGGCCTGCTGCACCGGATGCAGCTGACCATCAACCGCAATGCCTTCGATGGTGACGATCGCCGCGCCTGCCACTGCGGATACCGGCGTGACACAGGATCGGACTGCAGCGCCGTTCATGTGAATCGTGCAGGCACCACACTGGGCAATCCCGCAACCAAACTTGGTGCCCGTCAACCCTAGTTGCTCCCGGATCACCCACAGCAGTGGTGTCGACGGATCAACATCAACCTGCATGACCCGACCATTGATATTCAGATCGATCACAAATCCTCTCCAGCTGGACATATGTCCGCAGGATTCTACGTCATCAATTGCGGCCGCGCCCCTGGTGGACAGTTCGCCAGAACATCGCCTCTAATACGGGCTACAGTTCATTCACCTGATGGGAGACCTGACATGTCCTGGGGCTTTGATACCGATCCTGAATTCCAGCCGGTGCTCGACTGGATGGAGACCTTTGTCCGTGACAAGGTTGAACCCCTCGACATGGTGCTGGAGGACTCCTACGACGTAAAAAATCCGGACTTCATCCGTCTGGTTCGACCACTGCAGCAGGAAGTGAAGGACCGCGGCTTGTGGGCCTGTCACCTGGGCCCCGATCTTGGCGGGCCAGGCTTTGGTCAACTGAAGCTTGCGCTCATGAACGAGGTGCTCGGCAAATCGCGTTTTGCGCCCATCACCTTTGGTTGTCAGGCGCCGGACACGGGCAACTCCGAAATCCTCGCCCACTACGGCACCAAAGAGCACAAGACCCGCTACCTGCAGCCGTTGCTGGATGGCGAGATCGTGTCGTGCTTTTCGATGACCGAACCGCTCGGCGGAGCCGACCCGACGATGTTTACCTGCCGTGCCACGCAGGACGGTGATGACTTTGTCATCAACGGTGAAAAGTGGTTTTCGTCGAATGCCCGCTGGGCCTCGTTTCTGATCGTCATGGCCGTCACCGATCCGGATGCCGCACCGCACAAGCGGATGACGATGTTCATCGTGCCGAGCGAAACACCCGGCATCAACATCGTGCGCAATACCGGCGTTGGCACCGAGCCTCGTGGACACGGCAGCCACGCCTACATCCGCTATGAAAACGTCCGCATTCCAAAAGCGAACATGCTGGGTGCCCGTGGCCAGGCATTTGCCGTGGCACAGACACGGCTCGGCGGTGGTCGTATCCATCACGCGATGCGCACCATGGGTCAGCTGCAGCGCGCCTTCGACATGATGTGTGAACGTGTGCTGTCGCGCTCAACCAAGGGCGAAATGCTGGCAGACAAACAAAGTGTGCAGGAGAAAATCGCCGATTCGTGGATGGAAATGGAACAGTTCCGGCTGATCGTGCTGCGTACCGCGTGGCGCATCGACCAGTACGGGGACTATATGAAGGTGCGTAAAGATATCGCCGCCATCAAGGCGCTGATGCCGAAGGTCTACCACGATGTCGTGTCACGCGCCTTGCACCTGCACGGCTCCATCGGGGTGTCCAATGAAATGCCGTTCACCGGCATGTTGATCGGCTCGTACACCATGGGTCTGGCGGACGGTCCAACAGAAGTACACAAGGTGACGGTCGCCAGGCAGGTCCTGCGAGACTACAAACCAACCAAGGACCTGTTCCCGGATTACCACCTGCCACGTCGATACAACGAGGCCGTGGCGCAGTATGGTGCGCAGATCGAACGCGAACTGGCCAACTGGTGATGGCAATCCTCACGCGCAGTGATGTCGATCTGTACTACGAAGTGCACGGCAGTGGCCCTGCCATCCTGCTGACACACGGCTATTCGGCCGACACCCGGATGTGGGCACCCAATATCCCGCGCTATCGGCAACCCACCAGCTCATTCTCTGGGACGTGCGTGGCCATGGTCGCTCCAGTGCACCTGATGATTCCGCGTTGTATTCCCGTGACAAGACCCTGAACGATATGGTCGCACTGCTCGATCATCTGCAAGTCGGGCAGGCAGTTATCGGCGGCCTGTCACTGGGTGGTTACCTGTCGCTGGCCTTCAATGTCTTTCATTCAGATCGTGTGCGGGGGCTGTTGATTTTCGATACCGGCCCCGGCTATCGGAATGATGAAGCGCGAGAAGGCTGGAACCGGATGGCCATTGAATCCGGCGAAAAACACGCAAGTCTCGGCCTGCGTCTGGCGGCACGCGGCATCCTCACCCAGCAGGATTCGAAGGTGCTGGATTCCATGCCCGACATCGCGGTCCCAACCCTGGTGCTGGCCGGTGCCAACGACAGGCCGTTTCTCAAGGCCACGGACTACATGGCTGCGAAGATTCCCGGAGCCCGCAAGGTGATCATCGAAAATGCAGGCCACACTGCGAACCTCGATCAGCCCGATGAGTTCAACCGGGTAGTCGCGCAGTTTCTGGCAGATCACTCGCTCTGAATAGTCCCCAGACGACCGGCGCGGCCAGCAGGATGATGGCCGCTGCCAGCCACAACGTCAGCCGCGTGCCGTAAATCGTCGCCAGACCACCCCCCACCAGGGCACCGAACAGCGTTGCCAGCTGACTGATTCCCCGCAACGCCGCATCAACCCGACCACGAATTGCCGCAGGTGAGTGAATCTGCCGCAGCGTACGGCTGTGGATCATGGCCACCACACTGCCGGAGTCGCCGACGATCTGATGCCCGATCAGCAATGCGGCGCCAATCACGCCCGCGGCGGGTGCCAACGGGATGAACAATGCGCCGATGCCAGCACCCACCAGACCGACCGCCAGCGCATTGGTGCTCCCCAACAGGTTACCCAGACGCGAGGCAATCGCCGCACCGGCCAGCGAACCCAGGGCGCCTGTCGCAAAAATCAGACCGAGCAGACCCGTCTCGAAAGCAAGGTCCCTCGACACGAAGATCATGTAACTGGCGCCGGTGATACTGAAGCCAAGCGCCAGGAACACATCGCACACTGCGAGTGAACGAAGCACTGGCTTCGAGCCGACCAGCCTGAAACCGGCAACCGCCTCCTGCATCCATTTGCCGGCAACCGTTCTCGCTGCATCCGGTTGGGCAGGTGCCTCCGCGAGGCCACGCAGACACAGCGCCGACAGCACACAGGAAACGGCATCAATGACCAGCGCAAATATCGGTCCCAGCCACTGATAGATCCAGCCGCCTGACGCAAAGGCAACGGACTCCGAGGTGCTCGATGCCGCAGACATCTGAGAATTCCGGACGGTCAACTCGGCGTGTGGAACATGTTCGGCGAGCCAGGCAGACCGTGCGATGGCAAAAACCATGGCCAGCACACCGTTCATCGCCGACTGCAGCACGAGAACCCAGAACGACAGGGACTCCATGAACAGGAGGATGGCAACCGCGCCGATAACTACCGCGCGTGCCACATCGCTAACAATCATGAGGTTTTTCTTGCTGGTTCGATCGACAAGACTGCCGACGAACAAGCTGCCCAACGCTCCCGCCGCAACATCGGCAATCACCAGCCACGCCATCTGCAGTGGCGTTGCTTCGAGGACCAGCGCCGCTATCCACGGAATCGCCAGGCGCGACAGCATCGAGCCAAAGTTTGACGCGACCTCCGATGCCAGCAAGCGTCGCATGCCCGCTGATACATCAATCGACCCGCCCGGTTCACTTATGGGCTGCATCCTGTTCAGCTTCTCAATGGGCGATCAGCCAAAGGTATAGGACGACTGCAATCCCAGCGGCAGATCCAACATCCAGAAGGCCAGCAGAAATATCGTCCAGCTCACCAGAAAGGCCATCGAATAGGGCAACATCATCGCCACTACCGTGCCGATCCCGGTAGTCCCGACGTAGCGCTGACAGAACACCACCACGAGGGGGAAATACGGCATCAGCGGTGTGATGATATTGGTGGATGAGTCACCTACGCGATAGGCGGCCTGGGTGAGGTCCGGAGAAATGCCGGTTTGCATCAGCATCGGCACAAGGATCGGCGCCAGCAGCGCCCACTTGGCGGAACTCGAACCGATGAACAGGTTTACGATCGTGGTGATGAAAATGATCCCCATCACCATCAGTGGCACGGGTAACGCGGCACTGACAAGCCAGGCTGCGCCTTGCAGCGCCAGCAGCGCGCCCAGATTCGATCGCCCAAACTCGGCAATGAAAAGTGCTGCAAAAAATGCGATCACGATGTAATAACCCATGCCGCTCATCGCCTGGGTCATGCCGGCCACGACGTCACGATGGGTCTTCACCGTCCCGGCGACATAGCCGTAGACCACGCCAGGCAGCAGGAACAGCAGGAAAATCAGCGGCACGATGCTTTTCATCAGCGGCGCGTCAGACGCCGTCAGTCCACCCGTCACCGAGCGCCAGGCCGAGGTATCCGACCAGGCCGACATCATCAGGACAATGATCCCGCCCAGCATGGTGAAACCTGCCCACCGCAGTCCCCGCGACTCCTGGGCCGACAACACTTCAAGACGAGGCGCATCGGCAAAGTCACCGTCCAGCTTCAGTGTTCGCAGGCGAGGCTCGACAATCCGGTCCGTAACAAACCATCCCACCAGGATGATCAGCAACGTTGAAGACGCCGTGAAATACCAGTTGTTGAGCGGATTGAGTGTGACCTCCGGTTGCAGCAACTGGGCGGCAGCCTGGGTGATGCCCTGCAGCATGGGATCCAGCGCCGAGGGGATCGGATTGGCACTGAACCCTCCGGAAACACCTGCAAATGCGACGGCGATACCCACCAGCGGATGACGCCCGGCCGAATGAAAAATCACCGCGCCAAGCGGTATCACCAGCACATAACCGGCATCCACTGCGCTGTGGCTGACAATGGCAATGAAAAACAGCATCGGTGTCAGCAGCGCAGGCGAGGTGCGGCTGAGCAAGGAACGCAGCGTCGCCCGAATGAAACCGGTGTAGTCGGCCACACCAATGCCAAGCATGGCCACCAGCACGACACCCAGAGGATGAAACGTAACAAACGTAGTCACCATCCCGGAGAGAAAGGTCGTGAAGGCAGTACCCGTCAGCAGATTCTGCACCACCAGCGGTGCCTGCGTGCGCGGGTCGATATGTGTGTAGTCACCGCCGGCCAGTATTGCCGACAGGATCCAGACCAGGATCAGCAGCAGCAGGAACAGCAGGGCAGGATCCGGCAGTGCATTGCCAAGGCGTTCGATCCGATTCAGGACGCCCTTGTTCTGCACCGCCTTGTTGTCAGCTGATGTGTCTTCCGCCGCCACGTCGTCACCCCGCTGTTTTGCAGTCAATCGCTGCAGTCGGTCCCCTCAGTACGCAAAGTAACCACCGTCGATCAGGAAGGTCTCGGCGGTGTGAAAGCTGCTGGACTCGCTCATGATGTAGATCGCAATCGCGGCAAAGTCTGCGGGTTTACCCCACCGCCGCACCGGCATCCGCTTGAAGACGTTTTCGACGAACCTGGGATTGCTGAAGGCACCTTGTGTCATGTCCGTTTCTGTCCAGCCGGGCAGCAGCGTGTGCGCGGTCACGTTGTAACGCGCATATTCAACAGCCAGTGCCTTGATCATGGCCACCAGCCCGCCTTTGCTCTGGGCATAGTGCTCACCCCGGGCCTGGCCGGAAATCGCCGCCAGGCTGGCGGTGCCGACCAGCCGTCCAAACGCATCACCGTGCAGCGCCCGTTCTTTCATGTGACGGGCGGCTGCACGAAAGGTGTAGAACACACCACTCTGATTGACACCGATGACACGATCCCACTCTTCGGTGGTCATCTCGTCGAACGCGGTATTGCGACCACCCACACCGGCGTTGGCAAAACACCCATCGATGCGACCATGGGTCTTGAGACTGGCCGCAAACGTGGTCTCAACGGCGGCTTCATTGGCAACATCACAAATGAACGCACTGACCTTCGGGCCGATCCCTGCCAGTTCAGCGAGTGCGCTTTCATTCTTGGCTGGATTGGTTCCCCAGATGCAGATTTCACAGCCTGCCTGGGCAAGCCCCCTGGCCATGCCGAGGCCAATTCCGCCATTGCCCCCGGTGATGAGCGCCACACGCCCGGAAAGATCAAATCCTGGAAATGCCATGTCCGTCCCACCACAAGTCTGAAACGCGCTGCACCTTAACAAGCGCAGGGACTGAACAGAAGGGAGCGAACAAAAAGTGGCCTTCGGCAACGGAAACCGCTAAACAGACATGGTGTCGACAATGTATTTGAAGGTTTGGAGGAACAGACATGACCACGCTCGAACAACGCATTCAGGTCCTCGAGGACATCGAGGCCATCCGCAAGCTGAAGGCACTGTACTGCGCAGCCTGCGACGACGACCACAATCCCGACAAGCTGGGTCCGCTGTTTGCGCAGGACGCAACCTGGGAAGCTACCGTCATGGGCAAGGCCGAAGGACGCGAAGCGATCAAGGCCTATCTGGCTGCGGTGGGCACCAGCGGGCGCATCCGCAATTCGGCGCACCACGCGCTCAATCCGATCATTGATGTTCAGGGGGATCGTGCCACCGGCCACTGGCGCCTGATCATGCTGTATACGGAAAATCTCGGTGCCGGCAAGGTTCGTTATCAGCGCATCATTGGCTGGTATTGCGAGACCTATGTGCGGACCACAGCAGGCTGGTTATTCCAGACGCTCTCCTGTCAGGTGGAAGAATCAGCGCCGTACAGCGTGGCAGAGGCGTGACCCGGACGAGCCTCGGGCGCGCCGTAGTCGAGCCTGGAACCGTAGTGCAAGATACACCAGACAGTGCAGCGAGTGATCAACTCGCGTGAACGGCGACCGCTGACGCCGTGTCGAGCAGACGATCAATCGGCTTCGGCTTTTCGATGGCCCAGCCTTGCAGATAGTCGACACCGATTTCACACGCCAGTTGACGCGTAACATCGTCGTGGACGTATTCGGCCACGGTCCTTTTGCCGAGAAAGTGGCCGATTTCGTTGATGGAGCGTACCACTGCCCGATCACCTTCATCAGTTGCCATGTTCTTGACGAAGGAGCCGTCTATCTTCAGATAGTCGACTGGCAGTTTCCGCAGATAACCGTAGGAAGACATCCCACTGCCAAAGTCATCCAGCGAGAAGCGACATCCCATCACCTTGAATTTCTGCATGAACTCGGTGGCGCGGAACATGTTGCCGATCGCCGCGGTTTCCGTAATCTCGAAACACACCTTCTGCGGTGATGCGCCACTCTTCTCGAACAGATCGAGCACAAAACCCAGGAAGTCTTCCTGGATCATCGACTGACCGGACAGGTTGATCGAAAAACCCGATGTTCCATCCAGTGCCTCCGGGTGCTTGCCCATCCAGTCCAGCACTCCGGCAACCACAAAGCGATCCACCAACGGCATCTTGCTGTGCCGTTCGGCAGCTTCTATGAACTTCACTGGTGAACCTTTCTTGCCGTCGTCATCGGTGTAGGTGATCAGCACTTCATGGTGTGGCAGCAGGCCGGGATTGCCATCTGCAGGCGCAATCAGCTGAACGTTCAGGCGCACCCTGCCGTCGGCAAGATGTCTTTCGATCTGACTGGCGAGTTGCATGACCTCTTGTGCGGCCCTGAGCGCCTCATCGTCCTCCTTGAATGAGCAGGCGCGATCACCCCCGAGTTCCTTGCCCCGACGACAGGCTCCGGCAAGATTGTTCAGTACGTGCCGGGTGCTTTCCGTGCTTCGATCGATTCCCATCACGCCGATCGTCGCCGTAACCCCGCTCTGTTGTCCTTGCCAACTGATGGTCGTCTCGCGAATGGCGCTGTTGAGGGAGTCTGCCAATTGCATGCCCTGGGTGACGTCCATGTCCAGCAACACCATGCCAAACTCGTCGGCACCTATCCGGGCGATAGACGCATCCAGGCCATCCAGAATTTCTTCGATCAGACGGGCGATCCGCTTGAGCAGTTGGTCCCCGCCATCAAACCCGCAGGCAGAATTGAACATGCGGAATCGATCCAGGTCTATCTGCAGAACGCAGTGTGTCGAGTCACTCTGGCGCGCGAGGTCCAGTGCTTTGTCGACGGATCGTTCATGGGCTTTGCGATTGGCAATCCGGGTAAGCTCGTCCTGTTGCGTATCGGTTGTTACCCGCGTGTGCGCCCGGTGCACCATGCGATCACTCACCCGATCAACCAGCGAAGCGTCATACCCATCAAGAATGGTTATGGCGCCGGAATGCAGTCCATCGGTAAGTTCACCAAGGCTGAGAGCATGGGATTGCAGGCCCCGTCGATTGACAAATACAAATTGCTCCCCTGCCGAATCAACCCAAGCCAGTATGGCAATCTGCGCGGATTTGTCCGTCGCGAAAAACTTGACGCTGGTGCCAGTCTGCAGGACCCGTGCCCGCCGCAGGTTATCGAGCCATCGGGAACGCTCCCGATCATCTCTGCTGGGGGGCATGGGGTCTTGAGACTGGGTGGAATCCGACCAGCCAAACAAGTGTGCCAGGCGTTCCGTTTCGATCCGGATCAGCGTGTCCGTGCCAAAATCACCAGCGAGCAGTGCCCGTAACCGATCCAGCAGACCTGAATCCGGGCTGGCGCCAATCGATACCAGACCGTCCGCCAGGCAACGCAACATCACTTCCGTACTGCCATCGTCTGTTGTGTTCAAATACTTGTCACGGGTCTGTAGATCGAGACGATGCACCAGACGCTGCAGCAGTTGCAACTGCTGCTTCCATTCCATGGATCGTGTGCCGTTCCGGAGTGCAGTATTGACGAGCAGATTGCGCCAGGACGGATTGATGACCTGCATCAGCACCGATGGTACTTCGTGATTGTCGAGCAACTCCACAAGACGCCGCAGCACAACCTGCCGCGCGCGTCGCAGACGTGAGCGGCCTTCACAGGCACTGATCACACGCTCGACATTGCGGGCATAGATTTTTTTCTGGCGATCTACCAGCGGTGTCATTTGCTGCACCGCCTCTTCGAAGGCCCGGGTATTGCCATCCCAGTCATTCATCAAACGCGTCATGATCGTCGCCACCTGGTCGCCGGCTACGCTCTGGTTCTCCTGAAGGTCATTGTCACCACCATCAACACCTTCAAGTTGATTGAGAATCTCCAGCGCAGGATGTGGCAACAACTCATCGCTGTGCGACTCCAGATTCCGCAGCACTTCCTTGCCGAGAGTAATTTCCAGCCTGCGAACCAGATTGCGCAGTGACCTGGACAGCAACTCATCTTCCTGAACGGACTCGACAAAAAAGTCGACGACATCGAGAGAGGCCTCGGTTCGGGCTGGCAATCGCACCGGAACACCACTGGCTGCTGACAGCTGTTGCACCAACAGGGTTTTGAGATCCAGCTCACCCAACTGATCGCCAGAGACAGCCATCTTGTTCTGCAGTGAAGCCAGCAGCTTGAGCACAGTGTCGACGTCCACAACCGGTTGTCCGGTCGTCGCAGCTGGCGGATGGCTGTCACGTCCCATCTGGAGGATACGACCGACACTCGACGTTGCCGCATCACTCTGACGCGTGTCATGGCGGGAGGACTCATGATCGTCACTCTGCCGCGGCGAACCTGTATCACCTGATCCCCCCGACACACTCGACCGGGGTCCGCCTGATGGCATGTGCTGTCGGAGCTGTTCATTGACAACAGATTCAATGCTCGGGAACAGCCCGGTTTTTTCCAGGCTGGAAATGAGCTTGTCGTAAAACGCGCCCAGACGCGATTGCGCAATTCTTGCAAAACACCCGAAGGCTACACGAATGACCTCCTCGCGCAGCTGCAATGGCATCAAGGCCTGTTTGAGACTGCGCGCCACCACGGCCGGGCACACCGGGTTGGCATCCTTGTTTTTCCAGGCCGGCTGGATTCTGCCGAGCCAGGAACGCAAAACCAGTATCTCGTCCTGCAATTCCTGTTCTATGTAGGAAACGGTTTCTGCAACCACCAACCACTGTTCAAATTCTTCCTTCTCGACG
>ENA-ORBV01010752-ORBV01010752.1-microbial-mat-metagenome-genome-assembly--contig:-NODE-10752-length-14557-cov-5.117127_pt1 | contig 14557 bp, 14 predicted proteins | sample MGYA00237777_ERZ505514 | MGnify/ENA primary metagenome ERZ505514 (study PRJEB26160, sample SAMN06269048) | microbial mat metagenome | isolation source: Oligotrophic lake microbial mat | place... | reverse complement strand
TTCAAGGTCGGAAACCTCGATCAACTGAAAGCGCAGGCCGCGGAAAACCGCGCGACGCTGACGGTGATGCGTCGCCTCGTGCCAACGGACAATGAAGTGCCGGCCTTGCTCGAAGAAGTGTCCACGGCGGCACGTCGCGCTGGTCTGGATGTTGGCGGTGTCGTGCCTGACGCCGTGATTCCCGGCGCGCAGTTCGATACGTATCGCTACAAAGTCACGATGATTGGCGGGTACCACCAGTTCGGTGAGTTCCTGTCGAACGTCGGTTCACTCGCCCGTATTGTCGCGCCGGTGAACTTCCAACTCGCCGCTAGTGGCGCCGGTGGGCGTGGGCCGCTTCGTCCGTCAGTGCGCGCGGTCAATCGCGAAGGCATGACGTCGGTTATCACTCTGCAGACGTACGTGGAACGGACGAAGCCTGCCGAAACGAAGGTCGCAATGGCCGAGGGCACACTCAAATGAACCATCTCTGCACGCGCATCATCGGGGTAGCGCTGCTCGCGGAACGTGGCTCCCCCTCAACACGATCCGCTACTACCGCTGGGAGCCGCGTCCCGGCTTTGCCACGGCCGCACCCGGCACGCCGGATGCCAGGCTTCGCACCCTCGTGCCCCGGGCCGCGGGCGACCCGCGCCTCGATGTCAAGGTCCGCGGCGCACGCTACGCCCTGGTCATCCTCGGCGAGGACAAGCTCACCGACGATGGCGCTCCGATCGAGGTCGGCAACGGCATGGAACCGCCGGTGAGCGGGGCCGCGGCCGACGACATCGTGGAGGTGGAGGAATGAACCGCGTGAACCCTGCTGCAACCGCCCGCGCCGCCTTCACCATCATCGAGCTGCTGGTGGTCGTCACCATCATCACGATCGTCGTGCTCATCGCTCTTCCCCGCTTCGCCAGCCTCATCTATGCGCAGGAAGAGCAGCTCGCCTCCAGCCTGCTCACCGCCGCCATGAAAACCACGCGCGACGCGGCCATCCGCTCGCCCGGCGACGAAGACGGAGCGGCCGTCTTCTTCTGGCGATACCAACCGCTTGGCCCCGGCCGCATCACCACCTCCGGCCTTTCGGCCCGGCTCGTGATCGTTCCCTGCATCAAGGTCGGCACCTTCACCGACGATCCGCGCCGCCTGTCCAACAGCACCGTGCAGCAATCCAACGACGTGCAGGGCATTCGGCGCGACATCTTCATGCCCGTCGAGGGCGTCGATCCGGTCGTCCTGCCGCGCAACTGGGTGATCCGCGGCTATGCCCCGCCCAACACCGTCGAAGGCACGCTCGCCCTCAACGCGAACAATCCCGGCGACCCCCGCGCGAACTGGTACGAGGGCAACCGCTACCAGACCGACGAGGGCAACTGGCTCTTCCCCGAGACGGATTTTTACGCCCCCGCCGACGACCGGGTCGGCAACGACCGCCAGACCTTCATGGTGCGCTTCAAGGCCGGCACCGGCGAAGTCGTCACCGTGCCCAACGAGACGGCGATCGTCGTCGATGTGCGTCCCTACTACGACGGGCGCGATCCCGCCGGCAGCAAGCAGCTCTATGACGCCTACGACAAGACCGCCTTCGTCAAGCGCATCCTCCGCGAGGCCGGCAAGACCCGACAGAAGGTGCTCGGCCGCGACGACCAGAAGATGCTCTGCTCCGATGTGATGCTGGTCCGCCCGGTTACGCAGCTCGCGATTTACGACGAGAACAAGCTCGCGGCCGCGCTCGGCGTCCCGCTCGACACCTTCTCCGGTTGCCTCTACAAGCCCCCGCCCGCGCTCAGCGCCATGGACGATCCGCCGGAGGCATCGGCCCGCCCATCTTTCGTCGCCGGCCTCACCGACGCGATCCGCATCAACCAGTGGATCGAGGGCGACACCAACTTCAACGACACGGTCGAATCGGCCGGCGGCGGCGATCAGCCGCTCTCCCGCATCTATTCGCTCGAGCGCTACACCGGCGTGCCGAGGCTTCTGGAGGTGCAGCCATGAACATTCTTGTGGGACGGGCCTCCGGTTCGTCATCGCCTGCTCACCATCGCTCCCGCGCATTCTCGCTCATCGAGATCCTGATCGCCGTCATCATCCTCGCGCTGGGCATGCTCGGCCTCGGCGCAGTCTTCCCCGTCGTCATCCGCGAGCAGAAGCACGCCCAGGACCGCATCTCCGGCACGCTCGCCGAGAACAACATCCGCGCCACGTTCGCGGGGCTGGAGAAGCTCCGCCGGCCGCGGCTGCTCGTGCCGGCAGATTTCACGGGTGCCACCATTCCCCCGACCACGCTGCGGGCCGAGTACACCGGCTTGGCCGCGCTGCAGGAAGATTGGGTCTACCACGCCGAGGTCAACCGCGCCGAAGCGGCAGCCGCGAATTCGGGCGGTTTTCCCGTTCTGAACTTCAGACCCGGCAGTCTCAACCAGTTCACGTTTTCGTCCGACGGGCAGTGGGAGACCTTCTGGGGCTTCAATAACCCTCACGATCAGAGCTTCGGTGGGTCGTACTACTTCCGCGGCGACGTCGAGTTCGTGTCAGACAATCTGCCGGTCGAACCGGCCGTTGCCGCCGAGTTCCCGAAGTTCGAGATCGACGCGCGTCGAAGCCTGTTGATCCAGCGCGGCCTGCCCACGGTCCTCCAGTTCGAGCGGCGCTTCCGCGAGTTCCGCATCCCCCTCGCCGCCCGGCTCAACCCCGCCGGCGATCCCGGTGACGAATCGCCTTCGATGGTGTGGGATTTCGTCGTCCGCCGCAAGCTCGAGACGACCGACCCGCGGGCCTTGCAGGTGGCGGTCTTCGTCCGCCGCATCGACCCGCGGCTCCGCTCCATCCCGCGCAGCGCCCCGCGCCCCGGCGACGACACCGTCTCGGTTCGCGAGCAGTTCTTCAGCAGAACGCTCGGTACCGGCGAAGAGCGTCTGCCGCTGGGTGAGGACCGTGAGTTTCTTCCCACGCTCGACGGCGGAGACGGCGCGGGAGGCGTGTTCTACTCCGGCGTTCACTCCGTCGGAGCACTCTTCCAGTTCACCATCAACGACCCTATCAGCCGCAAACGCGATCGCATCTTTATCGGCGGCGCCTACTCCGACCCCTTCCTCATTGCGCAGCGCGGCCAGCGCGTCGTAGATAACCTCGGCAACATCTACACAATCGTCGGCAGCAGCCTCGATGACTTCCCTGGATTTCCTGTGTCGTGGATCAAGGTCGATCCTCCCGTCCCCCCCTCCGTCATCGAGTCCGACGGCGGCATCGACTTCGATCGCCCCATGATCCGCCAGCTCATCTTCACGCCCCAGATCCCGGTCTCAGTCTTCATGGTGGAGGTCGAGCCTTGAAAAATCCCCTCCGTAATCGAACCAGCCGCCCCTCGTTCGGCCGCGCCGCCTTTACACTCCTCGAAGTGCTCGTCGCCCTCGGCGCGGTCGCGCTCATGAGCCTGGGCCTGGCCCGCATCTTTGGCGCGACCAGCCAGACGCTCCGCGCCGGCAAGCGCGTCAGCCATTTCAACGATTACGCCCGCTCGCTCGAGGTCACCATGCGCCGCGACTTCGAGCGCATGACCCGCGAGGGCTTCCTCGTCATCGCCCACGAGCTGACCGATGCCGCCTCGCCCGGCAGCGGCCTGCCCGAAGGCATCCGACGCTCACCCACCGATGTCAACCCTCGCCAGCGCCGCATCGACCAGATCATGTTCTTCACCGCCGGCCAATACCGCACGCAGCGCACGCCCGCCTATCCCTCCCGCGTCGCCAGCGGCGCGCAGGCCTGCATCTACTACGGCCACGGCCTGCGCCAAGACCCCGGCAACCCCAACATCTCGGTCCCCTGCCTCGACGACCGCAACCGCGACGGTGGGAACTCCGACTCCGGCGTGGTGATGGATATCGCCCCGGCGTTCGGCGAGCGCGGCAGCAACGGTGCCGATGGCCCCAACCAATATGCCGCCGACTGGGTCCTGCTCCGCCACATTTCCGTGCTGGCCCAGCCCAAGGCGAAGGCTCCGCCCCGCCCGACCAACATCACCTTCCCCACCGTCGACCAGTGGGAAGACAGCCCGATCCAGATCGACCTCACCCCCGCGCAGTCGAGCCTCTTCCGCAACATCGCCCGCGGCACGCCCGACACGCTGCCCCCCGCCAATCGCATCGCCCGCCTGTCCGATCCCGTCGCCCGCCCGCTTCGCTCCTCCGGCCTGGTCGATGTCATCAACACCGACCTCGGCGAGGTCCGTTCGATCATCCTCGATGCCCAGCCGATCGCCGTAGACAACCTCGCCCTCCGCTTCGATCCCGCGGCCGACGAGCTCTTCGACACTTACAACTACCTGGATGCTCAGGGCATCGCGCGGCTCGTCAAGGTGCCCTATGCCTTTCAGCCCGACGTAACGCCCGCCGGCACCACGGCCTGCGCCGCGATGAAGCAGTGGATGCTCCAGGCGCTCCCCGCCGAGCCGCGTCAACAGACCGCCACCGGCGGCGTGCAGCCGCCGCGCCCCTACCCAGCCTCTTCTCCCGACTTCGGCGGGCGCATCCGCTGCGAGATCGCCCCGCCCGACTACCTCGGCACCGGCGCGAACAACGGCCAGATCTACCTCGGTGCCGACGAATACCGCCGCACCGACCAGACCATGCTCACCGCTTCCAACTTCGCCCCCGCCTGCACCGAGTTTATTGTCGAGTGGTCCTTCGGCGAGACCTACCGCGGCGGGACGATCCCCGATCCATTCCTCTCCGGCACGTTCGATCCCCGCGCCGACCAGTTGATCTGGCACGGTCTGCCCCGCTGGTCCGAAACCGACTACCTCCCCGGCCTCGATCCTCGCCTCGATCAGGTCGCCGCGCCTTACCTCGGCAAAGCCACTTCCAACCCCCTGCCCGGTCAAGTCGGCGATGCGCCCATAGACGCTCACGCCGGATATACCTACGACGGAGTCAACGACCTCTGGACCGTTCCCGCCCGCGTCATCCATGAGCCCGTCAACGGTCAGGGTCTGCCCGACCCGCGTGCCGGCGAGCCGCTCTACTCCCTCTTCGGCTACGTCGATCCGACCTTCCCCGGCCCCGTCGCCCCCGCAGATTTCCCGGAGGTGTGCGGCCAGATTATGCCGGTTGGCCACAAAAGTTTCGGCCGCTCCGAGTTGTCGCGCCAATTCGAGGCGCGACTCGTCGAGATCCACGGCAATGACCCGGGACCAGCCGCGGGCCTTGAGCGCCTGGACAATTAGCAGACCGATCAGGCCGGCTCCGATCACGATAGCGGGTTTGTCGAAATCCGGCGGCGCGAGATTCACCGCGTGCAGCGCGATGGCCACGGGTTCCGCGAAGGCGGCTTGGTCAAAGGTCAGCGAATCCGGCAGGCGATGGAGGATCCGGGTGGGCAGCACGACTTGTTCCGCGAAGCAGCCATGCCGCCGGTAATCAGCGCAGGAGACGCCGAGCACCCGGCGATTCGCGCAAAGATTGATATTGCCGCGCTCGCATTCGGGGCACTCGCCACAGAACTCGGTGGAATCAAAGGTCACCCGGTCTCCGGGGTTCCAGCCGGTCACGCCCGCGCCGACCTCGGCAATGAAACCCGCCGCTTCATGGCCCATGATGAGTGGAGGAATCCGCCGGCCGCTGCGCCCGTCCATCCCATGGATGTCGCTGCCGCAGATGCCGCAGGCTTTGACCGCGATCCGCACCTGCCCGGGGCCGAGGGGCGGATCCGGAAACTCGGTGAACTCAAAGGTGGAAGCGCCGGTCAGGAGGAGGGCCTTCATGCGGCTGAGGGAGGGTTCTGCATTAGCATCTTCGAGGTGGATAACATACTTCGATGGCGGGTAGTAGAACCAAGTTCGGATTCACTGATAAGAATTTGCAGAATTAAGACGCCGCCTAGTTCCGCAGACGCTCAAGAATTAAAACGTCGGGTCCAGACTCTGCGGCAAACGCGGGCGTTCGCGGACCGGCCTGGTAGGGCGAGCAGCCGAGCCATTTAACGCTCATGTCCTCTCCTGTGATCCAAAAATAACCATCTTCGCGGCCGCAACGGCTTGTCCGCAGGTGAGCGCGCGGCCAGCGAGGGGGGGCGTGGAGGAATTTCATGGCTTGATGGGTTGTGGCTCGAAGTCGGTCGAGTTGACCCAGCCTGCTTCGACCTTTCCGCCGCGCAGGTATTTCTCGTAGAGGCCGTCGCCTTTGACGGGCTTGTAGTGGTCAAATATTTCGCCGGGGGCAGTAAAGGGGTCATGCTGTACTTTTACCTTCCTGCACGCCAATCCATGCGCTTGTAGAGGTAGGTACCTCAAGAGGTAAATGGTACAGCATGACCTCTTCTGAAATCCCGTCGTCGTAGCCTCCGTCGTATTGGTTACCATTACGACACCTTACCACCATTCCTACGACCCGCCTACGAGGCACCCGGCCGGACGCTTACGCCTGCTCGGGGTTTCGACCTGAGGGACCGGTTTACTTTCCGAAGCAATAACCCTTCTCCTTGGCTTGGGCTTCCAGCGTCCGGAGGGCATCGAGTTCGAGGACCCCGTCCTTGCCTGCGAGGCTCTTGAGTTTGTCGGCGACCGCGGCGTCGCGCTTGGCGACGTGCTCCGCCAGCTCGGCCTGGAGCTTGCGACGTTCATCGACCTTTAGGGTGATCAGCTTCTGGCGGGCTGCTGGGGCCATGGCCTGGAGTTCGGGCGCGAGCTTCTCTTCATCGAGTTTGTCGACGCTTTCGCGGCCGTTCATGACCTCGACTACGAGGTCGCCGCGGCCGGACATGACCGCGCCGGCCTCGCCCTTGCCGAGATAGGAGGAACGATCCGCCATGGCCTCCGACGACAGGCTGGCCAGCACGGACTTGTTATTGGTGGCGCTGGCCTGCTCGGCCTTGGAACCGTAGAGAATGATGGTGGAGTCGAGCTGGATATTGAGCCGGATGATATCCTGGTCGTAGGGTGTCTCAATCTTGATGGAGCCGCCGTCCTGCAGGATGGCGCCGTAGGTGCCGTTGGTCAGGGAGGCGATTTCGCGCCAGGCCTGCTCGGTGCCACTCAGGCGGCCGCATTGGAGGGTGTTGATGAGGATGCCGCGCGCGTTGGCCAGACGGCAGGTCTCGGGGTATTTAACGTCGTCCTGATAGTCCATGTGCGGCCGGGCGTCGCCGACGAGGAAGACCACGCGCAGCACCTCCGGGTCGGTGCTCCACTGGAGGTCGCGCACGGCCCGGTGCAGCGCCTCGTTGACCGATTCCGGCTCGTCGCCGCCGCCCTGTGCCTCGAAGGCGTATAGGTTGGTATAAACTTCGTCGAGGTTGCCGGTCAGGCCGAACACCCTGGTGACGTAGGCGTCGCGGCGGTCACGGTAACCCACGAGGCCGAAACGGATCTCAGGCGTGGGGCGGGCGGACTTAAGCTTGTTGGCGATCGCCCAGATCTTCTGTTTTGCGCCGGCGATCATGCCGCTCATCGAGCCGGTGGTATCGAGGACGAAGACGACCTCCATGCGCGGTCGGGCCATGAGCTGGCCGGGAGCCACGGCATCATGGGCGGACAGGCGGGAGAAGGGGGCGAAGGCAGCCGCGACGAAGGCGGCGAAAAGGAGGAATTTGGAGCGCATGGAAGGAAGACGAACGGGAGCGGATATTCTTAGGCCTGGGCGCGCGAAACGGTCCGCGGCTCACGGCCGGACGCAAGAAGGGCCGCCCTCGCGGGACGGCCCCTCAACTAGCACACACGACCACCATGCCATTATGGGCGCGTTACGGTAATGGGGTCTTCAACGTATCGCGGTCAACGTAGCTCAGTCTTCGGACGGGGGCGGACCGGCGCGCAGCAGGGATTCCTCGTGGTCCAGCAGCAGTTGCAGTGGCCGGTGGGCTTCGTCGGCGATCCTGTTGCTGCGCCAGAGTTCATCGATGGCGGTGCGCTCGGCCAGCAGCGCGGTCGTCCGGTAGCGGTGTCCTGCGGTCCGGCGCCGGCGGGCGCTGCGGCGCGTCTCGCCCTCGGCCTCAAGGATCGCAAGCCGGTGCTCATACTCGCCGATCACCTGGCTGAGCGCGGCGTTGTGGTCGGGAGCGTTGGCTTCCGTCTCGAGAGACCGCAGGGCTGTTAGGCCGGCCTCGACCGCCGTGGTGCGGGCCAGCCGTTCCTCCGTGACGCGCGTGCTGTCCTCGCGCAGGCCGAGTCGCTGGATCAGCTGCTCGAGCGTGGTGCCCTGCAACAGCAGCGTCACCGCGATGACCCCGAAGGCGAGGAAGATGACGATGTCACGACCAGGAAAGGGTGAGCCGTCGGGCAGAAACAATGGGATCGAAAGCGCGCCGGCCAGCGTGACGGTGCCGCGCATGCCGGCCCAGCCCATCACCAGCCCCGTGGCCGGGCGCATTTTATCGGCGCAGACCCCTGGCAGGAGGAACGGCAGATAGATGCCCGCGAAGACCCACGCCAGTCGCGCCAGGATGGCGGCACCGGCGACCGCGGCCGTGAAACCGAGCAACTGGACAATGGAGTATTGGTCGCGCACCGCCGCCAGCAGCGTGGGGAACTGCAGTCCTAGCAGCACAAACGCCGTGCCGTTGAGCCAGAAGATCAGGAGGCCCCATACGGCGAAGGCACTCTGGCGGGTCTCCACATTCATGCGCACCGGGTCGCGCCAGCCCGAGTAGAGACCGGCGGCAATCACGGCGAGGATGTTCGATACGCCGAGAAGGTCGGCGAGGAAATAGGCCGCGAAAGGCGTCATCAACGAGAGGGTAATCTCAATAAGCGGGTCCGAACTCTGCAGCCGTTGCAGCAGGTCGCGCAGCTTGCCGATGGCGTAACCGATGACCAGGCCGATGGTGACCCCCCCGACGGCCAGCAAGGAGAACTCGGCGGCCATTTGTGTCAGCGAGAAGCTGCCGGCCACGGCGGCGGCGAGGGCAAACTTGAAGGCCACGAGGCCGGTGGCGTCGTTCATCAGGCTCTCGCCCTTGAGCACGGTCGTGAGGCGCGCCGGCACGCGCAGGCGCTCGGTGATGGCGTTGACGGCGACGGCGTCGGTTGGGGAGACGATCGCGCCGAGGGCGAAGGCCATGGCCAGCGGCAGGCCCGGCACCAGCCACCAGGTCACGAGGCCGACGGTCAGGGTGGTGAAGATGACAAGGCCGATGGCCAGGATGAGGATGGCGCGCCGCGCGCGGACGAACTCACGCAGCGGCATCAACCAGCCGTCGGCAAAGAGCAGCGGCGGCAGGAAGCAGAGAAAGAAGAAGCCCGGGTCCAGCTTAAGCCGCGGGAACGCCGGCAGCAACGCCGCGCCGATACCGCCGAGCAGATAGGTGATGAGCGTGGGCCAGGGGAGCCAGCGGGCGACGACGCTCAGGCTGGCGATCAGCAGCAGCAGGATCAGGGCGTGTTCAAAGGCCAGCATGCGCCCACGCTACCTTCCCGACGGGATTCGTCCAGCGACATTGCCGGACATCTCCGGCTCGACATCGTCCGGACCGGCGCCACCTTCGATGCACATGGCGAAAACAAGGCAGCGGCTGACCAAAAAGGCCTACCAAGCCCGCGCCAGCCGGCTGCGCGAGCAGCTTGTTCACCTCCAGGTGAAGCTTAAGCACGTGCCCTTCAAGGTCCTGCTCATCCTGGCCGGACCCGAGGGTGCCGGCCGCGGCAGCCTGCTCAACACGCTTGCGGAGTGGCTCGACCCGCGCGGGGTGGAGACGTTTTCCTACCACGCCCCGACCGGGAGCGAGCAGGCCCATCCGCACCAGTGGCGTTTCTGGCGCAGCCTGCCGGGCATCGGCCGCATCGGGCTCTATGCCGGCTCCTGGTATACCGAGACGCTCCGCGAGGAAGCGCGCGGCAAACGGGCGCTGGGCCACGTCGAGCAGGAGGCGGAACGCATCCGCGAATTCGAAAAACTTCTGGCTGACGGTGGCACACTCATCATCAAGGTTTGGTTGCAGATCTCCAAGGATGCGCAGGGCCGCCGGCTGCGCACGCTGCGCGCTGAGCCGGCCACGGCCTGGCGGGTGACGGAGGAGGACTGGCACCACCATCGTATCTATGACCGCCTGGCGAAGACCGCCCGGCTCATCCGCGCCAAGACCGACCGCCTCGGCGCACGCTGGACCATCATCGACGCCGAGGACGAGCGGGCCCGTGACCTGCAGGTTGGGCAACTGCTCCTCTCACAGTTCCGGCAACAGCAGAAGAAGATGGCCCGCCTGCGGCCGGCCACGGCGCCGCGGGAGGTGAAGCCGCTGCGTCCCGCCGGCCTGCGGCGGCTGCAGGCCCTGCCGCTCGACCAGGACCTGTCTGAGAAGGACTACGACGCCCTGCGCGAGAAGTGGCTCGGCCGCCTGAACCGCGCCGTGCGCGCCGCCCTCGGGGCCGGCCGGTCCATCGTGTTTGCCTTCGAGGGCTGGGACGCGGCGGGGAAGGGTGGGGCGATCCGCCGGCTCACCAGTGCGATCGATCCGCGTGACTACAGCGTCATCCCGGTGGCCAAGCCCACCGCCGAGGAAAAGCACGCGCACTATCTCTGGCGTTTCTGGCGCGACCTCCCGCGCGACGGCCGCATGGCCGTGTTCGACCGTTCCTGGTATGGCCGCGTGCTGGTGGAGCGGCTGGAGGGTTTCTGCCGGCCGGACGAATGGCAGCGGGCCTACGCCGAGATCAACGGCTTCGAGCGCGAACTTACCGGCCACGGCACGATCGTGCTGAAATACTGGCTGCACATCTCGCACGCCGAGCAGCTGCGCCGTTTCCGCGAGCGCGAGTCCACCGCGCACAAACGGCACAAGATGAACGCCGAGGACTGGCGCAACCGTCGCAAACGCGCCGCCTACGAGGTCGCCGTCGGCGACATGCTCGCACTCACGGACAAAAAGAACGCACCGTGGCATCTTGTGCCCGCGGACAACAAGCGTTATGCTCGCCTAGAGGTGCTGCGCTCCGCCAGCCGCCAGATCGAGGGGGCGTTGGAGGAATAATCAGCGGATGGAAGACAGAGGGCGGAGTCAGAGCGCTGCCCGATCCGACTCCCTGATCCCGGCTCCGTGCTTCCAGCTCACTCACGCGTCCAGGTCGACCACGCCGGTGGCTTGACAGAGCGCGGTCAGCACGCGGAATTCCGCGCTTTCCTTGTCGTGCGCGCCGGGCGTGACCTTGAATCCGCTGGTCAGGGTCTGCATGACGCCGCTGTAAGTGGCGCCCTTGGCGGAAAGCTGCACGCGCTCAAGCGCCCGCGGCCCCGGCTGCAAAAAGGTGACCGCCGCGCCAAACTGTTGCTTTGGTTCACCTTCGAAGTGCTTGGGTGTCCCCCGCACGGTGATTTCCATTCGCCCCTCGGGCGAGTCGAACCTGAAAGGCATGTGCGGCAGTTTGATGTCCATCAATGAAGGTAATGCGACGGAGGACATTAAGCAACTGCCACGATGAGGCGCTTGACTGACCGCAGCGGGGAGGAAGATTGGCTAACCCCCGCCATGAAATACCCCGCACGACTCCTCGCCTCACTCTCCCTGCTTCTCGGTCTGGCCGCTATTGCCCGCGTGGCTGACGCTCCTGCCGCCCGTCCGTGGATCCCGCTCTTCAACGGCAAGAACCTCGACGGCTGGACTGTGAAGATCACCGGTTATCCGCTGGGTGTGAATTACGCCGACACCTTCTGCGTCGAGGACGGCATCATCAAGGTCGCCTACGACAAGTATCCGAAATTCGACAAGCAGTTCGGCCACCTCTACAGCAACGTCGCCTATTCGCGCTACCTCCTGCGCCTGGAATAGCGCTTCGAAGGGAAGATGATGCCCGACGCGCCGAATTATGTTAACCTCAACAGCGGCGTCATGATCCACTCGCAGTCGCCGCAGAGCCTGCCGCTCGACCAGGCCTTCCCGGCCAGCCTTGAGGTGCAGTTTCTCGCCGACGAGGGCAAGAGTCCGCGACCCACCGCCAACATGTGCTCGCCCGGCACGCACATCGAGATGGGCGGCAAGCTCATTACCCAGCACATCGTCCGGTCCACCGCGCCGACCTTTCCCGCCGGCGAATGGGTGAAGATTGAGGTCGAGGGGCACGGCCACGACGAGATCATCTACCGGGTCAACGGCACCGAGGTGCTGCGCTACCAGCACCCGCAGCTCGACCCCAAGGATCCATGGGCCGCCGCGGCCATCCAGACCGGCTCCGCCCGGCTGATCAGCTTCGGGGCACATTGCGCTCCAGGCAGAGGGCCAGCCGGTCTGGTTCCGCAACATCGAGCTGAGGTCGCTGGAGGAGCCGTAACGAGGGCTCGGCCAGTTTTAAGCGGTTGGATTTGGGCCTTTGGGCCGGTTTTGCTCCAATCCGTTTCGAACCAACCCGTCCAGAGGCCGGGCTCCACCAAAAATCTCGTGATCTGCGCCATCGCGGTCTTGTCAGGTCGCGGGGAACCCCCAACGTTCGCGCCTCCATGAACCGCCTTTCCTCCTCCTGCATTCTGGCCCTTGCGGCCCTCTCATTCACTGGCTGCGGCAAGCAGTCCGACAAAACTGCCGCCGGCACCCCGGCCGCCACTTCCGCTGCCGCGACCATCGAGTCGGTGGAGCAGAAGGTCAGCTACGGCATCGGCTACAACATGGGCGCCGGCCTGGGCCGGGACGACACCTTGAAGGTGGACCAGGCGGCCCTCATCGCGGGAATCACGGACGGCCTGGCCAAGGCCAAGACCCGTCTGCCTGAGTCGGAACTCGAGGCGGCCTTCATGGCGGTGCAACAGAAGATGGCCGCCGCCGCGGCCGAGGCCGGCGAGAAGCAACTGGCCCTCGGCAACGAATACCTCGCCAAGAACAAGGCGAAGCCCGGCGTTACCGTCACCGCCTCCGGTCTGCAGTATGAGGTGCTGAAGAGCGGCAGCGGCCCGAAGCCGACGGAGTCAAGCACCGTGAAGGTGCACTACCACGGCACGTTGATCGACGGAAAGGTCTTCGACAGCTCCGTCGAGCGCAAGGAACCCATCGAGTTTCCCGTGACCGGTGTTATCCCCGGCTGGGTGGAGGCCCTGCAGCTGATGTCGGTCGGCGACAAGTGGAAGCTCACGATCCCGTCCGCCATCGCCTACGGCCCGCGCGGCAAGGGCGACATCCCGCCGAACGCCGTGCTGGTCTTCGAGGTCGAGCTGCTCGAGATCAAGTGACCGGAAGCCAAGTCAGTTTTTAACCACTAATGGGCACTAATCAGACACTAATTGTCGGAGATCCCTGGGGTTCGGATTAGTGCCATTAGGGTGGATTAGTGGTAAAAGTCTGCGTCCGGATTTCTCCGGCAGGCCGTACTCGAAGGGGTAGTACTGCGCCCCGTCGGCGGCGATCAAGGGGTTCATCTTGCCGGGCAGGCCGGCGAACTCACCGGTGCCGGAGTCGGGGACGACGGTGATGCTCAGGCTGGGTGCGCCACGGTTCATGCTGCCGGTGTGCTGGAGCTGAAAGGTGCCCGTGTGGCCGGCGCGGCGACGTCTTCATCACCGAAAAAAACGGCAAGCTTGCGCTGAATTTCAGCCGCACCGAGAAACTGGCAGGCGACATGGAGCACTGGCAGCACGACACGTTCATCGTCCGCTGGCGCAACCGGGAGCACAATGCCGACGCCTTCGTGACCTTCGCCCTCACCCCCGACGGCGCGATCGACCAGGTCAAGATGCAGGCCGTTTCGCCCCTGACGGACTTCAGCTTCGATTTCCACGACCTCGTGCTCAGGCCGGTGGGGCAGTGAGCCGCCGGCCGGCACACGCAAGAAGGGCCGCCCTCGCGGGACGGCCCCTCAACTAGCACACATCCGCACTATAGCGATTCGGGACGCATCAGGCCATGGGGTGTTCTAGGTATTTGATCGACAAAGGAGTTTCACTGGGAAAACCGGTTTTCGCGAATTCACCTTGAAGCCCGATCAAATAGCTGGACCTCCCCCGTCATGTCTTGGGCGGCTGGTGGATCAGGATGAGTTTGCCGCAGGTGTGGCCTTGAAGGGAATCAGGTGATTCGGACAGCGCCGTGCCAGGAGGGACTCGCTGCAGTCAGCTTGCTAAATCCCAGGCCACAAAGCCTGGCCCTGTCCGGCCGTCCCCAGGACGGCACGCCCCGCGGCCAGTCAAGGGTCAAGACGTGGCGTGCTTGGTCGGCTCCTGCTTATCCTTGTCCGGCCGACCTACGGTTTGACGAGAATCACAGAAGGCGGTGGCTTAGTTTTAACGTAGTGCTTCGCAGGGTTCCATTTCTTGGGCAGCCGTTTCCCGAATGGAGGTTTGATTTTCCTTTCTCAAGGCCGACAGCGAATAAGGGTTCAATCACCAGCCAGAACGCAGCCTCGCTGAGGTGCGACTTCATATCGTTGAAAATTCGCGCCTCGACGACAGCCTCTTGGTGATTGGTCGGATCAACCAGATGCTCAAATGAGGGATACATCGAATTGGATGGTTCAAGATCCGGTTTGAGCACGAGATCGCTGAAATAGCCGCGGACCTGGCCGCTGCTGAGACACTTCGAAACGGCATTATTTTTTCGCTGTCTCTTATACACATCTGACGCTGCCGACGAATAGAGAGGTGTAGATCTCGGTGGTCGCCGTATCATT
>ENA-ORBV01010750-ORBV01010750.1-microbial-mat-metagenome-genome-assembly--contig:-NODE-10750-length-14558-cov-5.324356_pt1 | contig 14558 bp, 14 predicted proteins | sample MGYA00237777_ERZ505514 | MGnify/ENA primary metagenome ERZ505514 (study PRJEB26160, sample SAMN06269048) | microbial mat metagenome | isolation source: Oligotrophic lake microbial mat | place... | reverse complement strand
CGGTGGTGCCGGGGGTGGCGGGGGTCAGACGGCCATGCAGGCGCTGGCAGACGCCCCGAAGACGGCGAACGCGCTCGCGCAGGCGAACATCCCGTTTGCCTTCACTGGCGGTGGCGTGCTCGCTCCGTCGGCGTTCCTGGCCAACGTCACCCGCACGGTCAAAGACGGCGGCCTGCCGCCGGCGACGGCGCTCCGCGCACTGACCCTCGACGCCGCACGTGTGGCCGGAGCGGCCGACCGCCTCGGCTCCATCGAACAGGGCAAAATCGCTAACATCGTTGTGATGGAAGGCGAGATGTTCGAGGCCAGCTCCCGCGTGCGTTACGTGTTCATCGACGGCCGGCCGGTCGAAATCACCGGCGCGGCGCCGGCGGGTGGCTCCGGTCGCGGCGGCTCCCGGTAAGCACGAGAAGAACCTCAGAGGTCGCTTACGACCTCTGAGGTCGTTCCTAAAGGAGGAGTTCCCATGAAACAACTACTGATTCTCGCTATTGTTGGTCTGGCCATCGCGGTGCCCACCGCACAACGCCAGGCTCCATCCGGTTACCTCACTCCCCCAAAAGTCATCGTGGACATCATGGACGCCGAGCCGTTGCCGGGCGTCGCGTTGTCGCCGGATCGAAAGACGATGCTGATGACGCATCGACGGAGCATGCCGACGCTGGCCGAAGTGGCGTCGCCGATGCTGCGTCTGGGCGGGTCACGCATCAGTCCGCTGACCAACGGCAATCACGTGCTCAACGGCACGATCGGCCTGACACTCAAAGACGTGGCCACCGGTGCTGAGCGCAAGCTCACGTTGCCGACCGGAGGATCGTTTGGTGCGAGCTTCTCGCCCGACGGCAAGAAGATCGCGATCACGCACACGGCCGCCAACACCATTCGCTTGCTGCTGGCCGACGTGGCGACAGGCGCGGTCACCACTGTCGTCGACCGTGGCATCAACGGTCTGGGCGGCGGGTGCAGTTGGCTCGACGACTCAACGGGATTTTTGTGCAGCATGGTGCCGGCTGGTCGCGGCCCTGCTCCGGCGTCGCCGGTGGTCCCCTCGATGCCGAACATGCAGGAGAATCTGGGCACGATCGCCGCAGGCCGCACCTATCAGGACCTGCTGACGAGTGCGCACGACGAACAGCTTTACGATTACTACTTCACCGCACAGCCCACCTGGATGGATCTGTCGGGCAAGGCGACGCCCTTCGGTCGCCCCGCGGTCTACGCGGGCCTGCAGGTCTCCACCAACCGGGAGTTCGTGATCGTCAACCGCATCAAGCGGCCGTATTCGTACCTGCTCCCTGCATCGAGCTTCCCGCGCGACGTGGAGGTCTGGGATCGCACCGGCAAGGTCGTGCGTACGGTGGCCGACGTGCCGATGGGTGATGTGGTGCCGGCCAACGGTGTGCAGCAGGGCGCGCGCAGCGCGCAGTGGCATCCGATCGAGCCGGCGACACTCATCTGGGTCGAGGCGCTCGACAAGGGCGACATCCGCAACAAGGTCTCTCATCGCGATCAGGTCATGACGCTGGCGGCGCCGTTCACCGGAACACCGTCGGCAGCCGTCAAAACCGAATGGCGCTTCGGTGGCGTGTCCTTCACCGAAAAGGGCGTCATCATGGTCGCCGAATCGGACCGTGCGACGCGTATGGCGCGAACCTGGGTCTACGACAAAGGCTGGTCATCGACGCCCCGCAAAGTCTGGGAGCGCGGCCAGCAGGATCGGTACGGCGACCCTGGGTCCCCGATGCGACGCCCGGCCTCGAGCCTGGTCATGCAGGTTGGTGACTCGATTTATCTCACCGGCGCCGGCGCATCTCCAAAGGGCGACCTTCCGTTTCTCGATCGCATGAACCTGACGACGCTCGCGACCGAGCGGGTGTGGCGCAGCGACGAGCAGAGCTTCGAGTCCGTGGTGGCGCTGGTCGACGATGCCGGTGCGCGGATGATCACGACGCGCCAGACGTCGCAGATCCCGGCCAACTACGTGATGCGCGATCTTCGTGCGAACACGATGTCGCCGATTACCTCGTTCAAGGATCCGCATCCACAACTCTCGGACGTGCAGAAGCGGTTCGTGACCTACAAGCGCAACGATGGTGTGACGCTCTCGGGCACCATCTACCTGCCGCCCAGCTACAAGCCGGGCGAACGCCTCCCGATGTTTGTGTGGGCGTACCCCCAGGAGTTCGACAACGCCGATGCCGCCAGTCAGGTCGTGGGATCACCGAATCGATTCACGACCGTGGGCGGGTCATCCCATCTGCTGCTCCTGACGCAGGGGTTTGCGGTGTTTGATGGGGCGACAATGCCGATTATCGGGGCGGGAGAGACGGCCAACGACACATATGTCGAGCAGTTGGTGGCCAGCGCGCAGGCGGCGGTGGACTTTGCTGTGAATGAAGGGATCGCTGATCGCGCGCGCATCGGTGTGGGTGGTCACAGCTACGGCGCGTTCATGACGGCCAACCTGCTGGCGCATTCGGACATCTTTGCCGCCGGCGTGGCGCGCAGCGGTGCCTACAACCGCACGCTGACGCCATTCGGTTTCCAGAACGAAACGCGCACCTTCTGGGAAGCGCCGGACGTCTACGCAAAGATGTCGCCGTTCTACAACGCGCACAAGATCAAGGAACCGCTGCTCCTGATTCACGGCGAACTCGACAACAACTCCGGCACCTTCCCGATTCAGTCGGAGCGCATGTACATGGCGCTCAAGGGCCACGGCGCGACCGCGCGGTACGTGACGCTGCCGTACGAGTCGCACGGCTACTCCGCGCGCGAGTCCAATCTGCACGTGGTGGCCGAGACGCTGAACTGGCTGAACAAATACGTCAAGAAGACGCCGAATTAGGGCCTATCCACAGGGAGACACGGAGACCCGGAGAGTTTTCTTTTAAAGAAAATCCTCCGCGTCTCCGTTCCTCCCTGTTAATTAAGCGAACAGCCACGTCAGCGCGTCGGGCAGTCGGCGCGCCCAGGCGTCTTCGGAGTGATCGCCGAGCGGATCCTCGACACCACCGACGCCGCCGGCATCAAGCTGGTCGCGTAGCAGGTGTTTCAGGATGCGGACGTTGGCGAGAGTGTCGCGCCCTTCCTGGTGCCCGACATCGAGCCAGACCTTGGTGGTGGGCATGAGCGGGTGGCGACGCAGGCGACGCAGGATGACCCGGTTATCCCACCAGATCGACGGCGACATCACAAGCAAGCGGCCAAACCGCGCCGGATATTGCTGGGCGACGGCCAGCGTGGCCAGGCCTCCCAGAGAAGACCCCCCAAGCGCCAGTGCTCCAGGCGCCGTGTTGATGCCGTACTCAGCGGCCATGTATGGCACCAGCTCCTCCATCAGGAACCGGCCGTGCCTCCAGAGGTCCCCCGCCCCGTAGTGGGTCCCTTCGGTCGGCGTCAGCTCGGTAATGCGCCCCTGGCCGGCATGATCCACCCCCACCACGACCAGCGGCGGAATCTTTCCCGCCTCCACCAGCATCGCCATCGTCTCTGCCACCCGCCAGTGGTGCCCAGGCCGGTGGGCTCGGTCGGGCTCAAAGAGATTCTGCCCATCGTGCAGGATGAGCAGGTGGGGAGACGCAGAACTGTCCCCTTGGACTCCTGGACCTCTGGACCCCTGGACTTCATTTGCCCAGACCGTGACCCGCCTGGGGCCATCGATCCACTTCGAAGAGATGTCGTGCCGCGTCATGAACTGTCGTAGTATCGGGCATCATGCGGCGCGAGTACCAGCGATGGTTTTCACGGACCCTCGGACGGGACATGGAGATGCTGGTCTTTGGCCACGGTGGCCGACCGGTCGTCGTGTTCCCGACGTCGATGGGGGCGTTTTTTGAGTACGAAGATCGCGGGATGACCGGCGCGCTGGCTGAGAAGCTCGACGCCGGCGCCGTGCAGCTCTTCTGCGTCAGCACCCTCGACAAAGAAACCTTCTACGCCAAGATGGTCAGCCCGCGCGATCGGATTGACCGGTATCTCCAATACGAGCATTACCTCGTCCACGAGGTGATGCCCTTTATCACCCAACAGTCCGGCAGCCCCACGGCGGGTGTGACCGGCTGCAGCTTTGGTGCCTATCACGCGATGGTGATGGCGCTGCGGCACCCGGATGTGTTCACATCCTGCATCACCATGGGCGGCGCCTTCGACATCATGCGGTTCCTGCACGGCTATTTCGATGAAGACGCGTACCTCTTGTCGCCGCCGCACTTCCTGCCGAACCTGACCGACCCATGGTTTCTGGAGCGATGTCGGCAGAACAAGTGGGTGCTGGTCACTGGCGAGAAGGACATCTGTCGCGCGGACACCGAACACGCAGCGCGCCTGATGGCACACAAGGACATCCCGCACAGCCTGCACGTGTGGGGCCAGGGGTCGGAACATGACTGGCCCGAGTGGGTCAAAATGGTCAAAGCCTACGTGCCTTAGTAGGCGTCCGAGAATACGGAAGGAAGAGTTGATGGCGGCGACAATTGGTGTGCTCTTCGGCATGGAAACCACGTTTCCTCCTGCGTTGGTGGAAAAGATCAATGGGAAGAAGATTCCCGGCATCTCTGCGGAGTTTGTCTCCATCGGTGGCATCCGGATGGACGAACCGCAGCGGTATCGCGTCATCGTGGACCGCATCTCGCATGACATTCCGTTTTATCGCGCGTTCCTCAAGAACGCGGTGCTCACCGGCACAACGGTCATCAATAACCCGTTTTGGTGGAGCGCCGACGACAAGTTTTTCAACTACGCGCTGGCGACACGTCTTGGTGTGGCGATTCCACCCACCGTGATCCTCCCGCACAAAACCCACCCGGCCGGCACCACCGATCAGTCGATGCGGAATCTGGAGTATCCGCTCAACTGGGAAGAGGTGTTTGACTACATCGGCTTCCCCGCTTTTCTGAAGCCGTTTGACGGCGGTGGGTGGAGGGACGTGTATCAGGTGCGCTCGTCGAAGGAGTTCTTCGCCGCGTACGACCAGACGCACACGCTCTGCATGACCCTGCAGCGGGCGGTCAAGTTCAACGAATATTTCCGCTGCTACGTGATCGGTCAGGAGAAGGTCCTGATCATGCCGTATGATCCGCGGCTCCCCTTCCACGATCGGTATCTGAAGAATCCTCCCGCCTACGACCCGGCGCTGATCGCCCGTGTCGAACGTGATGCGCTGACGTTGTGTCGAGCACTGGGTTACGACCTCAACACGGTGGAGTTCGCCGTCGAAGATGGCGTGCCGTATGCCATCGACTTCATGAACCCCGCCCCTGACGCCGACCGCAATTCCGTGGGTGAAGCCAACTTCGCGTGGATTGTGGATGCGGTCGCCGAGTTGGCCGTCACAAAGGCGCTCGAACCGCCAGCCCCACCCACCTACCGGTGGGACGCGTTTCTGAAGGGTTGAGTCCATGTCCGAACCAGCCTTCACCATCGGGATCGAAGAGGAATATCAGACGATCGACCCACGCACGTACGACCTGCGCTCCCACATCCAGACCGAGATTGTGGAAGAGGGCAAGCGGCGGATGAAAGAAAAGGTGAAGTCCGAGATGCACCAGTCGGTGGTCGAGGTCGGCACCGGCGTCTGCGCAACCATCAAAGAAGCCGCACTCGACCTCAAAGACCTCCGTCGTCAAATGATCGGCCTGACTGAGGAGCACGGCCTGCTGATGGTCTCCGGTGCCACGCACCCGTTTGCCGACTGGCGTGTGCAGGACATCTCACCCGACGAGCGCTACGTGCAGGTCGTTGAGGACATGCAAATGGTCGCGCGCGCAAATCTCATCTTCGGCCTGCACGTGCACATCGGCATCCACGACCGGGAGACGATGATTCACTTGATGAATCAGATGCGGTATTTCCTGCCGCACTTGCTGGCGATCTCGACGAACTCGCCGTTCTGGATCGGGATGAACACCGGTCTCATGTCGTATCGCTGCAAGGTGTTTGATCGGTTCCCGCGCACGAATATCCCGGACACGTTTTCGTCCTGGGCCGATTTCGACAGTTTCGTCAAACTGCTCGTCAAGACCAACTCAATCGACAACGCCAAGAAGATCTGGTGGGACATCCGCCCGCATCCAGTGTTTGACACGCTCGAGATTCGCGTCTGCGACATCCCGATGCGCGTGGACGAGACCATCGCGATCGCCGCGCTCATTCAGGCCACGATGGTGAAGCTGTACCGGTTGCACGCCAAGAACCAGAGCTGGCGGGTGTACAGCCGCGCGTTGCTGATGGAAAACAAATGGCGCGCCGCCCGGTACGGCATCAACGGCATGCTCATCGATCTTGGCAAGGAGCGCGAGGTTCCCGAGCGCGAGTTGTTGCTCGAATATCTCGATTGGGTGGACGATGTGCTCGATGAGCTGGGGAGTCGGGAGGAGATCGAGACGATCCGGTGGATTCTGGAGCATGGCACCGGCGCCGACCGGCAGCTCAAGGTCTACGAAGACTCCGGCCACGACTTCAAGGCGGTCATGGACTACATGATCGCGGAGACCAGACACGGGCTCTGACGCTTCAGCGATGCGGGGCCCGAATCTGGCGACTTCGATCAATGACCACGACACCCCTGTCATCAGCCTTGAGCTGAACTGGCGTGGCACCGAACGTAGAGGAATAGAGAAGCTGGTGAGCAGGGGGTAACTGGCTCACGGAAAAACGTGACACGACCGTTCCATCCGACTGGGTCACCGTACCCACCTGTGTCGCATCGAGACTGCCGAGGCGGATGGGGCATTGCGCACCGGTCCACGTCACCGTTCCTGGGAGAACTCCATACCGACCAGCACCGAGAACCTCAATGGACGTAGGAAAACCCGCCAGTAGCCGGACGGCGACGGGTTGCCCGGATCCGGGTGCGACAAGGCACGTGGCGATGTGGCCTGGAGCGATCACATCGATGAACTCACCGGGAGACGCGACCCCTGCGGTCGCCCGAAATATGCCTGGCGCTGACTGTTCGAGTCGTCCATTTTGCGTACGAAGTTGGGCAGACGGCAGCGGCTGTCCGGCCGAATCCATCACGGTGATCTCGGTGTCATACGATGCGAGTGTCAGCACAACCTTCGAGTCGCCGGTGGCCTTGACTGCCACCTGACGAGGCGCGGCGACCACCACGGTTCGGTCAGGGCGCTCTTGTCTTGCTCTGACAACATAATCGCCTTCGGAGAAGCCAGGAAACTCCATGCTGGGGCTCGCTGGCGGCTTCAAGTCGAAGGCCACTCGCGAGATGCGGCTACCCGGAGTCTGCCGCGAGAAAGTAAACGTCACCGGCGATGCTTGATCCCAGCCTTCGACGACAACGACGAGCGTGCCCCCAGTCACAGACCAGTCCACCCGGTTTTGTCCCTCGTGAATGACAACCGTCTGCTCGCGCCCAATCAACGGCAGCCCCTTCATCGTAAGTCTGGCGACGTACGTGCCAGATCTCGGGAGTCTCAGCGAGTAGTCGCCAGCAGAAAGGACGCTGGCCGTGACCCCCTCGGTGGGCGGCACATCGGGCTCGGCAAATGAGACCTGGAGGTCTGCACTGGGATACGGTCGTCCGTCCAGAGTCACGGTCCCGATCACCTCAAAGTCTGGCAGCGAGAGAATGGCCGTGGTCTCGACCTGCCTCTCGACCTGCACGACCTTCGTAACGGCGAAGCCAACGCCCTCGCCGGATGCCACAAGTTCGTACTCGCCCGGTGGTAGGCCGGAAAAGATCTGGTCACACCGATGGGCGAAGTCGCGTCTGGCGACCCTGGAACGCAGTTGAGCTCCGGTGGGCGTCCGAGTCAACCTGACGACGTCCAGACGGCCAGAATTCGCGCACAGTTCTCGATCTATCGCAACTTTGACCCGTCCGACGTCACTGGGAGCCATCACGATCGCGACAGAGCTTCCGGGAGGCACTTCGAGCTCAACCGTCTCTCCCCCGATGTCGCCTTCGTAGACTGGCTGCCAGGTAACGGTTCCGGACAAGCCCCCAACAATGAGTCGACCGCCAACGTCCCCGAGCGTATATTCCCCAGGATCGCTCGCGGAAGAATTGCGCAGGCGAATTTTTAATGGGACTACGACAGCTGGCGCAACGGTGAAAAGAAGTTCGCCCCCGGTGACATGGCGAGTCGGGTGCCACGGCGCCACTGACGGAATCGCTGACTCATGAAACGTGGCTGGTGGGAAACCGGGCCGTTGAAATCTGACGTACCGGTTCTTGTGACGCGCCACAAGAAGATTACTGATTTGACTCGCCGGTCGAGCGGCGACGACGACAGGCACGGCGCCATCTTCCCAGGTGAGCCACTCTACTGCGGTCCATTCAGGACCGGTGGGCAGCGGCCTTGAGACGGCTGGACTCAAAGACAACAATCCGCTCTGGCACACATCGGCAACCAGAAGGTCGACCGGCTCCACGCCCTGAAAGTCGCAGACAATCGAACCCGGGCGATCACACTGAAGGTGGAGCCCCGCGAGGGTCCGTGCCAGGGGAGCCCCTGAGTCCGCGAAGCGGCACAGCCCGGCCGGCGTCGACTCAGGCAGCCGGACTATTCGAGTTGTTTGCCCCTGCTGGCCCGCAATTGCGAGGACCAGCACGGATAGCCATGTCGCGCTGTTGAACATGATGGGTTTTCATCCGTCCGCAGGCTACTTCACCCTGGCTTCCTCGTCAGCTTGAACCGGGACCGCCGAGGTCAGTGCCAACAACGACAGCGACATCACCACGAACGATACATCCCTGATTTTTCGAATCATACACTCCGACCCTTCTTGTTGTCGACGCGGTTTACATAGAGCGAGATCAACAATTCCTATGTGACTCCGAGCTTCAGAAGTTCAACAATGCTGCGATCCAGAACATCAATGGACTGCAGACCGGTGAGCACTTTTTTCACGTCAACAGTGGCCCCTGGTCCTGATACCCCGAGCAGAAGCACCGGCGTCCCCGTAAGGCCAATGACGCCAGCCTCATCAAGATCAGCGGCAAGGTTGTCACTGGGCGCAGTCAAGCACAGGTTAAATCGACTCTCGTCAAGATTCAGCCGTGCGCCATGCGCTTGAAGCTTGTCTGGACCGAGCTGGTTCTTGGACTGAAAAATAAGATCGTGCATCTCCCAAAACCGCCCCTGGGCACCCGCGCACTCAGCGGCAACCGCTGCGGAGCGTGCGTTCGGATGGATGGCCTCCAGTGGAAGGTGACGGAACACGAACGCCACTTTGCCATTCGCTACGTAGCGGTAGATCTGCTCGACCTTCAACAGACTCAACGGGCACGAGTGGCTCCTCAGCCGAGTCGATCAACCCCTTGGTCGCCACACCGATGATCGCTCTGAAGCCGAACGCCTGATGCTCCTGGGAGTCGTCGCGGATATCCACGACAGATTGTCCGCGACTGGCCGGCAGAGTGATGCCAGGCTCGCTGCAGTGCTCGCCTACGTCCGTAAGCAATCGCGCGATCGCGACCTCACTCGGGCACTGGTCTCTCGGTCGCTGGGATTATCTGAGTTCTGGGTGGCGCATCACTTGAAACAGGCGACCGGCCGGTCATTTTCAGGTCACGTCAACGACGCAAGGATGGCGGATGCCCTCAAGCTTCTTGATCGGCATGAGGAGGGAGTCAAACGGATCGCGCTCACAGTCGGCTACGTCAGCCATCATGCGTTCACCAGACTCTTCGGACAGCGGTTCGCCATGACGCCAAGCTTGTGGCGCAGGGCGCAGGGCGCAGGGCGCAGGGCGCAGGGCGCAGGGCGCAGGGCGCAGGGCGCAGGGCGAGCGTAGTCGATGATTCTGATTGTCAACGACTTCCCGGCCGTCTCAGTCGCCTTCGGGCGCGCCCTGACTGCTGTCGGCGTCACATACGAGGCCGTGGAAACGCTCCCTGCAGCGATCGCAGTGATCGGTCGCGACGATTGGACGGGCTTCGTGCTGGACATCTTCCTGCCGGGCGGCACAGGCGTCGATATTCTGGAAGCGATTCGGCGACAGCCGATCCACGCGCACACACCAGTGGCGCTCATCACTGCAGACATCCTGTTGGACGACGACCTTATGCGGCGCATTGCTGCTGGTCACGCCACGGTGCACATGGGTGTCTTTGACCGTCCGACCATCGAGGCCATCGGCCTCGACCTGCGGCTCGCGAGGCGTGAGCAATCGTCGCGTTGGGTTGCGGCGTGCGCCGCTGGGCTGCAGCCGAATTGACCAAACCTAACGTTGGGTTTATGCTGGCGGAGTGACTTGGGGTGAGGTGATCCGGAAACTGAAAAAGGCCGGGTTCGTTGAGCAACGCGTAGGCAAGGGAAGCCATCGCCTGCTGGTGCAGCCTGCGACCGGACAGGAAGTCTGGGTGGCCGTGCACACGAAACACGACGCCGGGCACCTCGGCAACCGCATCCTCAAAGAGGCTGGTATCCAGTGACAAAATACTTCCCGATTGTGATCGACCGTGAGGCATCCGGAGCATTCAGCGCCTTTGTGCCGGGCCTGCCGATTTACGCGGCTGCAGACACGCGCCCGAAGGCCGAGACCGCCATTCGAGGCGTTCTGGGTGCTTACTTGGCCGCCCACCCGGAAGCACAGCCGTCGTCGCTCGTCCGCGTCGCAGCCGTCCGAGTCACTGCCGGCCGCGCTGTGGTCGCGATGCGAAGTGCAGGCGCCCTGCTCGGTCACAAGCGAAGCCACGCGAAGGCCGCTGCCTCGCGCGCAAACGGGCAACTCGGCGGGCGACCCAAAAAACTCGCCAGTTAGACGGACCTGACCGATGGCGTCACCGAAAACGTGAACGCGTCGGGACGCGCGTAGTGACCTGCGACGTCAAGCGTCATGCGTTCCTCATCGAGGCGCGTGAAATCGAGCGAGGCTCTCAGGATCGTGGGCTCATCAAAGACCGGACCGGCGAGGTACTCGCCGCGCGGATTGATGATGGCACTGCCGCCGCGCAGCACGAACATGTCATCGGCGCCCGCGCGTTCGGGGTCGCGCTCCAACTCCACTGGGAGCGCCGACGCACGCATGAGCGAACCCGCGGCGAGCACAAAGCACCGGCCTTCAAAGGCGTAGTGCCGACTCGCGATTTGATGGCGTTCGGCAACGGTGGGCCACACGGCCATGTGCAGGTCCTCGCCGGAGTCGTGCAACGCTTGGCGCGACAGCGGCATCCAGTGTTCCCAGCAGACTAGTCCACCCACGCGACCGTGTGGCGTCTCCACCGCGCGCAGACCACTGGTGTCGCCCTGACCCCAGACGAGCCGCTCGGTGTAGGTCGGCATCAACTTGCGATGGTGATTGAGCAGTTGACCGTCGGGCCCGTACGTGAGCAGCGAGTTGTACAACGTGCCGTACCCCGGCCCCGACGCGACACGTTCGCTGACGCCAACGACAAGTGTGACTTTGCTCTCGCGTGCGATGGCGGCGAGCGCCTGACCACTCGCGCCGGCGACGTCCACACTCTCCGCGCGGTATCGCGCAAACACGGACTTGGTCGGCGCGTGATCCCAGAGATTGACGTCCCGACAGACATCCAGCCAGGCTGGATATCCCGGCAGCCACGTCTCTGGAAAGACCACCACCTGCGCGCCGAGCGCGGCCGCCTCCCGCGTCAGTTGCCGTGTGCGCTCCAGCCCTGCCACCAGGGCCGGACTGACCTCGGCTTGGACAATGGCTACTTCAACCGTCACCACTTCACCGCCCGCATCGTCAGCGTCACCTCGTTCTGCACGCCGGGCTTCAACTCCTCGACCACCACGCGGGTCTCATAGCCGAGGGCCCGGCACGTGACGCGATAGGTTCCCGTGCGCACACCCTCGACATCGAACCGGCCTCGGGCGTCGGTCGCGGACCCAAACTCCGTCAGGCCGGATTGCGGGTCCAGCGGCTGAAACACGACAGACGCATCGGGGATGGACGCACCGTACTCGTCAAACACCCGCCCGCGCACCTGTGCCATCGCCTGCCCAGGCCGCATCATCTCATCGACCGTCCGGCCAGCGATCCGTCCACCCGCGCACTGCGCCCCGGCCACGGCAGACACCAGTAGCAGCGCGAGCGCGACAGGTGTCCTCACGTCCACTCGTCTATTTCACCGCGGTGAGCACCACGCGGATGTACCAGGCTGGCGCAATCCAGGCCAGGTGCTCTTCATAAAAGCGGGGCCAGCGATTGGCCAGCCACTCCCAGTGGCGATTCTTGTAGTTGCCGTAAAACCGCAGGTGGCGTTCGGTCAGCGTGAAGCGCGCGCCAGTGTAAAAGTCCCACTGATTTTGTCCGGTGAAATACTCAAACGAAAAATAGCCGAGATGATGACGATGGGTGGGATCGGTCCAGGAGTTCGCGCAGGAATAGTGCGGCGTGACGATCTCGACGCGGCCGCCAGGTGCCAGCACGCGATGAATCTCTTCAAGTGTCTTGACCACATCGGCCACGTGTTCGATCACGTCCTTGCAGCGGACAAAGTCAAACTCCCCATCCCGGAACGGCCACGGCGTGATGTCGAGGTCGTGCACCACGTCCGGTCCGGTCGACGCGACGCGATCGACCGTCACTGCGCCAGGGACCGAGCGATCACGACCGGCGCCAATTTCGAGCACTCTGGGTTCAGACATTTTTACGGGTTCATTATCGCCGTACGGCGGCTCTGTGCGTACGCGGCAAAACACCGGTCTGCGGTCGCCGTCCACGTAAAGCGATCCAGGACACGTTGCCGTGCCGCGGCTCCCATGGTGGCCGCAAGCGCGGGGTCCTCACAAAGCTGGCGCAGCCGCCTGCCCAGTTCCTCCGGATGATCCGGCGACACCACAAACCCCGTGTCCCGGTCAGCCACCACCTCGGGCAGCGACGCCACGTCGGTGACGACCGTCGCGGTCCCGCAGGCCATCGCCTCCGCAGCGGCCAGTCCAAACAACTCGGCATGTTCAGTGACCGCACCGCGGTAGTCGGTGGCGACTGACGGCAGCACCGACACCGCCGCCCGGCGATATCGGTCCACCAGCTCCGAGTCGGAGACGTCGTGCTCAAACACGACGTGTTTGCCGACAGCACGATCGCGCAGATGCGCAAGATACGCCTGATCGTACGGACGGCCAATGACGTGCAGGCGCTGACCGGGCCCGATCGCGTCGATGAGATGGTCAACCCCCTTGTGCGCCACCAGGCGGCCGACAAACACCACCATGGACGGGTCTTTGGTGCCGCCCGGTGAAAAATGATCGGTGTCCACACCACCGTAGATCACCTCGAGTGCGCTGGGCCGCCGCCACTCGGGTCGCTGCAGCCAAAGCTGACGCGAGTACTCGCTGATCAACAGATACGCCGTCGCCCGGCGCATCAGTGGAAACCGTCGCGAGGGCATGCGCGCGTACCCGCCACCCAGGTCGGTGACAAACACGGGACGTCCCATCGCAGACGCCGCGAGCACGGCGACATTCGTGGACATGACGTCCACCTGGTGGCAATGCACCACATCCGCCGCTCGAATCGCCCTGAAAAACGACCAGCGCACCGGGTCGGGCATCAGAGAGTGCTGCACTCCTCCCCAATGCTTCAAACACACCATCCGCACATCGTCTCGCTGACTCGTGAAGGCGCGCGGCCCGAAGGTCAGCAGAGTGACGTCCGCCGACCGTGCCATCGCCTTCGCCAGTTCCCAGGTGTACCGCTCCGCCCCGCCGATGATCGACGACACGTCGAAATAGGTGGGAACGATATGGAGGATCCGCACGGCCTAGTCGCGCCCGAGGGGTGGGAGAAGCGCGTGCACGGCCTCACGCAGCACGGACCAGGCCTCGCGATCGGGCGCGATGAGATCGAAGTGCCCTGCTCCTTCGACCAGGCGTACGGTCGCGCCGACTCCTGCCACCTTCACGAAGGCGTCCGCCTGCGCACGCGGCACGATCGTGTCGGCCGAACCAACAATGAGCTGGACCGGCACAGACGGCACCAAGGCGACCGGTGACGCCTGAGCGTAGCGATCCGCGACTGCATCAGGCGCACCACCCATCAGTGGCACTACCGCAGAGCCGCAGCCGGTCGATGAGGCGTAGGCGGCCACGTCCGTGATGCCGGCGATCGAGACGACGCCGCGGGGCACGAGCGGATCCGATGTGGCCAGTGGCGTGTCCTTTGGCAACAACCCGCGGGCCGCACTCCACAACGCCAGATGTCCTCCCGCTGAATGTCCGGCGACAACGACGCGAGAGAGTTCGAGCGGGTGGATTTGTGCCAGCGTGCGGAGATGATCAATCGCCGCACCGACATCGAGAAACGTCCCCGGCCATCCGCCACCAGGGCTGCCGACGCGACGATATTCAATCGCCCACACTGCCCAGCCGTCGCCGGCCAACGCGGTCGCGAGCGGCGCGATGTGTGTGACGTCGTATTCGGCGCGCCAGCATCCACCGTGAATCAGGACGACGACCGGGTGGGGGCCAGCACCAGTCGGGATTCGTAGTTCGCCGAATTGCTCCGGCGCAGCACCATAGGTCACGCGCGCGTCTGCCGGGCGACTCGGCATGGCGGCCACTTCGTTGAAAGTACGGGAACGCTGGGGTTGGGTCGTGGACATGGCGATCACGGCTATCAGG
>ENA-ORBV01010745-ORBV01010745.1-microbial-mat-metagenome-genome-assembly--contig:-NODE-10745-length-14561-cov-8.413698_pt1 | contig 14561 bp, 17 predicted proteins | sample MGYA00237777_ERZ505514 | MGnify/ENA primary metagenome ERZ505514 (study PRJEB26160, sample SAMN06269048) | microbial mat metagenome | isolation source: Oligotrophic lake microbial mat | place... | reverse complement strand
TGCATCATCTCGGCGACAGTTCGTTCGAGGTCGTCGTTAACGACGACCTCGAACGAACTGTCGCCGAGATGATGCAGATCATCGGCCACCATCGCTTGCTCGATTGAACCCGTCTGATTGCGCTGGGTTGATTGCGCTGGGCCGGTAGGCTCTAGTGCTGGCTTTTTGCCTTATTGCTCAGGAGATCCGGAACCATGACCACTCGCTCGTTCGACACCATGATCAACCCGCAGATCGAAGAGTTGCTCGACCGCGTCGACTCGAAGTTCAGCTTGGTAACGCTGGCCGCCCGCCGCGCGCGGCAGATCAACAGCTACTTCAATCAGTTGGGCGATGGCCTTGGCCACATGGTTCCGCCGCAGGTGAGCTCGGTCGCTCGTAAGCCGCTCAGCATCGCATTCGAAGAAATCGCTGCCGACAAGATCATTCAGGTCGAGCAGGCAGCCCCGGTCGTAGAGGATGCCGAGCCAGCCGAAGACGCAGTCTGAGAACACCCCCGGCCTCAGGTAAACGGCAATAGGACACGCTTCCAGTGCTGGCCGGCAAGAAAATCGTGCTCGGGGTCACGGGCGGCATTGCCGCCTATAAGGCCGTCGAATTGTGTCGTCGACTTGTCGATGCTGGTGCGCACGTCATCCCGGTGATGACCGAAGGCGCCGAGCGATTCGTCGGCCGCGCGACGTTTTCTGCGCTGGCGAGCGAGCCGGTGCAGACATCGCTCTGGGACGAGGCGCATCCGATTCCGCATACCAATCTCGGCCAGTCCGCTGATCTGATCGTCGTCGCGCCCGCTACCGCGCGGCTGCTAGCCGCGTACGCCATCGGCCTGAGCACCGACCTGTTGACGAACACATTGCTAGCGACCAGGGCACCTGTCGTGGTGTGTCCGGCGATGCACACCGAGATGTGGGAGCACCCGGCGGTGCAGGCCAACATCGCGACGCTGCGAGCGCGCGGCGTACACATCGTCGAACCGGAAGCCGGTCGCTTGGCCGGGGGTGATATCGGTGCTGGCCGGCTCGCTGCGCCGGAAACCATTTTCGCGGTAGTCGAGTCGGTAATCGGGTCGGGGGCCGATCTTGCTGGCACGAACGTCGTCGTTTCCGCCGGTGGCACCCGCGAACCCATCGATGCCGTGCGCGTGATAGCGAACCGCAGTAGCGGCAAGCAGGGCTACGCAATCGCAGGCGAAGCCGCGGCTCGCGGCGCCAGCGTCACGCTGGTCTCAACCGTCGACTTGCCGGTGCCGGCGGGTGTCGAAGTCTGCGCCGTCGAGACAGCGGCGGAGATGGCGGCCGCACTTGCCGAACGAGCACCATCGGCCGACGTCGTCATCATGGCCGCAGCCGTCGCGGACTTCCGGCCAACCACGCCGTCACCGGGCAAGTTCAAGAAGGCGAAGGGCGTGCCCGAAATCGTTCTCGAGCCGACTACCGACATTCTCGCTGGCCTCGGTGCCAGCAAACCGGCCCGACAGATTCTCGTTGGCTTTGCGGCCGAGACCAGCGACTTGCTCGCCAATGCAGCCAGCAAAATGCACGCGAAGAACCTCGACCTGATCGTCGCCAACGATGTCAGCCAGCCGGGTGTCGGCTTTCAGCACGACACCAACGCGGTGACGCTCTTGGATGCCAGCGGCGAGGCCGCGATCATCCCACTCTCGGACAAGAAGGCAATCGCCAAGGCAGTTGTCGATAAAGTCGTCGAACTACTCGCAAGCCGCTAAATCACAAACACAGCCGTAGATCACAACACACAGAGGAGCCTCACAAAGTGAGCAGCTATACGTTCACATCCGAGAGCGTGACGGAAGGTCACCCCGACAAGATGGCCGATCAGGTCAGCGATGCCGTCCTCGACGCCATCCTCGCCGAGGATCCAAATGGTCGGGTGGCGTGCGAAACGTTGTTGACCACCGGCTTGTGCGTCGTGGCTGGCGAGATCACAACCTCCGCCTACGTCGACATTCCGAAGTTGGCCCGCGGCGTGATTAACGACATTGGTTACGACAATGCGCTGTATGGCTTCGATGGGAACACGTGCGGCGTCATCGTCAGCATCGACGAGCAAAGCAGCGACATCGCCCAGGGTGTCGACAAGAGCGAAGAGGTCCGATCAGTCGGTAACGCCGAGGATCAACTCGAACTACAGGGCGCAGGCGACCAGGGAATGATGTTCGGCTACGCGTGCGACGAGACGCCCGACCTGATGCCGATGCCAATTTGGCTCGCTCATCGGTTGGCCGAACGGCTCAGCGAAGTGCGTCGGTCCGGTGCGCTGCCGTACCTGCGGCCCGACGGCAAGACGCAGGTCACCATCCACTACGAGAACGGCAAGCCGGTCAAGCTCGGCACGGTACTGATCAGCACGCAGCACCAGGACGGAATTGACCGCGACACGGTGATTCGCCCCGACCTCATCGAGCAGGTCATCCGCCCGGTTGTGCCCGAGCAGTTCGCCGACGACGGCTACGACGTGTACATCAACCCGACCGGCAAATTCGTCATCGGTGGCCCACACGGCGACACCGGGCTTACCGGCCGCAAGATCATCGTCGACACATACGGCGGCATGGGTCGTCATGGTGGGGGCGCGTTCAGCGGTAAGGACCCGAGCAAGGTCGATCGTTCGGCCGCGTACGCCGCGCGCTGGGTTGCTAAGCACGTAGTTGCGTCGGGTGCCGCCGCGCGTTGCGAGGTTCAGGTGGCGTACGCCATTGGCATGGCGCATCCGATGAGCATCCTCGTCGAGACATTCGGTACCGAGAAGGTCGCCAACGAACAGATCGTCAAGGCGGTGCGCAGTGTGTTCGATTTACGGCCCGGTGCGATCGTGCGCGATCTCGACTTGAAGCGCCCGATCTATCGCAAGACCGCGGCGTACGGCCACTTCGGGCGCGACCTGCCCGAGTTCACCTGGGAGCACGTCAGCCGTCTCGACGACTTCATGCGCGCCGTCGGCGTGTGACGTTCGTAGCCACGTCTCCCACCACGGCACACCGGTGCTCGTAGCGCGAGTTGTTCCGAATGTCACCGGCCTTGACAAGCAGTTCGACTATCTCGTACCCGATCTTCTCCGCGAGCGCGTGGCAGTCGGTTCACTCGTAAGGGTTCCGTTGCATGGCCGCCGAGTGGGTGGTTGGGTCGTCTCGCTCGGCGCACCGGACCCAGCGCTCGCCGTTGAGAAGCTGATGCCGCTGGCCAAGTGGTCGTCGGTAGGGCCTTCGGCCGAATTGGTCGACCTAGCGCGCTGGGCGGCGCCACGGTGGGGGACCGATCGACTCCGGCCGTTTCTCGTTGCCGCGTCGCCACCAACCATGGTCGGTCGCCTGCCAGCGGCGCGCCAAACCGTCGCACCTGCCGGTTCGGGGGGCGCTGTCGCCGAGTCGGGCGTCTGGCGAATCGGACCGCTCGCCGATCCACTGCCGCTTGTCCTTGACGCGGCGCGCACAGGCCCAACTCTGGTTCTTCATCCCTCGCCTCGGGCTGTGCGAGCTCTAGCCGCGAGGCTTCGACGGGCGGGGCTGACCGTGGCGGTGGTGCCGGAGGAATGGGCATCGGCCGCAGCCGGCGTCGACGTCGTCGTCGGCAGCCGTGTCGGCGCGTGGGCACCTTGTGCGGCGCTGGCGGCAGTCGTTGTGCTCGACGAGCACGACGAGGCGTATCAGGAGGAGCGTACGCCGACGTGGCATGCGCGAGATGTCGTCATCGAACGCGCGGCGCGTGCCGGGGCGGCGTGCATGTTCGTGTCGCCCTGTCCGACTGCGACGGTTATGAGTTGGGCGCACGGCGCAGCGCATCGCGTCGCGCATTCATCGCAATGGCCGATGATCGAAATCGACGACCGCAGCGACATCGAGCCATGGAAGCGGTCGCTGGTCGGCACGTCACTGATCCGTTCGCTACGTGATACATCCAAGCGAGTTGTGTGCGTGCTGAATGTCGTCGGCCGCGCCCGTCTGCTCGCGTGTCGCGCGTGTCGCAACTTGCAACGTTGTGAGCGCTGCGAGGCAGCGGTGCGCCAGCGAGACGACGGCATGCTGGAGTGTCCGCGCTGCGCGACGGTACGACCGAAGGTGTGCCAGGTGTGTGGCGCTTCGGCGATGGCGCTCGTCAAGCCCGGCGTCTCGCGCCTACGCGAAGAGTTGGAGGCCGCGGCCAAGCGACCTGTCGTTGCCGTCACTGGTGAGACCGACGAATTGCCGGCTGGCGACGTGTTTGTCGGCACCGAAGCCGTGCTTCATCGGGTTCGCGACGTCGATGTTGTTGCGTTTCTTGATTTCGATGCAGAGTTGCTGGCTCCGCGTTACCGAGCGGCCGAGCACGCAATGGCGCTGCTCGTACGCGCTGGCCGTTTGGTCGGTGCCCGCGACCGTGGTGGACGTGTGCTCGTGCAGACGTACGTGCCACAGCACGAGGTATTGCAGGCTGCGCTGCTTGGCGAAACCGGTCGACTCACTGACGGCGAGCTTGCCCGCCGCCGGCTACTCGGGTTGCCGCCCTTTCGAGCGCTCGCAGCGCTAGAGGGTGCCGATGCGGAAGCGGTCGCGCAAGCGACCGGTCTGGAGTACGCACCGACGGCAAAGGGCACATTGGTGCGTGCTGACGATTGGATGACACTCGGTCACGCGCTGGCGGACGCGGCTGCTGTGAAGGACGCGCGCACCAAGGGCTCGCGACTTCGCATTGAGGTCGACCCGCAACGAGTCTGAGCCGCCACGGCGGTCACCCTCGGCTGCTAGCTGCGACCGAGTTTTTCGAGCTCGTCTACATCGCCTATCCGGCGCGAGAGCTCTGCGACCTGTACTTCTAGCCGCTCGACGCGATCGTCGAGTTCGCTACTTGGTGGCCTTGGTTCGCTGGGCCTCGGCAGCGGCGTGTAACCGAACGCGGCCATGATCGCGCCGTCGCCGTGCACCGCATGATCGACAAGCTGGGCAATCGGGCGGCGAGGCCTATAGAGATTGCGCTCCCACCCGCTGACTGCTGGCAGCGTCACGCCGACCGTGACGGCCAGCGCCATTTGCGACAGACCGGCCGCAGCCCGGTACTTCTTGAGGATCTCGCCTGGTTCGATCAGCCGATGGTATCAGAAAGAGTGCACTTATTTAAATCGTCAAGATACTAAAGTAGCTATAGTAAAGTCACCGTGCGTAGTCTAGAGTCGCACCCCGTGACCGTCGTGATGTGCCTCGACAGGGGCCAAGAAACTCGCATTCCCACGTCCCGGCTCAAAGCTGGACAGCGGACCCCGCTGTCAGTAGTGGCTAGCCGCCAAGAGTGGGCGCCGGTCGGTTCCTTCTTCACAAAACCCACACCATCTCAAGAAAGTGCTGGAAATCGCGCGTAGCCACCACCTCGGTGGTCGTGCTGTTCGTCGTTTCTGCTCAACCGAAAGGAAAGCGAAGATGCTTCATCCAACGTCTATTTCTCGGCGGGTCAAGGGCAGATGGCGGACGCGGGCTCTTCTCGTGTTGTCGATCGTGGTGCCCATCGTCGGTGTCGGCGCCAGCACACCAGTGGCCGTCGACGCCGCGACCGGCGCATCCGTTGTCGTATACGACGCAATCGGCTCGGTAGTTCCGGGCAACGTTCCCAGCCAAGGTTTCCAGGCGACCCAGACTGCGGAGCTCGGCGACATGGTGTCGCTCGCGACTGGCCCGCGCGCGCTCGAATCAGTGACCGTGGTGATGTCGAGCTGGGGCTGCGAGTCCGGATCCTGGAACAACCTCAACTGTGTGACTACTCCCGGAACGACGTTCAGCCATCCGCTCACTTTGAATGTGTATTCGGTCACCGGTCCCGACGCGGTCCCGGTACTCGGTGCACTACTGGCGACGACTACGCAAACGTTCGCGATTCCGTTCCGGCCCTCGGCTGATAATGCCAACTGCACCGGCGCGAATGCTGGCAAATGGTTCAGTGCTGGCGTCGCTACCTGCTTCAACGGCTTGGCCACGCCCGTTACGTTCACGTTCCCAGGAACAACAGTGCTGCCCTCACGAATCGTGTGGAGCATCGCGTACAACACATCCAGTTGGGGCGCTGCGCCGATGGGGACAAGTACCGCGTGTTTCGTAACGACTCAAGGCTGCGGCTACGACTCACTCAACGTTGGTGTTGAATCCCTGCCCGGCGCGCCGTTCGCGGGTACCGACATCGCGGAAGCCAATGTGTTCATGAACTCATCGACGGCCGGGAACTACTGCGACGGTGGCACCGGCGGCACGGGCACATTTCGTCAAGATTGCGGCTGGACCGGTTACCGGCCGCTTGCCAAGATCACGACGAAGTTCAACACACTCGACACCGTTGTGGTGAAGGCGTCCAATCTTCACGATTGGGTTGTCGATACGACTGCGCTGGGCAACCCGGCTGTGCCGTTTGGCTTTACTGGGCCGAGCGACAGCGTTGGGGGCAACGGGAGTTTCCGGTTTGGTCCGATCGGTTCGCCGAATGGGGCCAAGCTGGAGATGCAGCCGCCGATGGTCAACTCGTTGGTATCCGACTTTGGCGGGATGCGCTACGACTTCCAGGTGATCACTCCGGTCGGGGGAACGCCTGCAAATCAGTTCTACACAAACGTGTATGTCGACAGTTCCGCTAATGGAATTGGGTTCTTCGGCACCGATGTCGGCTCGACGGGTTTCTACGACTGTCGTTATTCGTTTGTGCCGACTTCAAGTGTCGCGGGTTGGAACACGTTCTCGTTCGACAGCGCGACTGTCGGAGTGAACGTGGCCGCGCGCCACCCATCATGCGGTGCCAACACGATCGGTGGGGTACCCGCCGGAAGCACGATTCGGTTCTTCCGTATGAATGGTGGCGACACGAGCGCCAGTGACAACGGTCTCGAGGGTGCTTACGACTTGGTCGCTCTGACCTCGGCCGGCACAACAACCACCTACGACTTCGAGGGTGAGACAAGTACCAGCCTCTCAAGCGCCCGGATTTTGGATACACGTACTCCGAACGGGCGCACGGTGGATGGCTTGCATCAGGCAGTTGGGAAGTTGGCTGCCGGGCAGACCTACGAGCTGCCGGCTTCAGGCCGAGCAGGTCTACCTCCGACCACTGAGACCGTGGTCTTGAACGTGACCGTGGTACAGCCAGCTGAACCCGGTTTTGTGACGGTGTTCGAGTGCGGACTTCCGCGGCCGAACGCGTCGAACCTCAATTTCGAGGCTGGCGAGGTCATCGCTAACTCGGTGTCGGCACGAACTGGCACTGGCGGCAAGATCTGCATCTACTCGTCGGTAGTTACCGACGTGCTGGTTGATGTCGCCGGGTTCTTCCGGTCGCTCGTTCCGCTCATTTCGCCAGGGCGCGTACTTGATACACGCGCACCGGGTGGTACAACGATCGACGGTCAGCATCAGGAGGTCGGTCGCATCGCCGCAGGCGCAACGTACGAGCTGCCAGTAGCAGGCCGCGTTGGCGTACCGTCGAATTCCGCGACCGCGGTGGTGAACGTGGCGTCGATTCTTCCGACCGACGCGGGATTCCTCACGGTCTTTCCGTGCGGGCAGCCGCGACCAAACGCGTCGAACCTCAACTACGTGGTGGGCGATCAGATCGCTAACTCGGTGCTGGCTCGTATTGGCACTGGCGGCAAGATCTGTATCTACAGTTCCGCAGAGACCGACGTGCTCGTCGATGTCAGCGGTTTCTTTGCCAACTTCGTTTCGTTGGTCCAACTGCCTGCTCCTACTCGCGTGCTGGACACGCGTCGACCGAGCGGACGGACGGGGGATGGCCTGCATCAGGCTGTCGGCCGAGTGGCCGCTGGTTCGACGTATGAACTGCCGATCTCAGGACGTGTAGGCATACCTGGCGTGATCGAATCGGTAGTGCTGAACGTCACCGCCGTGCTGCCAACTTCGGCTGGATTCGTCACGGTCTATGCCTGTGGCGGGCCTATCCCGGACTCGTCGAATCTGAACTTTGTACCCGGTGAGGTGATTCCAAACTTCGTGCTGGTCAGCGTGGGGGCCGGCGGCAGTATCTGTTTGTTCACTTCGGCACAAACCGACCTGCTGGTCGACGTCAGCGGCTATTTCAGCCCCTGACGAAGTAGCGAAGTGCAAGTACGCAAGTAAGTAATCCCAAAAAGTCTTTCGAGGTTGACCTTGGTGGTGTGAAAGCGCCGCCAAGGTCAACTCTCGTTTTGGACTCGACTCGACCTACCCCGTCGAGCGGAGAATTCGATAGCCGCTTGAGCTCGCCAGACGAGTCGTGGGGTAGGCCTGCGCTGTCAGCCACGCTTGCAGCGAGTCGCCGCCTAGGTGCTTGTGCACGACCATCACGGCTTCGCCGCTGGGTGCCAGCCGAGCGAACCAGCGGGACAACATTTCGTGCAACGCAGTTTTGCCGATGCGGATCGCTGGGTTGCTCCAGATCGTTTCGAAGAGAACTGACTCAGGAACTTCGTCCGGCGCGCACACTCGCAGGTTGCCGATGTTGTTGAGCTCGGCGTTCGCGCGGCACAGCTCTCGCGCTCGCTCGTTGACATCGACGGCCCACACGGTCGCGCTTGGCGAGCGGCGCGCCATGGTGAGTGCGATCGCACCGGTGCCACAGCCGAGGTCGAGCAGATCGCCGGTCGCGCTCGGCGGTGGCGCCTTCAGCAGTAACAGCTTTGTGCCGGCATCGATGCGGTTGTACCCGAACACTCCCCGGTCGGTACGTAACGTCAGGTGCATGTCCGGCAGCAGCAGCGAGACGTCGCGCGGCACCGACTCGGTTGTAGGCTCCTCGTCGAAGTAGTGCGAACCGCGCGCGGCCATCGGTGGGTAGCCTTACATCTCGTGGCGTACGAAATCCGAACCTACGGCGATCCTGTGTTGAAATCGCAGGCGGCCCAGGTCACCGAAATCAACGGGAAGATCGCGCGCCTTGTCGACGACATGTTCATCACATTGCACGAGAGCGATTCTGGCCTCGCGTTGGCGGCGCCGCAGATCGGCGTGCAGAAGCAGATTGTGGTGTGGGATATCGACGACGAACAGCGCACCATCATCAATCCGCAGATCGTCGAAAGTGATGGGGAATGGTTGTACAGCGAGGGGTGCCTCAGTATCCCCGAGCTGTACGTCGACATTTTGCGCCCCAACCGAGTGCTGGTGCGTGGCCTCGACATCGACGGCAACGAAATCGAGTTCGAGGTCAACGAACTGATGGGTCGCATGTTCCAGCACGAGATCGATCATCTCAACGGTGTGCTGATGTTCGATCGCATGTCGCCCGATCAACGCAAGCTGGCGCTGGCCGAGTGGCGCCAGATGCAAGAGAGCGCAGATCCACTGCAGCCACGCCACGTTCCACTGCCGTAGCGGCGCCTCCGTGAGCATGCGATGAGGCTGGCGTTTCTCGGGACGCCCGCAATGGCGGTGCCGTCGCTACAAGCATTGGTCGCCGCTGCCCACGACGTTGCGATCGTCATCACCGGTGCCGACAAGCGGCGCGGGCGCGGCAGTGAGCTGAGCCCCAGTCCTGTGAAGGCTGCCGCTCTACAACTTGGTCTGCCGGTAAGTCATTCGGTGGACGATGTGCTTGGTCGCGAGATCGAGTTGGGCGTCGTGGTCGCGTTCGGTCAGCTTGTTCGCCCACATGTGCTCAACGACGTCCCGATGGTCAATTCGCATTTCTCGTTGCTGCCGCGATGGCGTGGTGCGGCACCGGTGGAACGGGCGCTGCTTGCCGGCGACAACGAAACAGGTGTTTGCCTGATGCAACTTGAGGCCGGGCTCGACACGGGGCCTGTGTACGACGTCGTGCGGGTCCCGATCAGCGCGACTGCGACCGCGCCCGAACTACGCGGCGCTCTTGTGGCCGTGGGCGTGGAACAACTGGTGCGCTGCCTGAGTGGGCCACTTCCTGCTCCGATCGAACAACAGGGTGAGCCTGTCTACGCGGCGAAGATCAAGGCGAGCGAACTACGCATCGATTGGTCGCAGCCGGTACAGCAGATTGATCGGTTGATTCGCGTGGGCGGAGCGTGGACAACACTTCGTGGCAGGCGCGTCAAGGTGCTGACCGCGACGTTCGTAACAGGGGAGTTGCGCATAACGACTGTGCAGCCCGAAGGTAAGGCGGCAATGTCGATGGACGACTTTGCGCGCGGTGTTCGGCTTCAGCCCGGCGAGCCGTTCGAATGACGGCGCGATTGGTCGCGTTTCGGTGCCTGCAACGAATCGATCATCAGGGCGCGTACGCCAACCTCGTGCTCGACGCAGAACTGAAGCGCAGCAAGCTCGACGAGCGCGATCGTCACTTTGCTACCGAGCTTGTCTATGGAACCACCAGAATGCGTCGCGCCTGTGACGCACTAGTTGATCGTTTCGTCACCAAGACGCCTTCGCCGGAAGTGCGCACCGTGCTGCGGCTCGGTGCTTATCAGCTTCACTTCGCGCAGGTTCCGGCGCACGCTGCGGTCGGCGAGACCGTCGGCCTGGCACCGAAGGCAGCGCGCGGGTTCGTCAATGCAGTTCTGCGGCGCGTCGCCGATACTCCGATGGAGTGGCCGAGCGATGCCGTGCGCTTGAGCTATCCCGACTGGATCGTCGAGCGATTGGTCGCCGAACTTGGCGCCGACGAGTCGATGGCCGCCCTGACAATGATGAACGAAGCGCCATCGGTCACCGAGCGAGACGACGGGTACACACAGGACCTCGGCTCGCAATGGGTCGCTGCGGCAGTGCCGGCAACGGCGGGCGAAGTGGTGCTCGACGTGTGTGCTGCGCCCGGAGGCAAGTCGACGGCGATTGCCACTTCGGGAGCGTTCGTCATCGCCGGCGACCTGCAACCTCAGCGCGTAGGGCTCATAGCCGCCAACGTGTCGCAACTCGGCGCCAGCAATGTGGCACCCGTAGTCGCCGATGCGACCCACGCCCCGTTTCGGCCGGGCGCATTCGATCACGTGCTCATCGACGCTCCGTGCAGTGGCCTTGGTTCGCTGCGCCGGCGCGCCGATGCGCGTTGGCGGATCACGCTAAAGGACGTTGCCGAACTGTCGGTTCTGCAGCAACGCATGATCGAAGAGTGCGCGCCGCTGGTCAAGGTTGGGGGAGTGCTCGTGTACAGCGTGTGCACGCTGCTGGCCGCCGAGTCGATCGACCTGAAGTTCCCGGTCGGTTTCGAGCCGATGGTCGAAGCGCCCGCTGGACAGTGGCGGCCCTTCGGTGGCGGGTGGCGCGTGCTGCCCCACGACGCAGGTACCGACGGCATGATCGTGCTTCGGTACCGTAGGACGCAATGAGTAATCCCCAGCCGCTACTCGCCAAAGTCCTCACCGTCAGCGATGGAGTAATCGCGGGCACACGTGTTGATGCGAGCGGAGCGGCGCTGGTCGAGTTCCTGAGGGCCAGCAGCTTCGAAGTCGTCGAGCAGACGGTTGTCGCGGACGGCAGCGAGAGCGTGGCGGCTGAACTGACTCGGCTTGCGGAAGGGTTCAGCGGTCTCATCGTCACCACCGGCGGCACCGGTTTCGCGCCACGCGACCAGACGCCGGAGGGCACGAGAGAAGTGATCGAACGCGAAGCGCCGGGGCTTGCCGAGGCGATGCGCCTCGTGAGCCCGCTCGGTCGTCTGTCGCGCGGCGTGGTCGGCGTGCGCGACAAAGCAATCATCTGCAACACACCCGGCTCACCGAAGGGTTGTGTCGAGCAACTCACCGCGATCCTCGACGTCTTACCGCACGCTTTGCGCCTACTCGCCGACCTACCGACCGAACACTGACGGATAAACTTTTGTCATGGAGCCTCATCGGATTGTCCGTGTCGCGACGCAACTGGATCTGCGAATCGGTGCCGTGACTGAACTTCGACATGCTCTCTTCGGAGTAGCTGAGGAGTCACAATCGCGAATTCAGAAGGTTGTCCGCGTTGTCAAGCGCTCCTGACTTTCGCGGTCGTGTAGTCGAATTCGACGACCCTGCGGGGCTGGGGGTCGTCGAGCTCGACGACGGGACTCGCTACGCGTTCCACTGCATTGAGATCGCCGATGGCACTCGCACGATTGCTGTCGGCACGCCGGTGACCTTCGCGCCGCTGTGCAAGCTGGGTCGCTACGAGGCCGCACAGATCTCACCCGGATGAAAGACCGCGATGCCCATATCGTCAACGTCATCCGCTCGCTGCGCGAAGGCGAGGTGGTGACCTACGGCGACATCGCCGCCGACGCCGGTTATCCGAAGTTGAGCCGGCTGGTCGGTCGCATCCTCGCCACCACCGACGAAGAGCTGCCCTGGTGGCGAGTCGTCAACTCCGTGGGGCGGCTGGTACCGGGAAACGAGATCGAGCAGACGGTGTTACTAAAAGCCGAAGGCGTCACGGTGCTAGAGGGCAAGGTGCGCCGTGCCCGGGTGGGCAGGTTCAGCCAGTAGCAGCAGCGTTCTTGATCTGCACGAACGCCAGGCGGATGTTGGACAGCGCCGCGACCAGTGTGTCCGAGTCGGGCCCTAACCGCGGGCCAAGTCCCTCGACCAAGCAGCCGACGGCGTCGATGGCCAAGGCCGCCTCGGTCAGCGACGGTGGTTCGGCGCCCAGGTGGATTGCGGCCAGTTCGTAGAGGCCCATTACGTGGTTGGACACGACCAGTTCGGCCGGGATCCCCATCAGCCGTTCACGGGCTTCGTTGATCGCCTGTTGGGCCTCGTCAAGCGTGTCGGTCGTCGTGTCGCCGGAATCTGTCGTGTCGCCGGAATTCGTGGTGGAGGGAGTGTCGCTCACCTTTGATAGCGTAACGGCCTTACAACTGAGGCGAAGTGGGGTTGCCGCTAGCGGCAGTTCCCACCCGGCCACCTTCATCGCAAGATGGATAGTGCGTCCGGGTCACAAAGCATTGCGTAGCATGCCGCTTGATGCGGTGTGCCCCGTGGAGTTCGGTGACTTCGCATCACCAACACAGGAGGGGCAACACCCATTCACAGGAGTAAGAAGTCATAGCACCGCCGACGACACCGGAACACCGGTACAACGAGCGCATCAGAGCCCGCGAGGTCCGATTGATCGGCCACGATGGCCAACAGTTGGGAATCAAAGCCCTTCCCGATGCGCTAACTCTGGCCCGCCAAGCCGATCTCGATCTTGTCGAAGTCGCACCAATGGCAACACCGCCAGTGTGCCGGATCATGGATTACGGCAAGTTCCGTTACGAGGAAAGCCAAAAGGCGAAGGAATCGCGAAAGAAGACCGTTCACGTCTCCATCAAGGAAGTGAAGTTTCGACCCAAGATCGGCAAGGGCGACTTCGACACCAAGGTGCGGCACATGCACGACTTCCTCGACGACGGCCACAAGGTCAAGGTCACTCTGCAATTCCGGGGGCGCGAAATGGCGCACCCCGAGTTGGGTTCCAGAATCCTCGACGCGGTGCTTGAACAACTGGGTCCGACCGCCAAGGTCGAGACGATGGCAAGGCTTGAAGGACGCAACATGACAATGGTGTTAGCGCCCGACAAGAAAGCAGCGCCGAAGAAGTCAACTGAAGGCAAAGAGGCCAAAGCAGAAAAGATGGCCAAAGAAGTCGTGCCCGAACCGACGGAAACGGTCGCAGCTCCCGAGCCAGCGGCAACACCAGAACCCGCCTGACCCCCAGTAGGTCAGCGACAGCAGACACAATCGATCAAGTCCGAACAGGGAAGTTACCCATGCCCAAGATGAAGACCAGCAAGACCGCCGCCAAGCGGTTCAAAGTCACCGGTACCGGCAAACTGCGCCGTTTGCAGCAGAACCGCCAGCACCTCTTCGAGAAGAAGCCTTCGACGCGTACCCGTCGACTCGCCGGCGAGGTCGCCGTGCACCCGGGCGACGCCAAGAAGATCAAGCGCATGCTCTGCAAGCGCTAAGTAACTCCCACCCCTCTATCAAGTCATTGATCTAGAAGTTTCAAAGGAGAGTGCACTATGGCTCGTGTCAAGCGCGCCGTCGCCTCGAAGAAGCATCGCAAGCAGGTGCTAGAGCGGGCGAAGGGTTACTACGGAAACAAGAGCCGCTCCGTTCGGGCGGCCAACGAACAAGTCATGCGCAGTGGTCAGTACGCGTTCCGCGACCGCCGCGCCAAGAAGGGCGAGTTTCGTCGCCTGTGGATCCAGCGCATCAACGCGGCTTGCCGTCTGAACGACATCAGCTACAGCCGCTTCATCGCTGGCCTCAATGCCGCGGGCATCGAAGTCGACCGCAAGATCCTTTCCGATCTCGCGATCACCGACGCGGCAGCGTTCAGCGCACTAGTGAGCGCCGCGAAGGCTGCGCTCTGAGCGAGGCTCGCTCGGAAGGGCTCACCTTCTCGAATCCAAAAGTTCAACGACTGCGGCGCCTCTTGGGGCGCCGCAGTGCGCGTTCGGAGGAAGGTGTGTTTGTCGTAGAGGGCGCGAGCCTGATCACACAGGCGCACGCTGCAGGGTGGGAGATCGAAGGTCAGTACGTCGCGCCCGGTGGCGACGCAGTGGCAATTGGGGGAGATGTGTTCCCACTGGCCCCGAACGTGATCGAGCTGTCTCTTATACACATCTCCGAGCCCACGAGACTAAGGCGAATCTCGTATGCCGTCTTCTGCTTGAAAA
>ENA-ORBV01010742-ORBV01010742.1-microbial-mat-metagenome-genome-assembly--contig:-NODE-10742-length-14563-cov-6.761839_pt1 | contig 14563 bp, 12 predicted proteins | sample MGYA00237777_ERZ505514 | MGnify/ENA primary metagenome ERZ505514 (study PRJEB26160, sample SAMN06269048) | microbial mat metagenome | isolation source: Oligotrophic lake microbial mat | place... | reverse complement strand
TTTCAAGCAGAAGACGGCATACGAGATTCGCCTTAGTCTCGTGGGCTCGGAGATGTGTATAAGAGACAGGAGTAAGATGGTGCGCCGAGCCTTCATGTTTGAGCCCGCAACCAGCGCAGATGGAGCAGCGCGGTGCTCAGGCCGAGGATGGTGCCGGCGACGACGTCGAGCGCCACGTGCTGACGGACCGCGATGGTTGAATATAAAATTCCCAAGCACCACAGCCAGTTGAGCCGACGCACGAAACGACGGGCGTTCATCTGGCGGAGGATGCGCTCGAACCAGACGGCGCTGAAGACCGCAAACGCCACGTGCAACGACGGACAGGCGTTGCCTGCGGCATCGGCCGCCTTCAGAAAATCAAAGAAGGGATAGGCTGACCAATCGATATTGGGTTGCGGAACCGCCGTCGGCCAAAGAAAAAATATTCCCAGGCCGATGACGCTGAGCCCGATCGCCGCCACTCCGTATGACACCAGTTCACGCCGGTCGATCAGCAGTGCGGGGGCGAGCGACACATAAAACCACAGCGACAAATACAGCGGGAGCGCCTCGGGTCGGAAATCGATCAGCCGGTCAACCCCGGTGAGTGGCATGGTGGTGACGGGAAAATGCGGGTGATTGAGCACCCAGAAATAGACGGCAAAGAAAACGGTCATGCCGACGCTCGTGCCGAGCATCTTGGCCGGCCACCAGGTAAGTACGCGGGAGAGCGCTTCGTGGAACCAACCGTTCGCAGTCGGGTGCTGGTGGGGCAAATCCATGGTCAGTGACGCAGTAGGCGGACACTCGGACGAAACGGCAAGCGCAAGACGGCCGGACCGTCGAACCCAACTAAGTGACCGGGTTAATCCCGGATGGCTGGTGTTAGGACTACCGATACGGGATCGTGCAGTGGGTGGGCGTCAGTTTCCAGCCCGACGCTCGGTCGCCGATGGGGAAATCGGCGACCACCATGCAGTTTGCTTCCCCTTATTCGGGAATATGAGTCCGACTGCATGATTCCGTCTCAAATGATCGTGAGCTGCACGTTGCTCTCGATTACCCCGTTGGAGATGGCGTAACGGGTGAGACCGGCGGTGTCGTGGATGTTTAATTTATCCATGAGATGCTGCCGGTGTTTTTCCACGGTCTTGATGCTGATGCCGAGTTCCGCGGCGACTTGTTTGTTGGCCGATCCTTCGGCCACGAGTTGGAGCACTTCAGTCTCGCGGGAGGTGAGGCGGCTGGCGTTGGGCCGCTGCATCCCATCCCGATCTCGGGGTTGGTTTTTCTTGGCTTGCATGCGCTTGGCGATGGCCGGGCTGAAAAAAGTATGCCCTTTGGCGACTTCCTTGATGGCCTTGGTTAAAATTTCACCGGACGACTGCTTCTCCAGAAAACCGGCTACGCCGACGGCGATCATGCGCTCGACATATTCGTCGTCGCTGTGGGCGGAGAGCACGATGATTTTGGCGGCCGGGTTGGCGGCGAGGATTTGGCGCGTGGCCTCGAGGCCGTTCAGCACGGGCATGCCGATATCCATCAAAATGACGTCGGGTTTGAGCTTGAGCGCGAGCTCCACCGCTTCGCGTCCGGTCTGGGCTTCGCCGATCATGGTGAAATGGCCGTCGGCTTTCAGGAGCGCGTTCAGGCCTTGGCGGACGATGGCGTGATCTTCGGCCAAGAGAATGGTGATGGTTTTGGGAGAATTCATTTTTTTGATGTTTCGAGAGTAAAAGGAATTTCTGCGCGCACCGTGGTGCCGCGGCCGGTCGTGGATTCGATGACCAGGCTGCCGCCGACCATCTCGATGCGCTCTCGCATGCCGACGAGGCCGAGGCGTTTGTTGGCTTTGGGCTGGAGCGTTTTCCCGACCAGGAATGACTTGCCGTTATCACTGATCTCCATCCGCACCGCATCGGGAATTTGGATGATGCTGATTTTGACTTCCGTGGCGTGGGCATGCCGGACGACATTGGTCAGCGCTTCCTGAGCGACGCGGAAGAGCACCGTGCGTTTTTCCTCGTCCATGGTTTCCACGCCGCCGAAAGCGGTCATGTTGATTTTGAGATTATTTCTCTCCGTCAGGTTTTTATTATAGGCGTGGAGGGCGGGGATCAGGCCGAGATCATCGAGCAGGGCCGGCCGGAGCTCGCGGGAAAACCGGTGAACAGTGACGACGGAGTCTTCCACCAGTCGCTGAGTGTACGCGATTTTCTCGATCAGCAGGGTGTTTTCCAGGCTGACGGTCTTTCTGGCGGCCGATAACTCGACGCTGATGCCGACCAGGGTTTGCACAACTTGATCGTGCAATTCACGACTGATGCGCTTTCGCTCCTCTTCCTGGGCGCTGATGAGCTGCTGGGTGAGCAGGCGGAGTTTTTTGTGCATGAACTGCGACTCCAGGAAAAGCTGCTGATACTGGCTCTTGCTTTTCCCGATGGTCAACACGGCGTGCTTCAAGCGGCCGTTGGTCGTGGTGAGTTCGGCGGTGCGCTTGGTCACGAGCACCTCGAGTTGCCCGGCGTAATGGGCTAATTTCAACTGGGCGGTGTGCAAGGCGGCCCCCACCTGTTTTTGCAGTGTGATGTTGCTGAAAAGTATGGCGATTTTCTGGCTGCCTTCTCCACCGAGCCGAAAGGCATAGACATCGAACCACCGGTTCAGCCCTTTCGCTTCGTTCGAAAAGCGCACTGGTTTTCCCGTCACGGCGACCTTGCCGTAAGCTTCCAGCCAATGCGACTCAATCGTCGCCGTGATTTCTCGCATCCGCTTTCCCACTACGTCGCGAATGCCAGTTTGCGTTTCGAAAGACGGATTAATCTCGATAAAGCGGTAGTCGACGGGTTTGCCCTTCTTATCGAAGATCATTTCGATGACGCAGAAACCTTCATCGATGGAATTAAACAAATTTCGGTACCGCTCCTCGCTCACCTGCAGCGCGCGAGCGATCCGCAGGCGCTCGTAGGCGATGGCGACGTAGTGGGCTATGGTTTTCAGCACGGCTAGTTCGTCGGGTTCGAACTGCTGGCGGGTGCGGCTGGCAAAGGTGAGCCGCCCGAGCCGCAGTTGGCCGGACATCAGCGGATAGGAGGCGTAGCTTTGCAAACCGAGGGACTTGGCCAGCCGGACCGTCTCATCGGTGGACGCTTGGATCTGGGTCGCGTGAATGGGCTGCCGGCGCGAGACGGCCGTGCCGCAGATCGCGTGGCCAGACTTCAATCGCGTGATGGCGCGGGCTTTCTCGGCGGAGATACCGGCATAAGAGGTCAGTTGCAAAAATCCGCCGTCGGTCTCGTCCACCATGTAGCTAAAGAAAGTGTCCACGCCGAGCGTCGGGCCGATCTGGGTAAACAAGCCTTGCAGCATGGTATCGGGGTCGTCGGTGGAAAGGAGCACGCCGGCGGCTTCCCAGAGGAGCTCCAACTGGGAGACGACGCGACGGCGCGAGGTGATGTCGAGCACCACGGCGCGACACTCCTGAGCGTTGGGCGAGCGTTGGGCCTCGATCTTCACGAAGCCGGTGGGCTGGGTTTGATCCAACAGCGCGAATTCACCGATTTGTTTGGCTTGGCCCGCAAAGACCCGCTTGAGAAACAAAGTTAATGCGGCGCCAGCTTCCGCCGCGAGCAGCCGGCCGAAGGATTGGCCCACCAACCGGGAGCGTTCGATCCCGAGCATCTTAGCTCCGTTGAGATTCACCTGACGGATGGTCCCGTTAGAGGTGAGGGTGAAGTAGCCGACCGGGGCGAATTCGTAGAGTTCGCTGTATTTTTCCATGCCCACTTCCATCTCGTCCCGGGCTTTCTTGAGTTCCTCGTTCTGCAGCTCCAGTTCGATCTGGTGCACCTGCAATTCGTGGACGAGCCGCCGGTTATCGGTCGCGGATCTGATTGCTCCCTTAGCCGAGTGCTTGATTTTCGACTTCGCCCGCAGTTGAATTTCGGCGCGGCGGCGCAGGGTGGAATCCGCGTTCGGGGTTGAGGACTTTTGTTTCATGAGGAGAAAGACAACGAGGGGCGGTTACCGCTTCGCGATTCGTTTGCGGCGGGCTAGCTCGGTGGATTGTGCGGCGACGTGTTTTTCCAGACTCGTGTGCTTTTCCTTCATTTTCGTTTCCAGGGTCTTGGCGACGGTGATGTTGGCGAAGGTGATGACGACGCCGTCGATCCGGTCGTCCATCGTGCGGTAGGGCATGATGCGGACGGTGAACCAGCGGCCGTCGCGCGCGGTGATCGATTTTTCCACGGCGGCCAGTTTCCGCAACACTGTCCGGGCATCGTCGGCCAGTTCCGGGTAACACAGGCCGGAAGCCAGATCGGTGATGGGCCGGCCCGCGTCGGTGGCGATGAGCTTGATGATCTTCGTCGCCTGCGGAGTGAAGCGCCGCACGTTGAGTTCTTTGTCCAAAAAGAGCGTCGCGATATCCGTGCTATCGAGGAGGTTTTTCATGTCGTTGCTGGCCTGCGAGAGCAGGTCGACCTTGCCTTGCAACTCGACGTTCACCGTCTGGAGTTCCTCGTTCATCGACTGCATCTCTTCCTTCGAGGTGGTGAGTTCCTCGTTGGTGGATTGCAGTTCCTCGTTGGTGGATTGCAGTTCCTCGTTGGCGGAGCGGAGTTCCTCCTGCGTGGTCTGCATCTCCTCGTGGGTGGCGCGCGCTTCGCCGCGGGCGCGCAGGAGTTCCTGTTCCAATTCTGCAAACCGCGGACTGCGGGCCGGCGTTTTCTCCGCCCGACCCGGGGCCGGCGCGGTCGCGGGGGCGGCCACGTCGGTGAACACAATCATCACCAAGCCGTGCAACGGCCCGGTTTCGGTGAGCCGCCGCACGGTGAGGTTCACGTGCTGGGTGCCGCCGTTCGTGCCGACGGTCAGGCCGGGCAGCTCCACTGCTGAATTTTTCCGGAGCGCTTCCTTGAAGGCGCCCGTCAGTTCGTAGCGCAGGCCTTCGCGGGCCATGGCAAAAAGATTCCAGTTGGCCTTGCCCGCCGCCGGTTCCAAGTATTTGCCCGTGCGGCCGCTGACATAAAAAATATCCCCTTCGTCGTTCGTGAGCACGGCCGGGGGCGCGTAGCTTTGCAAGACCAGTTGATCTGCCAGAGACTGGAGACTGGCCGGTGGGTTGGGCATCGGCGAACGCGCTTCGGGGCTGGAGGACGGGCCCGCGCTGAAGGCCGTGGGAAAGGCGATCTGCCCGGAGCGCAGCACGGATTCCTGCCGCCGGTAGAGCCGGGATTTTCCGCGCAGCGGGGAGAAGAGATCGGTGTACTCGCCAATCGTCTCCGCACTGCCTTGAAATAAAATACCGCCGGGCGTGAGACTATAGTGAAACAAGGGAATCAGTTTCTTCTGCACGTCCGCCGTCAGATAAATCAGGAGATTGCGGCAGCTCACGATATCCATCTTGGTGAAGGGCGGGTCCATGATGAGATTTTGCGGCGCAAAGGTCACGATCTCGCGAATTTCTTTGCGCACCCGGTAGCCGTGTTCCTCCTTGGTGAAATAGCGTTTCAAGCGGGCGGCCGAAACATCGGCGGAGATGTTGGCCGGGAAGACGCCTTGCCGGGCTTTTTCGATCGCATCCTTGTCCAGATCGGTGGCGAAGATTTGGATCGTGAACGCGTCCTTGGGCTTGTGCGCCTCGACGGCCTCCTTGAGCACGATGGCGAGGGAATAGGCTTCTTCGCCCGTGGAGCAGCCGGGCACCCACGCACGCAGCGTCTGGCCGGGCGCACGGCTCGCGAGCATCGCGGGAATGGCCTGATTGCGCAACTGCTCCCAGGCGGCGGCGTCGCGGAAAAAATTCGTCACCCCGATCAACAGCTCCTTGAAGAGCAGATCGAGCTCCTGGGAATTTTCCTGCAAATAGCGGACGTAACCGCCTATCTTGCCGATCTGGTGAATGCCCATGCGGCGCTCGATCCGGCGGTAGAGCGTGTTGCGTTTGTAGAAAGTGAAGTCGTTGCCCGTGTGGGCGCGCAGCAGAATGGCGGTTTTTTCCAAGGCGCTCTCTGTCTTGGTTTCCAGCGCGGCCTCCGTGCGGGCGATGAGCGGCGTGCGTTGCAGGTAGGCCATGATCTTTCCCGGCAATTCGTCCACCGGCGCCACGATGTCCGCGAGCCCGTCGTCAATCGCGCTGCGCGGCATGCTGTCGAATTTGGCGCTCGATGGTTCCTGTACCAAAACCACGCCCGCTTTCTCCTTGATGGCGCGCAACCCCAGCGTGCCGTCGGAGCCCATGCCGGTGAGAATCACGCCCACGCCGTGCTCCTGCTGATCCTGCGCGAGGGAGCGAAAGAAAAAATCAATCGGCAGCCGCAGCCCGCGGGGAGCCGTCGGCGCGAGCAAGTGCAGCACGCCGTGCAAAATCGACATGTCCTTGTTCGGCGGGATCACGTAGACGCAGTCCGGCCGCACGACGGTACGATCTTTGACCTGAATGACGGGCATGTCGGTCGAGCGCTGGAGCAACTCGGACATGATGCCCTTGTGGGTCGGGTCCAAGTGCTGGACGATGACGAACGCTAGGCCGCATTGTTTCGGCACGTGGGAAAGGAATTGTTCCAAGGCTTCCAGTCCGCCGGCGGAGGCGCCGAGGCCGACGATGGGAAACGAATCGCGCGCGCGGGTAGCGAAGTTTTTCGCGCGGGCGACTTTGGCCGGCTTTTTTTGGCGAGGTACGGGTGGGGATTTCTTTTTCATCGGGCTATTTTTTGCGCTTTTTTATAGCACCCTTGCTTCGGGCCTTGGGATGCGGGGCCACCAGCTTAGCCAGAATCGGGGCCGGACGTCCAGCGGTTGTTCGATCATCCGTGGGCTGATGGCCGGCCGCAACCAGTTCGATCAGCTTGGCGGCGATCTCGTCCAAGGGCAGGATAAAATCCACGTCGCCGGTTTCGATCGAAGTCTGCGGCATACTGAAATCTTTTGAGGTCGGCCGGTCTTGGGCGATCACCATGCCGCCTTTGTCCTTGATGATTTGGACGCCGAACGAACCATCGCCATCGCCGCCGGTGAGGACCACCGCGATGGCTTTTTCCCGATAGACCTGAGCCACTGAGGCGAACAACGGTTCGGCGGAGGGACGCGCGTGATGAACTTTTTCCGCAGTGGGAGAAGAAAGTTTCAGGCGACCACCGGCGGCGACGAACAGATGATGGTTGGGCGGGGCGATAAAAACCGACGAGGGGCCAAGGACGTCGCCCGTGTGGGCTTGCTTGACGAGCAAAGGAGTGCGCCGGCTCAGAATCTCGGCCAGAATGCTTTTATGATCGGGCGAAAGGTGCATCACGATGGCAAGGGCGGCCGGGAAGTCTGCGGGCAAACCGCCCAAGATAACGGATAACGCTTCCAACCCGCCGACGGAAGCGGCGAGGGCGATGACAGGGAACGGGGCGCGTGCGTCAGCAACGAAGGATCGCGATGGGGCCACGTGGACAGGAGCGTGCTTCATGGCGTTGCGGTGGCGGCAGTGATCCAAGGGCGATCGTTCAGTGGCGGAATATTCAAGGGGCAGGTGCGCGGGTAGCTCGGCACAGAAATGAGACGAGCCAATCGCACTGCCATCTAATGATAATATGCGCCGGTTAGCGATAGGGTAAAACCCTACCATTGCGGTTTAAATAAGTACCAAGCGTCCGTTACGCCTCGTTACGCCTAAAGCCGGATCAATTCACGCGGCATCGGGAAATTCTGGAAACGCGAGCAGGTTTGGGTTGGCGGCGATGGCGAGTTCGGTCGATGCCCGCAATTCCGCCCCGATGCGCAGCACGATTTGGCAGACGTTGGCCCGTACTACTTGGTCATCGGCGTACACGCGCACCCCGCGGCGCTCCGTCTCAAGCCAGATCTCGTTGAGGAGGATCTGTTGAATCGCCGGTATTTCGCGAAAAATCACTCGTTGGAAATTATTGATGGGATGCACGTACGTGGAGGGAGTGGCTGACACCTACTCTAGTCATATCGTGGGTTATTACTATGGGGTGATGAGCTAACTCGACCCGGAAGGTAGCGACGGTTGCCCTCAAGCGCCAGAGTAGCGGATGATATACTGCGATGGCGGTTGAGGGCAACCGCCGCTACCTTCTCATCGAAGGAACATTAGAAAAGCAATCGACGTTCGATTCGCCCCACCACTGATTTTTCAGAGGAGAATGGGGAGACGAGCTGTGAGAGTGAATCAACGTTGGCCCATGGTCGGGTATCACCCCATACCACTTCGACCCATTCGATGGTACTCTGTCGAATGGACACTAACCAGCGTAACGGGTCATACGCCATTGGCATGACCAAACGTCGGGCACACGCACACGGCGCGATCTCGGATCGCGCGCGGGCAATCTGGCACCAACGGGGCCGCCCTGATGAAAGCGACCTCGCCATCTGGCTCGAGGCGGAAAAACAGGTGTTTGGCCTCAGCGACCAACCGCAGCGCAGCATCCAAGACCAATTGCGGGAAAGCTACCCGCCCATCGAGCGTCATAGAAGTGCCACTTCGTTGTGAGATGGAATAGGCTTTTGTTGCGGTGAACTTGTAGAACAGTTGAATGGGCGGAGCGCGCGGAGCCTGACGTGATTTCACTCCGCGTTGTCCCGTGAGCTGGGCTTTTTCCCCTTCGGGAAATTCGTGCGGGCCGAGCCATAGCGCTGGGGCGACGGCTGGCGGTTAGTGGGAAGATCTGGATTCTCTCTCGGAGGATTGGCCTACGAATCACCCCAGCGTCCCGAAAGATTTGGACTTTGGGTAGGGGCGGTTGCCCTCAAGCGCCCCTCGTGTGAGGCGCGCCGCGAGTGAGCCTGTGGCGCTTGAGGGCAAGCGCCGCTACCGAGATTGCCCTGAATAGGTAGGGCGAACCCTCCGGGTGAGCCGCGGCTCGGCGGGACGCTAAAGCCCGGCGCTTGGGCCCGGATATCTATTCGCGCTGATTGGCGTGATTCGCGGGCTAACCCGAGGGCTTTGGGTCAACTCGCTCCAGCGGGAGGACTCAACCTATTTCCTCACCACCCTGGCCGCACGGGCGGGGATCAGGCTGTCTGAGTCGGAACGAGGCAATACAGGTCACCACGAAAAACACCAAATACACGAAAACCCCGAGATGATTTCTTTGTCTCTGGGGATTGGAATCACTCGACCAAGTGATGAGTCAACTGAAGCGCCGTTCGTCGATCATCAGTCATTCCTTTCGGGTGTTCCGGGTTTTCGTGGTGAACTCCGACTGAATTATTCCGGCTGAGGCTCCGTGATTTGCGCGCGTCAACAACGGGCAACCGCGCGCACAAGGGGGAACTCCAGCGCTCCGAATAATCCCGGATCAGGCGGCGTGAACGAGGAAGGCGGGCCGGGAGGCTTTGCGATTCAAGCCATGTTGCCGCATAAAATACGCGCTGGGGGTTTCACCGACGAGGCGGCGAAACACGCGATTGAACTGCGAGAGCGATTGAAAGCCGGCGGCGTACGCGGCTTCACTGATCCGGATGTGGGAATTGAGCAGCAGCGTTTTGACCGACTCGATGCGGGCCCGGGCAAGATAGTGGGTGAAGGTGAGCCCGGTGGCTTGCTTGAAAAACTTGCAGAAATAAAATGCACTCATGTGCACCGCGCGGGCCACGTCCTTCAGCCCCAGCTCCTCGCTTTGATGGGCGGCGATATAGGTGCGCGCCTTGGCGATCTGGGGCGATTCGACGGTGGTTTCCGCGAGGAGCAGTTGATTGCTGACGGTGGCGAGATGGGCGGCAAATATTCGCAGGAGGCGGATGATCGCGTCGTATTGCTTCGAGGCTATTATCCGGGTCTGGAAATAGGCGGATTCCAATTCACGCGCCGCACGGCCATTGTCCTGAGCATGGGTCAGGCGGATGATCTCTTTGATTTTTTTCCTGGAAGGTGCTTTGAAGAAAACCTGCCCGGTCTGGAGGTAGCCCAATACGTGGTCGCCGACCCGCACCGGCACGGCCGTTTCGCTCAAGCCCGCAAAGCACTGGATGGTTTTCGCTTCGTGGATCGCTTCTTCCTCGACCCGTTGTTGCAACTGGAGGCACGCCGCACAGGTCTTGTTTGTCTGCGTCAGGAGAGCACAGAACGGATTCACCTGCTTGGAGTCTTGCAATGGGGTGCGAAAAGAACCGGCCTCCCGCAGCACCAAGGGCAGTCCCATCGTGGTTTCAAAAGCCTGTTGATATTCGCGAAAGAGTTCCGATTGCTGCAGGCGCGCCACCACGGCGGATCTGATCGGCGGGAGCGGGGACAGGTGCCGATCAATCCGGTTCACGGCGGGTGATGGCGGTGGGGACAGGTGAAAATCTGACGCACGGGAATGTGCCGCCGGGGAAATGAAATGCATGAGCGTGGAGGTGAACCGCTGCTGGGGAGAAAAACAGTGCGTGGGATCGAGGTTCCGGTTCGGTGAAAAGATAGTCCGATGCCTACCGGAACACTATGGGGTGTTACCCTACGCAGAAGGCGTCGAAAAAAGGCGATTGAAGAGGTCGGGCGGGTTATCTTTTAACCCGGCGCTTCAGAGTGGACGAATATCCTGAACGGTGCGTCAGGGATAACGCGCCCTATCATTTTAGACGCTCGCTAGCATTCGGCCCGCAGCCCGGACGATATAATGGGAACACCCCCTGTCGCGGGTCCGGGCGTTCCGTTATGATCGGGCCGCACCAAGCACCGCTTGGAAATATTTATGACGACATCATTTGGCTCCACCTGCACGATATTGAAAATGAAAAACGCCCGGACCGGGCGACGGCATCCGCTTCAAGGAAGCTCTTTCGTTTTGGGCATCGCTTTGTTGGCGATAAGCAACGGGCTGGCGGCCCCGGTGGAACCACCCGCCGCCGCGGAAACCCGTGCGCTGATCAGACCCGCCAGCCTTTCATCAGTCTATGGCGATGATGAGTTCCTGATTCCCGAGGTATTTCAGAGTCACCTGCCCACCACGCTGGAAAAATACGCGCTGCGCGTCTGGCTGAATCCTCACGTGGGTGACTATCTCAACAAGGATCACCTGCGCCTGACCACGGGCATCCGCTATGGCTTTTCGGAAAACTGGGAAATGAGCATGAACAGCGATTTGTATTTCAGTCATGGGCGTGGCGACGTGCGCGCCTTCGAAGAATATGGCGCGGCGAATCTCCAACTCGGCACGAAGGTCAATCTTGGGCAGCCCCTGTTCGCTGGCTGGGATGTCGGCACCGGCTTCGATTATAGCACGCCCCTCGGTCGCCCGCCGGCGGAATTGACCGACGGCTTGCGGCATTTCATGCCCTACATTACCTTCTCCCATCGCTGCGAGACTCGGCCCAATTGGAGAATCTTCTGGGGACTGCGACTCGATGAAGTGACGCACACTTCACTGCCGGCTGAATTGGGGAAAAACGCGTTCGGTGAGAGTTCGACGGGGATCACCGGCGGATGGGTGATTGATCGCAAAAATTGGCACTACACTTTCGAGGCGTCCGTTGATACCACGCGATTGCTGGGCCAATCGGCGGCGGATGTTTTGACGATCCGCCCCGGGGTGATCTGGGAAATACCCTCGCGTCGCAGCCTGCGGGTCAAGGGTCACTGGGTGGTCGGCATCGCGATAAAAAATACGTTTGGTCCCGGCGGTAACAGTGTGGGCGTCTCGTTGCGACTGCGTTACAGCCGCGATCTTAAGACTCCGTTTCACCGCCGTCCGTCCGTGCCGTCGCCGTAACCTCAATTGCGGATCGAATGCGGTTGGTGGGCTCGCTCCGTGCTAGGTAGGCGCGCTGGCCGCGCCATTCTGCTGGCCTGCAGAACGAGACAAGCGCCCCACCTACGACATCCTGCACTCGTCGCGGTCCCGCCCTACCCATGATCGTCACCCTATAACGAGACTCATTAGGATACACCGCGCTTGCCTCTGCGGTGGTGGAACCCGACCTCCGGGCGGGTTTTGCCGCGAGTGCCGGCACGAAGCGCGCCCGGCTTGTCCATCGTCGCCTTGGCGAACTCGGAAGGTTGCGCTCCACCTTCGATACCGTCCGGCTTGCGTAGTTACCGGCTCAGGTTCGTTTCCTCATTCCCCATTTCTCCACGGGCTGGATCAGGATGCCTGACGTTGCGCGGCGTGCTCACCACCTACGACATCCCGACTCCGTGCCACGTTGCGCGGCGAGCTCGCCACCTACGGGTTATACCAGTTACGATTCGCTTGGGATTTTGCAGGGCCGCCGCTTGCCGGCGTGCCGCTCAGCGTATTTCGGCACGGCCACAAGGGCCTTCGTCAAGGCTACGACCCGACAAGAGGGCCGGGCCGATCAGACAGAATTCAATCCGTAATTGTGATAACGCGGCATTCTCGCACCGCCTCAACTGGCGAGCAGTTCACTGACCGGTGACAGCGTGGGGACGCGGTCGCACACCACTTTGATGGAGACGAGAATCGGCACCGACAACAAGGCGCCGGGTACACCCCAGAGCCAGGTCCAGAAAATCAGCGAAATGAAAATCGTCACGGGATTGAGCGTGAAACGTCGGCCCAATAAAATGGGCGTGACCAGGTTGGCCTCCAACAGGTGCAGCAACAAATACCAGCAGGGTGGAAGCAGCCCCTGCCAGAGTGAGTCAAAAAAAAGCAGGCCGACCGTGGCGAGGAAAGTGACGCCGACGATCGGGCCAAAGTAGGGGACATAATTCAGGATCGCCACCACCATGCCCCACATCGCGGCGTTGGGCACGCCCATAAAGTAGAATCCCACGGTGGCGATGAGGCCCAACCCCAGATTGATCAGCGAGACCGAAAACAGATAATGGGAAATGTTGTGCTGGATCTCCCGATTGATTTCCACCGCGCGCTTCTTGTCGCGCCAAGTTGGCATCACATGCACGAGTTTATGGATGAACATGTCGCCGGAAGCCAGCAGCAGGTAGAGCAACACCAGCGTTTCCCCGATGCCGATGAGCAGGGTGCCGGTCCAGTTCAGAATGGAGCTGGTGCCGCGGCTGACTTTGACCTCGACCGTGGGGCTGATCTTTTGCTCGGCTTTTTTTTCCTCGACGGTCGCGCCCAAGTTGCTCACCGCCGCCGCCGCCTGATTGAAGCTGCCGATCCGGGGCATCAGTTTCTGCACTCGTTGCCGCAATTCGGTCATGTGTTCCGGAGCATTGCTCATCCAATCCAGCGCGGGCCGGCCCAGCTGGATGAATCCGATCACGATAACAGAAATTAAAAGACAGAGAACCAACGCGGACGAGAGCGCTTTGGGCAGATAGCAACGGGATGCCCAACAAATCAACGGCTTCAAGGTCATGCCGGCGATACAGGCGAGCGCGATGGGCAGGAGAACGGGCCGGGCGAAATAGAGAAAGGCGATCATACCCAACACCACCAGGACGATTTGCCCGGGAGTCGTTCGCTGCAGAAGGGAGAAGTCCGGAGCAGTCGGATGATCGCTGGTTTTCTCAACGGGCTCACGGATGACTCCAGCGTCTGCGTCGGGCGGAATTATATCCATGTTTCGAGTGATGTCGTGGCGGGTTGCAAATCAGGGGGACGAAGAATCATCGTGGCGCTTTCTAGCGTTTTTGCGATGGTTATCATTCGGTGGATTCGTGGCGTCTTTCTCGTCCACGTCGGGTTGTTTTCGGTCGGGTTTATTGGGCTGCTTGCGTTTATTTTCCTCCGATTGTTGTTGGTTCCGGAGCGATTCTTCCTGGGCTCGGATAGCTTTGGTTTTTTGTTCGGAATCCTGCTGGGCCTGCATTTCAACCACCCGGGCTTTTCGGTGGGCTTCAGCGGCGTCTTGCGCGGCGGCCTTCCGGGCGCGCTGTTCGGATTCCTGCTGGGCCTGATGTTTGGCGGCTTGGGCATTTCGCGAGGAATCTTGATCGGCCTTTAATCTCGCACCATGCACCTGCCGTTCCTTCGCCTGATTGATTTTTTCGTTTTCGCGCATGTGCCGCTGCGCCTCATCGGCGGCTATCGCATTTGCCTTTTTGGCCGGTCGCTCGGTTTCCGGTGGTGTTGGCGGTTTTACCTCGGGCGCTTTTCGTGGGGATTCCTGGTCGGCTTTGGACCTCTCGTCTTTCGTTCGTTGCGGGGTTGCCTGCGGCGCTTTCTTTTCAGTATCGCGCGGGTGCTGTTGGGATTTTTTATCCACCTTTACCTCCGCTTCAGTTTTCGGCGGTCGCGACTCAGGCTGATTCTGTCGGGAATGGGGCGTTGTTTCGACCGGGCTTGGGGCCGGCGGATTTTCCGCCGCTGACTGGTGTCGTTCCGTTGCTTGATTTCTCCGCGCGGGTTTGGGCTGACGATTCGGTGTTTCGAGATGGGGCGGGAACTTCGGATCCGGTTTGGGCGCTTTCGGTGCCTTGGGGGGAAGCTGGTTACTGCTCAACTGATCGACTGGCTTGGCCACGATGGGCGAGTGGGGGAGTTGCCCTTTGGCCGGCTCGATGGCTTGGCCGGATGATGGGGTGAGTTGGGCCGGCTGCGCTTCGAGGAGGCGACGTTGCTCGCGGGATTTTTGCACATCCTGACCGCGATCTGTCTCTTATACACATCTCCGAGCCCACGAGACTAAGGCGAATCTCGTATGCCGTCTTCTGCTT
>ENA-ORBV01010741-ORBV01010741.1-microbial-mat-metagenome-genome-assembly--contig:-NODE-10741-length-14564-cov-3.245876_pt1 | contig 14564 bp, 8 predicted proteins | sample MGYA00237777_ERZ505514 | MGnify/ENA primary metagenome ERZ505514 (study PRJEB26160, sample SAMN06269048) | microbial mat metagenome | isolation source: Oligotrophic lake microbial mat | place... | reverse complement strand
GACCTCTCTGATCGAGATGGCCAGGAAGGCCTCGTCGCTATCCGCAGAGGGCGAAGCGCTGTTGATACAGTCCCTGGACCTGATGCCGCTTGAGATGCCCGAGATACCAGTCCCCTTCATCCGGGCATTCGTGCGCGCTCTGGAGAGCAGCAGCTGTCCGCAGCAGACCTTCGAGGTGGCCATGACCGTGGTGAAGCGAGTAGCTACCCTGCCGTCGAACAGGGCGGCACTGGTGGCTGAGATTGCAGACACCACAATGGATCTGTGCCTGCGTATTGAGAGTGAGCTGCAGCAGTCGATCCAGGTAGCCGAGTCCGCTGCGGCGGCCAACGACGCGCTGGCTGTGCGATCTGCATCGATGACCAAGCCGCTGACGTCTGCATCTCCGGCGCCCAGTGATCAGAAGCAGCTGGAGACCAAGACCCCCGTGATGAAGCCCATGAGTGCACGCACTGCGGCGGGCGAGCTTGACAGTGGCAATGGGAAGCGTGAGCTGGCTGATGACGAGTATACCCCTCACAGCTCTGCTGCGCCTGTCTTCTCACCGATATCCGAGTTTGGAGGCATGATGCCACCTCCCGCCACACCGATGGAGCCTGTGATGCTGCCGCCCCCTGCGCAGAGCGCTGCCAGTAGTGCTGCAGCTTCCAGCAGCGGTGCGGGGGCTGGGGCTGCTGGCAATGCTGGTGCAGCCGGCAGCAGTGGTGTTGGTAAGGGACACAAGGTTGTGACAGAAGCCGAGGATAACACCTGGGCGATCGCGTCACGCCAGGCTCGACTGCTTCGATACTTGCGGTTCCTGCAGTCCCTGGGTGTGGTTGGTGTGCAAGCTACTGCAGATCAGACCGCAGGCCCAGCATCATCCTCCAGTGCTGCGTCCAGTGCCGCGCCTGCAGCAGCAGCAGTATCATCACCATCATCATCATCGTCTGTCAAGCAGCTGCAATGCACCCTCTGCGGTAGACCCGCCACGCCCGGCCTGGATACCTGTGGCCTGTGCGGCTCTGACGTGGCCGCAGCCCCTGGAACTGTAGAACAGGAGCCGGCGGACAGCAACATAGCGTCACCGGTGAAGCCTCTGCTGAGTGCACTCAAAGACCGCGCTGCCGCCATCGCAGCCAAGAGCCTGCACTCATCCTCGTCCTCCTTCAACCTGGAGCGATTCAACGTGGCGCTGCATAAGCTGTGGCGAACACTCGATGACTACGTCGCGTATGTGTCTCCTTCAGCAGCGACTCCAAGCGATCATGTGAGACCGGGTCCCGGCGCTGCAGCCGCTGGTAAAGCGGGTGCCAGCAATACGGTCACCCCAGCTGCTGGTGCGGCTCAAGGCAAGAAGGCCGCAGCCAAGCCTGCAGTATCTGCGACGAGCGCTATCAGCGCTATGCAGAAGCTGTCTGGCGTGGCTGATGTCAAACCTGATCAGAACGAGCTGGAGCTCATGCGTCTGCTGCCCCTAGTGCAGTCCTACTTCCTAGTGAACGCGCCTTCGGAGACCGTGCTGAAGCAAATGACACTGGCCGCACACTCACACGCTCTGGATGAAGATGATATCCTCACCAAATCCAACAGCAAGACCTCCGCTGAAGTGAACTCGCCCAAGGCTGCCTCTGGCTCTGGTACTGTGGCTCCGATGGATGTGGACTCGTCCAGTGGGTCTACACTGCCTGCAGCACCAGCATCCGGTACCGCGACTGCAGCAGCTGGGTCAGTGCCCATTGCATTGTCGGGACACGAACTGCTGACCACTGTTCCGCTCACGCGCAAGAACAGCGACGAGCTGAACCGTGATCATGGACCAGCTGTATCCATTGCGGACTTCCTACGGTTCACAGATCGGCATAGGCGCATCATCAATCTATTCTGTCGCAAGCAGCGCAAGCAGTTGCTGCTGGACGAGGACAGCCCCTTCCGCTGCCTGCTCTGGCACCCCAAGAAGATTCTGGACTTTGATAACAAGAACACCTTCTTCCGCGGCGAGATACAGCGGGCCGGTCAAGGTGGAGGCCGCGGAGCCAAGCTGACAGTGCGGCGCAATCGCTTACTGGAGGACTCGGTGGCCTTCTTCCGTATGTTGAGCACCAGTGATCTCAAGGGGGAGATCAAGGTACGGTTCTACGGTGAGGGCGGCGTGGACATTGGCGGCTTGACCAAGGAATGGTTCACTCAGTTGTGTCGAGCGATTTTCAATCCTGATCTGGCCATGTTCGAACCCGCTGCGGGCAACAAGAACGTGTTCCAGCCGAGCAAGATGTCCAAGATGCACAACTCGCATTTGGAGTACTTCCAATTCGTGGGGCGCTTCGTGGGCAAGGCTATTCAGGATGGACAGTTGTTGGAGGCGTACTTCACACGCTCATTCTACAAGCACATGCTGGGGCTCAAGCCTTCGTACCATGACATTGAGAGCATTGATCCCGAGTTCTACAATGCCGTCACGTACATGCTGGCAAACTCCGCTGATGACCTGGGACTGACTTTCACCACGGTGATCGAGCCGACTCCGGGCATCAAGCAGGAGCTGGAGCTGAAGGCCAATGGAGGGAACATCGCAGTTACTGATGAGAACAAGGCCGAGTACCTGGATCTGGTAGCGGACTTCATGCTCACCAACAACATCAAGGATCAGATTAGACACTTCCTCAAGGGGTTCCACGAGATGATCCCCAAGGAGCTGATTGCCATCTTCACTGAGCAGGAAATGGAGATGCTCATCTCGGGTCTACCGGCTATCGGTACGGAGACTGAATTGATTTGTGCCTTGTCTATAGAGTATGAATTGTGATTTTCTAATCATTTGACGGTCGTTATTTGCGCAGATATCGATGATCTGCGTCAGCACACCGATTACAGCGGTTGGCGGCCCTCCGACTCCGTGATCCAATGGTTCTGGCAGGTCGTAGCTGATCTGGACGATGAAGAAAAAGCCCTGCTGCTGCAGTTTGTCACTGGTACGTTGATATAGCGGACATGTTTGACGCAGCCTGGCTGGTCTGGAGCATATTGACCCAGCGCATCTGGCGAGACTTGATTCATTCACCAGATGTGATGTTGATTTGTCGTGCAGCCACCACGAAGGTGCCCATTGAGGGGTTCAAGGGCTTACAGCCCAATCCTTTCAAGATTCAGCGGGGCAATAATCGCGACGGACTGCCCACAGCGCACACGTACGCTTTTTGCACTCTTTTGGCCAACTAATCACTCCGCTGACTGTGCTGAATTGGAACTCGTGCAGATGTTTCAATCAAATTGATTTGCCCGACTACACATCGGTGAAGATGCTGAAGCAGCAACTGCTGACAGCCATTCGCGAAGGCAATCAATATTTTGCATTTAGCTAAGCGAGCGTTACTGCAACGCACTGTCGTTTGGAATTGCTTTAACGTAGCATCATCCGACTTCCTATTTACACGTATCTTGCGTAACTTTGTACAAATTTGTCGTATACTACCGCTTCGCTCGACACATCGTCGAGAGCATCAATTACATACAGTTTCTTATCATGCCAATCATTCTTGATTTGTTCGATTTTAATCAAAACTCATGAAGACAGTGCCTTGGATGCGTTGGATAGTACATCCAGCAGCTGTAGGAATTCATCAGCGCCGTCTGTCAGCTTCTTGTCAGCCTCGGCGATGCGTATGCAGATGGTGGCCTTGTGCTTGTCCGCAATGGCACCATCGTGGGTGACAACGATGGCTAGATGTGACAGTAACTGATTGGCAGGAAAGCCTGCGGCTATCGCATCCGTGGCAGCTTTCTGAATGGACCCGAATGAGCCCGTGCGACACGCGTTCACCAACTCGTGGATCACTTCAGTAGGAATAACCTGTAGGCAGCAGAGAATGCGTGAGAATGTCAGGCATTTCGTGCTCCATCCGGCTTCCATTCGAAAAGACTTACGCCAGCAACTTCTCGAACCAAATCCGGCGTCAATTCCTCGCCCGGAGCCACGAGTCGCTGCGAGCTCTGCATCAACGTGATACATTTACGCAGGTCGCCTTCCGCCACGTCAACTAACGCCTCGAGTGTCTGCAACGAGAGATGTATAAGTAAGAAAGGCAAAGCACACCCGATGAATTGCATTGAATCCACGACATAGGCGCACCTCATTCGAAGCCTTGATGCGTTCGTTGGCGGCGATAAACTGCAGTCGTTTGACCATCGAAGGTGTATCGAGTGGCTTGTAACGAAACTTTGCACATCGAGAAGCGATCGGATCGATGATTCTGTACGTAGGGGAATTCAGACCCGAAACGGCGAACTCATGAGAACTCGTTGAGACGCCTTCGTGCGCTGCGGGAACATATGGATACCTGCTGACATAGTTGCAGATGATGCAAAACCGCGTAACTTTGGCAAATCGCTCCATTGTTCGCCTTAATGCAGACTGGGCGTCATTGGTCATCTAGGCACAGCGTGGTTGGGTCAGCGAAGCAGTGTATGATGGACTGGCGAACCCAGGCACAGCCTACCGAGTCGGCCTCGTCCAGAATGATGATCTTGAAGGGAGGACAGGGATGTCCTCTACAGAAAGAAACAACACAGAAATGGGCACGTGAGCAAGGCAACGAGGCATCCGATCTGTCACATGATTGCAGCAGATACGTACGGGGCCTTCTCGTTCGAAACTGCAATGTGTGCGAAGGATTTCACTTTCTGGCCTAGAAACAGGCGGCGAATCAGACACATCAGCTGTACTGCACAGAGAGGCCGTTCGGTATCGAACGAGACGTACGAATGACGTCAATTCCACGCTCGCTGGAAGCGTTCAGCTCTAGCACGCGCCGCTTTGCCAATTCGGGCCTACATGCAAGCATTGCACGTAAGAAGACCGACAGGAATGGAGTGAAATGCGGAGCAACGCGCCATACCCATACAGCTCCTGAGCTGCAGCCAAAATCGTGGACGTCTTGCCTGTTCCGGGCGGTCCGTAAAACAGCAAGTGGGGCAGCTGTTCACGAGGTCGAGTAAGCCATCTACAACGAACGAGTTCACGCAGACGCAGACCGTACATTGCCCGAAACAAGCGTTCTCTTAAGAGTGCGAACGACTTCATCCTGATATGCAATCTCGTCCAGGTTTTTGGGTCGACTGTATGCAAGGAACACATGCGATGAACAGAATGAGGATCTTTCGCGGCATCATGGCGAACGTACTATTTCTCAACCCAGGGAAGATCGTTTGCGCCAGACACTTTAGATGAGTGGATCTCTAAGTCATCTTGATCTACGGCATCGTCATCGGCCTGATCTCCATCAGCCACATCCATATCAACCACATCATCGTCCGCCATGTTGTTGTCTGTGAATGGCGCCAAAGTCTGGCTCCGCAACACCACTCTAATCCGACGGGAATGGTGGTTTGGGATGTGAGAATCTGTCACGTCCCGCAACTGTGCAGGTACGCGAGAGTTTTAGGACGTGACAAGTTGCCGTAACGGTACGCAACTGCTCACGATGCTCGACGTCGACAAAAATGCAGTTGGGATAAGATGTTTGCCTGCGCGGCTCCGCGTAGATCACAGCATTGCGAAATGGCCTGCTTGAAAAAATGTGCTTTTCGTGTCTGGAGACCACAAAGGGAAAACAATCGATTTCCTTTATCAGAGTCTTGTCAGTCAGAGCAGAGGCTCGCCTGGGCAAGTACTGCAGCTTCATTGACCCCAATGATGCAGCAGACTTCTTCTAGTACTGGCACCCGTGCCGACCGTAGTCGCAAACCCGCGGCGCCAGATCGGACCAGCCAACCACGGCGCAAGGTTCTCGAGAGAGCCCGTCTGGCGGCGTTGACACGCCAACTTCACAGGCGTTTGGAGACAGCGTGCGAATTGATGCAATCGTGTGCGAACACCCAAGGCTCAATCGTATCATGCAGTACGTGTCCGCCCCGCTGTGACGTTCGTTGTGTTGCCTGGTACATCTTCGTGACGAATCGGTTGTGTCGTGTTCCTATGTGCAGCTACCGATGACTCGCAGCCACATGACGTTGATGCTGACGCTGCAATGAAGGACGTGACGCCGAGCGGCAAGAAGAATGTCACAGAGGGTGACATCCTTCGGAACACCACCATCGTGTTTGGCCAACTTCGTCAACTTCACGAATCACTTCGACTTCAACACCAGGCCGCGATGACAGCCAGCGAGCGTCCGGTTGCTGTCCCGTCCACTCCCACGCGCAAACTACCCCCTCCCGTTGACCACGCATTCCTTCACGCCAACGTTGCTCGTGTGCTGCTACCGTACCATGTGCGGGAGGGTGGCTTTATTGACTGCAATGATCTGTACAGTCAGGTGATCAACGTCGAACGCTCGTCTCTTGTGCGCGGGCTTAAGATAGCTGAGGCTTTCTCTGCCGTGAACTTTCAACGACTGGTGAAGATTGCGCCACTGCTCCTCAAGGTGGACGCTCTATTTCTGACCAACTTGCCTGCTTACCGCGGCAACGTGCTTGTGGACGGTATCGTCTGGGTGGAATACGAGGACCAACAGCCCGTGCTGGATCCGCTCGCCCCCTCCATTCTGGATGGGCTGAGAGTGCCCAAGTACATCCAGATGCTACACCTGAATCCTCGCCCACTTCCGATATCGGTGCCGCCGTCGGACGTGTTTCCCTTTGTCCTGCCTAATCATCGTGGTGCAGCGGACACGACACACCCCGAATCGATGATTAAGGCATCGCAGCAAGCATCGGCGTGGATTTCGGCCTCTACCCTCGCCGATAAGCGCAGTCGTTCGGAAACACCGGCTTCTGAGCACCCTGGCAGCAGCACACCTGAAGTACTGCCTCACAAGCGCGCGCGAACGGATGAAATATCCTCGTACTTGAGCCTGGGTTCCACGTCCCACGTCGATCCGCCAGCCGAACCGATATCTGAAACCACGGTGTCGGCGATGCGGGAAGCGATGCACCCAGCCTGTGATCCATCACTGTTCAACGGCTCGACTTTCCTCGCATCGTCGCAGACTGCATTAATGACAGTGATCGAATCCATTGACGTCGCGCCGTCCTCGGGTCTATATCTCCCGAGCCACGATTTGACCACTGCAGATGTACTCGCGCAGACGATAAGTCAATTGTCGACTTCAATGCTCGCCGAGTATCCGCTGCCTTCGTCCCAGACTGCATCTCATCCGTTCATCTGGCCGTTGGTTCCATCCAGCACAGGACAAGGCGCTTCCATGTCGGTATTGGACGGACATTTCAGTGCTTCGTCTACATTGAACGCACATTTCAGTGCTTCGTCCACATTGCCCTTGTCAAGTTTGTTGCTGTCATCGCATTCGCGTTCGTCTTCAGCTGACAACCTTGACCGGTGACATGTGTTCATGGCGATACGCCTCGTGTTCATTGCCGCATGACTGTTTCTTTTCTTACCTTAGTATTTTCTTGTAGTTCTATGAGCGTCTCAAGTTCGATGCTGTCATCAACATTCACGTTCGTCGTCAGCTGACAACTCTCATCGGTGTCATGTTCATGGCGATATGCCTCTTGTTAACTGCAACCTGACTGTCTCTTTTCTTACATTATTCTCTTGTGGATCTATGAGTGTCTCAAATAAACAGCTCGCTGAAATACTTGTATTGCATACGTCGATACCATGCCGAACGATCCACAGTGTGAATGGCGCATTATGCGGCAACTTCTGTTAAATCCTCACCACAAAGAATGCTGTACAGAATCTACATGTTGCTTCTCCTTACAGAGAGCTCGCTGACGCCAAGCTAATCAGCCTTGTTTTCCAACAGCACGGGCCATGATCCGGTCGGCGTGCTTGGGGCCCAACGAGGTTTCAGAGCGTCAAGAGGCACTTCATGATTGATCTGAGGTGTCCCTGGCCGTGCAGATGTCGGGGAAGGGCGAAACTACAAACCAGAACGCATGCACGAATGAACGCAAGTAGTGCTGGATTGCACATCACCCATCAAACCTTCACACGCTCCTGGGTGACAGCGTCATCCGCACGCCAATCTGCCGGTTTGAAATACCGCGTTCCAGTATATAGAGGCTGGTTGGGGTCAGCTGCGATCGGTCGTGCCGGCGCATAGGTTGGGATATGCAACTCTGGATCAGAAGGCACAAATGAGTGGACACCATCAGACCAGAATCCATGGGCATTGAAGCTGCAAAAAACTCCACAGGACTTACTGATACTTGCCGCACGGACTGCGGACAGAATGCTACATATAAGAAGCAACACCACGATGCGCCTGAATGCCATCTGGACACACTACATCAGGTGGCACCAACGACCGTGCTCACTGGCCGGACATCCCACCGGATGGAGAAAGCGTTCACCACGAGCTGAGGCTCGCGGGCCGATATCTCATATTCAACTTGAGCTGTGTCACGCTGCGGCTCGTATGCAATGAGGGCTCCGACTGGGGGCACGCACAAACGACGCGGCAGCTAGACGTCGTACGTGTCGCGAATGCCTGCAATTGCGCGCGTACGGATGGACGCCGAGCATGTCGAAGCAAAAATGTGCCGAACTTGAGATTTTACGTCGATCTGTATGCTTAGTATCGCTCAGCACCGGTTGGCGGCAGTGATGATCTCTGGGTTTTATACTGGTAGCTTTTGGCTGTGCTCATAGATATTGCTGCGCTTGGAGCATGCCTTGACGAGTTGCATTTACTGGCTTTTGATTGCTGTTTCAAGTTCTCTAAAACGTGATCTCATGCTGGGGATTTTCCCGATACTGCACTAGCAACAACATGATCGCAAACACTGTGATACAGCACAACTCCTCCACTGCCGTATGCATGACGACATCTCGTGCACCAAAACCGGGAATCACCGAACAAATGTACATGTGTGCCCATCGCGCACGGCCTTCTGCGTGAGGCATGAAGATCGACCCACGACCAGGTTCCATATATGTATGAATCAACTGCAAACGCACCAATACGGGCTGCACGAGGACAAGAGGTAAGCAGATACGCGTTGCAGGAGCATAGAGATTTGTTGCGGCACATATGATATCCATATGATCAACAATGCACGAGCACTAGAATGCGCATGCGGCACTCTCAACATCATGAGATGACAACAACCACACCAAGCTCGCACTGATCAGAAGACATCCTTGTGACTGCATCGATTGCCTTGAAACGTTTGCACAGATAGACTGGTGAATTTCTATCGGTCGTGCGTTTTCAGTAAAAGTAACGGCTTTTGGCATCTCTGTTCTTGATCATCACTGGTATTCTGTTTACAAATATTTGGGGGATTGTTGACAGTGGCGTTACAAACGGATTTGTACGGATTGCATGGTGTTCGAGGCACCAGTTCTCTCGAGAGGCCATTTCGGTTACGACTGAAAGTTTTGTTTTAAACAGCAGAACAGTCTAGATTCGCACATACACTGAAAGAGGAAGCCCCCTTCCACTCAGCTGTTGTTCGTGTTCAATGCTGCTCTGATCAGAAAGGACTTTGCGCTTTCGTGCTGACGCCAAGCCCGGATGTGGCAATCAACAGAACAGCTACTCTGGCTGGCATGTATCAGCTGGGCCGCAATTGCGACATTGGCGCTTGTATGGCCTTGGTTGTATGCGTTTTGGTAAGTGGGTTATAGCTCAGAATCTGTTTTCAGCGACGAGCACTTGATTGTACATTGCAGCGTTCAAGTAGCACGCTCTCACATCTCATGACGTCACAGGCACGCGCGACAGCAAACCAGAGACGTTGCTATCGGTGAAGGCTGTGTGGACATCGATATGCCGTCCCTTCCCGTGTCGAAAAGCGATCAGTTGTTTCTGAAACCCGTTTGCGACCTTCCCGACACAAATGCAGCAGCAGCAACAGCAGCAGCTTGCAACGCTGGGCCCTCTAGCCTTGTGGACGAGGTTCCTTCAGATGATGACTCATCCACCATTGCAGAGGGGGAGCTTGTATACCCGATGCGGGGATCGGTGTCAGATTCAGCGCTGTTCGGATTGACGCGCGTGCAGCTGGTTGCCGTGGAGCCACGTGCTCTTGGTGACATTGATGAGGCATCCTCTCCAAGAACACAGGCAGAATGCGCTGAAGGCACACCAACTCTAGCATCACCCGTTGTAAGTGTAAACCGGTCACAACCCTTTCGCAGAAGTGTGAGACCGTATGCAGCGCATCGGCTATGTGACGTTATGCCACCCACGTCATCAGTGACGGGCACGACGGAGCTCTCGAATGTGTTCAGCAGATCGCCTGCTCGATCAGGGGTGTCTGCTACTCGCCGAGTCCTGCTGTGGCGTGCGGTACCTGTCGCGCGACGAGGAGTTCCTGTGCTCAACAGACGCGCATCGGCCGCTGTGTTGCACCGCACAGTGGCTGCACCGTTGCCAACGCTCAACACCGCGGACTCGTCTGATGTGACGGTGACGATTGCTCCTTCCAGATCAACATCGTCCACCAGTCTGTCAGCTCAGGCAGCACAACAGCCTGTGAGCACGAGCGAGACCGACGAGTGCATGCCTCCATCACCCATACTGATCGGTGACACTGCAAACGGGTTCCTGCGACAGCATCATCATCTCCGTAATGCTAGTACAATCTCTGTGTTCTCGTGCGGCTCTCGGGATGGTGAGTATATGATTGAGACTCAGCCTTACGAACCTCCTGCGGACTGTGCTGCTGCCGAAGACGCTGTTGCTCAGTCCGCAATGCGAGGCTGGGCCCTGTCCTCGTTGGAGCTGTGTGCCAGCGCGTCCAGCCCGAATGACCGCAGTCGAGTGGCGTCGTTGTCAGACCTGCAGTTCTTCGTGGAGGATCAATCAGTGGTTCCAGCTGGTGCATGCTCCGTCAGCTCAGCACAGACGTCGTGTGAACGCGCGGCTCAACCTGTGAGCTCCACAGCAGCGGACGCTGGTGACTGCCTGGCCGTGGCTTTTGACAACCTGCGACTTGACACCAAAACGCGCAACTCCAGCGTGGTTCGCTTGTACGTATTCTTTCTTACAAATTCGACCTTGCCCCGTTGACCTCCAGTCTAAATCGACCCGTGTGTTGCGTTTCTGTTACCTCGTACAGCACCGAAAGCGGCGCCTTCCAATATTCTGATTTCCTGCGCATCGACACAGAAGGCTACACTCTCAAGATGCATACATCATCATTGACCTCGCTGCCTGCACCAGTGGCAGTACTACCAACCGTGCTGGAGACTGACGAAAGCGGGCCCATCAATCAGGGTCTGAGAGTATCAAAGGACAGTAGCACGCAGAGCAAGGCCGAGTCGGTCAAAGAACAGAGTTCGCTACAGCTGCTGTGTGCGGCCGCCACAGCAGATGATGCATGCTCAAGCAGCAACGTCTTTGCAAGCACTTTCGAGCATCAGAAGAGTGGGTCCCTGGATTACACCTCATTCGAACAGGCCCTGGCAGACGTCAAGCGCGCAGCGGGGTGGACTCGACACACCTCTGCATCATCTACTTCTGCAGTCCAGCAGCTGGACACCCCCTTCCAGATCAACATTCAAAGCACCGCCTCAGCAGATGAGTGTGACAGCATGCTGATGGAGCATCAACGAGTCTCAAACGCGTGTATGCCGTCACTGAGCCGAGGCCTTGCCAGTTCGATGTCACAGCAATCACGGCTCTCTACGTCTGATTCATATTCGGGTGGTACTCGGGGGATTGGTCTCTGCAACCAAGACAACAGCGCCGACCTGAGTCGCAGTATCAGCAGTGCACTTAGTCTGGCAGATCAAATCTCTTCCTCGTCATCTATGTGCGGCTCCATCATATCAGGAGTGTCTGCGCTATCTCGATCATCTTCATCCACTCCGGGCACGTCACCATGGCCCATCTCTCGTAGTGTATCCACGTACAGCACGGACAGTCGCTCGCCAGGCATTCGTGTCGGCACATGTGATTCCCCCTGTCCGTCAACGATCTACGAGTGCTCTGACAGCCCGCAGGAAGCGTCACCACAGCCATTGTGCATCAGCACCGCATCCACCGCACCACAGCAAGGCGTCAAGGCAGACTGGCTTGACACCTGCCTGCCCACACAGCGGCTGCATCTGCTCAAAGGTTCGTCCAGCGGAGGTGGCATGCCTGTTCAGTTCAGTGTGTCCCCGCAGCCAGATGGTCGCAAGCTGCGATCGTCCGTCTCGACCATGTCCTCAAACTCGACGACCTCCTCAAATGGCTCGACTTCGTCATCGGTCAAAGTACTGTGCGTGAAGGATCTGAAGCCACTCAATCGCAATCTGGGCAAGGGCTCCAGCGGTGTGGTGAGATTGATGAAACACGAGCCAACCAACACGGTATATGCTCTTAAGGTATGAAATCAGTATCATATATGATCGCGTGTGAAGCTAGATCAAATGGAGTCTAATGGTTGTGCCTGCTATGTGAACTACAGGAAATCTCGATTGAGTTGGAGGAACAGAAGAGCAAGCAAGTGGTGACTGAATTGAGAGCACTGCATGCATCGCACTGTGAGTACATCATCGGATTCCACGGGGCCTTCTACAAGGATGGGGCTATTGCGCTGGTAGGGACTCGATTGTGTGGCCTACCCAATGCAGTGTACACGGTTGTTCACTCTACAATCCAAATCTACAGATTCTTGAGTACATGGACGGTGGATCCCTAAGCGACATGCTGAAGCGAATGCACAAGATACCAGAGTCCCTCCTGGCCGTGGTGGCGAGGAAGGTCTGTACATCAGATGTGTTCGTTCCACTGTTTCGTGCACGTCTTCATCGAATGAATTGCTGTGATATGGGCAGGTCTTGCTAGGAATGCAGTACCTGCACGAAGACCGTCACATCATTCATCGCGACATCAAACCGTCAAACATCCTGCTCAACACCAAGGGCGCGGTGAAGATCGCAGACTTTGGTGTGGCGTGCCAGATTGACTCGGACGACGAGACCGCTCAAGCGGTGAACAAGCAGTCTTTCGTACGTGTGATAACCAAACCAATCGTCTAGACATCCTTATAAGCTTCACTAACTCATATGAGCCTGCAATGTATTCTTGCAGGTGGGCACGGTCACCTATATGTCGCCTGAACGAATCCAGGGCGAAGGCTATGGCTACGAAGCGGATGTGTGGAGTCTCGGTTTGAGCCTGGCTGAGTGTGCTCTCGGTCATTTCCCGTATGAGCAACGCGACCGCCGCAGACAGGTAGCTATAAGCATATAATGATCAGAGTGCTAGCGCTTGCGATTGTCTGGTGCTGATTCTGCGCGGTTAAATATCATTAATTTGATCACTGTGCCGTACAGATGTCATTCTGGGATATCCTGGAAATGATAGTAGAGCAGCCAGTGCCGCAGCTGCAGCCTACCGAGTTCTCATCCGAATTCTGCGATTTCATTTCATTGTGCCTTCGCAAGGACCCGACGACCAGACCAAGCTCTCGGGAACTGTTGGTACGAATACACGTGCTGCTGTCTTACGACGTATACACGGCAGTCTGTGCTCAAAGCGCAAACAACTTCTGTTTGTTTCCACACCATGCAGCGCCATTCCTGGATTGGACTCCACGGCCAAGCTTGAGCTCAAAACAAATTCAAGCAATAGCTACAGCTAGCAATAATGAAGGCCAGGGTCTCGATCGCGTGCGTTTTGTGCATTTCTTTTGTTTATGTACCTTTCAAGTTTTGTTCCAACTGGAGCGAAAGCGGATCCGCAACAGCAACATAAATCACTGCTGTTGTGTGTTGTATAACGTGCAACGATCGAATTCGATGATACAGTACTGTAAATCACTACGGATACGGATACAGACTTGCACTATAGCACTTGTACTGGTGAATGCTCAATTGTTGATACAGCTGCAAGCAGCAAATGCTTGTTCTATCAGACTGGCTTAATTTTAAGGCTCACGGTGCCTCTTCCACCTTTCAACAGTCTATTTTCCCACTTCATGAAATATAGATTGCATCTTCTCGGCTGTGCGACTCAATGTTTCGAGCTCAGACCGCACTGGGACAATCGCCCTGTGATCCATACGCTAATGGAACCGTTTGGAGATGTTACGCTTGATGCCTTTCCACAGTGCACCCAAGTTCTCTGGCATCAGAGATGATTTCTTCTCGTCCTTGTTGACCGACATGCTCTGCCGCCTGCCTGAGATGCTCATTTCCGCTTGAGCGTTCTTCGCGCGCTCCTGAAACACAAGCCGATCAGAGTAAGCGGTCAGCAACCCAAACCACACCACTTCATTTCGCCTCAATGGTACCTCGGCATCGCGCTCTTCGCGCTCCTTGGCTTCTTGCACCATGGTCAGTACCTTGGTGTGAGCCTCCGACGGCTGCGGAGCCGCCTCCGCAGACTGCGGATCAGCCTGCGGCGAGTTCGTCAATGCAATCTCCCAAGGGGTCCACCCATCTGTGAGCACATATATGAGCATTAAGCAGCCCGCCATATATATGGGAATCTGGACAGCACGGTCTATCATCTCTGTGGTCAACCTTACCGTTATCAGCTTGCAGCACCAGCGGCCGGCCTCCTCGCAGGAAGATCTGCTCCACGCCGGGGACATCATCATAGTACACCTGTTCCGTTCACATAGGTCAATAAGCAGCTGACCGGTACACACATTCACACACACAAACACACACACAC
>ENA-ORBV01010739-ORBV01010739.1-microbial-mat-metagenome-genome-assembly--contig:-NODE-10739-length-14566-cov-4.615294_pt1 | contig 14566 bp, 11 predicted proteins | sample MGYA00237777_ERZ505514 | MGnify/ENA primary metagenome ERZ505514 (study PRJEB26160, sample SAMN06269048) | microbial mat metagenome | isolation source: Oligotrophic lake microbial mat | place... | reverse complement strand
CCGCCGTTGTACATGGACATGCAGGTACGCGAACAACTGGCTTTCGCCGCCGACCTGCGCTCGGTGGCGAAGACCGCCCGACAGGCGGAGATCGACCGCGTCTGCGCGATGGCGGGCATCTCCGATGTGCGAGTGCGCCTGATCCGCCAGCTGTCCAAGGGCTATCGGCAACGCGTCGGCCTGGCCCAGGCGCTCATAGCTAGCCCGCCGCTGCTGATCCTGGACGAGCCCACGGCCGGCCTGGACCCGAAGCAGATCATGGACTTCCGCGCGTTGATCGCCACGCTGGGCCGGCAACACACGATCCTGATCAGCTCCCACATCCTGGCCGAGATCACGTCGGTCTGCACCCGGCTGCTCGTCATGCGCCGGGGGCGGCTGGTGGCGGACAGCACGCCGGCGCAACTGGGCGACGCCCACGACGGCGGCCAGCAGCTCGCGCTGCGGGTCAGCGGTGGCGCGGAGCCGATCAGGGCGGCGCTGGCCGGGGTCGGCGGCGCGCACCTGCTGGAGCTGTGCGCCAGTGTCGAGGCGGGATGCTGGGATGCCAGCGTCGCGATCGACGCGCACTGCGATCCCCGCGCTGCCATTTCCATGGCGCTAGCCCAGGCCGGGTGCCCGGTGCTGATGATGCGCCCCGCCAAGGCCACGCTCGAAGACGTCTTCATGCGACTTGCAGTATGAAAAACACGGCCACGCACGCGGCATTGAGCGGCACCGCGCGATGATCGCCCTGTACCGCAAGGAGCTGCGCAGCACCTTCACGTCGTGGACCGGCTACGTCTACCTGGCGGTGTTTTCGCTGATCAGCGGATTCATCTTCACCACCGGCAACCTGTTGTCGCAAAATGGCGACATCAAGAGTTATTTTGCGTCGATCTGCACCGTGCTGGTGTTCCTGGTGCCGATCCTGACAATGCGCGTCTTTGCCGAGGAGCGCAAGCTGCGCACGTTGCAACTGCTGTTCACGATGCCGCTGTCGCTGGGCGACATCGTTGCAGGCAAGTTCCTGGCCACACTGACCGTGTTTTGCATCGGGCTCGTGCCTACGCTGGCCTATCCGCTCATCCTGGCCGGCTACGGAAGCGTCGAGGCTGCCGTCGTCGCCGGCAATTACCTGGGCTTGCTGATGCTGGTCTCGGCCTGCATCGCCATTGGCCTGTTCGTGTCGGCGCTGACCGAGAACCAGCTCATTGCCGCCGTTGTGACCTATGCCCTGCTGCTGGCCCTGTGGCTGCTGGACTCGACCGGGCTGACCTCGGCAGCGGGCAACGGCACCCATCTTCTGGCCTATCTGTCTCTCAGCGGCCATTTCCAGGCCTTCACCTACGGCATCTTCGACCCGGCCGATATCGTCTTCTTCGCGTCGCTGACGCTGTTGTTCCTGGCCTTTTGCGTTCTCACGCTGGACGCCCGCAAGACAACATGACCGACACGCGGCAAAACGGACACAGCAGGACCACGGGGCAGGCCCGCACGCTGCGCTGGCTGCTCGCCGCGTCACTGGTCGTGCTCGCGGTATTGCTCAACGCCGTTGCGGCGCTGGCCGTGGATCGCTTTTCGCTCAAGCTCGATCTGACCGACGCCAAGGTCTATGCGCTCTCGCCGCAGAGCCGGGACACGCTCGGGCGACTGGATGCTCCGGTCGGCATCACGGTATTCGCGCGCGAACAGGACTACCCCGCCATGCTGCGCGAAATTCTGGCCCGCTACCGCGCAGCCAGCACGCAGGTCTCGATCAGCTACCGCGACCCGATCAGCCATCCGGTACTGGTCGACAGCTACATGCAACGCGGCACACGCATCGAGAACCGGGATCTGGTCGTTACGTCCGGCGAGCGCTTCAGACGTTACGGCATCAAGGACCTGGTCACGCTCGACAACGCCGGAACCAGGGTGCTCAGCGTACGCGCCGAGCAGCAGGTCACCGGCGCCATCGCGCAACTGCACAGTCGCAATTCGCCCGTGGTCCGGTTCTCCGACGGCCACGACGAACAGCCCTCGCGTGCGCTGATGGATCTGTTCGGCCGCAACAACTACCAAGTCGCACGCTTGACGCTGGCGGTGGAACGTATCGCGGACAACGTGGACATGCTTGTCGTTGCGTCCGCCCGGCGCGACTTCACAGCGCCCGAGATCGCAGACATCGAGCGCTTCCTGGCTCGCGGTGGCAGCCTGATGGTGTTCCTGGCGCCCTCGGTCCAAGCGCTGGCCCAGCTCGAGGCGCTGCTGGCGCGGTGGGGCATCAGCGCCGGCAACGGACTCGTGTTCGAACCCAGGGCCCATGTCTCGGACAACCGGATCAACATCATTCCGATGTATGCGCAACACCCGATCAACCGCTATTTCAGCGACAAGCGCGCTTTCCTCCTGATGCCATCGGCGCGCACCCTCGCTGCAAGCGACAAGCCCAGTTTCGATCTAGACGTCATGACCGTGTTGTCGTCGACCCCGCAGTCATACGCCAAGTCGGGGATGGACTTCGCCTCCAGCGCGCGCGCGCCAGGCGACCGGCAAGGCCCATTCGATCTGGCCCTGACCGCGACCCGCAAAGCCGCGCTGCCTGACCCGGGCCGCACCGTGCAGCCCGGCGCAGCGCCCCCGGGCGGCCGCATCTTCGTGGCCGGCAGCGAGGCGGTTTACGCCGATGACGTGATGGGCATGTCGAACTTCGCCAACGCCGCGTTCATGGCCCAGGTGCTGCAGTGGCTGCGACCGGATCAACAGGTGCTGCAGATCGACGCGAAGAAAGTCGCCCCCGACACACTGGCCATGCCCAGCGGCGACGCGCTCGCGCTCGGCGCCGTGCTCACGGTCGCCGTCCCGCTGCTGGTGTTGCTGACCGGCGGGTTCATCATGGTCCGCCGGCGGCGCGCCCGATGAACTACCGCAAGGCCTTGTGGCAGGTCGGCGCGGCGTCGCTGTTGCTTGGCGCCGTATTGCTCTGGCTCCTGTCGCACGCTCCACTTCCGACACCAACGGCGCCCACGGCTTCCGCGACCACCACCATCAACAACCTGAGCGTGGCCGATATCTCGGCCGTCGCGGTCAAGAATGGCGCCGACACCTACGGCCTCATGGTCGACCCCGACGGCGCCGTCACGCTGGTCGCCAAGGGTGACGCCCCGGGCGCAGACTATGCGGCCGACGAGATGCGGGGGTTCATCTTCCTGCTCGCCAAGTTGACGGCGAGCCAGGCGCTGGATCCGCAGCAGAACCTGGCCGACTTCGGACTGAGCGAGCCGCGCGCCAGCCTGGCCATGATTCTCAAGGACGGCCGCACGCTGCGATTTCGGCTCGGCAAGGCTAGTCCGGTGGGCGATGGCTACTACTTCCAGAAGGACGGTGAAGCACGGGTCTTCGTGATCGGCAAGCTGACCGGCGACCTGATGCTGCGCGCGCGCAGCGACTACTGGAACCGGCAATTACTGCCTCAGCTCAGCGCGCAGACCGTCAACCGCCTGAGCAGCGTGCAACTGGCATCGCGCCTGCAGCCGCTTGCCAACTGGCGCCTCGAGCACCGGGGCGAAGCGTCGTTCCAGCTGACGCAGCCGGTGAACGGCCTGGTGCATGCCGAAAACGCATTCAAGCTTTTGTTGCTGCCGCTGTCCGGATTGCAGGCCGACACCCTGGTCTCGGCCACCGGCCCGCTGTCGGCTTATGGCCTGGACCAGCCGGCGCAGGAACTGACGCTGCAATGGGACGGCCAGGCGCACCGGATCCTGATCGCGCCGGCACCCCAGGGCGGCTACTTTCTGAACCGCAAGGGCGATCCGGCCGTGTTTTCGCTGTCCAGCGAAAAGGCGCAATTCCTGCGGCTGGCATACCGCGACCTGATGGGGGACCGCGTCTACAACGGCAGCCTGGCCGCGGTCGCCCGGATCGATGTCAGCCGGCCAGCGGCACAGATCGCGCACACGATGTCGATCCATGGCGAAGGCACGGAGCTGTTCGGCGTCATCAAGGGCCGGTCGGTTCCGTATGCCGACCTGGGCCGTGTCCTGGCTCCTGTGTACGACATCGGCATCGTGGCCGAAGTCGCACACGACGCGTCCGCGCGCGACGGCCTCGCTCACGCCCTGGCGCCGGGGCCGCAGACCACCGTGTCGATCACCAAACGCGACGGCAACACCGACCGCATCGAATTCTTCAGCCGCAACGCGTCGCTCAGTTACCTGCGCCTGAACGGCCGCGTGGACTTTCTGGTCTACACCCGCGCCGCCGATGCGCTGGTCGATGCGTTGGCGGGGTCGGCACGGACCACACCTGCCACACCTGCCACCCCGGGGTCCTGACGCAGCCCACCCCCGGCTGGGCGCGCATGCCAGCCGGTGTCAGCGTTGTGCGCGCAGACGCGCCGTCGAACCGGTGTATTCGGATTGCGAGAAATATCCGCCCAGGCTCAGCTCGCCGGCGCTCTCGGCCAGCGCACTGTCCGCGGCCGGCGCCGGGTCCTGCCGCAACACCTCGGCCTCGAACCCTGTCGCGGCCGTGCCGTCCTCGGGCCGGTAACCCAGCGCATACGCCGACGCGTTGTCGTAGTGGCGGCCGGTCGTATCCGAGATACCGTAGACCACCTCGAACACCAGAGCGGGGTGCTCCAGCCCGATCGCCACAAGCTGGCCCAGGTCGCGCCAGCTGATCCAGTTGCCCATCCGGCGCCGGTCCACCGGCTGCGTGTTGGCATTGCCGATACGAATTGCCATCACCTGCATGCCGAATTTGTAGGCATACAGCGCCGCCAAGGACTCGCCGAACGCCTTGCCGACCGCGTAACGGCTGTCCGGACGCAGTTGCACCTGGGCATCCACCAGCGGCCCTGCGGGCGGACGTGGGTGCATGCCGACTACGTGGTGCGAGCTGGCGTAGACGATACGGTTGACGCCAGCTTCGCGCGCCGCATCGAACACATTGATGCAGCCCTCAATGCTGAGCCGCACCTGATCGGGCCAGGGCGCATCCACCGTACAGGCCGCCAGGTGAACCAGAGCATCTGCGCCACGCAACTGCGCCAGCAAGGCCGCCTGGTCCATGATGTCGGCCACGGCCGCGGTCTCATCTGCGCCGCAGTCGTTGATCGGCTGCAGGTCCAGCAACCGCAGCCGGTAGCCACGCTGCAGCAATTGCCGGCGCAAGCCGGAACCAACGACTCCGGCCGCGCCGGTGATGGCAATCTTCTTCATCTCTTCAGTCTCCTGATGTGTGTCGCGGGGCCGCAGCGTGTCGATCGGCATTTGCGGAACGCCCGACATCGACCTCCTATCCGTTCGTCCTAAGCCGGTCGAAGGGCCTGCCCTGAGCTTGTCGAAGGGGGCTTCGACAAGCTCAGCCCGAACGGGGTTTGCCGTGAATTCGGGAATTCGGGAATTCGGGAATTCTCAACAACTACGGCCGCACCGGCTGTGTGGACCACACGCCGGCGGCCTGCAGCAGTCCGCGCGTATAACCCAGTGCGAACGACATGAAACGCTCGCGGCCTTCGTCGAGTTCCGATACCGGCACATGGTCCGGGCACAGGGGGCCCGCATAACCACCGCGCTGGTAGGCCTTGATCGCCTGGAACATGTCCACATCGCCCTCGTCCGGAAACACCTCCTGGAAGTCGAGGTAGCCGCCCCGGATATTGCGGAAGTGAACCATGAAGATACGACCCGTGGCGGCAAATTCCTCGATCACCGGGATCATCGTCTCGCCGGGCCGTTGGAACATCTCGGCCACCGTGCCCTGGCAGAAATTCAGGCCGTGGTTGGGGCTGTCCGACAGCGCCAGAAAGCGCCGGATGCCGTCCGCCGAGCCCATCACATGTTCGACCCCGTTGAGCCCGCCCACCGGATAGGCCGGATCATGCGGATGGCAGGCCAGGCGCACACCGGCCCGGTCGGCCGCCGGCACCAGCCCCTCGACCAGGAACTCGATCGCATCCCAGCCGGCCTTTTCGGTCACCGGCGGCACGTCGCGCGCCATCTTCTGGCCGCACAAACTAGCCGATCCCGACCCGCCCGCTTCCTGCTGGCTCGGATAACCGACACCCCAGTAGGAATGTTTCCGGTCGTCCTCGGCCGAATACTGCGCGTGCACGAAGCCCGAATTGCGGGCGCCGCCCCGACCCGGCTTGAGACCGGTACGCGTGATGCCCACCATCTGCAGGTTGTATTTGAGACAGGTGATGCCGGCGTCGGCGGCCCTCTGGATGTTCTGCGCCAGCGTGGCACGTTGCCGTCGTGCGCCGTCGAGGTCGACCATCGAATCGAGCAAGATGGCACCGACGTCGAGCGCGAACACGTCGAGCCGCAGATCGAAACTCTCGACCCACTTGCGATACGCAGCCAGACGCCCGCTGTCCCAATCCACGACGCCGCCGGGGGCCGACACCAGATCGGTGCCCCGGTTGTCGATGACCACATGCTGCACGCCCAGTTGCGCCGACAGGCGCAGCCTGCGCTCATCGGGATTGAGGAGTTGTTCACTGATATACATGGCAAAGTTTTCTCACAGGTGCTGGCGCGTGGTTTTCACACCGTCAGTTCAAACAAACGGCCCGACAAGGGTGCATTGGCCAGTGCATCGAGCGGCACCGGATGGCGCGCGGTCGTGACGTACAGCCGGTCACCTGCCGGCCCGCCGAAAGTCAGATCGGTCGGACACGGCACCGGCAGCCCCACGACCCGGTCCAGCGCACCGTCCATCGAAAACCGCACCACGCTCCAGCCATGGTGCAGGCAGGTCCAGACGCCGCCGCTGCCATCGAACGCCAGTCCGTTGACCTGTCCGGAGCCCTTGAGCACGCTGGCGAGCCGGCGCACCGAGCGCGTGCCCTCCTGCATGCGCAGGATGGCACCCGATTCCGGCGCCGTGGCATACAGCGACCGGTCGTCCTGACGCCAGCGCAGACACTGCAGCGGCTCCTTGCTGCGCCACATCACGGCCACCCGGCCATCGTCCTGCATCGGCCCGACCACCGAGCCCCCGTCCACCGTGGCCATGGCCACCCACACCACGCCGTCTTCACCTTGGCATAGCGCCTGCACGCCCTTGTCCGGCCAATGGGCCAGCGGGCGCTGCACACCATCGGGACCCAACACCAGCGCGCCGTGCTCATGCGCGATCCACAGGTCGTCGCCTCGGGCCACGATGCCCACCACCGGTGCGTCCAGGTCGATCAGAACCTTGTTGCGTCCGCCCTCCCACACCCGCACCGACGGGGCCAGGGTGTCGGCCCACACCAGGCGCTGGTGCTGTGCACTCCACAAGGGATGGGCAGCGTGAAAGGACCAGGGGCCGTCGATCGGGCGTACCGCAGTGTCGTCCTGCTGTTGGTTGGTCAGCGGCAACTGGGCACCGGCGCGCGCCGCCGCCTCGGCCACTTCGGGTCCGAGCAGTTCGAGCCGGGCGCGCGTCATGCGGTAGGCCGGCCCGGCGATGCTGATCGCACCACGTACCTGCCCCTGCCCATCGACGACCGGCGCGCCGACACAACGCACGCCGAGCAGGATTTCCTCATCGTCGATCGCATAACCACGCGCGCCGCATATCTTGAGTTCGGCCTGCAGGCGCTTGCGGTCGGTGATGGTCAAGGGCGTCAGCGGCTTGAGTGCCATCTCCCGCACCAGCGCATCACGCACGGACGGCGCCAGCGCCGACAGAATGGACTTGCCCTGGCTGGTGCAATACGCGGGTTTGCGCTGCCCCAATTCGGCCGAGGATCGGTGGCTGTGCGCGCCGTCGCAGCGCTCGAGCAACAACACATCGAGCCCGTCGAGCACCGCCAGGTAACAGGTTTCGCCGGTCAGGTCGCGCAGCGTGCGCATCTCGCCCACGCAGGCGGCCACAAGATCGGGCGCCGGATCGGCCTGGCGCGCCATCTCGAAACACCGAAAGCCCAGCTGATAGACCTTGCGCAGCGGGTCGCGCCGCAACAGACCACGCGCCACCAGCGTGGCGAGCAAGCGGTAGCTGGTGGTACGCGGCATGCCGAGTTGTTCGGCGATGTCGGCCTGGCCCAGGCCCTGGGCGGCTGCGCCCACGAGATCGAGCACGTCGAGCGCCTTTTCGAGTGAGCCGGTACCTTCTCCGACAGACGCATGGTGCTGGGAGACATCCCATGTGTTGGGACTGCCGTTTCCCTGGGTACGCGGGCTTGCCATAAGACGACATGGTACGGCCAACAGCCATGGAACAGGAGATACGCACGAACAGGCATCGCCCTGCCACCCCCGGCAGTACCAACTGGTGGGACGATTTCAGGCACAGGCGAGGGCGGCTGGCTTACAACACCAGAATCGCCCGGAAATCGTTCACGTTGGTGAAGGTCGGGCCGGTGAAGACCAGGTCGCCCAGCGCCTCGAAATATCCATAGGCGTCGTTGCGGTCCAGGTACTCGGCCAGCTTCATGCCCTGCGCCGCTGCCCGTGCAAGGCTGTCCGGGGCCACGAAGGCGCCGGCGTTGTCCTCGACGCCATCGATGCCATCGGTGTCGGCGGCCAGCGCGTAGATGCCCGGGTGACCCTGCAAAGCCTGGGCCAGCCCCATGCAGAACTCCCCGGCCCGACCACCCCGGCCCCTGGCAACGCCGGGCGCACGCGGGCGCAGCGTGACCGTGGTCTCGCCGCCGCTGAGCAATACGCACGGGCGCTTGAACGGCTGACCGTGATTTGCCACCGCACGCGCCAATGCCGCATGCACCTTGCCGACCTCGCGCGATTCACCTTCGATCTCGTCGCTCAGGATATGGGCACGGATTCCGGCCACCCGTGCGGCTGCCGCAGCCGCCGCCAGGCTGTGCTGGGGCGTCGCGATCAGATGTACCTCCTGGTTGGCGAACACCGGATCGCCCGGTTTCGGCGTCTCCAGCGTGCCTTGCGCCAGCGCGGCGCGCACCGGCTCGGGCACCTCGATGCGGTAACGCTGCAAAATCGTTAGCGCATCCGCGCAGGTGGTCGCATCCGGCACGGTCGGCCCGCTGGCAATCGTGCTCGGATCGTCACCCGGTACGTCGCTGATCGTGAGGGTCACGACCCGGGCCGGCGCGCAGGCTGCGGCCAGCCGACCGCCCTTCACACGCGAGAGGTGCTTGCGCACACAGTTCATTTCGGAAATGCTCGCGCCACTGGCCAGCAGCGCCTGGTTGACCGCCTGCTTGGCGCCGAATTCGAGCCCGTCCACCGGCAGGCTCAACAAGGCCGATCCACCACCGGAGATCAGGCACAGCACCAGGTCGTCGCGCGTCAGTCCCTGGGTCAGTGCCAGCATGCGCTCAGCCGCCTTCATGCCCGCGGCGTCCGGCACCGGATGCGCCGCCTCCACCACCTCGATGCGCCGCGCCAGCGTTTCGGGGCGCGCCGGCACATGGTGGTACCGCGTGACGACCAGGCCGGACAAGGGCGCATCGGCCGGCCACAAGGCCTCGACCGCCTGCGCCATGGCGGCACCGGCTTTGCCGGCACCGAGCACCAGCGTACGGCCACCACTGGCCTTGGACGGAGGGCTGGGTAGTCGCGCCTGCATGCTGTGCGCCGGCAGCGCCCGCATCACGGCAGTCTTATAGAGATGATCGAGAAACGCGCGTGCCTGGGCCGCGTTTTGCGGGATAGTAGAGTCCGAGGGCCGGTGCTGGGAGGTCATGGCCCGATTGTGCCTTTTCAAGGCATCCCGACGGCAACGTCCACGCCCAATCTGTCACCATGAAAACCCTGCTGATCCGCAACGCCCGGTGTGTTGCCACGTTCGACCATACCGACCCATCCAGGGCGCGCGAACTGCGCGATGCCTCCATTCTGGTGCGCGCCAACCGGATCGAGGCGATCGGTCCGGCGGCCGACATGGTACAGACGGCCGACGAGGTCATCGATGCGCGAGAACACCTGGTGACGCCGGGGCTGATCAACACCCACCACCACATGTTCCAGTCGCTGACGCGGGCCATTCCCGAAGTGCAGGATGCCGAGCTGTTTTCGTGGCTGCGCGGCCTGTACCCGCTGTGGTCCGGCCTGACACCCGAGATGGTGCGGGTTTCGACCCTGGTGGCGATGGCCGAACTGCTGCACAGTGGCTGCACCACCAGCAGCGACCATCTGTACATCTACCCCAACGGCGTGCGGCTCGACGACAGCATCGCCGCCGCCGCCGAGATCGGCATGCGTTTCGTGGCCTGCCGCGGCTCCATGAGCGTCGGCCAGTCGGCGGGCGGCCTGCCGCCCGACAGCGTGGTCGAGGACGAGGCCGCCATCCTGAAGGACTCGCAGCGCCTGATTGCGCGCTACCACGACGCCGCGCATGGCGCAATGCTGCAGATCGCGCTGGCGCCATGTTCGCCGTTCTCGGTCAGCCAGGACCTGATGCGCGAATCCGCCGCTTTGGCGCGCAGCACCGGGGTGCGGCTGCACACCCACCTGGCCGAGAACGACCACGACATCGCGTACAGCCGCGAAAAATTCAACTGCACACCGGCGCAATATGCGCAAGACCTCGGCTGGCTGGGCGCCGATGTCTGGCACGCGCACTGCGTCAAGCTCGACGACGAAGGCATCTCGCTGTTCGCGGCGACCCGCACTGGGGTGGCACATTGCCCGTGCAGCAACATGCGCCTGGCCAGTGGCATCGCCCCGATCCGGCGCCTGCTCGACGCCGGCGTGCCGGTGGGCCTGGGCGTCGACGGCTGCGCCAGCAACGACGCGGCGCACATGGTGGGTGAGGCGCGCCAGGCCATGCTGCTGGCGCGCGTCGCACGCTCGATGGCGGCGCCGGGCACCGACGCGTTGGGCAGACCGGTGTATGGCTGCGACCTCGGGCCGTCCGAGATGGGCGCGCGCGATGCACTTGCGCTGGCCACGCGCGGCGGTGCGCAGGTGCTCGGCCGCACCGACATCGGCCACCTGGCGGTCGGCATGTGCGCCGATCTGGCCTTGTTCGATCTGCGCAGCATCGGATTTGCCGGCGCCGCCGTGCATGACCCGGTCGGGGCGCTGGTGTTGTGTGCCAGCCCCCAGGCGGCCCATGTGGTGGTGAACGGCCGCATCGTGGTGCGCGACGGAAAGTTGGTGACCTGCGCGCTGGAGCCGCTGGTGCAACAACACAACCGGCTCGCCGTCGACCTGACGCGTTGACGTCGGCGGCCGTTGGCTCAAACGAGGCAAACCCCGGGCGGCGGCGCCTTGGCGGGCGGTCAAGGCCCGCCAAGCGGTTACAGTGACCCAACACGCTGGCCCTGTACCGAAGAAAGTCGACCCATGCCAATCCAACAACTGGTCCGATCCTTGCACCCACGGTTCACCGGAGGGCTGCCGTGATGGGATGGTTTTCGCGCTTGTTCTCGGGGCACAGGGAGCACGCACCGGTGAACGCAGCACAGGAGCGGACCGAACCCACAATGCCGCAGGAACTTGCGGCGCAGCAAGAAGCACCCACTGCGCCGGCACCGTTCGAGGCAGCGAGTCCGGCGTCCCTACCCGTGGATCCTCTGCCCTGGTTGCTGAACAGCGCCCCGCTGACCGCCGCCGACCTGTCCGAGGCCGAGCGCTCTGCATTGCAGGTGCTGGACAAGACGCTCGCGCTGCCAGCCATACCCGACAACCTGTTGCCACGCGCCGCCGCATTGATTCCCCAGCTGATCGCGCTGGTGCGCCAGACCGACCTGCCGGTACCGGCGATCGCAGAGCGCGTGGGCAAGGACGCCGTGCTCGCCGCCGAGCTGATGCGCCTGGCCAGCAGCCCGTATTACCGGGTGCAGGGCGATGTGACCGACCTGGAACAGGCGATCTCGCTGATCGGCCTGCAAGGGCTTCAAACGGTGATTGCGCGCGTGTTACTCAAACCGATCTACCAGGCGGCACCCGGCCCGCTGGGCGGCCGCGTGTCGCCGCGCATGTGGGAACACTCCGAAGCACTGGCCCGCCACACAGCGATCCTCTCCGAGCCGGCAGGGCAATCGGTGTTCGACGGCTACCTCGTCGGCATGTTGCACGACACCGGATGGACGATTGCGCTGACGGCGATCGACCGTGCCAACATCACGCTGGACCTGCCTGCGTCCGAGGCCTTCGGCCACGCGCTCAACGAGCGGGTGCATCGTCTGTTCGGCCATGCCGCACGGCGCTGGGACATCACCCCCGGCTTCAAGGAGTTTGCCCGCGATGCGCGCCACAACGGACCGACCCTGGCGGTGCACCCGATGGCGGCCGTCCTGCGCGAGGCCCATGCGCGCTGCATGGCGGAGTTGTCGCCGCAGCAAACCGTGGCGGCACCGCTGGGCAACTGACTGACAGGCCCTACACGGCCATGTAACGTCCGGGCCGGTGGTTGACCGCCAGCGTCCGGAATGCTGCAGACCCAGGAAAATGGAACGCAGCCGCTTTCAGAGTTGCCGAAGCACCGTCAGGGCCAGCCCGCGCGGTACAAAGTTCCGGAAATCCTGATCCAGCGTCAACATACGCAACCCGCCGACTATTGCAAAGGCCGCCAGGTAGGCATCCATCCAGACTTTGGGCGATGCGCTGTCCAACGCCGACATCACGTGCCACAGGGCTGGCGTCCCCCTGGGCTCTTCGCGCACGCTGACTTGACGCAATGCCTGCAAGGCGTTCAGCGCCACCAGCGCGTCGCGGTTGGTCAGGCCTTCGGCTCCGTAGGCTTTCAATAGGGTGGGGGTGGAGGCCAGGCGCAGAAAACTGAGCTGTGAGGCTCGGCAAAAAACTGCGGGCTCGGCTGGCGTGGCCTGTTGCAAAGCGTCGCGAGCGACTTGGTGCAGTGGGTGAGTAGTGAAAACCGCCGCCAACCACACATTGGTGTCAACCAGCCACCCGGGCATGTAGCACGTCCTCCTCCGATTGCGTATGCTGCTCCAATTGCAGCAGGTCTTGCAAGCTGGCACGGGTTGCCGGCGCGTCGGCGCGGCAACGGATGACAGGCACCCCGCCCTGTCCGACCTGCACCATGGACCCCTCCACAGGCAGCCGGGTTGCTTCGGTATTGGACATGCCAAGACCCTGACGGATAAATTCAGCGATCAGGTCCTTCAGAGCACGCCCCTGGGTGACGGCGCGCAGTTTGGCTTCGAGTACAAGTTCGTCCGGGAGTTCAAGGGTGGTTTTCATGAAGCCAGTTTCCCATCTTCCCAGTTAGCTGTCAAATGCTGTAGGCGTCCCAATACGCTCGATAGCTTCGGTATATCCGAGCCGGTCCGCATCTGGCTTGACTTGCGGACTTGTCACGGCAAATCGCTTGAGCCCACGCCCAATCGATTGCCTCTCACGCTCTGAGCCCAGCGGTCGAGCAATTGTGTGCCCGGGTCTTGCATTTGCAGGTCAATGCGCGCAATCTGGTAGGCCTGCAGACGCAATACTGGCCTGGGCAGGGGCACGGGCCACCATGCGTATTGATCCCGTCGCCGTGCAAGGACACGCACGCGTGCCGGGGCCAGACCAGCCAGTGGAAGTTCCAGGGGGCGTCCTGCGAGTTCGACCACCCACACTTCCGGGCACGGACCTGCTAAGACAAACAAGCCCTGTTGGTGCATGTCGACACTCACCCAAGCCAACGAAACGCCTTGCCGGGCCGCCAAGGCTTGCAGGACCAGGCCCGACGGCGACAGTCTGGCCTGATCGATACCGAACCTCGTATCGACCACGCCGCGCGGGCCGACCGCGTCGAAGGTGCACAGGGCGTCGACACCGGACCAGCCACACAGTGCGATGGCACAGGCCAGCCAGGCTGCGGCTATGGGCAGCATCTGACGCGTGTCCACATCATCTGGCAGGCCGTCCGCCCTCAGGGCAAGGCCCGATGTGGAGCCGGTTGCTGGGTGCAGGTCGCGGCGCAAGTTGCAAGGACCGAGCCACAGCGCGGCGCCACCGGCCATCCTGCGCGCCTGCTCCACCATGGCGGGCAAGGCACCCAGCGAGCGCAACAAGCTGTGGTCGTCCGTGGCATGCACCGTGGGACACAAAGCAAACGCGAACGCCTCATGCGGTGCAGGCACCAAAGCGGCCCGGTTGACATGCACGAAGTCGCCAAACGTTCCGACCACGCGCAACGCGTCGGGAAGCAAGTGCTCCAGCATCCGCATCACTGGCGGCTGGATTGCGTGGCAGGCGATCGAATGCACCTCTGCGCGGTCTGGCGCGACCAGACAGGGCGCCATGGCCTGCACATCCTGTTCGTCCACACGGACGAGTACCAGTTTGGGCTGCAACCGGGTCGCCCGCGCGCGCGCCAGGAGCGCTCCCAGCAACCCGCCCTCGCCCTGCAAAATGCGAATCGAGGCGAATGTCGCACCCACTTCGCCGATCCGGCGCCAGCACTCTCCGTCGACCGCAATTTGTCCGGCCCCGACGTTCAACCCCAGCACCGGCAATCTGCCTTCGGGTGCTCGCATGCGCGCCGCCAGCGCCGCGACCACACCGGCGCATGGTCTCGTCTCGCGGCGGATGGCGACCCGAATGCGCTGGTGGATTTCCTGCCCATCCTCAATGCGGTAGGGAGTGGGCGCCGACAGGGGTCGGTTGTAGAACTTGAAGCACGGATCGAGCCAGTTGCGATGGTCCTCGACCTCGAAGTCGTCGCCTTCGAACTC